>ERZ836877.329-NODE-329-length-84400-cov-8.816255_pt1 | contig 84400 bp, 94 predicted proteins | sample MGYA00519469_ERZ836877 | MGnify/ENA primary metagenome ERZ836877 (study PRJEB31850, sample SAMEA3708809) | human gut metagenome | biome: human gut; feature: human-associated habitat; material: faeces | place: China | collected 2014 ...
TTAAATCACTTATTCAATTTTATTTATTTTGTTTCACATCAATTGTAATACAACAAAAATTAAAATTTTTAATAAAATGATATAAAAAGGAGAGAACTAGTGTGATACTAGTCCTCCTTAAGAGTTTCGCATTGTGTTCGCCTTATTCTTCAGCTTCAGAATCAGTTTCATTTTCTTCATTGGTTGCCTGTTCGTCTTCTTCTGCCTCAGTAGCTTCATCTTTTTACCTACCAAGATATCTGTAAAATCAGGCTGAGGCTGAGTTTCATCTACATAAGTAATAGTTCCCTCCTTGCCTTCTTCTGCATTTTCCCAAGAAACCTTATTATATGACATACTGTCATCAGCTCTTTTGACAATTTTGATATCAAAACCGTCCTTTGCAATCATTTCTGCAACTTCAGGGTACAGAGTTCCATAACCTACATGGGTACTTTTCCATCCCCATCCCATTGCCTGTCTAATGTCTTTCATTGCTGAATCATACTGCGGCTGAACAGATGCTTTTCGTGTTTTAAATGCTTTCATAGTAAAATCCTCCTGCAAATTGTTCTTATTGTTTTTGTTTTACTATTTTTCCCTTCAATGAGATACTCTTGATTTCTTGCCACCTATAATGTAGCAAATCAATCGAGAAAATATTCTCAATTTCAAAGAAAAACTTTATACATATTTATTGTACCATATTTTACATAAAATTGCAACTTTTTAAAAATATCTTTCTTTCACGCTAGTGTAAATATTATATAATACTTCAAATACAAAAGTATTCTGCTCTTTTTCAGTTAGTTCCATTACTTGTGCCGAAGTCATAAGTAAATGCTTATAGTTAAGAAGATTTAAGAATTTTGTTTTGTTATATTGTTCATCAACTGCATACAATAATTTCTTTAAAATTTCTAAAACTTTATCATTTTTTACTTTCACATGATAACTTTCAAGCATATCTATGCTTAATCTCAATTTATTTGCAAAATCTAATGTTTCAAAATATTTTACTAATTTACTACTTTTTCATTATTATACTTTAATATCATAAATTTTTACCTCCGTTTTATAATTCATAGTTTCTTTTTTTAGTGTTTTTATTATCTATAAAATCAATATCTGCTTGTCTTAAAATATTATCGCTTTTAAGTTCTGCATAGACTTTTTTATAGATTTCATTTTTAGAATATCTAACTTTATTCTTTATAAATTTTATTAGTTTATTCCATAAATATTTGAATGGCTTTAATACATTTATTTCCTTTTGTTGTTTTGAAATAGTATTTTTTGCTATATCTAAATTTTGTGTTAAATCTCTTATTTCTTCATCTTTCTGTCTAATAGTAGAGTTTAATTCTCTAACTTCGTTATTGTGTTCTTTTAAATCTTTTTCGTATTCCTTTATAATTACATCTAAATCATTTACTTTTTTCATTGATTTTGTAGTATCCTCTACATCTGAAATATAATCTTTTATAGTTGTTACTTGTTCTTGTGAAATAGTATAATTCTTTTTGTTTACTAGATTAGGCTTTAAATTAGATACTATTTCTTTAATATTATTGCCATTTTCATTTACTAAATCTGTCTTTTTATTTGCTTGTTCTAATAGCTTTTTATTCTTTTCATATTGCTTTTTTACTTTATTATAGTTCAGCATTTGACTAACTGGAATGTCTTGATTTTTTCCTTTTTCTTTTGTTTTTAGCTGATAATCTTGTTCATATACTTTGTTAAATGACTTTATACAACAATTTCTCATTTTATCTTGTATTCTTGTTAAAGATTCTTTTGTAAATATTTGTGATTTTGCTACTTGTTTTTTCATTCCATTTTTATATCCGTTCTTTTATTGGAATGCCAATTATATGAAGATGTGGACTTGTTTCATCAAAGTGAATTACTGCATTAGCTATTTTAAATTGTGGGACGGTTGTTACAAAGTCTTGTAGTTGTTCCTTATAAACTTGTACCATTTTGTAACAATATTCTTTTGTTTTATCTTGCCAAAAGTTCATATCTCCAAGTTCAATTATTAGTTCACAACATAAATCTCTATTAGAATTTTCGGATATATGCTCTAAATAATTTTGTATTTTTCTATCTTCTCTTGTTTGCTTATTGTTGTATTCAATTCTTGCATTTTCAAACTCTTGTAAATATAAATTTTGAACATCATTTACTAAATTATTTGTTCCATAAATTACGGAAATTAGTTCTGTTTTGTTATCGTATTTTCTTAATTATGGTTATTTGCTTTTGATAATTGTGCCAAATTTTGAATAGAATTATTACTAAAAGAAGTTGTATTTGATTGATTATTTTTTGCAATTTCTTTTGCTTTTTTAGTTTTATTTTTATCGTTTCCAAGATGTATAGAATAGGCTAACATCTCATTCATTTTTCATACTTCCTTGACAAGAGGATTTTGTCTTTCCAAATATCCTAACCCCCTATGGATTTTGACAAGTATGTCAAAATTCGGGGACTCTGCGAGGCAATAAATTTTCTTCCACTGGAATAAAATTTATTCAAATTAACTATCGCCTCTTTCATTTTTACTTTGTAAAAACAAAACGTGCCACGTTAATTTGTTTTAAGAAATGTCTACGCAGTTGTATAAGCAATAGCACCTATTCGTACATTTTCTTCTTGTGATGTTGGAAACGATTTTTCTTCTTTTACTGCTACCATTCTTATTAACTTTTCTTTTGCTGTGTCAATTTCAAATTCTACTTCTTTATCTCCATAACTTTTATTCAAATCCATTTGTGCAATTTCATAAAATTCTATTTCAAATTCTTTGTTTAATCTTGCTATATATTCATCTAATTGTTCTTGATTTATATTTACACCTGTTCTAATAAATTTTTCTTCTCCATTAACTTCTACTGGAGCATACACATCAAATATTCCATTGTTAAAGAACTTTACCATTTGCTGAATATAACTACTTCTAAAATTGATTTTATCAATTGGTAAATATCCATTTTCATCTTTTATTAGTACAACTGATTCTATAAACTTTGAAATAAATTCTTGTTTTTCTTCTTTTGACTTTCTATTCCATTCTTCTTTTATAGTTTCATTTAAAGTATTATCTCTAATTTGCTTTTCTCTTTCTATATCTCTGTCAGCCATTAGTTGTTGTGGAGAAAAGGTTATAGCATTTAAGTTTAAAGTATCTAACTTCTTCTTTTCTAATATGCTTAATTTTTCTTCTATAACTTTATAATCTTCAGAGAAATCTTCCATTTCCACTATGCCACTCAAATATGCTTTTTTAATTCTTTCTTTTTGTTTTTCTAGCTGTTCAATTTTTTCTGTACTTGTTTCTTTTTTATCTGCTAAAACTGGAAAAAAATATTTTTTTACTGACATATCATATTCTACTAAATCTAATATAAAATGTTCTAAACATTCTTCTATTAAATCTTCTCTATAATACAATTTGCAATGTTCACAGTTGTAATACATATATTTTTTCTTTTTACCACCTGAACCTTTGCATTTCATTATTCTATTACAAGTTGGACATCTCAATTTTTGAAAGAATAAATAAACTCTATCTCTTGTGTATGCCCTTTGATTTTTCTCTTTTTGTATTTGTGCTTCTTCCCACATAGCACGACTAATAATTGGCTCTACAACATTCATATAGATTATTGGCTCTTTGCCTTGTACTTTTCCAATTTTCTTGTATTGTTCATAATCTCCCATATAAATACGATTTTCTAGTATCTTTTGGATGTGTGAATCTTTCCATTTTTTAGGAGATAGTATTTGTTCTTCTTTAAAAATATTTGCTATCTGGTGAAAGCTTTTTCCCTCTAAATACATATTAAATATTCTTATTATAATATCTTTTGTAGTTTCATCAATTACAGTTTTCTTGTTACTATCTTTCTTGTAACCTAATGGAATAGTTCCGTGGCAAATGTCCAGATTTTATAGCACCATTTAATCCAAACTTTGTCCTTTCACTTACTATTTCAATTTCTAGTTGAGATAAAACAGTTAGCATTCTTACAAAAAATCTTCCATTAGCTGAAGATGTATTTACATCATCCCTATCGCACACCAAATAAGTATTGTGCTTTTCTAATACTGCAATTAGCTCTTCTAAATCACGAACTGAACGAGTAACTCTGTCTAGCTTATATGCAACAATATAGTTGATTTTGCCTTTCTTCATATCTGCTAACATCTCTTGAAATGCTGGCCTATGTTCCATATCTTTTGCATTTATTCCAGCATCTTCATAAACCTTAAATACTTCGTATTCTTTAAATTTACAAAGCTGTAATAGTTTTTCCTTTTGTTCTCTTAAACTAAATCCGTTCCCTAGCTTGATCATCTGTACTAACTCTAATATAAATTCCTGCTACTTTCTTTTCATCATTCATTATTATAAATCCTCCTTCCAAAATTGATGATAGAAAGGCACTATAAAAAGTGTCACATAGCAATTTGCAATTAGCATTTGGCTACTGACACTTTTAGAATTTTATAATTTATTTATATTAACTTATTTTTAATATCACAAATAAATCAATATAGTATATTTTTTTAAAAACTCTAAAATTATCAATGCCTTGCTATGTAATCTTTTAACTGAGATAACGGATATTTGTTTCTCAAATCATTCACATAAAAATAATCGTGTTCATTAAAGAATAAATAAAGATTATTTTTAATCACTAATTTATGGGGCTCTACATATGCTAAATTGCTATGTTCAATAACTCTTAATGAGCCTTGATAAATTTTAGGCTTTTCCTTTCCTTTTAGTTTTAATTAGCACGCCCACTCAATTTTAGAATTTAGTTCTTTACTAATATTGATTTGTTTCTTGATTATGTTCAACATAATATCACACCTTTCCGAAAATTTCAATACTTAGGCACGAAAAAAATCGACCTTTTACAGTCGATTTAATCGTTTTTTTCGTCTGGTGCGACGATATTATCCTTTGGTGGGCCAGGAGGGGTTCGAACCCCCGACCCCACGCTTAGAAGGCGTGTGCTCTATCCAACTGAGCTACTGACCCATAACTTGAACGATTTTTATAATATCACAAAAAAGTGCTACTGTCAAGAGAAATAGTAAAAAAATCTAAAAAATTGAAATATTATAAAATGTTTGAACTATTGGAAATTTTAAAGTTTTATTATTAATTAATTTAAAGTATTTATAATAGTAAAACTTTAAAATATATTAATTATAAAATAAAAGTATAGAAATGTTTGTAATGTTTAAATCTTACTTTTATTAATTTAATGGTTTTATTTCAAATTATAAAGTTAAATATAAAATTAGATTTCTTTTTGAAATCTTTTTAAATCTTCTAGTGAAATTTCTGTTATTTTATATATTATTTCTAATGGTATTTTTTCTTTTATCATTTTTTTGCATTTTCTATATTTTGCTTTTGAGCACCTTTTTTTCTCTTTGTGCAAGACCATGTTTAAGTCCTTTTAAAGAAATTGAAAGGAGCTTATGTCTAGTACTATTTTCAGAGCATTGTTACTGAAGTGAACTCAAATTATTAGACAAGAATGTTTAATAAGGAGAGTTTATTTTAAATACAGTGCCTTTTTGATGGGTAAGAATAAGTAAGAGTTTTTAAATGTGAATTTTTTGTGAAATGCTTTACAAGGTGAATATAAAATGATATTATACTAGGGAAATAAGGAAAACAAGAAATCCAAGAGGAGGAGGAAAGAACCGTGATAGAGGTTAAAAATGTAACAAAAAAATACGGAAAAGTTGTAGCCGTAGATAATATCAACTTTACAATAAATGACGGAGAAATCATAGGACTATTAGGACCAAATGGAGCTGGAAAAAGTACAACTATGAATATGATAACAGGGTATATAGAACCAACAGAAGGAACAATAGTTATAGATGGATATGACATAAGCAAAAAGCCTAGAAAAGCTAAAAGAGAGATAGGGTATATGCTAGAAGGTGTGCCTTTATATACAGATATGACAGTAAAAGAGTTTGTAACATATATGGCAGAAATAAAAAAGGTTGATAGAAAAACAAGAAAAGAAAAAATAGAGAAAATTATAGAAGAAACAGGACTAAAAGATGTAGAAAAAAAATTAACAAGAAATCTATCAAGAGGGTATAAACAAAGAGTAAGTATGGCAGGAGCGTTAGTTGGAGAACCTAAAATATTAATATTAGATGAACCAACAGTAGGTCTTGATCCAAAGCAAATAACAGAGATAAGAAATTTAATAAAAGAATTAGGAAAAACACATACAGTAATATTAAGCTCACATATATTGTCAGAAGTTAGTCAAATATGCCAAAAAGTAATAATAATTAATAAAGGAAAAATAATAGCTGTTGATACGCCAGAAAACTTGGAAAATAAAGTAGCTAGTAAAAATGATATATATGTAACAGTTGAAGACTTAGATAATAGAATTGAAGAAGTTGCAAAAGATATAAAAGAAATAACCAAAATAGAGTTAGTAAAAGAAAATAAAGATAAAACAAAACAATATTTAATAGAGTCTGAAAAAGATGTAGATTTAAGAAAAATACTATTCAAAGAATTAGCTAAGGAAAATATAACAATATTTGAAATGAAAAAAGCAGATACAACACTAGAAGATGCATTTATGAAACTAATAGAAGGAGGTAACTAAGCCATGTGGGCAGTCATAAAAAAAGAGTTAAAATCATATTTTACAACACCAATAGGATATATATTTATAGGAGTTTTTTTAATAGCATTAAGTATATCATTTTATTTTAGTGTTATAGGAGCAGGAAGTGTAAATTTAGAGCGAATATATTATTCATTACCAACAATAATTGTGTTAGCAGTTATAATACCATTACTAACAATGAGATCATTTTCAGAAGAGAGAAAATCTGGAACAGAACAGTTGCTATTAACATCACCACTTAGTATAACAAAAATTGTATTAGGTAAATTTATAGCAGCAACAGTAGTTGTAGTAATAACAGAATTAATAAGTTTTATGTATTTTGCAATAACAAGTCATTTTGGAGCACCACATATGCAAACAGCTTTAGTAACAATGTTTGGATTTTTATTATTTTGTATGATGTACATAGCTTTTGGAATATTTGCATCAAGTTTAACAGAAAATCAAATAATAGCAGCAATAATATCAATAGCATTTTTTATAATTACATGGGTATTGCCAGACTTTAATACAAATTTAAGTGGATTATCATTTGTAAATATGTTGTATAAATATACACAAGGTGAAATTGATATTGCAGATACAGTAACATTTATAACAGCAGCAATAACAAGTATAGTATTAACAATAACATTAATGCAAAGAAGAAAAAGTGTAAAATAAGGAGGGAGAAATTTTGGATAATAAAGAGCAAAAAGAAGAGAACGTAAAAAAGCAGAAAGAAGTAGAGAACAATAAAAAAGATACAGTAAATATGAATGAAGATGCTAATAAAAAAGCTGAAAATGCAAAAGCAGGTGAAGATGGTAATAAAAAAGATAACTTAGGTAAAGAAAAAAAGGCTGAAAATGAAAAAAATAAATCCAAAAAAGAAAATAAAGATAAAAAGGATAAAAAATCAAAAAAAGAAAAGAAAGACCAAAAAGATAAAAAACCAAATAAATTTATAGAAACTATAAAGAAAAAGTGGTTGATAAATGGAACAAAAACGTTGATATTAGTTTTAATAATATTAGCAATATTCTTTGGAATAAATTTAGGAATGCAAAAGGCAGAAATAACACCTTTAGATTTTAGTAAGGAAAAATTATTTACTTTAACACAAGCAAGCAAAGATAAAGTAAAAGATATTCAAAAAGATATCAACTTATATTTTATTGAATATAGTGATGATGATTCAACATTGGATTTAGCAAAACAATATAGTAAGGTAAATGAACATATAAAAGTAGAAGCTGTAAAGGCAAATGATAGACCAGATTTAGTCCAAAAATATGGAATAGAAAGTGGAACTACAGCAATAATAGCAGAATGTGGTGAAAAATACAAAATATTATCTTCACAAGATTTAGTAACTTATGATACAAAAACTTATGAAAGTATAAGTATAGCAGAAGAAAGACTAACTTCAACAATACAAACAGTATCAACAGATGAAATACCAAAAGTATATTTCTTGTCAGGATATTCAAAATTATCATTAAATAGTGGATTACAATATTTTAATGCATATTTGGAAAATGAGATTTATGATGTAGAAACAGTAGATGTTTTAACAACAGGAAAAATACCAGATGATTGTGATACTTTAGTAGTAACAATGCCTTCACAAGATTTTGATGAAATAGCAACAAATGCAATAATAGATTATATAAATTCAGGAAAAAATATTTTATGGTTCCAAGCAGCGACAGCTCAAAACATAGAAATGCCAAATATAAATAAGATATTAGGAATGTATGGTATAAATCCTTTTAGCTTAGGAATAATTAGAGAAGCAGATACAAGTAAAATGTTATCACAACAACCAGATTTAATATTGCCAGAAATTCAAAGTACAGATGTAACTAAAAAATTAGTAAATTCAGAAGGAGTAATATTTGTAAATGCAACAAAGATAAATGTTATGGATTCTGATAAATTGAAAGAGTTGAAAGTTGAAGAAACACAATTATTAACAACAAGTACAAAAAGTTATTTTAGAACAAATTTTGCAAATAGCCAAGATTCGCCAGAAACAGATGATGAAGTAAATTCATTTACAGTAGGAGCAATGATGACTAAAACATTGTCAGAGGCAAATGAAGAAAATGGTAAAAAAGCAAAGACATCAAAATTAATAATATATGGAGAAAATTATTTTATCTCTGATATGTCTTTAACTTCAAGCTCACAGGCACCAGTTATACAATATAGACAAAATAAAGATTTGGCATTAAATTCAATATCTTATTTAGTAGATAGAGAAGAAGATATTACAGCTAGAAAGAGTACAGGAACAGTAACATATAAAGCAACAGAAACAGAAAATAGAACAATATTAGCAATAATATTTATTGTACCACTTGTGATAATAATAGCTGGAGTAGTTGTATGGATAGTAAGAAAAAGAAAAAAATAAAATAAATAAAAAAAGACCTCATATAATTTAATGGGGTCTTTTAGTATGTAAAAGGGGGGAGATTATGAAAAATTGTATAAAAATTGCACTTGTTATAATAGGAGCTTTAATAGGAGCTGGATTTGCATCAGGACAGGAAATTTACTTGTTCTTTTTTTCTTATGGAAAAAGAGGGATATTAGGTATTGGTGTTTCTGCTATATTGCTTGGAATAATAATATATAAAACAATGATAATAATAAAAAAAAATAAAATAACAACTTATAAGGAATTTTTGCTAAGCATAGTGCCTAAAAAATGGAGAAAAGAAAAAGTACTTGAGATTATAAATATAATAATAAATATATTTATTTTAATAACTTTTTATATAATGATTGCAGGTTTTGGAGGATATTTGGCAGAAACTATTAAAATTCCACAAATAATAGGAAGTTCAATATTAGCAATAATGTGTGTAATAATAATGTCAAAAGAAACTAAAGGAATAGTAAAAGTAAGTGAAATAATAGTACCAATATTAATAGTATTTATAGTAGTAATTGGAGTGTATACAGTGATTTCTACTAATGTTGCAAATAAAATAGAACAGATGAATATTATAAATGGAAGCAGTTGGTTGGTAAGTGGAGTTTTATATGCAAGTTATAATACTATACTTTTAATTCCTGTATTAATAAGTGTAAATAATATAATAGATAGAAGAGAAGTATCAAAAACATCAATAGTTATAACTTTTATGATATTTTTACTGGCAACAGCTGTATTTGTTTCAATGTTGAAAATTGATGTAAATATTAAAAGAATTGAAATGCCTATATCTTATGTTATAAGTACTCAGTTGCCTAAATTAAAAGTTTTATATGGTATAGTTATATTAACATCAATATTGACAACTGCAATTTCTTTAATAGCTGGTTTAATGCAAAATGTTAAAGAAAAAAATAATAAGAAGATAATGTTATGTTTGATATGTATAAGTTCTATTTTTATTTCTCAAATCGGTTTTTCTGCTTTAATAAATTTTTTGTATCCGATATTTGGTTATATTGGAATTATTCAAATATTACTTATTGCTATTTTTAGTATTTTATAGTAAAATAAAAACATCAAAAGAAAAATAAAAATTAGGAAGGAAGAAAAGGATTGAAAGATTTTTGGAAAGAACCAGAAACCAAAAAGATAAATAAAAAAAGAATAGCTATAGCTATTCTAATAGTGGTAATAATTTTAAGTATAATAATATTAGGTGTAGTATATATAAAAAATGAGAATTTTAGAGAGTGGTTTGATACACAAGTCTTAAGAAAAGAAGTAAATCAAGATAGATTAGTATCAATAAGTATAAAAGAAGAAGAAAATCCACAAGTGTATGCATATAATCAATATATAGGTGTTTTAAGCAAAAATGAGTTTAAGATATATGGAAGTACAGCAAAGGAAGAAAAAAGTTTACAGGTAGAAATATCAAATCCAATATTTGCATCAAGTAATCGATATTTGGCAATAGCAGAAAATAAGGGAAAGAAAATATATTGTATAACAGATAAAGATATTGCATGGGAAAAAAGTGTAGAGGGGAACATATCACAAGTTCATATAAGTAAAAATGGTTATGTTGCATTGACTTTAGTAGATACAAGTTATAAAACGGTAATTGCAGTATATGATGAAAAAGGAGAACCATTATTTAATAAATTTTTGTCTACTATGAGAGTATCTGATATTGCAATTTCAAGTGATAACAAGTATTTGGCAATAACAGAAATAGATGCTTCAGGTATTAATATAAAATCGCAAATAGAGGTCTTTTCTGTTGAAAAAGCAAGGACAGATGCACAAAGTTCTAAAGTTGCAACTTATGATTTTAAAGATGGTGAATTAGTAACAAATATTAGATATCAGGATAAAGAAAAATTGATTTGTATGTCAAAAGATAAAATTGTTGAATTTGGATTAGATGGAAATAAGGAAGAATTATTTAATAGTGAAAATAAGAAAACAACATTTCAAACTATTGATTTATCAAATAATATAGCAGAGGTAGAGGAGAAAACAGCAGATTTATTTTCGGCAGATTCAGTAGTAACAATAGTAAATACAGAAAGCAAGACTACTTCAACATATACAGCAAAAGAAGTTACTAAAGAGATTTATACTTATGAAAATATTATAGCATTAAATTTAGGGACAGAAATAGAGTTTATAAATACAGGTGGTTGGCTTGTAAAAAGATATAAGGCAACACAGGAAATTACAAATATTACATTGTCAAGTAGTATAGCTGGAATTATATATAGGGATAGGATAGAAATAATTAATTTATAAAAGAAGGGAGAGTATGATTTAGATCATACAAAAAAAGAAATGGTAGTAGATATTATTATAATTGCAATATTGGTATTATCAATATTTTTGGGATACAAAAAAGGTTTAGTAGAATTAGGAATAGGTCTATGTGCGGGAATTATAGCTATAGTGGTGGCTTTAACTTTATATAGACCAATAACTAATTTAGTGATAAATACAACAAGTATAGATGAAAATATAGAACAACATATATTGGAAAAATCAAAGTCAAATGAAATAGCAGAGCAGATAGCTCCAGAGATAGCACAAGAATTATCTTATAATATAATAAGAGCTGTAGTTATGATTGTTTTATATTTAGTAGCAAAAATTGCATTAAGATTTGTTACAGCTCTTGCAAATTTAATAGCAAAATTGCCAATATTGAATCAATTTAATAAAGTTGGTGGAATAGTTTATGGTGCAATAAGGGGAATATTAGTAATTTATGTTGTGTTATTGATAGTAAGTTTTGTAGGACAAATAAATCCACAAAATAAATTACATACAGAGATTCAAAAATCATTTATAGCTAAAGAAATGTATAGTAAAAATATTGTAGAGCTATTAGTAAAATAATTGGAAAGATTTATTAATGACAATTCTTAAAGAAATATTATGAAATAAATATAAATTTTAAATCAGAAGGTATGCAATTTATGTTTGCATATTTTTTGATTTATAGTGAAAATTATGCAATTTTCTTAATATATATCAAATAAAAAAATGATTAAAAAAATATTGCACTTTTAAAATAATTTTGCTATACTATACCATAAAAGAGGAGGACAAAACTGTGGAAAAAAAAGATAAACTAAAAAATGAAAAAAAGAAAAAAAATAATAAAATAAATAATGAAAAGTTAAAATCATCTAAGAAGAAAAAGAGTAAAATATGGTTAAAAGTACTAATAGTAGTAATTATTATTTTGGCTATATTAGGTGGATGGTTTGCATATAAGACAAAGAAAAATGGTGGTGGAGTATCAGGAATGTTGGCAACAGTTGTTGGACATGATGAAGAAACAAAGAAAAATTTACCTGAATTAAAAGTTTTATTATTGGGGGTAAGTACAGACTTAGGGGATAATGCTCCAACAGATACAATTATGGTAGTATCATATAATCCAAAAAATCAAACAGCTAATTTATTGTCAGTACCAAGAGATACTTATGTAGGAAGAAGTAAGTTAAAGGCAACGCCTTCAGATAAAATAAACAGTTTATATAGTTATGGTGGTGCAGAAAAAACATTAGAAGCGGTAAATAGATTAACAGGCTTGGATATTCAATATTATGCAGTTGTTAAAACAGAAGCATTAATAAAATTAGTAGATGCAATAGGGGAAGTTGATTTCAATGTTCCAATAAATATGAAATATGATGACCCAACACAAAATTTACATATTGACTTAAAAGCTGGCGAACAAAAAATTAATGGTGATAAAGCAGAACAGTTATTGCGTTTTAGAAAAAACAATAATAATACAACATATCCAGAAGAATATGGGGATAATGATACAGGAAGAATGAGAACACAAAGAGAATTTATGATGGCTGTAATGCAACAAACATTAAAACCTGGAAATATATTTAAAATAGGTGAAATATTAGATATAGCAAATAAATATTTAGAAACAAATATAGACTTTTCTTATATAAAAGATTATATACCTTATGCAGTAGAATTTAGTACAGAAAACTTACAAACAGAAACAATACCAGGCATTAATAAATTATTGCCAGAAAAAGCAAAACAACAATGGTGGTTTTTTGAAGCAGATGAAGATGAAACAGAAAGCTTAATACAAAAATTATTTTATTCAGAAGAAAATACAGAAGGAAACAGTTTAGATGGAAATAATGTTGTTGGTAATAAAACTTCAAATCAAAATTCAACAAATACTAATAGTGTAAAAGTGAATAATACTACAAAAACAAATAGTTCAACAAATACTTTAGCAACAAGTAGTACAACAATAAAAAAATTAGAAAAGTCAGATATACAAATTGAGGTATTAAATGGAAGTGGAGATACTGCTAAGATGGAAAAGGCAGTTGAACTTTTAAAGGAAAGTGGATATGATGTTACAAAAACAGGAAAAACAACATCTATATCAAAAACAATAATAACAAATAAAAAGGAGTTAGATTCTGATACAGTAAAAGAAATAAAAAATGTATTAGGAGTTGGAAGTATATCTAATAAGAAAAATTTAAGTAGTAAAGTTCATGTAACTATAGTTATAGGAAAAGATTTTAATCAAGAGTAGATGAGTAAAAAGAACATTAAAAATATTAGTAGTTATATATTTTTTGATGTTTTCTAATATAGAACAAAAGCGGACATTTATAACATTTGCACTATTTAGAACATTTTAAAGTCCGCGTATTTGTTCGTGCGCGAAATTTGTAAAGCAAATTTCTGTGCATTGTTATATTTTATATTCTAGGAAGTTCAGAGAACTTTCCTAGAATATAAAATATATGCCCTATCTAGTGTAGGATAGGGCATACAAATTCTTTTTTCAAAGATTTTATTCAGTAATTTTTTTATCTTTTTTATCAGTTTTCCAAAAAAATAAGAGAATAATTAAAATAATAACTACTATTATTAGTAAAATAATTTGCAAATAGTAAGTTTTTGATGTTGATAGTTGTACATCATTTGCAGCTATTAAATTAACTACATAAGATTTGTCATTAATTATGTATGTAGCTGTGCCAAGAACTTTGTTTTTAGCGATTGGTGCTGATGGTATGTCTTTTAATGTTATTTGAGGAGAAATTGTTTCAATATCATCTGATGTATTAATTAATGTGCTTATACTATCAGCTAATACAAGTTTTAATGATTTTGTTTCTTCAGTAGCATTGTGAACAGAAATTTCTGTTACTGTATCTCCTTTTGATGCTATGTCTTTAAATGCAAAGTTTTGAAATCCATAGTTAAATAAATTCTTAGTTTCGTTAAATCTAATATCTGATGTATCACAGTGTAAAATAACACATATTAAATCTAAATTATTGTAGCTAGCAAATGAGGCTAAACAGAACATTGCTTGTGATGTAAAACCTGTTTTTGTTGTTACGAGTGGCTTGTAATAATATGAGCTATTTGGTTGTAACATTGGGTTTGTGTTTTGAAAACTGCGTTCCTCTGATTTGTTAGTTGCTGAGAGCTGACATGATTTTAAACTAGCATATGTTTTGAATGTTGTGTTTTTCATGCAATATTGTAATAAAATTGCTATGTCATGTGCTGTTGAGTAGTGATTTGTATCGTGTTGTCCACTTGGGTTAGTAAAATGTGAATCTTTTAATCCTAAAGCATTAAGTTTAGCATTCATTCTTTCGGCAAATGCTGGTATAGAACCATCTATATGGTAAGCAAGAGCGTTTGCTGCGTCATTTGCAGAATGTACCATAAGAACTCTAAGTAATTGGTCAACTGTAATTTGTTCATCTGTTTGAAGTGGTGCTACACTGTATCCAGAAGGAATATTAGAAATTGCTTCATAAGGTACTGTGACTACATCATCTAAATTACAGTTTTCTATAGCTAAAATGGCTGTCATTATTTTTGTAATGCTAGCAGGTTCTAATTTTTCATTTATATTTTTTTCAAAAAGTACTTTTGAAGTTGAATTTTCTAATAGAATTGCAGAACCTGAAGTGATTGATGGCTCATTGTTGGATGCATGGGATTTTGTGGATATACAAAATATGAACAGTAAAAATAGCATTAAAAATGTATAAATTTTTTTGTTTTTCACTTTAATTCTCCTTTGTGTTTTATTTGTATATAATATATATCATTTTTTTACTTTTTTTTCAAGAAATTTTAATAGAATTTATTATAATATGAAAGGAATGTGAGTGTATGAAAAATTTTAATAAAAAGCAGAAAATAATTTTAATAGTAATATGTATAATATTGTTAGGTGCAATATTATATTATGTATATGGGAAAGAAACTCCAAGTATTAATAAAAATGAAATATTACCTTATGAAAATATTACAGATGATGATATGTCAGAAGAAAAAAATGTGCAAAATGAAAAAATAGATGAGGCAAAAATTGATAATATTATTATATATATAACAGGTGGAGTAAAGAAAGAAGGAGTATATGAATTACCTGATGGTAGTAGAATTTCTGATGCTATAGAGCAGGCAGAAGGTTTAAAAGCAAATGCAGATACTAGTAGTATAAATTTAGCTTATAAATTAGAGGACGGTATGAAAATAAAAATACCATTGCAAGGTGAAAAGGTGGTAAATAGTAATATAAATAGTACTAATGTATATATGACACAGTCAAGTGGTTTAGATACTGAAAATTCAAGTGTTAATGTAAGTGCTGATTCAAGTAGTCCTGCACAGAAAAAACAGCAAAAAATTAATATAAATAAGGCTACACAGGAGGAGTTAGAAACTTTAAGTGGTATAGGTCCGTCTATTGCTAATAAAATTGTTCAGTATAGAAAAGAAAATGGTAATTTTAAAAGTGTTGAGGACGTTAAAAATGTTAGAGGGATTGGAGATAATAAGTTTAATGAAATAAAGGATAGTATTGTGGTTAAATAAAGTTTTACAAAGTTTGAGCATGAACAAAGATGCGGACTTTAAAATGTTTTAAATAAATATAAATATTATTAATGTCCGCTTTTGTTATATTGTAGAAAATTCGAAGAATTTTCTACAATATAACAAATAAAAATGCACAGAAATTTGCTTTGCAAATTTCGCGCACGAACAAAGACGCGGACTTTAAAATATTTTAAATAAATATAAATATTATTAATGTCCGCTTTTGTTCTTGTTTTTTAAAATAGTTTTTAAGTATTGTTGAAAGCGAATTTTTATTTTTTTCGAATTGTTTTTGTCTATGTCCATTTGCTCCTGATGGATGAGGAAATCCGAGTAGGCAGTTTTTTTTATTGATTAAATTTTTTTCTATTAATATTTTTAATACTTCTTCTACAGATTTTCCTAAAGGAATAATTAATGTATTTGGCAGAGCTAAATATTCTTTATAAAAGAAGTTTTCGATGTATGACCATAATATTTTGTTTTCTGTAATTTTAGGATTAGAACCAGTATAATTTTTGTTGTTTATAAATACAGGGTAAGGAATTAGAGATGTAGTATGTAATAAGTTATCGTTTTCTTCAAATAGTTTTGAACAAGATTCAAGTTGCAAATAATTGTTTAACTCTAATTTATCTAACATTTGTACTAAATTTTTTCTCATACTTCCTGCAAATCTTGAATTTTTTTTACAATTTTTTTTAATTTGTTCATAACTTAAATTATCTTTTAGACCTTTATGTGCAGTTTGATATGCAATACGTGTTTGGGTCCATCCAGGAGTGATTCCAACAATAAATATTTTAGCATTTTTATTAATTATTTCATTATGTGGGGCATAAAAAATTTTTATATTTGAGTTATTGTATAATTCGAATTTTTTGTTTAAAATATTTTCTTTTTCGAATTTATTCATTTCTTTGATTAAATCAGCGTATTTTTCAAACATTTGTATCTCACTTTCTTGTATGAAATTTGTATAAAAAATAGTACTTGCTGTTTTTAGCAAGTACTTTGATATATGGTTGCGGAGGATGGACTCGAACCATCGACCTTCGGGTTATGAGCCCGACGATATATAGTTATAAATTTATTGATTTTTAAAGCTTTTTTAATGTTCTATCAAGTTTTTCCCTAATTTTTCCCTAACCTACTAAACTGCAACTTTTCTTTTAACAATCATCTTCAAGCGATATTTCTTTTTAGGAATATTATTAGTAATATTACATTCATTTTTATTATCATCTATAACTTGTCCATTTACTTGTTCTTGCTCTTTTAATTTTAGTTCTTCTTCTTTTTCTTTGAATTTGGTTTCTATTAACAAATCAAAATTCTTTCGCATATTTTCAATAGCTTTTTGTTTTAATTTCGGATCTTTCACAGTTTCCTCTGTAATGTTCATAACAGATTCTAAACTTTTTTGAATAGTATCAGTTATATAAGTATTATATTTCATAATTTGATTATTTTTTGTTTGTGTTAAAACATGAGAATAAATATTAGCAGTTGTTTTATAATCAGCATGTCCTAAAAATGTTTGTAAAGTTTTCATATCTATACCTGCTTCAAGACAACGAGTTGCAAAAGTATGTCTTAATTCATGAACAGTGACTTTCTTTTTAAAACCATATTTTTTCAAAACATATTGTAGTCTATGTCTTAAATAGTCAGATGTAATTGTATTTCCAGTTGATGTCTTGAAAATGCTTTCATTATCTAATAATGTAGGGTCTGTTATTCCAAGTTTGTGCATTATTTCTTCTCTATATTTTTCTAATGCAACTCTTAATAATGGCATAACTGGTACAATTCTATCACTTGTTTCAGATTTTAATTCTGTATATTTTCTTTCAGACCTTAATTTAACTAAGTCATCATCATATATATCAACAATTTGGAATCCACGTTCAACATGTATTTCTCCAAAAATCTTGTCTAAGTCTTTCCATAGAAAACCTGCTAATTCACTTGCTCTTACACCTAAAACAAATAGTGTTAAATATGCAATTCCGTTATATTCAGATAACAAAAAGTTGGTTACTGCAATTTGTTCTTCTATACTCATTATTTCTTTAGGTTTTGCTGCCTTTCTTTTTGGGTATTTTAATTTATGGACTGGGTTAGTTCCTAATAAGTTCATTATATCTTGTGCGTCATCAAAAATCATTCTTAATATCTTGACAGTATCTTTAATTGTCTTGATTGATAATAAGTTGTTAGATTGTCTTTTAGTATCATTTCTTGATTTCTTTTTTTTCAATGTAGCCATATAATTTACAAATAATTGAATATCGTTTTTATCTATTTCTTGAATCTTTTTATTTTTGAAATATGGTCTAATATATGAATTAATTTTACTTATATAACCTGCTAATGTGCTTTCTGCTATTGTTAATCTTTTATAGTCCTTAATCCATATTTTTATCCATTCTTCAAGTGTTATTTCTGATTGTTTTATTTTTAAATTTGCATATACTTTCTCTTTTTCTGCATAAAAGTTTTTTAATGCTTTTGCTTTATCTTTTACTTCTCTTTCTGTAGCACCAGAAACTGACTTTTGAACGGATCTACCATTTATTTTTACAGATACACGACCTTCCCAACCATTTCCCTTTTGTCTAAAACTACCTGTACCATTTTTATTTTTAGTATTTTTATCATTACTATTTTTCTGTTTTCCCAATGACTTTCCCTCCTTTAATTAAGGAAACAGAATAAGTCAAAATATAATGATTTTCCTTAATTATAACGTGTTTTATTTATGATTTCAGCCCATTTTCAAAAAAAGTGATAGATATTAAAAATACCTACCACTATTTTTGTCAAACCATTCTTGTAATTTTAATTTGTTAATTACTATTCTTCGTTTGAACTTTATACAGGGAAAACCTTGTATATGAGTTAATTCCGACATTAGCTTTTCATTTATTCCCATTAACTTACTAGCTTCTTTTATATTAAGACCTATCTTTTCATCAATAGCATTCATAATATTTCTCCTTATTCCCATTTGATTTTTTTAGGTACTGCATAAGATACCTTATCTTGATAATCTTTTTTTACTCTATATTCTTTTGTTTTATTATAATATTCATAAATGCTGCTATTCCAATTTCTATATGCACGATTATTTATAGTATTTCTCCCTGATAATTCCATACTTGCTTGAATATGTTGCATTTCTACCATAGCATTTAATCGCTCTTGTTTCTCTTTTTGTCTTTTTTTATAAATATAGTCTTTTACCCTTTTGGTCTGTTTTTGTTTGCTTTTTGATTTTCTATCTTCTCTTTCTTTTGTATATCTTGAATCATTCCTAACTATTCTTGATACATATTGTTTTGTAACCTTTAATTTACTAGCAATTTCTACAGTTGTAAGTTTATTTTCAAAAAAGAGAATAATAATCTTTTCTTTCTTTTTCATATCAAGCCTTTCAGTTAATAATGGTTGACTTTTTATATAACAGTTTTTGAATACAAAAAGTCTATTATAAATCTTTTGTAATATTATCTATATAATTACTAAACTTTTTTCCTTTTAGACTTGATAATTTAGGCGTTTTATAGACTTTTTTAAATTTTGACTTTATATTCAAAACAGTACAGCCAAACATTACTAACATAATTAAAATTCTAATCATTTTTTTAACTCCAAATTATTTATAATTTCTGTAGCTTTTTGATGTATTTGTTCTTCATCATATAAGTAATACATTAGCCACATTGTTTCTCCTAGTTGTTTGGCTGTTAACTGCTTATTATTGATTTTGTTTTCTTCTTGCACCTTTTTTAGTGCAACTTGTGCATATTCAATAGCTTTTTTAATGTCCATAGCATTTACCTCCATTTCTTAAAATTTGAAACTTTACCTTTCTACTAGGTAAATGCCACCCAAACATTAAAAATCGGAAATTTTTTGAGAAACTTTTTAAAAAATTTTATTTTTTTCTATTTCTACTTAATTTTTGGTATATTGCAATCATTATTTTTTGTTCACAATCTTCATCTATTTTGCCATTTATTTTAGAGGCATTTTTAATATCTTGTCTAAAATCCTTTATAATTTTTTCTATTTCCTCATTACTTAAAGTATAGTTATTAAAAATATTACTCATCTTACAATTCCCCTTTCATTTTTTTGATTTTATTATCTATTGATTTTCTTCTATTTAATATAGTTCTTTCAGCATTATTCAAAAGTGCTGCTACTTCCATATTTTTATACTCTTCCAGGTAAAACAAAAAGAACACCAACTTTTCATTAAAAGTCAATGTTCTTATTAGTTCAAATAGGCATGATTCTCTTAATAGTGAATCAAATTCCATAACAATATCGCATTTTTGTTCATCTGTAAGAGGAGTCAATGATACAATATCTCTTTGTGAATTATATGTATAAAATGTATATGTATCTTCTACTTGTAGATCAATATTGTCAATTATTTCGCAATATCTTTTCTGTTCTAAAAAATATTTCCTTTTGTATTTTCGTGCTACTTTCCAAATTAGACCTAATATTATTAGTCTTTCTTCTTGTGTAAGTTTTTCCTTTAAATAATCTTTCATAATTACCTCCAAATTTTGAATTGGAACTTGCCCATCAAAATTTGAAAGTAACCTTATATTAAATTAAAATTAACCTCCTTTGCAAAAAAATGACTGTTAGAGTTTTAAAGTAAAGACTTAACATCATCGGTATATTTCTTATTGTTTTATCTTTGGTAAATTACTTTAAACTCTAACAGACAAATTCTGACAGGATTATACATATCATTACAATAAAATTATGTCGAAATATGTTGTAGAGATATGTTGAATCTTGTCGTTTTTGACTATATATTCAAAATATTTTATTGAGAAAACAATACTTTGAATAAGATTGCATAGCAGTTTTGGCATATAAATTAGTACAAAATTGATATGTAATTTTCTTGTTAGGAACTATAAAATTTATATATGGAGGATCAAACAATGAACTACGATAAAATAGGAGAAAAGATTAGACAAATTAGAGAAAAAGAACTAAAAAAGACAAGAGAAGAATTTGCCGAAGAAATTGGTATAAGCATACATACTGTTGCAAGATTAGAAAACGCTACTAGCAGAGTAACTAATATAGAAACTTTTTTGAAAATATCTGAAATTACAGGTTATACAATAGAAGAATTATTATTAGAAAAAGATGATAGTAAGAATAGCGAAAAAATAAGAAAAAAAATTAATTATATATTAAATGTACTTTCAGATGATGAATTAGAATATATTTATAGAAATATACAAGAATTTACTAGATTTATTTATAAGGATCAAGTCACAACGCTAAAAGATATAAAGAGAAAGAATAAAGCAGATTAATCTGCTTTTTACACTATTAAAAACCACTTTTTTATAAATCCTAAAAAAGAACTGTATAATTTTGAAAAACATGTAAAGGGTGGTTTTTATGGAAGAAGAAATATTTAAAATTTTTAATAAAGTAACTACTACAATTAGTATAATATCTAGCACTCTTACATCTATATTCGGAATAGAGTGGGTTTTATTTATAGGATATTTAATTTTAAATTTAGTAGATTATCTTACTGGAACGATTAAAGCAAGAATAAAAAAAGTTGAAAATTCCAATAAGGGTTTACTAGGAATACTAAAAAAAGTTTGCTATTGGGTATTAATTGGAATATCCTTTTTAATATCATATTTACTAATGCAATTAGGAAGTAAATTAAATATCAATCTAGAATTTATTATGCTATTTGGTTGGTTTACTCTTGCTTGTTTAATAATCAATGAAAGTAGAAGTATTATAGAAAATTTGATAGAAATAGGTATAGATGTTCCTGTATTTTTAAAAAAAGGATTGGAAACTTATGAAAATATAATAAATTCTACAATAGAAAAATTGAATAACAAGAAATAAATATATAAAAAAGCACTTTAGTGCTTTTTTTATATATTTTCCACTTAAATCCACCTAAATCTATTTTTTATTTTCTTTCAAAATTAACAATTACAATATAAGCATAGAGTATAAATCTCTAAATTTTAAAAAGAAAGAAGGTTTGATAAACATGAACGAAAAAGAAATGTTTAATCAAAAATTAGATCAGATTGGAGGTGGAGAAATATTAGAGGGAATCTCTATACGAGGTACGAATAAAGAAAAGATTTTAGAATTTATAAATGCCAATTCAGGATATGAATATAAAATCGACGAAAACGGTTTACTTATCAAAACTTCAAATGAATTAAAAGATAATGCTAATTTAGATATAAAAGCAAAGACATTTTTAGATATAGAATTTGAAGAAAGTCAAGAAAGTAATGCAAAGATATTACTAGCATCTAGTTCTGATAATATGCCAAATGATATTGAAGTATATAGAAATGATGATGAAAGAATTATTATATTGAATCCAAACTCATATATAGTAGATAATAGATTTATAGAAGTCTCAGATTCACATGATGAAAATATAAAAGTAATAAAAGATTTATTATATAATGAAGAATTAACAGACAGATTAATAAAATCTTTTCATGATACTAGATTAATACAGACACGTTCTTCTACTGCTACAGTGGGAACTATGGCACAAAATCAAACTGTATATCATGGGCCACACCTAACTCAGTATGCAACTGTTGGTAGTGTTGATGCTGGAGAGCAAGTATATATTTTATCTAAAGCATTTGGATTTTATCATATTCAGTATATTGTTACAAGTACAGGAAAACAAAAACAAGGATACATTCCTCAAACTTCTATTGAAGATTTTTCAGGGCCTAATCCGGAAGAAGAAAATTATTATGGAGGATATTGTTTTGCTACTACAGAACTTGATGTAAGAACTTGTGATGATTTCAATTTAACAGCTCCTGTGGGAACATTATTTAAACACGAAGGATGCACAATGATTTTCCATTATAACTTTGTAGATGGGGATAGAAGTTACCATGTTGCATATATAGAATATAGTACAAGTTCTGGAACAAAAAGAGGCTATGTATATAATCAATATCTTTCTTTTCCAGTTTCTACTTGTGTAGCAGTAATGAGAGAAAGAGCGGATGTATATGCCGGTCCTAATTCAAACTATGCATCAATAGGTGCTATAGCAGGAAGTGAATTTGTATCTATAATAGCTAAAGAAAGTGATGATATATATGTAGAATATAATACAAGTAGTGGTAGAAAAAGAGGGTATATTAAATATAGTCAGCTTACTCCATATAACAGACCTGCATCATTCCCAGATTTTTATGCTAGTGGAGTAAATGCTTATATTGTAGATGAAAGAGTAGTTGTATATGGTGGACCAAATAGCAATTATACTCAACTAGGAGCTGTCAGAAATGAGGATGTAATATCTTATAATACTAATAATTCTAGTAATTATACTTTCGAGTATACTTGCATTGAATATACGGTATCTTCTACTGGACAGAGAAAAAGAGGTTATGTATTGGCTTCAAAAGTTATAAATGGAAACTTACCAGAAGAAAATAATTCAATTGAATCATTCGACAATTCATATGCTAATTTTGGAGAAAAAATAGTATATGGACAAACTCAAAAAGGACGTGATATGTTTTATTATAAATGTGGTTCTGGAAAAAATCATTTGTTTTTAACTTTTGCATTACATGGTTGGGAAGATGGCACTAAAGCAGATGGAACCGATTACCATGGTGACGGAAATATGCTTTTAAAAGTAGCTAAGAGATTTATGCAAGACTTTTCGACTTTATCATCTGATAGATTAAACTTTATAAAAAATAATTGGTCTATTTATGTTTTCCCAGGAATAAATTTAGATGGTATTATAAATGGAAATAATAATAATGGATTTGGAAGATGTTTATATAACAAATTAGATCCTAATAGAAATTGGGGAGGAAATTTTGTTGCTAATAACACAAGTCCAAGATATAAAACTGCATCTACTTATTTTCAAGCTACAGAATTAACCAATTTAAGGGATTGTCTAAGGAATAATATCGGAACTGGAAAAAATGTATTATTAGATGTTCACGGCTGGTTTAATCAAACTGTAGGAAGTGCTAATTTAGGAAAATATTTCTGGGATAGTATGGGTATTCCATCATCAAGACATAGCTACAGTTATGGACAAGGATATCTGATTGCATGGGCTAAAAACTCACCATCATTAACAGCTACATCTTCAGATTATCCTGGACTAGGTGCAGAAAGTTGTTTAGTTGAATTAACACCTACGACAAACTACAGTAATTCTAATATGCAAAATTATGGGGATAAATTTTTTAATGGAACAATCAATTTATTAGAAAACTATCCAATATCTTCTATTACTCCACCACCAACACCATCTGGGAAAAATGCTGCATTTATTACTGCAATAGAAAAGCTTACTTCTGCTGCACAAGAATATTGTCCAATTGCATTGTTAGATAGAACTCCATATAATAGAAATAGGTTGATTTTACAATATCTTAGAGAACCAGCATATAATGGTGCATTATGGCTTGCAACAACAGAAGCTATTGATTATAATTGGATTAGTTTTGCTGAGGCAAAAACTGGCATAAAAGTAGGAAGTTTAAAAATATATGAAGATATAATAGATGACTACCTTTATGTACAACATTTAGCAGTTGTGGCTGAAACAGCAATGATAAGAGACTTCTCTTCTACTGAATTACCTTACATTTTATTAGCAAGTGCTATGGGAGACTTATTACAATTAGGCGGGACAATTCAAAGAGTATATAATAATAACCATGTAGTATTTACAGTAGAACAAATTAAGAATTTAATCAGATGTGATAGTGATTCTTATGCTCAAAATCTTGGATTTGAAAATGCTAATCAGACAGGTTTTTCTTTAATGGATTGGTATCAAGATATAGATGGACTAAATATTGGTAAACTATGTAAAACAGATGATTTTTTAAGTGTAGTAAAAGAATATTATAATGGTCTAACAAATAAAAGTAGATTAAACAGATATGGTATGTATGCTTCTAATCTTAATTTGAGTGACCCTACTTCTAGCGGTACAACTAGCGACTTGTACAAACTAGCATATTCATATACATCTGGAAATGTAAAACTAGAAGACTTTTTCAATTTAGAAGTAGTTACATTATTTAAGGCAAAATTTGGAACTTTTGTAACTGCTATGTGGGCTCAACCTCTTGCACAAGCTTTCACAGATAAATTTGTAGAAAGACTATTACAAATAGGTGGAAGTTATTAAAAGTAAAAAGTAGCATTGAAAAATGCTACTTTTTATAGTATAATTTCAAAGGTGATTTGTATGAAAAAAAATATTAAAAGCATAAAAGAAATTTTTATTAATTTAATGTATATATTATCTATATTTTTATTAGTCTATTCTATTTTTACCTTATTTTTAGATTCTTTAGATTCTGGAGAATATGAATTGTCTATATCTTCTAAAAATGAAAAAGAAATACATAATTTGCTCTCAAAGAATTATAAAAATTTAGAATTAGAAAGAATTACAAAATTGAAACTAGAACCATTGTTGGGTGAATCAAGATTATATTTATATTCAAGCTTTCATCTCTTAGGTACATATACAATAGGTGAGGGGGACGAAGTTGGAAACTATATGCTAGAACATGGTAACAATCCAAGCGGAAAACATTTACTTTATATTTTGTTATCACTAATTGTAATGTTATCAATAAAAAGTTATAAAAATACAAATATACTAGATAACAGCAACTAATTGTATGTTTTAGAAAATATGCAAAACAATAATCAATAGAATTTGTTAACAAGCTATAGATTATTACAGAACATTTAATTATACAAAATGGCGCAGAATACGGATTTGAATTCTCTTTAGTAAGAAAAGAGGGCGATGTATATATACAATTAGAAAATGGAGAAGCAAATGTACATATAGAAGTTGAAACTGAATAATAAAATAAAGTATTAGAAAATTAGTTTTCTAATACTTTATTTATTTCTTTAAATATGTTAATATATGTATGAGGTGAAAAAATGAAGAAGCATGGAAAAATAATAATAACTGTTGTGATAATACTAGTTATTATTGTTATAATTACTATAGTTTGTATGAAAAATATAAAACAAAAAGACAAAGAAAACGTAGGAGAAATAATTACAGAAGAACGATACAAAGATATAGAAGAAATTTCTACATATAACAATCCAATAATTCCAGAAGGATTTAAAAAAATAGAAACAGAAACAGCGAGTTGGGAAATAGAAAAAGGCATTCCTAAAGGGTGGAATAATGGACTAGTTATAGAAGATGAAATAGGCAATCAATTTGTATGGGTTCCAGTAGAATCAATACCAAATGTAATAGGTGGAAATATTAAGGATGATTATATCTTTTATAGAGGACTGAATTGTAATGAAAAAGAGTTGATACAAATTTTAAAGTATGGTGGATTTTATGTTGGAAGATATGAAGCAGGGTTACCACAAGAAATTATAGACAATACAACAGAATTTAGTAAAGATACTAATAATGTGGAAGGGATACCTACAAGTAAAAAGGGACAAATAGTTTGGAACTTTATAGATTGGAATATGGCAAAAATCAATGCTCAAAAAATGTATAATAAAAATAATATTAGTAGTGATTTAATTACTTATAATCAATGGGATAAAATCATGTATTGGTTGGATAATTCAGGGTATGATATTAAGGATAGCAGAGATTATGGAAATTATTCAAATATCAATTTTGTTTTCGATGGAAAATACTCAATTGATTATGGAAAAACTTATGAATATAATAATGAAAAGTCAAAGGTAATATATAATATGATTCTTTCAGCAGGAGCCACTGAAAGAAATAAAACTAATAATATTTATGATTTAGCAGGAAATGTGACAGAGTTTCAAGATTACAGAAGATATATTAATGGTGATTATGGAATAGAAGAAGATTATCGTAGCAGAGGAGGATATTATGACAGTGTTGGTACTGGTTATTCTATTTCTAGTGATATGTCAATATCAGAAGCCAATAGTAGACAAGGATTTAGAATTGTTTTGTATCAACAATAATCATTTTCTAATCAAGATATTATTAATTTAATATACTTTAATCATTTTAAATGAGTGTCAATATACGAGGCTACTTTTCAGTAGCCTCAATTTTATCTTTCTTTTTTAATATTCTTTTGATATAATATATTGGGTGAAGAAAAATGAAACATATCAAACAATGTATAATTATTTTTTGTATAATAGTTATAATTTTAATTGTAAGTATAATTTATTTATTAAATTTAAATCAAAGATTAAAAGGAGAAAATGCCATTCTCGAAACTACGATATTTAATTTAAAAACAGAAAATGAAAATAATCTTGAAAACTCTAAAAAACAAAATGAAGTTGCTTATAACGATTTATCCACAGAAGGTTTAGAACCTATCTCTAAAGAACAAGCAATAGAAACAATGGAAAAATATAGAAAAGATATTATTTTAGACAATAATGATCGATATAAGTATACTGAAATTAAAATTGAGAATATTGATTGTGAATACAAATATTTTATAAACGAAAATCGATATTTCATAAGTTTACAAACACCACCTCAATATAGAACTCTTTACAACGAGAAAAAAAGCGTGATACAAGCATATGCTGTATATTATGATGGCGGAACAGATAAGATGACAGGTTATATAGACCTATATACAGGTGAAGTATTAGGAGTATATCAAGAAGGAATATAAAAGAAATATAATATGAAAATATAATAAATTCTACAATAGAAAAAATTGAATAACAAAAAATATTTTTGTGTTATAATTGATTTGGGTGAAAAAAATGAAAAAAAATATTATTTTAACAGGTGTTATAGTATTAAATTTTATAATTATAGGATTTATAATTTATCAAAATAATTATATAAATATAAAATTTAAAGAAATAGATGAAAAACTTGAAACCCTCTCTATTAGTAATAGTCAACAAGATATTCAAATAAATCAACTAACTGAAAAACAAAGAAAATCAGAGCAACAACAATCTTTAAAAAATTTAGAAAATGAAACAGATGAATCAATTTTTGAAAATGCTCCCACAGATGGATTAAATCCTATTACAGAAAATGAAGCAAAAAAAAATTGGGAGAAATATTTAACAGATACTTTATTAGAAAATATTAATGAGTATAATGTTAGTGAAATACAAACTGTAATGGTAAAACCAAATAATCGATTCACAGCAGGTACGGAAGCTAATATAAGGACTGCTGATTTTGAAAGAAGTGCATACCTTTTAAAATATACAAAAAAAGATAACATGGGTGAAATCATTGGATATATAGATATTTACACAGGTAAAGTAATTGGAGGTTCTTATAAAGGAGATTAAATATTAATTTTATTATCTTTTTTACTTTCCTATTATATAAATTTAAGAGCTAGTTTAGCTCTTTTTTTATTAAAGTTAAACAGAAATGGAAGATATTTACACTAATAAAAATGATCAAATAGTATGTTAAGGAAAGCAAAAAATACCTCAACTAAAATTTATGAAAATAGTCTGTTGAAAGTAACTTATTTACTACTAAAGAATGAGGTAATACAATGAAATGTTTTATTGAAAAAGTTTCATAGGTAAAGCACAATATAAAAAAGTTTATTTTAAAATTTCTTATTATCAAGATAAATTTTCATCTAAACAGTTTTTAATCACCTAATTTTTGCTAAAACTTCTTAATAATAAAAAATCTCTAATTCTTTGCTTTTCCGACAAATTTTGACATCTTTTTTATTTTAATTATATTATTTTAATAATATTAGCTTTTTTGCTAATAAATGCTTAAATAATTTTAGGCATTAGAAGATTAGGAAAATATAACTATTAAACATTTAAACAAGAAAGGACAATTGATTATGAGTAAAAAAATAAGTTTACGGAGTATTCTGTCATTAGCTTTAAGCTTAGTAATGCTATTAGCAATTACTCCAATCACAGCATCAGCTAGTTCCCCTTCAATGAGAGGATATTCAACATCTGCTCAAACTGTATATACAGGTCCATCATCTTCATATTATGTATCGGTAGGTAGCATTGGAAATGGTGAAAGCGTATATATACTAGGAAAAGAGCAAGGTTGGTATCATATTGTGTATGATGTTAACAGCGGTGGACAAAAGTCTGGATATGTTCCTATGAACTCAATTCGCGATATTTCTGGTGGAACACCTGTAGAAGATGATTTTTGGGGCGGATATGCTATGTCAAACTCTACACAGACAGTATATAGTTGTGATGACTATTCTACTAAAATAAGTATTGGTAGCATTTCCAGTCAAGAAGGTGTAACTAGATTATATGGTTACAATTCGACTGCTTCAAATGGGCAAACTTATTCAGTTTTATTTATTGAATATAGTACTAGTTCAGGAGCAAAAAGAGGTTATGTATTTAATCCCAACTTTTCTTATCCATATAGTAAAACTTGTGTGGGAAGAATGACTATGGGAGTAAATCTCTCATATGGAGTAAGTGGATGCAACTCATTTTCTAACACAACATTTGGAAAAGCTGGATATGTAGGAGAAGGAGAATATGTTTCTGTAATTGCCAAAAATTATGAACGGGATGATGCTATTTATATTGAATATAATACACCAACTGGTCGTAAAAGAGGATACACTCAAGCGAAATATGTTAAGCTATACAACTCTCCAGGTAGTTTTGCTGACATATATTTTTATAAGACTGGAACTATCTATAATACAGGTAGTAATATGAAAGTATACGCGGGTCCAAGTAGCACATATCCATCTATAGGTGCAATCTATGATGGCGAGGATACCTATGTAAGCTTAGGATATTCAATAAACGGTTACAGACCAGTTCAGTATAAAGTATCAAATACATCAACTGTAAAAATGGGATATATTTATTTACCATTGAACTAACAAGAAACAACTATCACGTTAATTCCTAATCTTCGGCAAGGTCTCGATATTGAGACCTTGTTTTTTATTTTCGACATTTTTCTTGGGATTTTTCAAAAAAAATACATTATACTACTAAAAATATAAAAAATTACTCAACAAAATACATATTTTAAAACTATAAAAACTAAAAAGTAATTGTATGACATAAATATGGGATTATTGTCTTATATGAGAAAGGATGATGTTAAAACAACTTAGAAGTACATATTAATGTACAACAACCACAAAAAATGTACTTCTTGTACATGGAGTGGTTATGTTGAAGAATAAAATAGAGTTTTATATAAAAAAAAGGGATATTCATATTAAAAATTTAAATATGTATATCTCCTTTTTATCTAAAAATATCATCCATTTCAAATTTATAAGAGGTCCTCCATAAAAATTACATTCAAAAATTAATTTTTATGGAGGGTATACAAATGAATGACTTACCTAAAAGAAGAAAGGACAAATATAATCCATATAGTTTTAAAAAAATGGATATAGATGATAAATATATAATAAGTTTTACAAACAATAATAATGAAATAGAATTAGAAATTTCCAAAGAATTATATTCTGTATTTAATAATTTTGAATTAAGTGATTTATCTATAATGAATGAATTTGACAGACATATAGAACATTCTAAACTCAACGAAAATACTTTAAATAAGAGGATCTTTAATGTAGAAAGAGGAGTAGAAGATATTGTTATTAACAAAATTGAAAAACAAAAATTACATATAGCTATTGATTCTTTGCCTTTAAAACAAAAAAATAGGATACAGAAATATTTTTTTGAAAATTTGACTCAAAAAGAAATAGCCAAAATAGAAAATTGTTCAATAAGGGCTATTCAATATAGTATTGAGTGTGCCTTAAAAAATTTAAAAAATTTTTTAAATTAGACTTCGTAAAATAATAAATAAGTGAGGAAACAAGTGAGAGTATATTATTCTCACTTGTTATTTTTTTGAGAGGGGGGATTTTTTTGAATATTAATAAAACTTTAGAAAGGATAGAAAACAATCAATATAATATACAAGATGTACTAAATTGTTGTCATATAAGTATAGAACAACTAAAAAACTCAAATAAAATATGTAATATAAAAAGTTTTTTAACATATTTAATTCTAAATTTAGATAATACAGATCAATTGTTAACAAAATATAAACTTTATTATACAAACTTCGATTGGCATTTTACAGTAGAACACATTGTCATTTATTCTATCTTGGTATTTTTTGATTTAAAAAATATTAATATAACTGAAAAAAGATTTTTAATACAGTTAAAAAAAGAACTACAATTGTATTCAATATTTAATGCCGAAAAAAGATTAGAATATTTAATAGATAATAAAATCATAAATTTATAAAGGACGGTGTATTTAATGAAAAAAGGAATAGATATATCTTCACACAATGGTACAATCGATATGAAAAAAGTTAAAGAAAATGGAATCGAATTTATAATATTAAGATTAGGGTATGGAAAGCATAAAAGCCAAATAGATACAAAATTCTATGAAAATTACTATAAAGCTTTGGACTTAAATATTCCTATTGGAATATATTTATATTCTTATGCTCTTAATTGTGATGATGCACTTCAAGAAGCAAAATTAGTTATAAATGAAATTAATAATTTAAAAATTGAATATCCTGTCTTTTTGGATATGGAAGACGCAGATGGTTATAAATCTAGAAATAAGATTGATAATTCAACTTGTATAGATATTTGTGAGACTTTCTGTAAATTTGTAGAAGAACAAGGATATTATGCTGGAATTTATGCTAATTTAGATTGGTTAAATAATAAGATAAACGATAAAAAGTTAGATAGATTTGATAAATGGGTTGCACAATGGAATGACAGTTGTTCCTATAAAGGAGATTATGGAATGTGGCAATATTCTTCAAAGGGAAGTATCTTAGGAATTTCTGGATTTGTAGATTTAAATTATTCATTAAAAGATTATCCAACAATAATAAAAAATGCCAAATTAAACAGATTAAATTTAGACAAAACAACTTATGTAGTTCAACCTGGAGATAATTTGACTACAATAGCACAAAAATTCAATACAAATTGGCAATCTATTTATCAGAAAAATAAAAATATTATAGGTATTAATCCAAATATTATAAAAGTAGGACAAGAACTAATTATTAAGGAGGAAAAATAATGGAAGATAGAAAAATCAAAGACTTCATTTCAAAAGAATTATCAAATTTTGAATTTAAAAGATATTCTAAAGGATTTAAATATTTAAGTGAAGCAATCTTATTATGTATTAAAGATATTAATTTGCTAGATAATTTAAGTAAAAATGTTTTTCCTAAAATTGCAACAAAATATAATGAAAAATCCTTATATAATGTTAAATGGTGTATAGATCAAGTTATTAAAACAATGTACAATAATACAGAAATAAGTATATTATGCAATTATTTTGAAATTGAAGAAAATATAAAACCGAGTTTAAAATTCATCATTTATACTATCGTGTGCAAGTATAATAGAAAATATTGTTAAAGAAACTGAGTGAAATAAAAGAAAAAGTATCTTTATTTCACTCAATTTCTTTAATAGCTTCTATTATTTTAAATAACGCAGTAATTTGACTAGGAGATAAATCACAAATTTCTTCTGCTAATTCAATTTTTCTTTTTAAAGAGGAATTAGTTATGAAATCTTTATATAATTCATTTGGAGTTATTTCCAATAAATTCATAAGAGCAATATCAGTTTGTTTACTTGTCCCATCTTTTCCTGTTTCAATTTGAGAAATAGTTTTTGATGATTTGGATAAATTTTCGGCAATTTGCTCTTGGGTAATATTTTTTGAAATTCTTGCTTTTTGAAAAATATTACCAAAACACTTTTTTATTTCATCTAACATGTTATATATATGCCTCCTTTCATAAAATTATCTTTAAATTTCATAAAAAAGTACACAATGTAATAACTACATACATTTATTTTCCAAAAAATCACATCGTTGCACAAAAATCGATTTAAAAAGTTGAAAATATCAATAAAATATGTTATTATCAGACTAATGTATATATGTAGTAGATAACTGGACTCAGAATAATTTTCTGAAAATACATACTCCCCTCTCCAGTTGGTGACTACACTTTAAATTTATTAAAGGAGTGATTTTAATGATAAAAAATAAAAAAGAATTTATAGCAATTCTAATTTTCTACCTTATTAATATTATTATTGCTTTTTATATTACAAATATGCTAGGAATAGTAAACGTAGTTGTATTAAAAAGTATGAGTATACTATATGGAGAAATTACATGGGAAGTTATAATAGTAATGAGCTTATCGTTAATTGAAAGTATTATATATGAGATAAAACATAACAAAAAAGAGCAAATAGGATAATGATATTGCAAAAAAACTATATTTATGGTATACAATTATTTATAAAAATAGTTTTATAATGAGGAAATTGTAATGAAAATTTTTACAGGATTAATTAAGTGTAAAGACTGTAATCATAAATTTAAACGGTCGTAAAGAGAGAAGTAATATCAATTATAGATGTAATTATAGATTAAAATATGGGAAAGACAAATGTAATAATGATACTATGGTGGAAGAAACATTATTGACAGATATGATTAGACAACAATTAGATGTTATTAACATGTGCATAGATAATGTCGATATTGAATCTATCATTAAAGAAATTATTGTGTCTAAAGATAGAATTGAGATATTTTTTAAAAACTTACCAATAAGAAGTTGTTATCTTGACAATGAAATTGGAAAATTACACTTTGATACTTTGAATGATTAAGGGGTACAACATTTTTTATAAAAGTTATCGGTGGGGGAGAATAAAATAGTAATATTTTTAAGAATTTAGCATATAATATACAAGAAAAAATAAATTTTCAACGAACAATTTTTGCTAAATTCTCAAAATCTATTGACAAAATCAATATAAAAGATGTATAATAAAAAATATCCAAACATCGCGGGGTGGAGCAGTTGGCAGCTCGTCGGGCTCATAACCCGAAGGTCGATAGTTCGAGTCTATCCCCCGCAACCAATAAACACCAATTGTTTACTAGTTTTAGTAGACAATTTTTTTTGACATTTTTTAGGAAAAAGGTTAGGGATTTTTGAGCTTTTCCCTAACTTTTCCCCTATTTTTTTATGTATATATTATAAATCAATTAGGGAAAAAATATTATATAATATCTTTTCCAATACATTAACAACAATGCTATTCCCAGCTTGTCTATATAATTGAGTATCAGATATTCCTATTGATTTTGCTTTGTGAAAGTCAATATCATTAAATCCCATAAGGCGAAAGCACTCAAGAGGTGTTAATTTCCTTATTCTTAAACAGTATTTGTTATCTTCTGAAATTAATACTGTAGAACTTGAAGTTGTACTACCACAGTTGGCTGTTTGTGTTGGTGCAATATCCGTTATCTCTTTGTTATTATATGGATTAAACATTTCTAAAGTTGCAATATTAGGTGCAGTCATTATTGTTTGTGCTAATTCTTTGCCAACTCGACCTCTTTTATTTATATTACTAGGGTAAGATATATTTATGGAATCTCCAATAGTTGCCTCTGAATAACCTTTTTGTGTTCCTTCATTTACTAAAACCATTGGTTGCTTAAATCCTCCTCTTGACATATCTACAAGTGTTGGAGAAATTCCTTTTGGATCATAAATACTACCTGCTTGATGTGTTCTTTTTTCATTATCATATATTCCACCAATTCTTTGTACTGTATCAGTTTTATCAGCTATGTATTGGCTATTTCTTCCGTCCATTTTGTGATAACCTGCAATTATACAAGCACTTATATTCGGATTGTGCATTTCTCTTATAATCTTGTTGTTCTTTTTTATTAATCTTCCAATTCCCTTTTCAGTTAGATAATATTTATTATCAACATTTGTTTCTAATAGATCCTTAAGTTTCAACAATAATTGTTCTTTTTGTGGAAAACAAAACGTGCCTTTATCAATATCTTGTCTAATAGATATGATAAAAACACGTTCTCTGTTTTGAGGTATTCCATAGTCTTTTGCATTTAATACTTGCCAATAATTATTATAACCCAATTCTTTAATATCTTTTAATATGCTTTCAAATTCATTTTTAAATCTTTTACTTGTAAGATTTTTAACATTTTCAATTATACTGATAGCTGGTCTTTTTTCCTTTAATATTCTGTAACCATCATAGTATAAACCACTCCTAGTTTTATTTTTCTCGATTCCTTTCATCTTTCCGAGCGATACTAATATCTTGACATGGAAATCCCCAAGTCATCAAATCAAAGTCTGGTATATCTTTTTCATTTATATTTCTTATGTCTCCCAAATTTAATTTTTCACTAACATTGTGTATTGCACAATAGCTTTGAACAGCAAATTTGTCTATCTCTGAAAATCCTACAAGTTCATAATTGATATTTAATCGTTCTAGTGCTTTTTCAAATGCACCAATACCGACTAAATAAACTTAATAACCTTATAATACCACCTCCAAAATAAAAAAATTGAGAGTACAACTTTTTAAGTCATACTCTATATAATCTCTATTTACCTGTCTTTGGCAATTTTTTAGCATGTAAATCCTTTTCATACACTACTGTTGTCCATTCATCTTCTGCTTTATCTGTTAAATCTTCGTGTTCTCCTGTAGTTTCTGTCTTATTTGTAAAAGTGTCTTTGTTCTTTACTGTATCTAATACTTTGCAGAATATAGATGGTGCAATTTCTTCTTTGAAACCTACATCAACTCTACCAAAGTTAAATGAATATTCAGTAATATATTCGCCATCTTGTAATCCAATATTTGTGCAGTCTATTTTATGATTTTCTTTAGAATTTAAGTTATATGCTAATACTCTTTCTTCATCGTTTAAGTTTGTTTTATATGTAATAGAATAAGTAATATTTTGATTCCAAGTTCCTGTTACAATTTCAGTTAGTCTAATATAGTCAGTTGGTAAATAGTCTTTCCATTTAAAACTGTCTAAATAGATATTCGAAGTATTGGCAACATTAGAAAAGTCATATTTAATAGTATCATTCTTTTGTGTTTCAATGTAACCTGTTTTCTCTACAGACACAGAAATTTCAACACTTTTATTCGCTATTGTTATTGGTACTATTTTCTTATGTTCTCTTATTTCTACTTTATATTCTTTTTCATTTAATAAATAGTAAATACTTCCTGTAGATTTTTCTTTTACAGTATATTTACCTTTTACAAGCAATTTGGTTGTAGCTTTTCCGTCTTTTCCTGTAATTACAGTATCTACAATATTATTTTCGCTATCATAAATATCAAAAACAGCACCCTCTAGAGGTGTTCCCGCAGCTACACCATTATGCTTATTATCATCTTCACTAACTTTTGTTATTTCAATGGTACCTTTGATTTTTTCGTTTTCAAAAATCAAATCTATTATTTGATTAGCTTTTAATGTAATAGTTCTTATCTCATCATCTAATACATAGTTTTCATCTGTTTTTATTTCACGAATTTTTAATTCCTCATAATCTCTTATAGTATATTGTTTTGTAGTAGCTTCACCATTTTCATCTGTTGTAATTGTTTCTAGCAAATTATTATCTTTATCTAACACTTCAAAAGTAACATTAGGTATTCTAATTGAATTGTCATCTTCATCTACTTTAATTACACGAACACTACCTTTTTTTAGTTCATTTTCAATAATAGAATCGTTTGTTTGATTCCATTCTACTTCAACCTCTGTAGCGTCAGTATTTAGGTTGTACCATTGGTTTGTATTTTTCTCAATCCACTTATAATCGCCAGTTCTCAAATCTTCTACATAAATTTCTCCGATTAACATCTGTATAATAGGTACCAATTACTTTTTGATATTCTTCACTATATAAATCAAATTCTACATTTCCAAGTGCAACACGATTATTGTCTTTATCTACTTTAAAAACTTTTAAATTTCCTTTTTTATGTAAGTTTGTTATTTCAATTTCTTTTGTATCTCCAAATTCTACTGATACATCAACTTCTTGTGTATTTAAAATATAGTGTTTTGTAGTAGAAGTTTCGGTCAAAATTATAGTTCCAGGTCTTAAATTGTTTATAGTAATATTTCCATTTTTATCGGTTTTGAAATCTCCTATATTTTCCTCAGTGTCTTCATATTTTGCATTAAATGTTATTCCTTCTAATTCTTCTTTAGTTTCTTCATCTACTTTATGAATTTTAACCGTAGATTGATGGCAATCTACATCTAAAGTTGTAATTCCTTGTACATCTCCGTATGGATCATAGCAAACTGCATAATTTTGTAGATCTGAACTAGGAGAATTGCCATAGAAAACAGGAAATGTTTTGCATTTACTTTGTAAAGCTACTATTCCTGAAAAATTAGCTTTTATTTCTGTTTTAGGTACAAATACTTTAAAGTGTTCTCCCGCTGAAAAACTCGTTTTAGCATTTCCATTTACATCTCCAATATAAGAATTGTTTGGAAATCCTGCTATTGCAGTTATTGTACAACTTGACATTTCTATATTAGAAGATACACTATACTCTTGAGCATAATAATTATTATTAAATTTCGAAAAATCTCCTATTTTAGTAGCAAAAGTATTAGCACTATTTTGTGTGGTTGTACCATATCTGCCAATATTAACTAAATATTCTATTTTGTCTACAATAGCATTACCTCTATCATCTCCACCTTTATAATAACTTCTCACATCTCTATTTAAAAGGATGGAATATACTGCATGCTTAGTTGCAACAAAAGCGTCATCGTTATTCAAGCCTAAACTACTATATGGATAGCCATTTGTGATAACTCTCCATATTCTATCATCATCCAATACACTAGATATGCTTACAGAATAATCTAATCCTGCTTCTGCTCCTTTTCTATCAACATTTAAACAATACGCAGGGTATCTAGTTCCATTAGGTGCTACATAATCTACATAAGAAGTTATTACATAACTCCAAGCATTTTGTTTCGTGTCCCAAAATTGCAAGTGATACCCACAATTATGAGAATATTGTATAAAGGCATTATCTATTTCAGTAGCCGAAACAATACCTTGAAATGAACTCATTATTGTTATAATTAATAGCATTATATAAATAGCTTTTTTTGATAATTTCTTTATCATATATAAAATCCCTCCTAAATTAAAAGAACACTTTTTAAAGTGTTCCTATATTAAAAATTCTATTTTTATAATAAAAAACATTCTGTAAATTGGTATACACCATCTAAAAAAACATCTTGTGCATATATTTTTATTGTTCCAAATTTATGTTTAATTTTTGCTGACATTCTATATTCTGTATATGAAAATTGATTAGTTTCATTTACTATCTTTGAATCTGGCTCAATAGTAAATCCATATTGTTGCATATATTCGCTTGGATTATTTTCCATATATTCCTTCATTGTATTTTCTATTGTAGTATTTCTTACATAAGATTTTATATTTTTAGGTGTATCTTTTTTTACTGTTTCTTGTTTTGTTTCTTGATTTTGTATATTAGTTTCATTTTGTTTTATATCTACTTTTATTTCATCTGTTCCACTTTTGGTTGTACCTATACTTATATTTTGAGAATATGTATCATTACTATTATCATATTGTGTAATTGTAGGTTTATCTTCTTTCTCTAATGTAGTTGGTATAGATGTAATAGCTTTTGAAGCTTCAATCATTTCTTGTTCTTCTAATAAATCTTCTTTTATTTCTTCAACTTGACTGATTTTTTCTTGTGAAGTTTCTATTATATCTTCACTTTCTATTGTATTTTGTTCCTCAATACAAGTATCTTTATTAGTTGCTATTAAAAGTTGCTTATTTTTGAATATAATGCCAAATACAACCAAAATTATAATCATTAGTGCAATACTGATAAAACAAGTAATTTTTTTAACATACATTCTTATCACTCTCCTATATTAATTGTAGCGTGTTAAAAAGGAGATTTCAGCCCATTTTCAAAATTTCTTAAATTTTTTCAGTAGCTTGAATACAAAGTCTTTTAGTTGGCTGATTTTTTATACAAGTGATAAGTGTAATTTTATTTTCTTTTGTATCTTCTAAATAGCTCCAATCATCTTCTTGTATTTCAGCTATAGTATCTACCATATAAGTTTTACTACTTAGAAGAAAGTTATAAACAATCTCATCTCCTTCCTTTAGTTTTTTAAGGTTTGCAAAGAACTCTGTTGTATTATGACCTGCTAGACCCACATTTCCATTGATTAGTGCTGTGCTAGGAAAATGTCCCACATATTTATCAATAACGTCGTTTTCAATGCCCTCTGCAACACTTACTTTTAAATTTATACTAGGTATTTCTAATGTACCAATAATATTAGTTTCCCATAATTCCATAAACTCAGTATCTTCAATCTTTTCTGTATCTTGTATTTCTTCCACTTTATTTGATATATCATCATAATCTTCTGATTTTGTTCCTTTATTTAAAAAGAAAACAGTTATGCCAGATATTAAAGATATAATACTAATAACAATTATAATTTTCTTTTTCAATATAATCCCTCATTTCTACAAATGAACTTCTATAGATTTATTCATAATCATCTTTTGATAAGTAGTTTTTGGTGTGATAATAATTACTGATTTTCCTACTAGTTTTTTATCTAACATATCATTGAATTTAATAGAAAAGGCATTTGTTTTAGCTTTTGGTAGGTGTTTTAGGTTTACCTTTGGATTCCTTGATGAAACTCTTATGTGCTTTATAGTTTGGTATTTTCCATCATGATAGTTTGTTATTTTAGCGTTTGGCAATAGAAAGAAAATGACAACTAAAAAAACACCTGTACAACCAAGAATAGGTAATATAGATGTTTTATTCTCTTTAATTTCCTCTTTTTGTTCTTCCTGCTTATAGGTTAAAGTATATTGAATTCTATCTGTTGATATTTTACTAATTTCTCCTATATATGTTAATTCACACTTATAAGTATATGGATTTTCTAGTGTTTTTACTGTTTTATAAACAGTGTTTGCTATATAGCTTTTAGGCATAGAAATATTTTGTATATCTTCATTTTCTACTATACTCCAATCACATTTTGTTAGGGTATAGGTATAACTATCTTGTGTTATTTCCTTTGGTATATAATCCAAATCTGCCTCATCTAAATTTGTGTATTGTTTAGTAAATGTAAATACCTTTTCGTATGTTCCATGCTTTATAGTTGTTACTTTTAAAGAATCATCAAAGCGATATAATTCGCCTGAAAATTCTCCATCATTATAAGTAATACTTTGCTCAAAATTTTCTAATATTTTATCTTTATTATTTGTAGATAATTCAAGTGTTTTTGTTTGTTCTTGCATTTTAGTATCTATTGTTTCTAACTCTTGTTTATCTGTGCTTTCTAAATCATATGTAATATTATCTATTTCAACAGTATTGCCTATTAAATTTAAAAAGTTATCTTCTTCTGATTGATTGATAACGATAGTTTTCGTTATTGTATCTTTAGGAACTGTTTCAATGGCAAATACACTTGTTGATACCATTAATGAAGGTATCATAAATAATAATAATTTCTTTTTCATAGATTTTCTCCAATCGTATTTATTGAATTTAATTGTAATAGATTATTAAAAATAACTGTAGCACCTATTGATAATAGTGCAATAATACCAATAAAAATTAGTATTTTAAAAATATTTGTAAAAAATGCAATTAGATATGATAATAGTTTTAATAATGTACTTTGGTTTTGTACTATCACTTTGTCATTTTCATTATAATTTTGCGATAATTTTTGCTTTTTTTGAAATTCTTTATAAAAATTCTTTTTCATTATCTTTTACCTTTTGAAAATATATTTTTAATTGAAAACTTATTCTTTTCAATTATTTCTAATTGATTTGTTTTCTCTATAATGAACTCTTTTAATATTCTGTGATATATGTTTTGATTTTTTTCACTATCAAATGGGTTAGGAGCATATTCCGAAAAGTATATTCTTTTCTTAAAATCTGATAAACCTTTTAAGATATTTTTCTCACTTTCTTTTACAGTAAAATTAAAAATAAAATCTATATCATTTTGTATTTTACCTAGTTTTTCAAATACTTTAGAAATATTTACAAAGTCCCATTCTTTAGTTCCACATACTACAATTTTAATATCATTAGTTATATATGAATTAACATTAAGATTATCAATATCGCCATAATCATAAATATAAAAATCATAACCTGTGTTTTTATTATCTATAAATTCTCTAAACATATCTAATTCATTGTAAGTTATCATATCTTTCATATCTGATACATTATTCATAGCTGCAATTTTTTCTACGTCTTGCTTATCATTTGCTTGAACATAGCAAGAGTGCAAACCTATAGAGTTTAAAAATTTACAAATTAAAATTGCTTGAGTAGTTGTTCCTATATGTGTTTGTGTTCCAACTACTCCAATTCTCACACTATTTCTTTTTTTACTATATTCTTTTTTTATAATTACTTTGCTTTTTTGTGTATCTTTATTATTTTCTTTATATCTATAGCCTATTGAATCACTATAAGAATTACCAACTGTTAAACACTTTCTAAATTCTTCCTTTTGTGTATGGTATTCTGTAGCAGTTACAAAATTAAAAATGGATTCACTAAACAATTTTGAAAGTAGTGTATTGCCAGGTTGATAACCAATTGCTAAAATTGTTATTCTTAAATTCATATAAATAGTTTTAAGAGTTACTATTGCGTCAATTAACTGCTTTTCTGTATCATTAATAGATGTAATATCAATCACTAATTGTGTGAAATTATTAAGACTTTTTAATTCTGTTACTGTGAAATTGTATAAATTTGCGACAGTAGTTAGTATTTGATAGTCTTCAATATTGTTTTCTAAGCATACCTCTGATATAAGTTTCTCATTTTCCTTTGTAATCATTAAAATCACTTTAACCACCTCTTTTCTAATTTTCTTGCAATATATACTTTCTAGGATTTTGATAATTTCCATTTTGAGATAATCGTATTTCAAAGTGAAGATGACTACCTGTAGAACTACCATGCCCTAGATCACTTGCTGCTCCACCTTGTAATCCTATGACTTGTCCTTGTGTTACTGTTTGTCCCTCTATTACATTTATTTGTGATAAATGTGCATAAAAACTATAAAATGTATTGCCTTCTATATCAGTATGTTTTATATTTACACAGTTACCATAGGCACCTCTAATACCTGCCCATACAATTTCGCCATCTGCTACAGCTAATATATTTCCATGTATTTTACCCACCATATCAATGCCACTATGTAATTTATACACTCCTGTAACAGGGTGTGTTCTATACCCAAATTCACTAGTTATGGTATAGCCATAGTCTGTTTCAATAGGCATGCTGTAGGTTCCATTGAATGTCAGAGTGCCTGTTTCATTAGATTCATTTTCTAATCTTATATTCTGTATTTCATTAAATTCATCATTTGTTTCGCCTTCTTTTAACCCAAGTGCAACTAATATTTGATTAATTGGCTCCATTATGATATAGATGATCATGGAAACTAATAATAGCATAATCATACAAACTGAAACGATAGCTATTAATACTCTTTCTCTATTTTTCTGGTCTTTTAAAATCATAAGTGCTACTTTTATTACTGCTGGATTTACGGCCAATTATCTACCACCACTCTTTCCAAAATACTCAAATTCGTAAGGATATATATCAAATTTTGCAAGTATCTTGTATGCACCTATGATTAATATTGCATAGCCTCTTTTTTTGTTTGCCAAGAAATCTGCTTGACTTTCTGTAAGTTTAAATAGTTCCATTGTGTCCTCTAAATTTTTTCCATCTGTTCCCATTAATATCTTGTATGTTGCCATATCAAGTATTGCTTGTCCATACATTTTGACGGATTCATCAAGAAAATCAATAATTGAGTGCGAAACAATGACCAAACTTCCGTTCATACTTGCGGCAGCGCTTGCTGACGTTTCGTAAGAATGCAATACTTTGCAAACAATTTTTATCGATTAGCAGGTAGGATTCATCCGCTACTAACTTTATTTTTTCATTCCTATTTTTTGATATTTGTTCCCAACACCAAGATAAAACATTGAAATATTGTGCTTTTTTTACATTTTCACTAGCATTTTGAATATTAGCTGTATCTAAACACACTAATTTGCTATTTCTTTGTATTGTAGTGTGTCCATTAAATATACTACTGTCTGCACCCTCTGATATTTGTCTAATTAATGATAGCAATATATTAAGGTTTTCTTTTCTAGCATTATTTATTTCTCTATCATAATGTATTTTTAATAAATCATATAAGTCTGTCATAATAGGAAAATCTGTATTCTTCAATCTTGAGATATCTGTTTCCCAATAGATACCAAATTTATTATATAAATCTTCTAAAACCTCTTCTAATATTGCCATCTGTATAGATGTCAGCTCTGGAAATAATAATTTGAAGAATATTCTTAAAGTTTGGAAATGTAATGCCATTTCTCCAATTCCTTTGCCTATATCATAAATACCTTTTATTTCTTCATTTTCTTCATCTTGTGGTGCAGGTTTAATTTGTAGTGGGTTAATTCTACCTCTATCATTACCACCTGAAACATCAATCCAATCCCCACCAAGATTCAATGTAAGTTCTTTATATTCACCGTTCTGGATCAATTATCAAGTGTGAATTTCCTATCATTATTCCATTTAAAATTAAATGTTTTGTTACTGTAGATTTTCCTACACCAGCAGTTCCCATTATTACAAAATTGCTATTTGTTCTATCATTACCACGTTTCCAAATATCTAGTGCTATAATTCCTCCATCTATATCACGAGCAAAATAATAGCCAGATCCATCATTGAATCCGACTACTTGCAAAAGGAAGTCCACCAACAAATGTAGAGAGTGGTACATTTCTTTTTGCTATATTCTTTATTTTTTTATCAGACTTAAAGAAAGGAACAACACATCTAAAGGCATTTTTCACTAAACTTGCAAGACACCTTATTTTCATTTGCATACTTGATAGTTTAGTTTCTATTTTTTTGCACCTTTTTGAGAGTTCCTCTTCTGTTTCTGCTATAACCATGATAATTATAGTCATATAACCTACAGTTTCTCCATCATTATCTATCTTCTTAATTAGTTCCTCAGCAGATGTTATTTCTCTTTCAACTCTTTGTCTTTCTACTGCGTCATTTATAGTATTTAATAGTGCTTCATTTTGTTTTATCCCTTTACTAATGTTTTCAAGTAAAAGAGTATTGTCTGTAGGCTCAAATATTTGGGTACTTATTGTATTTGGTATATTTGTTATTTTAGATAACCACCCAATAGAAACATTTTGAGGATATTTTACTATTGTATATATTTTAGCAAAAGTATCTCCTATTCTCATTCTATTTGATTTATACTCGATTCCGAGAAATAGGAGTTAAAATATTTAATAATATCTTATTTTCTCTAATTGTTTTTAAATCTGTTTTTTTCAAACTATCAAACCTCCTATGCTACTAAATGAGGAATATAATCTTGATAGTCTGAATCTTCTTTTGTTGCTACATTCATATTTGTAAAACTATTACATACTTGTATCAAGTATTGGTCGTTTAATATTTCCAATTTCATTCCACAATTATCAAATTTTTGCACAAGTTCACGTGCTCTCTTTTGTATCTCTTGCTCTGCATTATCAGTTAAAACTTCACTTATAATAAGGAGATTTTGCCTTTCTACTGCGTCTCCTATGAGTGTTAAATTAAGTGTTTCTCTTATGTTTTCTCTTAATAATCTTTTTTGAATACTATCTGTAGAATTATTAAGTATATTTCTTAAAAAATCTATCAAACTACCTACGTCAACAGGTCTTGCAATAGATGTCATTTTAAATTCCTTTGTTTCTGTAGATAGCTCTGAAGTTATATCTTTAATTTTATTTATTAATTCTTTTTTAGAGAATAACTGCATATTAAGAGAATTAATTTTTAATATTGCTATAATTAAATTATCTCTTGTATAGATTAAGTTATTTTTGATATCTAAAATATTTATCTCTTGTGCTGCTGTTGAAGTAGTAATATCCTTCTCTTTCTTTTTAAATAATCCAAATATCATTTAATTCCTCCATTTATCAAAATATTTATATTCATATATTTTTTGCATGCCTGCAAAATCAAGCATATTTTTAATCATATCTAATACAGATAAATTGTTAGTGTCTTTTGCTGTAATGATTATCATAGTTGCACCACCAAGTAATACCATTAGTACTGGTACAATTAATTCGTTTGTAATAGAATAGATTATTAGTGCTATTCCAATTAAAAAAGCAACTACTATTGTAGTTACTATTAATTCATGTATTCCAAAACCACGTATAAACTCGAAACGAGTTTTAACATTTGCTGGAATATATAATTTTGTATTTATATTTTTATCTTCCATAACCTCTCCTTATTTGTAATAAAATTTTAAAATGTCATAAATTATATAGATAAGTTCTGCAACTATGCCAAATGCAATAGTGTTAATTAATTTCTTTTTATACAGAGCATTTCCATCATCTTCATACATCATTTTTATTAAAATAATAATTACTCGGAGAACAACTCCGAGCTGGTATTATTGTTGTTCTAATCACTAAATTTAATATATTTAATTGGTCCATTTTACTTAGTACCTCACTTTATTTTTGTAACAATATTTTTCACTTGCCTTGATAATTCTATTGTTTTGCTTGTATTCATAACGACTGAACTTATACCACCAGAGTTACTTGTTAGCATAAATTCCTGTAAAAATGAAGGTGTTTTTAGTGCCATAATTACAACTGCTATCGCATAAAACCAATGCTCTGAAAATACTAATACTAAACCTAATTTACACAATATTATTTGAACAATTACAGTCAAAACGCTTTTAAACATTTTTTGTGAGTAAGTTTGAAATACCCCATTATTAGATTCTAATAAACCAACACAAGCTAGTGGAAAGCCTAATCTTAATATTAGTATTTCCACACCTCTAACCAAAAATTGAACATACAAAACAACAAATAATATAATTGCTACAAGACCTGTGATACTTGAGAATAGGGAAGTCATACAAAATTCTACAATAGTTCCCCAATCTGGTAGCATAATATCTAATGAAAGAGCATTTATTAATTCATTTCCAAACATTTCTGCTATTTCAATTACTAAATCAAATAAAAATTCAAAAGATAGAACGACTACAATAGATCTAACAAAAAACATTATATATGTTCCGTATCGGTAATTCTGACTCTCCGTTCTGTCCACATTACATACATATCAAATCCTTTTTTTAATGCTTTTAAAATAATTAAACCGATTGAAAATGATAGTATTATTGATTGTAAGCCATCTAACGAAATTTGAATACCGTTTACATCTGCCTTTAGTATAGTGTTTTCAGCATGAAAGCAAATGTCCATCAAGGAGTTTAATAGTAAGTTAATAACACTATTAGCACTTGAAACAATGGAAGATAGTAAAGTTTTTAAAATATTTTCCACCTTTCACATCACACTCCATTATTTATAGTAATTCATAATAACATTGATTAATCCACTTGCTACAACAACACCAATGCAAGATATAACTGCAATTTTAATTCTATTATCCCAACGTTTTGCGTCCATTTCGTCACTTGCTGCTTTTCTTAAAAAGAAATAACCAACTAGTAGGACAGTAAGAACAGGTGCTAAAATAAGTAACCAACCTGTTAAATCTGAAATTAAACTTTCAGTTCCTGTAACTATTTTTGAATCTTGAATAGCTGCAAAACAAGTATTTGTGTAACAAAAAAGACTTGTTAAAGCAAGTCCTACTTTTCCTATTCTTTTTATATTTATAAACTTTTTTATCTTTTCTTTCATACATAAATCCTCCAAAAATTTCATATCCATTTCAAAAACATATGTTTGTTTAAGGGGCAAAAAAAGAAATGGATATTTTAATATTCGTTCCAAATTCCCCATAATTCAATAGCTTTAGGTTCTCTTCGATTTCTTGCATTTTCTCTCAATTCTCTTATTTCTGTATTTCTCTTTTTATCTCCAAGACCAAGCATTTCATTAAATTTATATTGAGATAAGTCTGGGAGGGTTGCAAGATAGGGGTGTGAACCTGTAATCATTACAATAGCTTCTGGCGATTCTATTCGTAATATTTCTTCTTCTGTTAGTAATTGTCTTGATACTAAATTTATTGATTCACTACTACTACCATTTTGATTTTTTGTATATGAATTAGATTTACTATCAGATGTAGTTGTATAATTTCCTAATTTTCTACTAATATCACTTGCCGTTTCAAAGCTTGCTGTTTTTAGATAAATCCACAATAGGCAGTTATCTTTTATTAAATCCGCTGTTTCCTTTCCATAGACTTTAACTAATTGAGAAAATCCGTTGTAGGAAAAAATGAAAAAATATGTTTCTACTTCTTGCAACTGTAAGCATATTTCCTATGCCGGTCAATGGGTGCATAATTTCCAAATTCATCACATAGAAAATCTACTCTAGTTTCTAAAGTTCCACCATGAGTGTCAGCATATTCTACTAAAGCATTGTATTGCTGTTTTGTATACAAAGAGGCTAGAGAGTAGTAAGTTAATCTCTCATCTGGTAGAATTATATCTACTAAATACTTATCTGTACCAATATCTTTCAAATCAAAATCGCTTTCACAAGTCATATCATAGACTGTTTGAGAAGTGAAAAGTCTTAATGTTGTAAGTGCAGATGTGAAGAAACTTGAACGAGTCTTCTCTGGTGCGATACGAGCAATACCAAAAATATTAATTGCTGGGTGGTCTGGTGGTAAATTTTCTATAAAATAATTTATAGGCATTTTTCCATTTTCTGACCTACACATTTCCGATATAAAAGTGTAAACATTAGTTAAATTTTGGTATTGAGGTTTGTCCATATTCTCTGCTACAACTGTCATTATAGTACCTGCAATAATGCTCATTTCTCCATCTTTCCATATTTTTTCCATTTTAGTATCTTCATTTCCGTACTAATGCTTGAGTAATGTCCCAACAGTATTCTTCAGCTTTTCTAATATCTCCATTTCTAAAGGCTTCAATGACTGGCGACAAAAAATTATATCTAGTTGACTTTAAAGGATTTTTAAAATCTATTGTTATAATTTTATAACCCAAACTTTTAAAGTAGGGGGAAAGGTACTGAAATAATTCGCCTTTTGGATCAGTCAATACTAAACTATTTTTAGTTTTTCCATAGGTACTTGATAAAGCATAATTCATAGCACTAGGTAGTAGCAAACGTCTAGTTTTACCCGCACCTGTACTACCTATAATCAAAGAATGATAATCTTCTGAAATGCAAATAATTTTATTTTCATTTTTCTTCTTATCTAAACCTACTATTAAACCACCCTTTGAAAAGTTGGCTTTTTTGATTTTTCCATCTCTAGTAGTTTTTAGTGTATTTACAGTAGCTTTTTTTAATACTTCTTTTTTACTGCTCCATCTAGCAGTACCATGTTGTCCATTACCATATATTTTAGGTGTTCTTATATTTTTTGTTATAGCATTTGTTTCTGTAGATAAATTGTTCTTTTTACTAAATAAAAATAAATATAATATAAAAAACTCTACAAATGCTTGTGTGAAGATAAATAATAGTAAGTGATTTTTATTTGAAATTATACTTTTTATCATTGTTAAAATATCTAAAATAAAATCCATTTTTGATAATTGAAAATGAATTATACTAGAAAATATTATACTTAATGGTATTAGTAGTAATGAAACTATCACAATTATTAATACCTTTTTATAGTTTATAAAAATTCCTCCTTTCACATTTCTATTTCATCAATTTGCTTTTGATTTTCTTGTTCACATTCTTTTGTTAAATGTTTTTCTAAATATCTAATTTCTTCAATATTTAAACTTTTAAAATCAAGTTCTAATGTATCATTTCCGACAAAAAATAAAAGGACCTCTTAAATTAAGTCCATCTAACTTTTGTATTTTTGAATATTTTAAAATTCCTCTAGGGTCATATACTAAAATCATTCCTTTATACATAGTTGTTTCAAAAAACTGTGTTTTCATTAATTTTGATAATTCCTCTAGTTCTTTAGAAATTTTTAATACTTTAGGTTCTTTATCAGGGGAACAATACATTATTCTCATAAAGTTACTGTCATGTCCCATTACATACCTCTTTCTATATGATTACTGAATTTCTGCTTAAAAGCATATTCCCTTTTAGCATATATTGATAAATCTTTGTTAAATACATACATTTGTAAAAAACTTTTTTCTCTTTCCTCATTTTGAGATAAGACATAATATAAGTCTTGTAGTATTTGTTCAATACTATAATGCAAATATCGCTCATCTCTAAAATATCGTAATAGCTGATTTCCTAAAATTTTGTGTGCTTCTATATCAGCATGATATAGCATTTTTTCTTTGTAGATACTTTCATAAAATTCTGTTATCTTTTTCCATGAATCTATATAACTGTCATAACTTTTTTTACAATCAAAATTATTTTCAATTAACTTATCTATAAATTCATCAATTTTTTCTTTTACAGTATCTGGCATAAAAGCATAGTTAAGTCGCCCATCTGTAGGTAACATTTTTTTGATTGTCTTTAAATCCTCTTTTAAATCTTTTACTAACTGTTTGCCTAAATTAATATAGGCTATTTTGCTATTACAATAATTTTTATCAATTGCTTTGAACTCTTTCCTTATTTGTTCATTTCTCATATTTTTTTTAGTTTGATTTTTATTATTCATCATTTCAATATAATAATCTTTGTATATATTCCTTTTTAATGCATTTCTTATTTTGTGTTGTGTACTAACTTTTATAAAAGGAGCTTTCACTTTTTGTTCTCTGTCCCATAAAACATAGTGTAGGTGGGGATTACCTTTTTTATAATGTACTGTAGCAACCCATTCTAAATTGCAAAATGCTATACCAAGATTTTTAGCTATTTGCGAAACACTATCTATAAACATTGTTTCCCAACCTTCTTTATCTGTTAACCCTTGCTCAATAGCGTCTTTTTCTGCAAGTGATACGATTCCACGATACATATTAGTTTTACTTTTGGATTTTCCATATATGTAATTTGCAATTTTATTATTATCAGTCTTTTCAATATCTTCAAAATCATATATTGTCCCAAATAGGGTATTGCCATATTCATTTTTTAGACAATGTGTTCTATTTGAAATATAAAAAATATGCTTATAATTTTTTATTGCTGTATCTTTTTTATTAGGGGAAGGACATCTGACTTGTGAGAAAACATCAAATGACAATAGTTCTATCGCCTCCTTTGCAAACAAAAACACTTATTAGCTTAAAGCTAATAAGTGTTTTTGTTATTTAGTATATTCCGAATTCAAAATTATTTTTATCATCTGTGATACTATATAATGTTATAGGTTTTTGAAAACTTGTTAATTGTTTACTGTCTATTTTAGTGGTATAAATCTCATCAGTTTCATAATTCAATCCTTTTGAGATTTTTCTTCTTGTATAGTCATAACAAATATTAAATTTTTCTCCTGCAACATATTCTATATCTTGAATAAAGATATTCTCTGTTCCTTCTAATTGATATATTCTAATATTACAATTTTTATTATTATTAACATTAGAAACAAAACTGTCTAAGATTTCTTTATTATAAGTTTTCATTTCAATTTGATCTACTACCAAACACTTATCTTCGATAGCCTGTTCTTTACTATAATTAGATGGCAATTCTTTTATATTTATGTAAGATTGCATATTCATATTTTTGGCTGTCTTTTCAATATTAACTTTTTCCCTATCCATTTCTTTTTTTATTAATATTGCATTTCCTGTTGGCTTATTTTCATCGACATTTTTATCTTCTATTAAATTTATTTGTAGAGTATCATCAATGTTATTATAACTATCTAATGCTAACCCACTTAATCTTTGGCTTTCTGTTACTATTATAATCATAAAATTTTCTTTAAACTCATTTTCATCTACTGCTAAAATTTGATTAAATTCTTCCTTGTAGTTTAAATAGTCACTATATGAATATATTTTCTTATAATAAAATCCATTACTAAATTCAAAATCATTAAAATTAATTTCTGTAGTATATTCAAAATTATTATAAAGTCGTACTACTGCATAGGCTACTCCTGTTAATAAAATTCCTGCAATTAATACTATTAATATTGTTTTTGACATCTTATTCATTTCTTTAAATCCTTTCTGTATTAAAATTTTTCTTAATTCCTTTTTACCTCTATATATGTTAGTTTTTACAGTAGATAATGGCAAGTTTAGTATACTGGCTGTTTCTTGATAAGATAATTCTTCAATTTTGTTTAGATATAGCACATTTTTATATTTATCATCTAGCTTAGCAATAGAATTTATTAATTCTTTTTTTTCTTCATTTTTTGATATAATATCTAGAACATCTTTTTCAAGTTCTTCTGATTCATTAGATAAATATCTTTCAGTTATTTCACTTCTACGCTTTTCGGTATTTAAATAACTAATTGCTCTACTCTTTGCTATTAAATAAATATAATATTTAAAACTGTGGTCATCTCTCACTTTGTTTTTTAGCACATAGAAAAATACATCTTGTGTTATATCTTCTGCCTTTTGATAATCTTTTATTATATTAAAAATGAAATATTGAATTTTATTTTTATATCTCAAATAAAGTAGTTCGAATGCTTGTGTATTTCCTCTTAAATAATCATTGTATAATTTCTTATCTATATCTTGCTCCATTTGCTCATTCCCACTTTCAAAAATACATACTTATAACATTAATAAAAGTTTCAAAATTTTTATTAAATTTGTTTTTTGTCCAAAAATCATAGTAATTATATAATTTTACTCATTTCATTAATAAATATTTTAATTTAATTAACAGGAAACTTAAAACACATAAATAAATGCTAAATAGGGTATTATCTTTCTAATATCCATCTTAAGATATCTCTTTCAAGCATATCTATATTAATGCCATTAATCCACCATTTATTTCTGCAACTTCCATAAGGGTATTTTTGACAAATTTTTTCTTTTATTTTTAATTCTTCTTCTGCTTGCTCTTCTTTTATTATAATTTCTTTTTTTACTTCCTCTGTTATCTCAAACATATCATCATGTTTTTCAAAATCAAATCCTATTTTCTCAGCATAATCTAAGATATTCCAATCAAGTAAATCATCTAGAAAATCAATCCAATGTCCAAAGATAATTCTATCTTCTCTTGTTTTTTCATCGTTTTTATCCAAACTATCATATTTTTGATTATATTCTTCTTGTTTTTCTTCAATTTCATTATATGTTTTCATAGGCAAGACCTCCTAAATCTAACTAGATATATTTTACCATAAATTGGAATATTTTTCAATTAGATTTATTTTTGTTTTTGAGATATTCTATGGCATATCTTTCAGCTTTTTCTTTTATCTCTCTTATGTCCATCAAATTATTTTTTTCTTTTAACAATTCCACACATAAGTAATTCGTATTTTGAGAAGATAATATATCTTTAATAATTAAACTTACAATTCTTTCTATATCTTTCTTTAATGTTGCTTCTATTTGCTTTGAAATGACTTTACAGATGAAATCCAGGTCATCTCTAGTAGTTTTTACTGTCAATCCTTCTGCAACAAAATTCCTAATCAATTCAGACTTATTCAAGTCGCTTTTAGCAGATAGCTTGTCTAATGCGTCATTGCTTTTAGTATCTATAAAGAATGATATTCTTTTATATCGCTTATTTTTTTCTTCCATAGCGTTGCTATTCTCCTTTGCTTTTACTCGACCACTGTAGTGCAAGAATAGGTGTATTACATACACTCCCGAACTGCTTGAGGGCAAAGCCCTCAACAAGTATTACTTTTTAAAATTTGTATTACAAATGTATGCCTAATTTACGGTAGAATTAAAATAGTTTTCTAGCAATTTTTCAATTAATTCAGTAAATTCATCATCATTTTTAAATTTATCTTTATATTTTGTTACTAAATTTTGTTTTACTTTTCCTGTGAATTTAGGTTTTTGCTTTGCAGTCTTTTTATTTAATACATCTAAAATATAATCTTCTGTCAAATTATCTTTTTTATTTTTCAACATTTCACATTGTTTTACTGAAATTCTCAATGTAGGATTATCATTTAAAATTGATATTATAGTTTCTTGGTCTTGGCTTTTTAAATAAGATAATTCTACACCTGCTAAAAATGGTATCAAATCTTTATCTACACATCTTAAAATATCTGGTATTAGTTCTTTTAATCTTAAATATCTAGCAATTTGTCTGCCTGAAACATTTTCTTGCTCAGCAATTTTTTCTCTTGTCTTATTACTCTCCGTTGAGTTTCCTTCATTGTGGACAGGTTGTCCACCTTTATAATTTTTTAATATTTCCATTTTCATTGAATATGCTTTCATTAATTCACTAGGTAATAGCTTATCACGTCTATTGATATTTGTGTCTATCATTATAAGTTTTGCTGTATCATCATCTACATTTTTTATAGTTGCTGGTACTGTTTGCATATTTAATGCTTTACATGCTCTAACTCTATTATGTCCTGCTATTATTTCATATTTATTATCTGTACTTTTTCTAACTATAATTGGATCAAGCACACCATTTTGAGAAATACTTTCTACTAATTCTTCAAATTTATTTTCTGATATTTCATTAAATATATGTTCTTTAAATTCAATTAAATTATTTATATTTAGATTTAATATTTTTTCAAATTTATCTGTATTTTTATCTACAGTTTCTTGCTTTGTTTCTTGTGGCTTTTCTTCTATAACAGACTTATTTTCTGTAATTTTATTTCCACCAAAAACTGCTTGTAGATTTGGCATTTTTACATCTGACAAAATTATTCCTCCTATTCCATTTCAAAGCTATTTTCATTTTGAAATTCTTTTATTTTCTCACAAGATAACTTGTTTTCAACTATTGAAAATACCCTATTGTTTTCACTCAAAATGTAACAATAAGGTATATCTTTTTTATTTTTTAATTCTCTTAATGATAATTCTAAAAAATCTATATCATATTCTTTTAAATTGTCTTTTCTAAAATATATTAAATCGTGTAATTTTTCTAATAGAGTAGGTTTATTGATTATATTTACATCATCAACCTCTGAACTATTATTTACAATACACTCTGTTAAATACCATTCTTCCATAAGAACTTTTAATTTTTCAAAACCATTTTTACTAATTAACATTTTTATATTTTTCATTATGCACTCTCCATTTCTTGTTCATTATCTTCTATTGTATGGCTTTCATTTAATTGCTTATGATAATTTTTCTTTTTATTAAATTTATCTACATACTCTATAACTTGTGGACTAAATGTTTTTTCAAAATCTTCTTTACTCATTGTAAAGTTTTTAGTATGTAATTCAGAATCTGTTTCCTTAAACTCAAAGCCTGCATTATATAAATCTTTCTTTTGATTCATTTTTGCACCATAAACCTTATATGTGCCATTTGCTAGATATAGTGATAATTCTTCATTTACAATACTTTGTGCTATAGCGTCTTTGCTATTTTGCTTTGACTGTTCTATTACTTGATTAATTTTCATTCTAACAGGAGTATCATTTTCCAAAAATTTATCTAAATCTGCTTTAGTGATTACTACACCATCATATTGTTCTTTAAAAGCAATTCCTACTTTCTTTAGTGCTGCTCTGTTTTCAAAAGTATCTCCATATACTCTATAAACATCTTTAAATGGGTATAGTCTAATTTTTTCTTCTAATATCATTGTTCTTACTAATTCTTGTTCTTTTCGAATATTATTAATTCCAAACAATTTGAAACCTCCTTTTTCAAAAAAAATAAAGCTATTTGCTTTTTACCAATTTATATTTATATTTTCAATTTAACCACCTCAATTCTTTATAGTTTAGGTTACTTTTAAATTATTTTATTTCTTCAAGAGTAACTTGATTAAATATTTTAGTATTGCTATATGTACTAAATTCACTATATCTGCTTATTTCAAATACCTCGATAGATTTACTTTTATATTCTAATTTATGTATATACATATCATAACTATAATGCCCATCTGTAGCAATGATATTTAAAACACCTGTATCACTAATATTGTGTGTAATTTTAATGTCTTTCAAATTTACTTTTCTGTATGCTTTTTTTAGTAGCATTTTAAAAAATAATTCTGAATAATATTTACAAAGTTGTTCTTTTTGTTCCAAATTTTATTCCTCCATTTCTATATCTTCATTGTTCAAATTATTTTCTTTAATTTCACTTTTTACATTTTCTTTTTCATCTTGTATTTTCTTCTTTTGTACTTGTATAAATCGAAGTTGTGAGTTTATTCCCATTAGTGAACATCTGTTGACTTCATCTGCTCTTATATCAAAATAAAAATCTTTTAAATCTAATTCTTGTAATTTTGTAATTTGTTTCATTTGAATATCATTTGTTATACTTGGAAAAATAATTTTATCATTCTCAATTTTCCATTGTTCTTTTCTTAACATATACTCTAATATATATATTTGACCTTCTAGGTCATATTGCTTTAAAAATTTTGAATTAATAAAGCCCTTATCTGTAAATGATACAGGTAAAGGCTCTTTCATTGTTTTATTTTCTGACATTTAATCATATTCCTCCATTTCTTCGCATTCTTGCGAATATTCACTTTCTTGATTTTCTTCTTTTGTTTCATCTTCAATTAAAATTGGCTCATCTTTTTTGTTATCTAAATTTAATTTATTATTTAATTCTGATTGACGTTGTAATAATTGTTTTAATTCTTCTTCATTTGCAAATGGCTTTTCTAATTCCAATTTACATTGTTCCATCTCTCTTTTATAACCTTTTATTCGTTGTTCACTTTGCTCAATTTCATTTTCAAAATTGTTTAATTCTTCATCTAATCTTTGAATATTCAAACTAGGTATTTGTGCTAAACGAACATAGTATTTACCATTTTTAGCAAAATGAATTTCTGTATCATTATATTTATTTACTAGGTATAGTGTAAACCCTCTATATTTTCCTATTTCGTATAATATATCTTTATCAATATTTTTGTTTACACTTTTTATTATTTCTTCGCCTGCTTCTTTTTGGTCATTAAATACGTTGCTATTTAACTCTATACTAAATTCTTGTGGTGTTTCTTGATTTCTAATTTCTAAATCTTCTTTACATTTTTCAATAAAATCATTTTCTTTCTCAATTTGCTTTGGCAAAGAAATTTTTAACTTATCTTCAAAAGTATATCTTTGATTATTATAATTTCGCTCTTTTAGTTTTAATGCTTGAACTTTCATATCAATTTCAAATTTTTCCATAATTTCTTGATTATCTGTAGCAATTGCTTTTATTTCTCCAAAATTCATTGTTGTATTATCTATATCTGACATAGTTCTTATTTCTTTGCTACCTGCAAATAATTGTGATATGAATTTCTGCTTTGTTTCTAATATTTGCCATACATAAGCATCAAAACTCTTTTTTGTTACATATCTTATTATTTCCACTTCTTTATTCATATTGCCTTGCCTTAATATTCTTCCGTTCTCTTTGTTCTATGTCTGATGGTCTCCAGGGAGCATCAATATGATGTAATACTTTTAATTTATCTTGTATATTTGTACCAGCTCCCATTTTATTAGTAGAGCCTAAAAATATACGAATTTCTCCATCTCTAACTTTTTGAAATGTTTTTGTTTTTTGTATATCTGTTTTTGAGTTATGTATGTAATCGATTTCATTTTCAGGAATACCCATTTCAATTAATATCTTTCTTATTTCATCATATACATTAAATCTATCTGCATTTGGAGTAGATAAATCGCAAAAAACAACTTGAGTTAATTTTTGTTCTTTTCCTTCAACCCAATTTTTATATATTTGCTCTGCTACTGCTCTTGCCTTTGAATTTTTAGTTTCTCCAAGTGTTGAATCTACAAGCCTTAAATCTAATGCTGCTTTTTTTCCATCACTACTTATCTTCAACATATTATCTTCTTTTGGATCAACATTACCTCTTTGTATTGCCTCTGACCTTTTAACTATTTCTTGCATATATTCTTCTAATTCATTGCTAGGCTCTAATGCTATAATTGTTGGCTTTCCATTTTTTATTTGTGGTACAGGCAAATTCAAATCTTCTTTTGTTTTTATATCTGCTACCATTCTAAAAATTGACATTAACTCTGGTAGGTTATGGAATTTTGATAATCTTTGTCTAACACGATAACCATTTCCACTAGGTGCTAATTCTAAAGAATTTGTAACCTCTGCAAAAGTAGAGGCCCATTCATCAAAACTATATATTCCCATTTTTTCTAAAATGTGTGGCTCTAAATATTTCATCATTACATATAGTTCTGATAAAGAGTTGGACACAGGTGTTCCTGTAGCAAAAACTACACCTTTTCCATTTTGTTTATCTAATAAAAACTCTGTTTTCATATAAAGGTCTGAAGCCCTTTGAGAACTTGCACCTGTTACACCTGCTACATCATTCAGCTTTGTTTGTATCATTAAATTCTTAAATAAATGTGCTTCATCAACTATTAAATAGTCAATTCCTGTTTCTTCAAAATTTATAACATTATCTTTTGGTTTAGATTCTAATAGAGTCTTTAATCTTTTTTCTAATCTTTGTTTTGCACTTTCTAATTGCTTTACTGTTGAGCGATTCTTTAAATCTGATTGTGCCTCTATAATTTCAGCAATTTGCTTATTAATATGTTGTTCTTCGACTTCTTTGCTCATAGGCATTTTTTCAAAAGAAGAATGTGCCATAATGATAGCGTCATATTCTCCAGTAGTAATTTTTCCTGCAAATATTCTTCTCTTTTGTTTTTGAAAGTCATCTTTGTTTGCTATCAAAATATTAGCGTTAGGGTAGAGTTCATAAAAGCTTTTAGCAGTTTCTTGTACTAAATGATTTGGTACAATTATCAAAGGTTTATGAGCAATTCCAAGTCTTTTCATTTCCATTATACCTGCTATCATTTCATAAGTTTTACCAGCTCCAACAACATGAGCAAGTAAGGTAGAGTTTTCGCTAAACAATATTCTTGCAACTGCATTTTTTTGATGTGGTAATAATGTTATTGTTGGATTCATACCAGGAAATGTTAAATGACTTCCATCAAATTCTCTATCTACTATTGAATTAAATTGTCTATTATAAATATCTTCTAATACTTTTCTTCTTTCTGTATCTTCAAAAATCCAATTTCTAAATTCTTCTTTTATTAAATCTTGCTTTTGCCTTGCTAACATTGTTTTTTCCTTATTTATAACACTTTTATCATCAATTCTATCGTAAACATTTGTAGCATGTAAATTTAATGCGTCAATTGTTAAATCTAGTGCATTAACATCATTTGTTCCATAAATGGTATTTACTTCAACATTACTACAGTAACCTCTTATATCTAAAAACCATTTACCTAAATTTTTTTGATATATAGTTGATATTTCTTTATCTTCTAATTTGAATTTTTCTTTTATAAATTGTGTTATATATTCTTCTGGAATCCAAGTTGCACCTAATTTTACTTCAATATCACTGGCTGGTATTCTAGCCGGTTGAATTTCTTTTAATATTGATACATTTTCTTCGTAACGATTATCTTCTTGAGCATATCTTTCTGCTATTCTTAATTTTTCTACAACATTTCCGAGATAAGTATTGGTCAGCAGTTTCCCATCCTGCCAAATCTTCATCAATTCCCATTTTTGCTGTTTCAGGATTATGATATATAAGTCCTTTTAATTCATTAATTACAGTATCATAATCTTTTCCACAAAGTTTCATAATGTACTTAATATCTACTTTTCCACGTTGATTAATACTTGCAATTAAACCATCTTTTGCACTGTCAGTCTGTGTAATCTCTTTATATGGTTTTATTGTTCTTTTAGTAAATATATCTGTTTTTGTAATTTGTTTTGTTTGTTTATCTTGTTTTTCTAATGATATTAAAAGAGGGTAGTCAGCGTCATTTCTAAAAGCTAGCTCATTTCCTTTATCTGTTATATGCCCATATTTCTTAACAAATTCATCATATATCTGATTTAATTTTGTTTGATATGGAATTATATCTATATCTGAAACATCTTTATTTTCAATATCTATTAAGTTTCTTAAAGCTGTTCTAACTTTTATAAGTCCTTTTATTCTTTCAATAGCTGTTTGATTTTTATTTTGTTCATATAAATAGTCGTTAATTCTATAATAAATTTTTCCATTTATTTCAGTATAAGTATAATCTTTTACATTGTTATATTGCTCTCCTACAGGTATTGATTCTCCCTGTTCTTCTGTATATACTTGTCCTAAATCTTCCATACTGACTATATCACTAGGTAACATTTTTAAAGTATCTTCTAGTTGTTCTTTTAAATATCCATTAGGTATAATATCTAATGTATCTCCATATTGATTTGTAGTAAAGTCAATGTTGCCTTTAATCATATATCTTTTACTCGCAAAGTAATCATTTATATTTATACCATCTCTTATCTCATAAGTATCAATCCAATTTTCTTTATATTCTAGTTCTTTTCCTTTTTTCTGTAGAAATATAATATCTGATACTGCTTCTGTATTTGCAATTTGCTTAAATGCTGTATTTGGTAGTCTTACTGCACCTATAAAATTTGCTTTTTGTTCAATATATTCCCTTACTTTGTTATCTTTTTTATCAAGAGTAAATCTACTTGTTATAAAAGCTACAATTCCACCAGGTTTTACTTTGTCGAGTGTCTTTTCAAAAAAGTAATCGTGTATTTTTAAACTATTATCATAATTTCTATCAAAAACTCCAAAATCCCCAAATGGAATATTGCTTATAGCAATATCATAATAGTTATTATTTAATTTCGTATCTTCATAACCTTTTACTTGAATATCAGCATTTGTATATATCTTTTTTAGTAATCTACCTGTTAGATTATCTTTTTCAATAGCAGTTATTTTACTGTTTTCAAGTTCTGTTGGTATTCTACCCAAAAAATTTCCTACTCCTGCAGATGGATCTAAAATTCTACATTTGCCATTTATTCCAAATCTTTGTATAGCTTTATACATAAAATCTATTATATATGGCTCTGTATAAAAAGAAGTTAATGCACTTTCTCTACTACTATTAAATTCTTCTGGAGTTAATAATTCTTTTAGTTCATAGTATTGTTCTGAGCTTTCTTCAAATGCTTTAGAAAGTCCACCCCAGCCATTATATTTTGCAAGTATATTTTTTTCTTCATCTGTTGCCTCTCTATCTTCATACTCTAGTTGTTTTAATAATTTTATTGCTGCTATATTTTCTTCATATTTCTTTTTTAAACCAATGCTATCTTTTTTTAAGTCATCAGAAATTTTAAATGGTGGTGGTGGGAGAGGTGTTTCTATAATTTCTTCAGTTTCTACAAAAGGGTTTATATCTGTTATTTCTGCTAACTTTTCTAAATCATTTTGTTTATTATCTTCTATAACTTTTTCATTTAATGAGTTATTATATAATTTATCTTCAAAGTCTGGTATGGAATATCTTTGTAATATTGCGTATGTATTAGGATTTATACTAACTAAAACTTGATTTTTTTCAATATCAATTTTTCTAATATATTGTGGTTTATCGTGTTCTAAATAAACTAAATCTCCAACTTTATAACCTGAAAATGTGCTTTCTATTGGTGTTTGTTTTTTAGATTCTTCATTAATTTGTGGCAAATTAAAAAGAGTAGTTTGTACTACTCCATCTTCATAACCTACATTGCTTTTACTTTTTCTTCTATCATATTGCCTATCAATTCCATTTTTAGACTGCGTATCATATTTTCGTATTGTGCTAGTGCTATGAACTCGTCTGTATCTGGCTTTTGATATTTTATTCTTAATTGTTCTTCTATTCTTTGTTCCTGACTTGCTATCTCTTGTGAGTTGCTCTCCAACACTTCGTTGATTGTCCCTTCCATTATCAAGTCTTGATATTTCATCGGTCTTGTTTCCTCCAATGTTTTGCTCATTTTCTTTAATATTATTTCTTTCATTAAATAATTCCTCCCATTCTTTTCTTTCTAATCTTTCTTTAATTTCTAATTCTACAATTCTAATCAAATCGTAACTGCATTTGTTTACTATATACCCTAATCTTTTTAATACTTGAACATCTGTAATATTTTCATAATTGTTTAGGTTTGGCTCATATTCTGCACCACACCTATTTAATACAATAGCTGTTACACTTTCAAAAAATGCACCAAGAAAGTTATCATTGTATATTTGTTCTTGTGGTAACTCTAGTCTTTCAATAAATTCGCTATTTGTTAGTAAATCACTTAAATATGAACTAATTACATTACTTAATTCTCCTTGTATATTTTCAGACTGAATATCTAATTTATTTGTTAATATCTCAAATGCGTCATTTTCAGTAGTTTCCCATAATTTAAAATCTATATCATATTTACTATTAGTTGAACTTACATCAAATATAGATTTTAAATATAATCTACCGTTTTGTTGATATATTGTTTTTAAGGTTTTAGAATAAGGTTTAGGTTTAACATATCTACCAACTTTTTTCCATTCATCAAATGTTGCACAAGCTGTTATATTTTTGTCTTGAGCATATAGTAATAAATTTTCGTGGAATTTGTATTTATAGAATTTAGAATTGAATTTTAGAAATTCATTCCATTCACTAGAGTTACCAATTAAATTTGATAATCCCTTATTGTATAATTCTACTGCCTCTTTAATATCTTGTATTTGTTCCACTTATACCTCCTTAATTTAATATTAGCATGTTATTTTTTTGTTTTCAGCCCATTTTCAAATTTTTTTATTCCATTTCCATATCTTGTTCATTTTGCTCTATTTCTTGTTCCATTTTAATATATGAATTTCTCATATTTTCAATATTTTTTATTGCTGTTTCTTCACTACATAAATCATTTGAGTAATAATAGTCTGAATATCCATTTGGAAACATTACAGTTGTCTTATATCTATTTTTATTAAGTTCATCAATAGTAACAAAGGCAACATCTATATCGATTCCTTTTAATACTTTCTCATACATTGTTGAAAAGAGAGACTTTTTATTAATTGTTTTATATTCATTTGGATCTGCTACTTTTCCAAAATTGTTAAAAGAATAATGATTTGCCATAATTTCTTTTAAATCTATTTGTTTTATTTTTTCTATTTTCTCTATTTTCTTTTCGTGCAAATAATCTTTATATGAATTTTTTATGCTTTGAACATTATCATATATATCTTTAGCACTATATCTAGATTTTGTATCAACTTGAATTTTATGGTTATCATCAAATTCAATTATTGTTGTATATTTTCCAGCACTTACATCATCTGAAAAAATATTTTCATAATTTATTTTTAAATTTTCTAATATATCTTCATACATACTTGAAATAGTGGGCATAGCCTCTCCATCTCTGTCAGCTCCATAGTCCTCTAAATTTTTAATACCTTTATTATCAAAATAATAATTTACTACATCTTTAATATTTACTTTTCCAAATTCCATTATTTCAATTTTACTTTCATAATAATCAAGTAAATCATCTAATACGTTTTTAATTTCAGTATTTATGCAATAAGAATCAGACATTGGATGTGTGAATAATGAAATATAATCTTCATCATCATAGTTTTGTTCTAGTTCTTCTATTAATTCATCTGTTTCTTCAATAATATAATCAATTTCTTCTTGACTTAATTCAGACTCATTTGTTTTAAAATATTTTTTAATATCTTTTAAATGTTCAACTACATTCGATACCAAACCTGATACATCTTCGCCATTATCTTGAAGTTCATTATTATATACTAACTTTGCATATTTATTAATTTTTTCTTGAATTTTTGCATTTTCTATTTCATCTTCAAAAGACTTTTCTCCTTCTGGAGTATAAGAATAATATGTAATTTTTTGTTTTGTATCTTGAACTTCTAGTGCATTATAGTTTTGTGATTGTGCTAATTTTTTTGCTTTTTCTATAGTATTTTGAATATCGTATAAATTGCTTTCAATAATATCTGATATTCCCTGTTCTCTTTCATCTTTTGTTTCCCATATTTTTATAATATATCTCGCCATAAATTCTCCTTTTCATTATTCATATTTTAATAATTTCTTTTTTATTGAATACAAAAAGATATGCTGCAGTATAACTATTTGCATATCTCTTTGCTCTTTTTTATTTAATTTTAATTTGTTTTGTATTTCTTCAATGGTTTTATTTTCAAAATATTTTAAGCAAATATATTGATATTTTATATTATCAGTTTCTTTATAATGTTCTAGTATTTCACTAATCAACTTTTTCCATTTTTGTAGTTTTAAAATCTTACGGTTATTCTCAATATCTATAATATTATTTTCTAATGTTTTCCCATTATTAGATATAGCTTTAAGCCAATTATTGTAACCTAGATAATTATAATCTATCATATCAAGTTTTATAGTATTTATAGTTTTATCTATGTTTTTGTAATTATACAAATATTTTTGTATTTTATTATACGTATTACTGTTCAATAGGGATTTTCTTTAAATCTAATTTATTATCTATAACAAAACATAGAATTTCCTCAAATGTGTTAAAAATACATACTTCAACATGATTATTTTTTTCAAATGTTAGTATTAATCTTGTTCCATCTCTAAAAAATGCACATTTATAATTTTTATATACAAACTCTGATAATATAATATTTTTATTAGGATCTTCTTTAAAATCCGTATTGTCTTCCGTAATTAGCTCAATTAGATATTCTGTATCAATTTGTGTTAAATCATCTACACTAATATCTCTACAATCTAAAATATCTAAAATTCTTCTAATTATTTCTCCACCATCAAGATTGCTATAATACCAACATTCTATTGCAGTTTTTACTATTGTTTCTTCATCTTTCATACTTGATATATCAAGGCTTTCATATTCTGGTATTAAATTTTCAAGTTCATGGAGCATATATAATTCTGCTAACATTTCCTTTGTATCATTTGACATTTCATAATATTTTCTAAATATATTTCTCATTTTCATTTACCTCCGTATTTTTATTTTCAAAATTCAAATTACACATAAGGCTATTTAGAAATTCTGGGGAATATTTCCTTTGTTCATAATTTGAATATTGATTTTTATTTGATTTTTGTTTATTTTTAAAGTTATTATAGCTTTGTTGTTCTTTTTCTATTTCTCGCATTCTAGTAGTAACCCATCTTAATATAGCTGCATAATCATTATCATAAGATTTTCCTTTAGCCATTTTATATAAATTTAATTGTTCTATTAATTGTTTTGTTAAGTCAATTCCAAATTTTTTTAACAAGTCATCATATTCTTTTTGTTCCATAAACACTTTTTCAGCAAATTGCTTTTTTGTGCTTTCCTCGTGTGTGTGTTGTTCATTATTATTTTTTTTATTATTTATATTATTATTATTTGTGTCGACCTTATCGATGTCTTGTTGTTCTTCTTGTTTTTTACTTGTTGTTTCTTCTGTTGATGTCTTGTCGTTCATCTCGTGAACATCTGAATTTTCTGGGAATAATTGAGCCTTTTTTAAATACTCAATAACTTTTACCTCATCAATTTTATAATATGTTTTACATGGTATTCCTTTTTTCTTTGTAGTAATTATTCCTTTTTCTTCTAGGTTTTTCATAGCAATCCTTTGAAAATGTGCATTAATTCCAGTATTTTTTTGTATGTTTTCTCTTGTTGAGTAAAAGTATTCATTATCTTCTAATTGTTGAGTATTGGCCCAGTAACTATATTCACTACATAATTCTCCTAATATTACTGCCTCATTTAGTCCTAATATTTGTATTAAATCTTTATTGACTATAATATATTTACTACTTGCTAAAAGACTTGCTAAAATCATTATTTTCATCCTCCTTTAAAGCAAAAAAATAAGAACTATACGTCCTTAAAATAATTTGCTATACTTCCATTTCCATATCTTCTTGTGGAGATATGATTTTTGTTATAATATCTTCATTTTTGTAACTTATAATATCTGTAAATACAGTAATATCATTTTGTATTTCTGTATCTAGTTTTAATGTTTGATTTATTGGGTTAATACCTATTACTTTAGCAGTATCACAATATTTTGTTTGTATTGTATCTCCAACTTTTATATTTTTAGGCATTTCATTTGTTTTAGTAGAAAAAATATTTTGTACTGTAGTTTCTAAATATTCTTTGAATAAGTCATAATTATTTTGATTTTTATATGTTAATAATATATTTCTTTTTAATATTTCTGTTGTTATATCATTTATATTTTCTTTTATGTATTTAAGTATTTCTTTACTAAATACATAATCTGCTGACTTTACTGTAGCATTAATAGAAATATTATTTTGTTTAGAATCATATTTTACACTAAAACATTGTTTTAATATTATATCTGCAATCATTTCGTTTTTTGAAGTATAATATTCCACAGATAAGTCATTAATTGTGGAAACATACATTGCCATATTATCATTTAGTACAGTTATAAATCTACCTCTTGGGTGTCTATGTTCTGTTATATAATTTATATCTTCTTGTTTTATTTCTTGAATTATACTTCTATATGCCTTTTTGTCTTGATTTAATATTTCTATTTTATATAAATCTAATAGGGAAGAAATAAAATCGTTAATTTCAGTATTTTCCATATTTTTTAATTCTTTACTTATTATTGATTTTAATTCAGATTCACTAATTGCAAGTGAATTTTTTAAAACACATTCATCTTCAAATAAATCTGTATTTTTTATTAAATATTCTAAATTAGTTCTCGTCATTATTCATTTTCCTTTCACTTTCTTTTCCTGCAATTATCATTGCATATAAAAAAAGACTTATATTAGCACCTAATACAAGTCCAATTATTAATCCTAACCAAAACAACTTTATCACCACCTTTAAAATGAAAAAATAGGGAAAAGATATTTTGTTTAATCTTGTCCCTAATATTTTATGCAAAAAAAAAGAGGGTAACTTTTATCTTTTATTTACTTTCTCTGTATCACTAGAGAGAGTAAGAAAAAAGTTTTCCCTAATTTTTGTTTTTTTATTTTTGACTTATCCCTAATTTTTCCCTAACTTTTTTATAAATTTTCTATTTTTTAATTCTTTTTATTTCGTTTTAATTCTGTTTAATTCTTCTTATTGCATTTTAGCAATTCTTACAGTATCAAGCATTGCAACAAAAAAATCCCGGTATATCAAGCATTTGACTTTTTCGTAGACTCAATTTTATGAGCCCGACGAGCTGCCAACTGCTCCACCCCGCGATGTAACAATTTCTATTATAAGTCTAAAAAGTTATTTTGTCAATACTTTTAAAGGAATTTAGTAAAAATTGTGGATTTTTAATTATAATATATTATATGTTTGTATCAAAAATTTATTACTATTTTTTAAAGATATTAAAAATTTTAGGTTAAAAGGTAATTAAAGTATGTTGATTCTGGGATTATTAATTTATACTATATCATATCAAATTTATGAGTATATCAAAACATAATTGTAAAAAAATTCCAAAATAAGTGAAAAGTATTGTAAAATATTGAATTTTGTGTTGATATATGATATAATATACGGAAACTAAAATGAAGTTTTATAGTTAAATCACAAAGTAAAATTTAGAGATATAAGTTTTACTAAAAATTTATTTTGATTATGAATTATTAAGAGAAAAAGGAATGGGAGGAAAAAATATGAGTTATTATGCAACGATTAATTTTTTGGCAATATCAGTTTTTGTAATTTTGTTAATAATGGTTTCCTCAAATGGAAAGTTTAGTAAAAAAGCACGGAAAGGTCTTAAATTTGCTTTTCTATTAGGAATATTTGGAATTGTAGGAGAATGGATAGGATATATATTACAAATAGAATTTGTAAATTACGAAAGAATACAATCAATAGTTATTTTAACAAAAATAGTTAAATTTTGCATAATACCATTAATACCATTTTTTATTTCGAATGCAGTTTTTGAAATAAGAGGAACATTGGGAAAAGGGTATGAACATATAAAAAATTATTTAATTATATATGAAATAATTATGTGGTTGGCATTTTTAACGTATCAAGTAAGTGACAATTATTCTATAATATATATTTTTTATAATATTAGCTTTATATTAGTTACTATGTATATGTTTATAAATGCATTCTTATTTTGTAAATATTATCAAAATAAAAATGAAATAGAACTAGCAAGTATAATGTTATTTATAGTAATATCTGTTTTTCTACAAATAGTAAATTCTGAGATAGAGTTTATATGGCTTGTAACAGCTTTATCTGATATGTTTATTTATATATATTATTATGAACTTATTCAAAGTATAGATGGATTGACTACTTTGCTAAATCATAGAAGTTTTAAAAATTATAAATTAAATATGGAAGATGAAAAGTGTGTAGTTATAATTCAAGATATAAATGACTTTAAAAAAATAAACGATTTGTGTGGACATGTTTGTGGAGACAAAATATTGATAGATGTTTCCCGGATTATGAAAGAACATTACCAAAAATATGGTAGGGTTTACCGCACAGGTGGAGATGAATTTACAGTAATAATGGAGAAAAATCTTGAAGATGCTAAAAAAATTACTGAAGAATTTATTAAAAAAGTCGAAGAAAACGTAATTATAAAAAATTATATCGAGCAGGATTATATTATGGAAAGTATAGAGAAATTGTTAGAAGAATTACCAGAAGTCTTAAGTATTTCTTATGGAATTTCACGATATGATCTAGCAAATAAAGAAAAACATGATTTGGAACAAGTTATAAAAGAAGCAGACAAAGAAATGTATTATTACAAGAGAAAAAGAAATCAAAATAAATAATGTGAACGAAAAAACTATCGTAGTAGATAGTTTTTTTGTGTTTATAAAGAGCTTAAAGAAATTTTTAGAAATGAGCATAAAGAATAGGTTTTATTTGAAATTTAGGTGTAGTATTAAAAATAAAAATTTATGTACTTGACAAAGATGAGGATAATTAAATATAATGTAGCTGTAAAAATGATGAGGAAGGATGATTGAAAGTTGCAAATATATGGAATAGATTTAAAAGTATATTTTTTGCTTTTTATAATATATGCAGTAATAGGCTGGTGTATGGAAGTTGTTTGTAAATTAATACAGTATAAGAAATTTGTAGATAGAGGATTTTTAATAGGTCCATATTGCCCAATATATGGTGTAGGTGCTCTTTTAATAACATTTTTCTTAAATAAATATGTGCAAGATCCAGTTGTGTTATTTGTAATGGCTGTTGTTGTGTGTGGAATTTTGGAGTATTTAACAAGTTATTTTATGGAAAAAATTTATCATGCTAGATGGTGGGATTATAGTAGCAAAAAATTTAATATTAATGGAAGGATATGTCTTAGTAATTTAATTGCTTTTGGTATTTTAGGAATGTTTATAATGTATATATCTAATCCATTTTTAATTGGGCAATTAGAAAAGCTACCATCTTTATGGTTGAATATAATATTCTGGAGTGTTTTATCTATTTTTGTTATTGATAATATTGTATCAGGAATTATTAATAATAGCATAAAGACAACGACAAAACAACTTGGTGAAAAAATGGATAATACAGAGGAGATTACTAAAAAGGTTAGAGAGATATTACAAAAGAAATCTGCTTTACATAGAAGATTAATAAATGCATATCCAAAAATTCAGGCTGTTAAATTTAAGATAAAAGAAAAAACTAGGAAAATAAAAGAGCAAATAGAGGAACAAAAAGAAGATATAAAAGACAAAATAGATGAATTTAAGCTAGATAAGAAATAGTAGATAACCAAAAAAGGAACCATCGGTTCCTTTTTTGGCATAGATAATAATTATAACAAGTTTTCTACATTATCTTCGAAAGTTAAAACTTTCAAAAGATCCTGGATGTTGAGTAATTCTATGATTTCGAGGATGTGTTCATAATCGAAGTCGTACCGTACTAGCAGCTCAGGGAGAGCTACAAAAATGATTTCGTTTTTAATTGCAACGGTGGGTTTGATTTGAGCAGATATACAAGCTTTTGTTTTTATCCGGACAAAAATCGGAACTAAATCATTACTTTCTACAGCTACAGATGTTTTTTCAAGGATAATGTCTTTTAATTTATTAATTTCTTTTACAGTACAACTGTAGACATCTCCATCAATAAATTCAACATAGAATTTATTATTCTTTTTTGTTACTTTACATAAAAAGTCAACGATTATTATTGCATTTTTTTGGTATATTTATTAATAATATAATCCTTGATATAGATTTTGTTTTGCCATTAATTTGTCAAATCCATTTAAAATCCATTTTTTATGCAAGTTCCAATTAGGAGCAATTAGTAAATCTTTAGGGGCATCACCAGAAATACGGTGAATAATTATTTCTGGAGAAATGTGGGTAATAATGTATGATAAATTTTTTAAATAAAAGTCTAGGGTGATAGGGGTGTATTTACCAGAATAATACCAATCTGCTAAAGTAGTATTTTTTATAACATATGTAGAATGAATTTTTAGCCCTTGAATATTATGGTTATTTAAAAATGTAACTGTATTTTGTATATCATTTTCAGTTTCATTAGGTAATCCTACCATAATGTGTGTAATACAGTCTATATTATATTTATTTAAAATTGAAACGGCATTTGTAAAATCTTTAGATGTATATCCACGACAAATTAATTTTCCTGTATCGTCATTTGAAGTTTGTAAACCAAGTTCAACACATACATAATAGTTATTACTATAACTTCTTATTAATTTTGCAATATCTTCATTTATGCAGTCTGGACGTGTGGCTATAGAAAGTCCTACAATTCTATTATCAATTAAAGCAGAATCATATTTGGTTTTTAGGTTAGGAATAGTATCGTAAGTATTTGTGAAATTTTGAAAGTATGCGATAAATTTATTTGCACGATTGGCTTTGTAACTTGAAAAATAGTTTAAGACTTGTGATTTTATGGATTCTGTACTGCTTGGTATGTGATTGCATGAAATATGTTCGCCAGATCCTCGTTCACTACAAAAAATGCATCCAGATGTTCCTTTTGTTCCATCACGGTTTGGACATGTAAAGTTGCCATCTATGCATATTTTTAAAGTTCTTTCTCCAAATTTGTTTTTTAGATAGTTGTTTAAATGTCTATATCTTTCTGATTGTTGTAAAGAGTTCATTTTATATCTTTCCTTTCAATTTTGTATTATATAAAATAAGTATTAAAATGTCAAAATTTCATAAAATACTTGCAAATAAAATATAATTAATATATAATGGAGAAAATCCTAGAGATATAATTATATTTCTAGTTGCCTTTATTTAGAAAAGAGGTAGTATTATGAAAAAATTTTTATCAAATTACAAGTCAACAATAATACTTTTAGCTGCAATAATTGTTGGCGCGATCATTGGAATTATATTTCAAGAAAAAGCAGCAGTTTTAAAACCCTTAGGTGACCTATTTTTAAATCTATTACTGGTCATAATAGTCCCTTTAATCTTTTTAACAATCACAACATCAATAACAAAAATGAAAACGCCCAAAAGGCTAGGAAAAATCATGGTAACAATAATAGGAACATTTGTTGTTACATCAATAATAGCTGTATTTGTGGGATTTGCAAGTACATATTTTGTTAAATTAGTAAATCCAGAAGATGGTGAAAAAATAAAACAAGCATTAGAACAAGATGTAGGAAATGATGAAACAAGTGGAGAAGAAAAAGAAGATGAACCTACAATTGCTGAAAGAACAGTTAATTTATTAACAGTAAATGATTTTTCTAAATTGCTTTCAAAAGATAATATAATAGCAGTGTTAGTTTTCTCAATTTTATTTGGTGTTGCTATAAATATGGCTGGAGAAAAGGGAAAACAAGTAAAAGAATTTGTGCAATCTGCAAATGAGGTTGTTGCTAATATAGTAAAAATTATAATGTATTATGCTCCTATAGGTTTGGGATGCTATTTTGCAGCATTTGTAGGAAGTTTTGGAGCTTCTATTGCAGTTGGATATTTAAAAACGTTTGTAGTATATACAATAGTTGCAATTGCTTTTTATTTTGTAATGTATACAATATATGCGTGGATAGCAGGAGGAACAAAGGGAATAAGAGCATTTTGGAAAAATGCATTGCCATCAACATTAACAGCATTGGCTACATGTTCTAGTGCTGCATCAATTCCAGTAAATATTGAATGTAGTAAAAAAATGGGAGTGCCAGAAGATATAGCAGAGACAACAATACCTTTAGGAACGAGCTTTCATAAAGATGGTTCTATTATAGGTTCAGTATTTAAAATAATGTTTCTAGTTTGTTTATTTGGAACAAGTCTAGCTACAACTGGGGATGTAATGGGAGTTTTAGGTATTGCATTATTGGCTAATTTGTTGGTTACAGCTGTTCCAATTGGTGGTGGAACAATTTCTGAAATGTTAATTATAACAATGATGGGTTATCCAGTGGCAGCTTTACCTATTTTGACGATGATTGCTACAATAATTGATGCGCCGGCAACGGCTTTAAATGTTGTTGGAGATACAGTTTCTTCAATGATGGTGGCAAGAGTTGTTGATGGTAAAGATTGGATGGATAATAGTGTTGAAGAATAAAAAAGGGTAAAAAAAGATATGATTATAGCTGAAATATCCAATTTTGGCTTTTGGCAGTAATCATATCTTTCTTTTTTTGTTCTTATTCTTGTTAAAATCCTATAATTTCTTGATATGCTTCTATAGCAAAGTGGTCTGTCATACCAGATATGTAATATAAAATGCAGTGATAAAAGTCTTTTTCATTATTTGAAGAAAATAGTATAGTATTTTCGCGAAAAGTTCTATCACCAAAATCATAGAATAGATTTACAAATCCTTTAAAACTATTTCCAAGTTTTGGGTAAATATGGCAAAGTTTGTTTAAACTTGTTTGTAAGTCATTTGAATAATATGATTTTAGTATGTTATATATTTCGTTTAGAACAACTTCAAAATATCTAATAGAAGGTTGAATTCTATCACAGAAATATATATTTTTATAATTAAAGGCTTTTAATTCGTTTAACAAGTTAAGATATTTATCTGAAAAACATAAGCCTTTTTCAAAAGAAGAGTTTGTACATAAATCGTACACTAATTCGTTTATTACATTAGTATTGTTTATGTTTTCAAAATTATTTAAGTTAAGCAATTTATGTAATTCATTAGAACAATTGTCTAAGATTCCAAGTGTTACGCTATCTTCAATGTCACGGCAAACATAAGAAATTTTATCAGAAATTTTTACAACACAGCCTTCCCATGTATATGGTGCAAATTGATTTAGTTTTGTATAATCTTTTAAATCAATAAAGTCGTTTCTAGGTCTAACAGAGTTTTCATCAATTTCACCACAATGTGAAATAATACCGTCTCTTACTCCATAAGTTAGATTGAGATTTTGCTTATAACTTTCAGAGTCTTCTAATAATTCTATATAATCTACAAAATCTAGTCCATTTTTTTCATGCCAAAAACTAATACCCAAATCACGCATAGAAATAGAAGATAAAATTTTTTCACCAGCATGACCAAAAGGACTATGGCCTAAATCGTGTGCAACGGCAATTGCGTGTGTTAAATTAGTGTTTAGACCTAGATATTGTGCGATTGTATGACTAATGGAATCAACATGTGTAACATGTTCGATTCTTGTGCAAATATGGTCATTGTCTGGAGAAAAAAATACTTGGGTTTTATGTTTTAGACGTCTATAAGCTGTAGAGTGGATTATACGTGTATAATCACGTTCAAAAATGTCTCTTAAATCAGTTTCTCTTTGGTATAGAGGTTTAGTTCTTGAGATTATATTTTCCCAATTTGGATTATTGGGATTAGCTGAATAGTTGGAAAATTTTTTTGTTGAATTCATAATATCAATCCTTTCAATTAAATTGTGTAAAATAATTGTGTTCTGTTTTTTTTTGTAGTATAATTTTTTTAGTGAAATAATTATACTACAATTATAATTAGAAAGATAGTGAACGATATAAAATTTTTTTAATTTATATGTACGAAAGGAGAAAATGTGATGGGAAAGTTATTTGTAATAGAGGGAACTGATTCAAGTGGAAAACAAACTCAATTGGAAAAATTAAAAAATAGATTTGAAAAAGAGAATATCAAATATAAAAGTGTTAGTTTTCCAAATTATGAAAGCAATAGTTCTGAACTTGTGAAAATATATTTGAAAGGTGAATTAGGAGATGATCCAAAAAAAATAAGTCCATATATTGCTTCAACTTTTTATGCAGCAGATAGATATATAACTTTTAGAAGAGAGTATCAAGAATATTATAATAATGGAGGCATTATATTGGCAGATAGATATACTACTTCAAATATGGTACATCAAGCTGGGAAAATAAGAGATGCAGAAGAAAGAAAAAAATTTTTGGATTGGTTATGGGATTTTGAATTTAATTTGTATGGTTTACCTGTGCCAACTCAAGTATTCTTTTTGAATATGCCAACAGAATATGCGGTTAAATTAATGAAAAATAGGAAAAATAAAATTACACATGAAGATAAGAAGGATATTCATGAAAAAAGTACAGAGCATTTAAGAGATGCATATAATGAGGCCATAAAGTTATCAAAAAAATATAATTGGTATGAAATACAGTGTGTAAGAAATTGTGAAATTCGTACTATTGAAGATATTCATGAAGAAATATTTGCAGAAATTGAAAAAATTTTAAATGAAAAAGAGGTAATGTAAAATGTTTAATTTAGTAAAAGATAATTTTGATGAAAATTCAGATGATATATTAGATTCTATAAATAAAATGATACAAAATAGTAAAAATGAGAAAAACGAAGAAAAAATTAATAAAAACGAGGAAAAAGAAGAAAATTAGAAAAATATAACAAAACTAAAAAATTTAAGTCAAAAATAAAACAAAATAAAATTTGGAATAAATTTTAAAAAATGTTATACTATTAATCGATGGTGCATTATTCTAGTCATGCAATGTTTTATGAGGGTGGGGCTAAAAATCCACTAAAGGGCACATCGTTGAAGTTTCTTGTATTTGCGCGAAATGCCAGTTTTGTGTGAGTATAGGGAGTAAAGAATTTAGGGTATTATGTAACGGCATACATAAGACTCCCTATTTTCGCGGAGGCTTAAATAGATATTTAAGTATAACCTATGGTGAGTGCCAAGACACAAAATACATAGAGTAGCCTGTCTCGAGTGAATATGTGGGGATTACGTTTATAATGATATTTGTATTTTGGCCAAATATAAATAATCGGTGCTATGAAACCATATTTGCAAAAAAGACTAGTAAAACAAGTTTGTATGTTAAGGAAAACTTCTAGAATGTTTGCTATCACTAGCATGGAAGTCTAGGGATTAAGGTACAGATTTAAGTGGCGATCTGGTGTCTATTAAAATTAATAGATGCATCCCTTAAACGGAAACGGCTAAGACAGTAATGTCAAGCGGGAGGTAGAGAAATTCAACCAGACCTAAACTGTAAAATTTACTTAGACTTTTACCATCTAAATCATATTAATAAATAAAAAGAATCAGAAGGAGAAAAACAAATAATGGAAAAAAGTAAAAAAGAAGAACACTCGGAAAATTCAACATTAAAATGGTTTATTCAAGTCTTTACAATGACATTTATATTGTCAATCATATTTTCTTATATATCAACAAATGGAGTATCAAATCTAAGTTTAATACCAGCGTGTTTAATACTAGTATTAGTGATAGCAACAGGTATTTTATTCGATATAATTGGTGTAGCAGTTACTGTGGCTAATGAAGAAGAATTTCATGCAAAAGCAACCAAAAAAGTCAAAGGATCAAAAAGTTCAATAAAATTAATAAAAAATGCATCAAAAGTGGCCAATATATGTGCAGATGTTATTGGTGATATTTGTGGTGTTTTAAGTGGAGCGATAAGTGCATTAATAGCCGTAAAAATAACAAATCAATTTGGATGGAATTTTAACTTGCAATTTTTATTAAGTGCTTTAGTTTCAGCATTAACAGTAGGAGGAAAGGCAATAGGAAAAGATGTGGCAAATAAAAAATCGACTCAAATAGTACATACAGTTGGAAAGATAATGTCAAAGTAACTGATGGTTTTGAAAAAGACTAAAAAAAATTATATTTTTCGAATGATTTTTAAAAGGTTAAAAAAATATTATATTTTTAGAATATATTTGGAAATGCATTAGTGATAGAAAGGAGTGTTTTTATGAAAGCACTTATAACAGGAGCGTCATCAGGTATAGGAAGAGATATAGCAAAAGTTTTAGATAAAAAAGGTTATGAGTTGGTTTTAGTTGCGCGAGATGAGGAAAAATTAAAAGAAGTGGCTAAAAGTTTAAAAAATGCAGAAATTATTTCAATAGATTTGTCAACTGAAGAAAATTGTAGGAATTTGTATGAGCAAGTATCTAATATAGATTTGCTAGTAAATAATGCAGGTTTTGGTGATTGTGGGGATTTTACAAAAACTAGTTTAGAAACAGAACTGGCAATGATAAAAACAAATGTAATTGCTTATCATATTTTGACAAAATTGTATTTGATAGATTTTAAAAAGAAAAATCGTGGAAAAATTTTGAATGTTGCTTCTATTGCTGGTTTTATGCCTGGTCCACTTATGAGTACATATTATGCGACAAAATCTTATGTTGTAAGATTAAGTGAAAGTATAAGAGAAGAACTAAAGCAAGAAAAGTCAAATGTGAAAATTTCAATTCTTTGTCCAGGTCCTGTAGATACCAATTTTAATAAAGTTGCAAATGTTAAATTTCATTTAAGGGAAGCTAATAGTATGAAAGTAGCGGAATATGCAATACATAAATTAGAGAATGGTAAATTTTATATTGTACCTGGATTTGATATAAAATTAGCTAGATTTTTTGCTAAAATTACTCCTAATAATGTATTATCTAAAATAACATATAGAATTCAAAAGAGGAAAATACAATAAAAAGGTTGTTATAAACAGTTGAAATACTTAACAAATTGTTTATAATGACTTTTTTTAATTAAAATAAAAAAAGTATTGACAAATACAAACAAAAGTTCTATAATTACAACAGGTGATAATAATGGAAAGGCAAATTTTGCATGTGGATGTAAATAATGCGTTTTTGAGTTGGACTGCTGTTGAGATGCTAAAAAAAGGTAGCACAATAGACATAAGGGAGATACCGTCGATTATTGGAGGAGATGAAAGTAAGCGTTCGGGAATAGTGTTAGCTAAGAGCCCAAAGGCAAAAGAATTTGGAATAAAAACAGCAGAAACGATTTATCAGGCAAGAATGAAATGTCCAAATATAAAAATATATCAATCAGATTTTAGAGTATATCAAAAATATTCAAATATGTTATATAATTTATTGTTAGAGTATACTGATAGAATTGAAAGATTTAGTATAGATGAATGTTTTTTGGATATGACAAATTATTTAATGAAAAGGTCTTTAATGGAAGTAGCACAAGAAATACATGTAAGAGTAAAGAATGAATTAGGTTTTACGGTAAATATAGGTGTGGCAAATAACAAATTACTTGCAAAAATGGCTTCAGATTTTGCAAAACCAGATAAAATACACACTTTATATATAAATGAAATAAAACAAAAAATGTGGCCATTGTCAGTATCAGAGTTATTTATGCTTGGTAGAAGGACAGTACCTAAGTTACAAAACATGCAAATAAGAACAATAGGAGATTTAGCAAATACTAATAAAGAAGTGATGGTTAAAAAATTTGGAAAACATGGTTTGCAAATGTGGGAATATGCAAATGGGATAGATGAGAGTGAAGTGAGGTATTTACCAGAAAAACCAAAAGGAATAGGTAATTCTATTACATTACCTGAAAATGTTACAGAGATAGAAAAATTGGAAGAAATATTATTATCATTATCAGAACATGTAACATATAGACTGAGAAAATACAAAATGAAAGCAAAAGTTGTAAATATACAATTAAGAACAAAAGATTTTATAGATTCAAGTCACCAAGAAAAATTAGAATATCCTACAGCAAGCACAAAAGAAATTTATAAAAAAGCAAAAAATTTATTAATTAGTATGTATAAGCCATATACACCTATTAGACTTATAGGTTTAAGGGTAGAAGGTTTAGAAGAAAATGAAATGCAACAAACAACATTATTTGAACCTTGGGATAATGAAAAGCAAGAAAAATTAGATAAGGTAGTTGATGAATTAAAAATTAAATATGGATATAATTTTATTACAAGGGCTGGAAGATTGGATGTAAAAGATTTAAAATTTAAAGGAAAAGAATAAAAAGTATGAATTATTTCTATGTATAAAGTATATAGTATAAGTAATACTTAGAATGATGAATTTATAGGCAAAATAGACATTATGTCGAATTACCATAAAAAGTGTCAATGAAAAAAGGAAAAAAATTCCAAAAAACACTTGAAAAATTTCGTTAATAGGTTTATTATTAGAAAAACATTGAGATTATATAAAAAGCTATAGGAAATGAGGGGGTATTCGAATGAAAACATTTTATGGAGGCAAATTTATTGCTAAATCGAAACTAGAGAAAGAAGGGATATTTTATCCAATCAAATTAGAATACTATAAGAGTATCGAGACAAAAGAAAATAGACCAAGTGATAATTATGCAAGATTTGGTATAAGTGTAGTAAAAACGGAGTATATACCAGACAACATAAAAATTGTATCAAGAGAAGTAAAAGACATAAGTGCAGATGAAAGAAAAATTGAAAATTTGCTATCAATACTTAAAGAAATGGAAGTAACTCCGATTGCACTTGAAGAAATAATAAAAGACTTACAACCAGAATATCTTAGATAATATAAGAAATAAGTTACAGTAAAATGTTAAAAACAGAGAACTGTAACTAATTTTAACTTAAATATCACAAAAAAACTTGCAAAATCCCTAAATATAGTCTAAAATACTGTAAGAGAAAATTAGGTAGTGAATATTTGTTATCTAGGAAGGAATGAATAAAAATGGCAGATAAATTAATTATAGTTGAATCTCCAGCAAAAGCAAATACAATAAAAAAATTCTTAGGTGGGAGCACTAAAGTAGTAGCTTCAATGGGACATATTAGAGATTTACCAAAATCAAAAATGGGTATAGATATAGAACATGACTTTGAACCACAATATATAAATATTAGAGGGAAGGGAGATTTAATAAAATCTTTAAGAAAAGATGCTAAACAAGCAAAAACAGTATATTTGGCAACTGACCCTGACCGTGAAGGAGAAGCAATAGCTTGGCATTTGGCAACAATATTAAATGAAGATGCAGATAATATAACAAGAGTTACTTTTAATGAAATTACTAAAACTGCAGTCCAGAAAGCTATTAAAGAGCCAAGAAACATAGATATAAATTTAGTTGATGCACAACAAGCAAGGAGAGTATTAGATAGAATTGTTGGATATAAAATAAGTCCAGTTTTATGGAAAAAAGTAAAAAGAGGACTTTCAGCAGGTAGAGTGCAATCAGTAGCAGTAAAATTAATTGTTGATAGAGAAGAAGAAATAGAGAATTTTATACCAGAAGAGTATTGGAATATATATGTTGATTTAAAAGATGAAAAAACAAATAAAATATTTCAAGCAAGATATTTCGGAAAAAATGGTAAAAAGCAAGAAATACATTCAAATGATGAAACACAAGAAATATTAAAAAATGTTAAAAATGCTAAATATGTAGTAACAGAAGTGAAAAAAGGCGAAAGAAAAAGAACACCAGCACCACCATTTACTACAAGTACGATGCAACAAGAAGCTTCAAGAAAATTAGGATTTACATTAAAGAAAACAATGTCTGTAGCACAAGGATTATATGAAGGAGTAAAAGTTTCTGGAAAAGGTTCAATTGGTTTAATAACATATATGAGAACAGATTCTACAAGAATTTCAGAAGAAGCAAGAGCAGCGGCAAAAGAGCAAATAATAGGCAGATATGGAGAACAATACTATGAAAATCGTTATTATAAAACAGGAAAAGATGCTCAAGATGCTCATGAAGGTATAAGACCAACATATATAAATATTGAACCTGATAGTATAAAAGGAGATTTAACACCAGATCAATATAAATTATATAGATTAATATATAATCGTTTTATGGCAAGCCAAATGAAGCCAGCTATTTATGATACAATGGCAGTTAATATAAAGGCAAATGAATATGATTTTAAGGCAAATGGACAAAACTTACGATTTAAAGGATTTATGACATTATATGTAGAAGGAACAGATGGTAAAGAGGAACAAGAAGAAGGAATGTTACCAGAATTAGTAGAAAAACAGGAAGTAAAATTAGAAAAGATAAATCCAAAACAAAGTTTTACAGAACCACCACCAAGATATACAGAGGCAAGTTTAGTTAAAGTTTTGGAGGAAAAGGGGATAGGAAGACCTAGTACGTATTCTCCTACAATTACAACAATATTAGAAAGAAGATATATTGAAAAAATACAGAAACAATTGCAACCAACAGAATTGGGAAAAATAGTAAATAAGCTTTTAATTGAAAATTTTTCAGATGTTATAAATGTAGAATTTACTGCTAAAATTGAAAATGAATTTGATGAGATAGCAGAAGGAAAAGAAGAATGGAAAAAAATGATTCGAGAGTTTTATGGACCATTTGAAGAAGAAGTAGAAAAGGTAGAGAAAGAGCTAGAACATGTAAAATTGGTTGATGAAGTATCTGATGTTAAATGTGAAAAATGTGGAAGGATGATGGTTTATAAGTATGGAAAATATGGAAAATTTTTAGCTTGTCCAGGGTTCCCTGAATGTAGAAATATACAACCAATAGTAGAAACAATAGATGTACCTTGTCCAAAATGTGGAGCAAAAGTACAAGTGAGAAAGACTAGAAGAAGAAAAAATTATTATATATGTGAAAATAATCCTAAATCATGTGATTATATTTCATGGAATAAACCTAAGGTTGGTGAAAAGTGGAATCCACAAGATGCAGCAGATGTAAAAAATGCAACTAAAAAAGCAAAAAAAACTACTAAGAAAACAACTAAAAAGACTAAAACAACAAAGAAAGCTAAAAATTCTAAGGCTTCTGAGTAATTTTAAATTTTTAATAGTAAAAAAAATAAAAGTAATAAAAATATTTATTTTGAATATAGTTAAATATAGATAAATATAGATAAATAAACAAATTCAATATATTATTACATTACAAGAATATTATTTATATTAATTTGTTTTATATCACTGAATTACATGCAATATAAGAAAAAACATTTATATATACCTTGACAATATGTGAAAAATTTGTTATTATTATATTCGTATTGGGAAAAGGTATATATGCGGGAATAGCTCAGTTGATAGAGCGCTGCCTTGCCAAGGCAGAGGTCGCGGGTTTGAGCCCCGTTTCCCGCTCCATGTAAATATATACTGTTTTAATAATTTATTATATTATGGCGATATAGCCAAGCGGTAAGGCACGAGTCTGCAAAACTCTGATCCCCGGTTCGATTCCGGGTGTCGCCTCCAATAAATAATCGATAAAACGTTGGTATATTAATGTCTTATCGATTTTTTTACACTTAATTTGAACTGTTGGGAGTTTCCTAACAGTTCAAATTTTATCTAATTTTTGTTCTTTAAAAATATTTTTATATGGTAACTTATAAATGTTTTTTTAATGCTTTTATCCTAAAAATAGAAATATAGTAAAATTATTGGTAAAATTTTACGATGTTCGCTTGAATTTTACCAATAAATGTTATATGATATCAAACATAGGAAATGAGATAGTAGATTTGTGTTGCCACTTCAATTTGGATAGTTTTACTATCAGAAAGTGAGGTGGTGTTTATGAGTTTTTTATTATTTTTAGTAATAGCATTAATGGTTTCAATAACTATAAACGTAACCTTATTAGTGACAATACATAGTCAATATGTAAATTCAATTATAAATAAGGAATAAAAATAACAACACATTCTACTTTTTGACCGAAGGGAATGTGTTGTTATTACTATATACAGTGGTAACCATATTATCTAGGTTTTCTCATTTTCTGTCTATATTATACACCCTAAGTAAATTATTTGTCAATGAATTTTTACACTATTAGATTTGTAAGAAGTTTGCTTTATTTATGTAAATATGATATAATTATAATTGATAACTGTTAATGTACTAATTTAGTTTGAGTCCTACCTCAATAAAAGTAGGAGAAAGGAATTTATGAATTTTGATTTTGAAGGTATTGAGGAATTAAAAAGAGAGGCTATTGCTTTCAGAAAAAATTATCCAGTTAAAATTAAGGGAGAAGAAGGTCAGGGATGGTCACCAGATCAAGAATTTCTTAAAAAATGGCAGCACTGTTATGCAGTGAATAATGGGGTGCTGGCTTATGTAGAAGGAGATACTGTATATGTTATCCCAGACATGTCTAATGTAAAAGATGTAGTAAAGTATACTGATGATATGGAAAAATTTCAAAAATTGAATTCTACTGCGGAGAATAGATTTTTTGTACCATTATCAAATGGTGAGAGAATTGAGAATGATGCTCTGCAAGAACATTGGGAATTCTTGAAAGCAGTTAGACATGAATACCTTAAAAGATAGTTCATGAATAAAACTAGAAAATGAGTCATTTTTTAATGACTCATTTTCTAGTTTACTTTGTTGTTTTATTGTAGTTCTTTAAAAAATACATATTCATTACCAGAAGTATTATTTCTAGTTTGGTATAAATATCCATTGTAGATATCTTTGTTTTGAGTATTTAAGTCAACATCTATGTTAGAATGATAAACAAATGAATCGTCGTCATAATTTTTAATATGAATATCGAAAGTTAGGTTATATCCAATTTGTGATAAATTAACATTTGCTTGTTGAAGAAGTTTACCGTTTAAAACAACAGAATTTATATTATCATGTATTGAATAATTTTTAACAATTCCAGAATTTATATATCCTAAAGAGATAGGGTTAGAGCAATCTGTATAAAAAGTAGGAGTTGAGTAGTCAGATGTTTCATTTTGCTCATTAGTATTGACAATATTGAAATCAATACGAGAGTTATTAGCAGAAGTTATATTGTCAAATTTTCCAAAATTGTTTAAATTTTTGTAATTTAAAACTTGTGAACCTAAATCACTGTTAGGAGTGATTTTAATGTTATCTATCCATAATTCTTTGACTGTATTTTGAGTTGTTAAATCAGAAATAGAAGAAGTATTGTCAATATAAATAGCTATGTCTGTATATTGACAAATGTTTAAATCTTCTAAAGAATTATCAGAACGATTATTTATTGCATTTGCACTACTATAAATTAATATTTTGTTTACTTTGAATACAGAAAGTTGGTTTTGTTCAGAAATTTTTAAGGATTGGTTTACAAATTCGTTTCTGCAATAGCTTGCATAAAATATATAAGAATATGCTAGTATACAAAGCAATAAAATAATTATTAATAGTAATAACATAAGTTTAGGATGCTTTACTTTAAATTTAAAATTCATTTGTGTTTTCCTCCGAGCTTTAAATTTTTATTTTTCTAAGCGTTTATATAACATTTCCATGTAATTATATACTTTTTCATGCCAATTTTCATCACTTGCATAACGTATATTGACATTTGCAATAGTTGGACCGTTATAATATGTAGCTAAGGCTTTTTCATTGTCATAAATTTTTGTACCAACAGGATTAATGTAGTATTTAACCATTACTTTAGCAACTAATTCGATTCCATCTTTATAATTGGTAAATTCATAAGATGATTCATAAGGTGTGGCATCATAAGAACCGTATCCAAATAGATTTTTTTTGTCATTAGCAATTTGGGATGTTCCCCAAGCACTTTCGTGTATTCCTAGAGCTGCTAAGAAAATTCCATTTATCTTGTATTTTTTGTCTATATTATAAAAAGTTTCATAGTTGTTTTCAAATATTTTATTTTTGTCATTTGGAAGGCCTGTAAATATTTTTTTATAATCTGCTAATGTTAGTCCAGATGATTGATTTAGAGGCATATCTTTATCTAATTTTACAATAATTTTTGTAATACGATTTTTTTCTGGCATACTAGGTGTTGCTGCTGCAGATGTTAGATTTTTTGTTGATAAGTATCCTTCAATTCCATCATAAGAAACTTTACACCAATCTTCACTTGGCAAATCTAAAAGTGTTACATCGTAATATGTTTTTATTTCTGCAAGTTCTTTTGATGTGTCTGATGTTTCTTCACGTAAAATACTATCTTTTGTTAAATATAAAGTATCTTTTAAGTGTGCTTTTATTTTTGCTAAAAATTCAGAAGTTCCAACATCAACTATTTGTGGGATAAAATCTTGAGTTTTTTCTTCTTGTAAAATAGTTTCTTCTGTTAATTCACCATTATCATAAGAACGTACATAAGTTACATTCTTTTTTCCATTTGTTCCAGTTTGTAAGACTACTTCTTCACCTTTTGGTAGTAAATTTCTTTCTGTATATAATGTCTCAAATGGAATGTCTTTTTCTTCTACAACTTGTTGCTTTACTGTTTCTAATGCTGCGTTTGAAGTTATAATATTATGAGCATTTAGTCTATGTCTATTTATTTCTATTGAAACACTTGATTTGCCTATTTCAGATAAAGGTGAGTATAATTCTATTGATGGATCTTTTGCTGATATAGAGTTTGAACCTAGTAAAGCCATTACTACAGCGATTAATAGAAGGATAAATATGAGTGTAATTCTTAAAGTTTTGCTATGAGGGCTATTAGAATTGCTAGCCTTTTTTATATTTTTTTTATTATATGTACTGCTATTTGAAGATGTAATTTTAGATGCTTTTTTTGCATTTTGGTTTTCGTATTGTAAACGTGTTTGTTGTAATTCTCTAAAAACATCTGTTAATTGTCGATTGTCTGTATCAAAATAACCATTTTTATTTGGCATAATTTATTTCATTCCCTTCAATTATTATTAAATAGGATTTGTTGATAAATTAATAAATATTGCTAAAATAATAAATGATAAAAATTTGAGCTTGCGCCAATTTCCCAAAAACAAGAGCAAGAAAAAGTCCAAAGATACAAATAAAAAACACATTGAAAGAACAAATTTCGGATGTTATAATAAAACCGGTACGGGAAATTATAGTGG
>ERZ836877.333-NODE-333-length-83717-cov-13.289295_pt1 | contig 83717 bp, 66 predicted proteins | sample MGYA00519469_ERZ836877 | MGnify/ENA primary metagenome ERZ836877 (study PRJEB31850, sample SAMEA3708809) | human gut metagenome | biome: human gut; feature: human-associated habitat; material: faeces | place: China | collected 2014 ...
GAAGGAGTAAAAATGAAAAAGTGGAGCTTCTGAGTCACTCGGAAGGAGTAAAAATGAAAAAGTAGAGCTTCTGAGTCACTCGGAAGGAGTAAAAATGAAAAAGTAGAGCTTCTGAGTCACTCGGAAGGAGTAAAAATGAAAAAGAAAGGCTTCTGAGTGGCTCGGAAGGGGTAAAAATGAAAAAGGAAAGCTTCCGAGCCACTCGGAAGGATTGTTATTTCAGGAAGTCTACCAGAGATTCCGGCAGATAGAATGTATTGTTCTTGTCCACATATACAACGACCGAATTCAGGATAATATCCTGATCCGCTTTCTTACCTGCTTTGACAATATTCGTATAAGCATGGATCGTCAGTTGTTTTTTCTTGTCTTTCTTATTCTTTACAACTAATGTCGGAGCCAATTCGCCTTCTTTGGCCGGGATGATCTCACAAGTATAGTCGCTGAATACATCGGTATGGCGGGCAAAGTATTTATTACTCATGTCGCTCAGGAATGTAGGTTCAAAGCCATACAGACTACACATATAATGATTCAGTTCGATATTGGTATGCATACCCATCGGACGAGTTCCTTGTGGATGATAGCTGGCCAGGAATACTTCTTCGCCAGTGTGTCCGTGTGTCGTGAATCCCATGCAGGTACGGCTTGTAATGATTTGTGACATTAAGCCGGATAAAGAATTGCTGTACATGGAAGCCTGGCTTTTCTCATGGCGTTCAGCTTCCGGAATCGGACTGAACTTATAATCTTTACAGTTATTCAAAGCATCCAGTTCTTCTTTGGTCAGTTCAAAACCGGCCTGTTCACGGAACAGACTTTGTACTTCAGAGTTAGGAATTGTATTGACCTTTTTAGCGAAGCCTTCAGCTGTCAGTTTGAATTGTGACAGGTTCTTGAATAATTGGTCTTTGGTCAACTTGTCATAACCTTTACATGATTCGCGACCGATGCTGATTCCGCTGTTACCATGGTCGGAAGTAATGATTACAGTCGTCTCACCATTCTGTTTAGCAAATTCGAGAGCTGCGCCTACAGCACGGTCGAATGCCAGGAAGTCTGTAGCCATTCCGACCGGATCATTAGCATGAGCTGCCCAGTCCACTTTACTTCCTTCCACCATCAGGAAGAAACCTTTGTCGTTCTTGGAAAGCTTTTCAATGGCTTTCTTTGTCATCTCTTCGATAGAAGGTTGTTCGTCCGGGTTACGATCCAGGTCGTAATCCATTTCGCGGTCAGCATACAACGCCCACATTTTACTGTTGGTATCAGCACGCATACCTTTCAGATCGTTTTTATAGACGCTATATCCATTTTCTTTCAGATGTTCTTCCAAGTTGTTTGTCAAAATAGATACACCACCGCCGATCACAACATCCAGATTATTGTGTACCATCTGTGAGGCTATCCATTCATATTTCCCGCGGTTATAGCTATGCGCCGAGCAGTCGGCCGGTGTAGCGTGAGGAAATTCACAGGTAAATACTAATCCGGTAGAACCGCCTTTAAACATCTTAACGGCTTCAAGGATTGTCATGGTCGGTTGATAAGCCCGATTCGGTTCTGTCGGATAAATATCATCATTCCCACGGTGAACAGGATAAGTAGATACAAATCCAGTCTGGCTAGGCTGGCCGGAAACATAGCATGAAGTCGTTGGAGCTGAGTCACCGATAGGTGCATCTGATGAATGCGTACGTACCGTACCACAAATATAAGGGTCGATATTCAGATTCGGTTTATCCGGATGAGAATACCATTGCAGCCAGCGGGCTGTTGAAACCGTTGCCAAAGAAGTTCCGTCACTAATAAACAAGATCACATTTTTGGTCGGCTTGACGTCTTGAACGTCTGCTGCTCTTGCCGGAATAATAATCAGGGCAAGCAATAACAACAGGGATAATGTCTTTTTCATATCTTTTGAATTAGGATTTATATTAAGTTTATGATCTCTTCAGGTGCGTGAGTGAGCTTTTCACAACCTTGGGCTGTCACCAAATAAGTATTTTCAACTCCGACTGCACCAATACCGGGCAGGACAAACTTAGGTTCGAGAGCGAAAATCATATTCTCTTCCAGGATTTCTTTGGAACGGGGTGTTAATACCGGAAGCTCATTGATTTGAAGTCCTACACCATGACCTACAAATTTGGCTTGCTGCTTTGTTCCCATAAAATAAGAAGCTAATCCTTCTTCTTCCACAATATGGAGAGCTAACTGATATAAATCAGCGCAAGCGACACCCGGACGGGCAGCAGCTTCCGTTTCCTGATGAATCCGGCGAGATACTTCGTGGGCACGATAGGCTTCATCACTTAATTTGCCTACCGAATAAACACGAGTCATATCAGTCATATACGGAGTGTAGTTTCCAGCCATATCTACCATGATAGCCATACCTTCTTCAAGCGGTGTACCGTTCGCCCCTAACGGACAAGAAGCATCCATGCCACCGCCACCTAAAGCAAAGTCGAAAGGAGAAGGAGTTTCGGCATTCGGACCAGCCAGAATACTGCCCATATAAATATCCATATTAGGACCAAAAGCGCGGAACAAACCCAGCGAACCATGCTTTCTCATCCGTAATTCGATTTCATATTGGAATTCCAGATCTGTCATACCCGGACGGAAACACGCCGGTATTTCCTGATAAACGGCTTCATGCCGACGGGCGCATAAGCGGGTCTGCTCAATTTCCCAAGGCGTTTTTACCCTTCTGATTTGTCGTAGCAGAGCTGTGGCGTTGCCTGTCGTTTGAGGTTGGAATGTAGACTGTAAGCGCGTATAATCAGAGTAAGTCAATTCGTCGGCTTCCAATAACAAATGTTGTGGCATTGAAAGACCATTCTCTCGGAATAAATCCGGCAGTTGCTCCGGTTTGCGTAAGTAAACGACGTGTTCGCCTACCAATCCATTCGGACGTTTGACGAAGTACCACGGTTCACCTTCGGCGGGAAGATAAAAATATCCACTATAAATATGTCCGGTTGCATAAAAGAGATTAATTCCGTTGGTTAAGAGGCAGCCATCGACTCCTTTTTCCTGCATAACTTTTTGGATGCGCATCCATTTCATTTGATAGTCATGGATCAAGTTCTGTGCAATCATTGTCTTTTTGTTTATTTTGGTCTCAAAGGTACGGATTTTATGACGGGAAAAATAAGCAGAAAATTGAAAAAATAAGATTTTAGCGTTAAAAAGTAATTAGCATTCAATAATAAAAAATCAGCCTCTCCTGAACTTTCGGAAAGGCTGATTCATCTTTTATAGTGTATAAATAATTTAACCAACTCATTTGGATACTTGCTCGTGTCCCTTCATTGACAGTTTTTCCAGGAAATAAACTAAAGCAAAACCTACAACCATCAATATTACAGCTTCGATAATATGGGCATTCGGCAAAATATTCTGCTCAATCAGCGGTTTGACTTCTCCGCTGGAAGTCGTATAAGTCTCGACCACTTCTTTCCAGGGCCAAACCTTGTTTAGTGATCCCAGCATGAAGCCTGCCAGCATGGCAATAGTTATGTCGTGGAAATGTTTGAGCGCGTATGAAAGAACACGGGAGAAAGATGTGATACCAATGATCGCTCCACAACCGAAAATACTCAATGTGAGGAAATCGAGTTGCTTGACTGCTTCCATGATGTAGAAATATTTACCCAGTAACACCAAGATGAAGCTACCTGAGATTCCCGGAAGAATCATGGCACAGATGGCAATCATACCGCATAGAAAAATAAATAAAGGATGTGAAGGTGTTTCTGCGGGTGTGGCGATCGTCACATAATAAGCGATAATACCGCCGATGAGGAAACTCAGAATCGTCTTCCAATTCCACTGTTTAATATCTTTCGAGACAAACCAGGTAGAAGCCAATACCAATCCGAAAAAGAAGGCCCAGATCAGAATGGGCTGATGGACGAGTAGGTAAGTGATTACGCGTGCCAACGACAATACACTGACGCCGATACCGAAAAGCAAGGAGAAAAGGAAGTTTCCGTTGATGGCTTTCCAAAATTCTTTCAGTCGTCCGGTGAGGAAAAGTTTCAGGCTATGGATGTTGATGCTTTTAATCGAATCAAGTAATTCTTCGTAGATACCGACAATAAAGGCAATCGTTCCGCCAGATACACCGGGAACGACGTCGGCAGCACCCATTCCCATTCCTTTTAATGCGATAAATGCGTAATCTTTCAGTTTTCTGTTCATGTTCATTTGCTTGTTGTTTTCGTTGATTGTTTGTGTGTAAAGAAAGGATTGTGCAGGGATTTCTCCATGAAAGTAAAATAGGCTGTATTGGAAAATTCTTTCTCAGACGAAATGTAGAGGGCAGATTTTCAATACAGCCTGTTTTACGGACGGATCCGTTTATTTATTCTTGATCTTACTCCATGTATCTTTCAGAGAAACGGTCCGGTTGAATACCAGTTTACCGTCTTTGCTGTCCGGATCAAGATTGAAATATCCGATGCGTTGGAATTGGAAGTAGGCGAGTGGCTTCTGTTCTGCCAGGAACTTCTCTACATAACAGTTGCTCTTCACTGTCAATGAATCCGGATTAATCATTTGCTTCATGGCATCCAAAGCACTTAATCCTTCATCTTTCAAGCGTGCCAATTCATCACGCGGATTTTCAACTTGCCACAAACGGTCGTATAAACGGACTTCTGCAGGCAGGCAGTGTGCGCAACTTACCCAATGAAGTGTTCCTTTCACCTTCCGGTTGCTGTCTGGCATACCGCTGCGAGTATTCGGATCGTATTCACAATAGACTTCGACTACGTTTCCAGCCTCGTCTTTCTTGCATCCCGTACATTTTACGATATAAGCATTCTTTAAACGAACTTCTTGTCCAGGTGTCATGCGGAAAAACTTCTTTGGAGCATCTTCCATGAAGTCTTCGCGTTCCATCCATAATTCGCGACTAAACTCGATGATATGGCTACCAACTGTTTCGTCTTCCGGATTATTGATGGCTTCCATTTCTTCCACTTGTCCTTCGGGATAATTGGTAATGATCAACTTCACCGGATCCAATACGGCTGAAACACGGGTAGCACGGATGTTCAAATCTTCACGAACTGCACTTTCCAACAATGAAAATTCATTCAGTGCGTCGTAGGTTGTATAACCAATCTTATCGATGAACTTGCGGATAGACTCCGGAGAATAACCACGACGGCGGAATCCGCAAAGTGTCGGCATACGAGGATCATCCCAACCGTTTACCAGCCCTTCCTTTACCAACGTAAGCAAGTTACGCTTACTCATTAAGGTATAATTAAGATTCAGCTTGTTAAATTCGGTCTGACGTGGACGGTTGTCATCCAGATCTTCTCCCTTCTTCAACCAGTCAATGAATAAATCATATAACGGGCGGTGAGGAACGAATTCTAAAGTACACAACGAATGCGTTACACCTTCAAAGAAATCACTCTGTCCGTGTGCGAAGTCGTACATTGGATAAACTTTCCAATGTGTTCCAGTCCGGTGATGAGGTGTTTTTAGAATACGGTAAATGATCGGATCACGGAAGTGCATATTGCTGTTTGCCATATCAATTTTAGCACGCAAAGTCATACTTCCTTCTTCAAATTCGCCGGCATTCATCCGCTGGAACAAATCCAGGCTTTCTTCAATCGGACGGTTTCTGTAAGGGCTTTCCACACCCGGTTGTGTAGGAGTACCTTTTTGTTGTGCGATCAGTTCCGAGCTTTGTTCATCTACGTAAGCCTTGCCTTCTTTGATTAGTTCGATGGCAAAATCATATAATTGCTGGAAATAATCGGATGCATAATATATGTTATTCCAGTGGAAGCCTAACCATTCGATGTCTTCCTTAATGGAATCAATGTATTCAACGTCTTCTTTAACCGGATTGGTATCGTCGAAACGCAAGTTACATACTCCGTTGTGACGTTCAGCGATGCCAAAGTCCAAACAGATAGCTTTTGCGTGACCGATGTGAAGGTATCCGTTCGGTTCCGGAGGAAAACGGGTCTGTACGCGTCCACCGTTCTTACCTTCAGCCAAATCCTTTTCTACGATTGCTTCAATGAAGTTCAAGTTCTTTTTACTCTCGACTTCGTTCATGTTGATCTCGCTCATATATAAACATTATTTCATTTCTGACGGGACAAAGGTAATGATTTCTATCTGAATTGAATCCTTTTCGATATAGAAATCAGTCTGAATAGCTCAATTCCGGTAAACAGATTTTCCGGCTGGCTTAAAAGGTATAGGAAAAATACAAACCGCCGCCTTGTTCATTCAAAACTGGAGAAACAAGCAGCTTCCTATCTCTTCGTAAGTTTATTTTCTCAGCAATGGCGTTACGAATAGGAAAATAAATCAGGTAAGATAACTCGGCTGCCAGGATTCCGTATCCGGCTCCGGCAATGACGTCGGCTACCCAATGTCGGTTGTTATAGATACGTGAACCTGCTACAAACAATCCGAGGGCATAACCGGAATACGCCAGCCAAGGGTTTGAATCTTTGAACTCTTTGTAGGCAATGTGAGCACCTAGGAAAGCATTGGCTGTATGTCCGGAAGGGAAAGAGTACTTGCCTCCATCCGGTCGCCGCTCATTAACCAAATACTTGGTACCTCGTGTTAATCCGGCATTAATGATTTCTCCTAATCCAACCAGACAAAGCTGGTCCACCCAACTGTGTTTTTCTTTTCCCATCAAGTCACAGATGAAGACCCAACCGAGCATACCCCATTCCATATAATCATCGATATGAATCCGGTTGACAGAATCTTTCCGATGAATCAAGTGGAAATCGTTCATCCCGTCAATGGCTGTGCCAACGGCTCCAACAGCTATCAACGAGGCGGGTAGGATCAGCGATTTGGGTTTGAATTTATAGGATGTAATAGGTATGTGATGAACAGACAGACTATCGGTTTCTGTCTGAGCCGAAACAGGTTGGACAAATGTCCAAAGAAGTAATAGCAGGCAGATAAAGTATTTCGTTTTCATTCTGTCCGTAAATCAAAATCTTTTCTAAGTTTATCGATAAGCGGATTGATTTCCATCATATGTTGGTATTTCTCCGCACTGGTATAGGCGAGATGCTTCTCATTTGATTCCATGATACGTACTCGCATCTGGATATGAGTATTCTGAAGTTTTTTCCGAAGAGCTGCCAGTATATCTATTGCATTATTGATCAATTCTTCCTGCATTCCTGGATTATGAACGCCTACCTCGAAGTAGAAGTTATCTTGCAATTGGGGTTGGCTGTTGCTCATGATATTCTTCAGATAGACTTTCTTTTCAATCGCATTTGCATATTCATTCCAAGCCTGTTGTAATTGTTCTTGATTGAAATTCGTCCGTAAGTCTGTTGTTGGAACTTGTGCAGAGGTTCCTTGTGGATTTTGCTGCCGTGTTTTGGGTTGCACCATTTCCTTCAACGATGTTCCCATAGGCGGACGACTCGGACGTTTTACCGTCGTTGTAGGAGTCGCTTCAGGTACTGTTACATGAATATGAGCCGATGGCTCTTGTACCGTTACAGGTTGCGGTTGAACGTTTTGTACTTGAACTACAGGTTGTACAGCTTGTTGCTTGCTTGGTTCAGGCGTATTAATGGGCGCTAACTGAGCTTTTTTTTTATCGTCGGCAGAAGCAAGTGTCAACTGGCAGAGTTGGATAAGCATCAACTCGACAAGCAGACGTTTATTTCGGCTTGTCCGATAGCTTTGGTCGCAAGTGTTAGCTAATTCAATCGCTTTGAAAAGGAAGGTTTCCTGACAGCGTTGTGCCATTTCCTTGTAACGTTCGCGGATGGAAGCTCCGACTTCAAATAAAACCAGTGTTGCCGGATCTTTGCAAACCAGTAGGTCTCGGAAATGGCTTGCCAGTCCTGTAACGATATTCTGGGCATCAAATCCTTTGTTGATAATCTCGTTCAGTAAGAGAAGAGATGCACGAATATTTCCGCTTAAGATTAAATCTGTCAGCCGGAAATAATAATCATAATCGAGGACATTCAGATTCTGGATGACGGCCTGGTAAGTGATGTTCCCGTTTGTATAACTAGCTACCTGATCGAAGATCGAAAGCGCATCTCGCATACCTCCATCAGCTTTTTGGGCGATGACATTAAGGGCTTCCGGCTCTGCCTGGATTCCTTCTTGCGAAGCAACGTATTCCAAATGTTCCACCATATCAGCGATCGTGATGCGTGTAAAGTTATACGTCTGGCATCGGGAAAGAATGGTGGGTAACACTTTATGTCTTTCGGTCGTTGCCAAAATGAACAGCGCATGATGTGGCGGTTCTTCAAGTGTCTTTAAAAAGGCATTGAAAGCGGCGGGACTAAGCATGTGCACCTCGTCGATGATGAATACTTTGTATTTTCCAAGTGCCGGCGGAATGCGTACCTGGTCGATCAGTGAACGGATGTCATCGACTGAGTTATTGGAAGCAGCGTCCAATTCATGAATATTGAGCGAACGCTGCTCGTTAAATGCCTGACATGATTCACAAACGTTACATGCTTCGCCGTCGGCAGTCAGATTCATACAGTTGATTGTCTTGGCAAAGATACGGGCACACGAAGTTTTCCCGACGCCCCTTGGTCCGCAAAACAGATAAGCATGTGCTAATTTCTGGTTCTGGATCGCATTTTTCAGGGTCGTCGTCAACGCCTTTTGCCCGACAACATCCTTGAATGTCCCCGGACGGTATTTTCTTGCCGATACAATATAGTTATCCATACGTTTCCGTGCCTCTTTTTATGATTGCAGAACAAAGATAGTAGAAAAAAGCCTGCCCGAAAACTTCAGGCAGACTTTTTTATTTCCCGATCATGTGATCAGACTTCCGATAATATAGATTAGGAAGGTGTATTTATTTCAAGCCCCGGTTCTTCAACAGAGGATCAGTTCCGGGTTCTTTTCCTCGGAAATTCTTGTACATATCCATAGCATCATCAATTCCGCCTGGTGTAAGAATGTAGTTACGGAATTTGCCAGCTACTTCCTGATTGAAAATATCTCCTGTCTCTTTATAGGCTTCATAGGCATCAGCATCCAATACTTCTGCCCAAATATAACTATAATAACCGGCTGTATATCCACCTCCCATGGTGTGATTGAAATAGGTTGTGCGGTAGCGAGACGGGATTTGCTTCAACAATCCACGTTTACCAAGAGTTTCTTCTTCAAACTTCATTACGTCCAGATCGGCAGGAACATCGGTCAGTACATGGAAATCCATATCCAATAAAGATGCTGCCAGATATTCTGTGGTAGCAAAACCTTGTCCATATTTACCACTCTTGTCAAGTTTTTCAATCAGGTCGGCCGGGATGACTTCGCCTGTCTGATAATGCTTGGCATATACTTTTAAGACTTCCGGTTCAAATACCCAATGTTCCATCACCTGAGAAGGTAATTCAACAAAGTCGCGGGGTACGCCTGATACACCATAATAATGAACGTCTTTAAATAGATTATGCAATCCGTGTCCAAATTCATGGAAAAGGGTAGAGGCTTCGTCGGCACTCAGCAATGCCGGTTGTCCGGCTGCCGGTTGGGTAAAGTTACAAACGATTGTTACGACCGGACCTTGACGTTTCCCGTCTACATATGTCTGTGACCGGTAGGTTCCGCACCATGCACCTCCTCGTTTGCTGGCACGAGGGAAGAAATCCATATACAAAACTCCCAGATGTGTACCGTCTTTGTCTTTACATTCGAAAGCCAAAGCATCGGGGTGCGGTAGGGGAATATCTTTCAATTCGGTGAAAGTAATACCATACAACTTGTTGGCTACATAGAAAGCTCCTTCGCGTACCTGGTTGAGAGGCAGGTATGGACGTATTTGATTTTCGTCTAAATCAAATTTGGCTTTTTTCGCCTTTTCGAAATAATAACGCCAATCCCAGCCTTCAGCTTCGAAGGACTGACCTTCTTTCTTGATTTCTGCCTGGATGTCTGCCAATTCTTCTTTCGCTTTATTCAGAGCCGGAGTCCAGACTTCGTCCAACAGCTTGTATACATTTTCTGAATTTTTAGCCATACGATCTTCCAATACAAACGAAGCATAATCTTTGTATCCCATCAGCTTCGCTTTTTCCAGTCGTTTGGCTACTAGTTTGCGGACTACTTCTTTGTTATCTGCGTCGTTATTATTGTTTCCGCGGTTGATATATCCTTTGAAAATCTGCTCGCGTAATGCCCGGTTGTCTGCATATTGTAAGAAAGGCATAACACTTGGGTTGTGTAACGTAAAGATCCACTTACCTTCCTGGCCAGCTGCTTTGGCTGTTTCGGCTGCATTGGCGATGAGGCTTTCCGGCAGACCGGAAAGATCTTCTTTCTTATCGACAATCAGTTGGAAATCGTTGGTCTCTTTCAGCATATTCTGTCCGAAAGTCAGCTGAAGCATCGCGATTTCGCTATTCAATTCACGGAGTTTGGCTTGCTTTTCTGCATCCAGATTGGCACCACCTCTGACGAAATCCTTATATGTTTCTTCGAGTAATTTGGTTTGTTCCTTATTCAAACCCATCTTGTCTCTATTTTCATAGACTTGTTTTACCCGTTCGAAAAGTTTCGGATTCAAACTAATGTCATCTTCATGCTTTGAGAGCATCGGAGAGAGCTGCTTGCTCAGTTCTTGCATCTCGTCGGATGTATTGGCGCTGTTCTGTCCATAGAAAACGGCACTCACTTTTCGCAACAGTTTTCCACTTTGGTCCAGAGGAACAATCGTATTTTCAAAGTCAGGAACAGACTTTTGATTGACAATGGCTTCAATTTCCTGAGCTTGTTCCTGCATTCCCTTTTCGAAAGCAGGCAAATAGTGTTCAATTTTGATCTGGTCGAACGGAGGAACTCCAAACGGAGTCGTATATTCCGTAAAGAAAGGGTTTTCTGTCTCCACTTTCTGTTCTTTAGGAGCATTACATGCCGTCAAGGCAAAAGCCGCTCCGGCTATTAGTACTAGTTTATTCATACAGATTAATAATTTTTAATTTGCGCGTAAAGATAAGAAATCCTTTTATTTTTTTCGCAAATCTTTTACCTTTGCGGAAAAGAAATACAACAGATGTCGAAACTTAAAGAATTTTACAATAAATATTTAGCTTGGATCAACAAGTATGTGTTGGTGACAATCGGTGTATTTATTCTGATGTGTCTGGACAGTGACAGTAATCTGTATAAACGGTGGATGTACGACGAGAAAATCAGAAGCTTGGAGAAAGAAATCAAGTTCTATCAGAAAGAAATCGAAGTGAACCGTAAAAAGCTGGAAGACTTACATACCGACAAGGAAGGATTGGAGCGTTTTGCCCGTGAAGAATACTTCATGAAACGCCCGAATGAAGATGTTTTTATCATAAAGGAAAAATAAATGAATTCCCAAATACGTACGTATCTGTTTACTGTCTCTGCCATTTTACTGTTGGGTGGAGCTGTTTTGTATTTAACTCAATGGTTCGTTGCGCCTTATCTATTTGCTGTTGGTGCGGCAGGTATTACGGTTTGTTATCTGACGGAATCGGTAGTTGGTTTGGACTTCCGGCAGAAACGTTTGCATCGCTTCAATGTCTTGTCAGGTCTTTTAATGATTGCCGCATCTGCTTTTATGTTTAAAGGCAAAATGGAATGGGTTATTTTGTTGGCCATATCTGCTATTTTCCAGACGTATGTGGCTTTTGTGGGTGGAAAAGGGAAAAATAATTCTTAAAGAAAACCGAGGAATACCCATTTAGATTCTCGTTACTTTTGTTTTTGATTCTCGTTAGAATCTATTTGGTTTTTCGTTGGTTTGATTTATCCGGCTTATGGCATTATAAATGCGAAGGTTGGAATCGGATAAAATAAAGAAGCCAGGATGATTGCAAGTAACAATATCCTGGCTTTTATAGGTTTTTATTCTATGCTTTATTCTTCTGTTTTAGGAGCTTCTTCTCCTTCAGCTTTGTTTTCAGCTTCTTGTTGTTCCATTTTTACTTCAATAGGAGTGAAGTCGTTGATGCCACTGCTAATTAACAGGTTATACCAGCTGATCAACTTCTTGATGTCACTAGGATAAACGCGATCCCGGTCAAATTCGGGTAACACTTCAGCCATGTAAGCACGAAGTTCATCCGATTTGGCAGAAGTTTGGATAGAAGCCTTTTCTCCGTTTTCTTTATTTTTGATGTTGGTCAATACTTCATGCAAGGGTATTTCTCCATCGTTTGTATAAATGGCAATATCACCCAGTGAGATGACCTTATCTTTTGCATATGCAGGTACTTTCTTCTTGTCTGTCAATGATTCAACGATCAGCATATTTTTCCCGTGAGAAACCAGTCTGAACAGGCCTGGACGTCCAGAAATAGACAAAATAGTCTTCAACATAATTGTTCGTTTTTTCTTTGTTTGGATTTGAATTAATTTAAATATCACGCAAAGGTAACATAACTACCGGATATTATCGAAAATTTGACTTAAAAACTTTTCAACTTGCGGTAACAAGGGTTGTTTTCCGTCATTCGTAATGATGTAGTCTGCCCATAATTTCTTTTCTTCATCAGATACCTGGCTTTCGATGCGTTTCCGTAACGCTTCTTCTGTAGAATGATCCCGTTGTAAAGCCCGTTGGATGCGGATCTCGAGCGGAGCATATACCATAAGACTAACATCTACTATTTTGTTAAAGCCTGATTCAAATAGGATGGCCGATTCGATGGCACAACCATGCTGCTGTTGATGTTCACTCCATGTCAGGAAATGTTTATTCACTTCCGGATGGATAATTTGGTTTACTTGCAAAAGTAAGTCTTTATTTCCGAAGATAACTTTTGCCAACGCGGGTTTATTCAGACCTTCGGGAGTGTAAATATCCGGACCGAAGAGGTGAATCAAACGTTCCCGGATGACAGGAGAGGTGTTTGTCAGTTTCTTGCTCTCATCATCAGCAATGTAAACCGGTATTCCATGAACAGACATAAGCTGGGCAACGACTGATTTCCCGCTTCCAATTCCTCCGGTGATTCCAATCTTTATCATTTGAAACTGGTATTTTGTTCTAATAAAAACTCTATTTTGGTGGGCGTTGTATGGCAATAACGAACCCAGTCCGGTTTCTTGGTAACTTGAACTTCGATGGTACCGGAAACATTTTCTTCCAGTTGGGCATAAGGAACTTCTACGGCAAACATGTCTTCTGTTAACTCTTTAAACCGGGAGATTGGAATGTTACAGGATACTTCTACAATCTGTGGAAATGTTCTGATTTTGTAGTTGGCTGGGACTCCGGTAACCTCCACTGGGATAGAAAGAGCTTTTTCCGTATATTCCTCGATAGGAATGGTGACTGATACATTATTAGTTTCGAAGTTCGTTCCTTCGATTGGTTGCAGCCCCACTACACGCGTGATACTCTTTTTCCCGTTTTTGATTTCTGTATAAGCTGTCTTAACCTCTTCAATCGAGTTGAGTATGGAATCGCTGGCGTAAACCGTTACATGCGATGGCGATATTTGTATGTCGGAAGATACCAGGAATCCTTTTTCTGTTTGTATGTTTCCTTCGAAGACAACCGGAAACTCCCGGCTTTCTCTCATGCCGTATCGAAGGGTAAACGATTGTGGCTCGATGCTGTAAAGCGTCGTCGTGGCCAATACTTGCTTTTGGATCTCGGCTTCAATCTTTTTCTTGTCAACAACAAACTTTCCGGTTTCTTTGGAAGCTCCGGTCATATCAATAGTGATTGATCTGAATTTCTGACCAATCATATAGTTAAGCAGCGCACTTCCTTTATCTTTTATCCGAATGGATATTTCCTGCGGAACTTTGTTTGTGAAAATAATATCTTCCGGAACGTTATTGTATCTGAGTGGTATAGACATGACTGTTTCGTATTCTTGTTGCAGACTTTGCAACAGCCAGAATCCAAAAGATAACAGGACGAAACAAGAAAAAATTAAAGCTTCTTTCCATCGTTGGCGATGCAAAAAAGCTTTAATGTCTGCCAAAACAGCATGATATGTCCGGACACAATTAGTAAGCCATGACATATATAGAAAATCTTTTAATTACTTTTGTTTTGCATCTTCTGATGAAGCAAAAACAGATGTCTTGTCAATCTGGATATTTACGCCGTTAGCGATTTCGATGACCATATATACGTCACCAATCTCTTTGATCTTTCCATAAATACCACCTGCAGTGATTACCTTATCGCCTGTTTTCAATGCTTCACGAGCTTTCTGGATTTCTTTTTGTCTTTTTTGCTGAGGGCGTATCATGAAGAAATAAAAGATTGCTACAATGACAACCATCATGATAATACCAGACCATTGAGATTGTCCGGCTGCCGCTTGAAGTAGAATACTTAAGTTCATCATATTTATATTAGTTATACATTATCAATTGTGTATTTGACGGACACAAATGTAATGATAAAATTTAATCTTTCAATATTAGCTTCTCATTTTTTAGTTCATTGACAATGGAATCCAAAATTCCGTTGATGAAAGTTCCACTTTTCGGTGTACTGTAATATTTAGCCATGTCAATGTATTCATTCAATGATACATTGGTCGGGATTGTGGGGAAAGTCATGATTTCGGCTAATGCAACTTGCATAATCAGCATATCAATGTTGGCAATTCGTTCGGATTCCCAGTTCTTCATGTGTTTGCTGATTCGCTCGCGGTATTCTTTTCCCTTTAAAATAGTTTGGTGGAACAGTTTAGTGGCAAATACTTTGTCTTCCTTGTCTTTAAACATGGGTAATAATTCCTGTTTGCTACCTTCTGTTTCCTTGAATTTCTTGATTGTTTTGAGGACGAATGTTTCGACGATAGCGATATCATCATTCCAGTAGATACTTTTATCCTCCAGGTATTCTTCGATATATTCGCTGCTGCAAATTATTTTCTTAAAGATCTGACGCCAGAATTCACGATCCGTTTCGTAATTGTCTTCTTTGTTTTCCAAATACTCTGCGTAAATGTCGGAAGCAAGAATCAGTTCTAATACTTGTTTGATGAAGTCTTCATCATTGGCCCATGAAATACCTTCTGCAGCAACATATTGATTCAATGCCTCATTGTCGGCCAATTGTTTGATAAAACGATTATCGATCAAACGCGTATTGGGTGTTAAGTCTTCCGGTGTCGGCATGAATTTGTGTTTGCGGATATCAAGATTTCTTCTGTGTAAATTGGTTACTTCAATCATCAGAAGAAGTAAGTAATGATATAGGGCGTACGATTTTTGAAGACTGAACATGAGCTCGTTTTCTGCAACTTTTAAATCACCATGTCCGTTTTGATAGTATGAATAAACTATCTGTAAGACTTTAATACGGATTAAAATTCTGTTAATCATCGTTTGAAGGAACTACTTTGTGTTTAATATTTTCAGTTTGCAAAGGTAATGATTCTTTTTGGAATAGTGAATTTAAAAGATATTCTTTCTATAAATTTGATTTTTGGCCATTATTTTTTAGGTTAAAATGATTGAAGATTAGAAAAAAATGCGCATATTTACACCCTAATAAGTTGAGCTTGTCAAACACAACTGATAAGACTCTGTTTATTATGTTGTGAAGGAAATGGCTTGCAGAGCTTAGTTAATAATGAATGAAGACGAAATAATTTAAAAGTTATGCCATGGAAGAAGGAAAGAAGAAAAACATTGTTGAGGGTGGCGATAAAGAAATTCTGTATTCGAAAGCCATAAAGGCCGGTAAACGCATTTATTACCTGGATGTAAAGAAAAATTTGAAGGAGGATTTGTTTTTGGCGATTACTGAAAGTAAAAAGATCCAGTCAAAGGAAAGTTCGAATGTAACCTTTGAGAAGCATAAAATTTTTCTTTACCGCGAAGACTTTGATAAGTTTGTGGATGGTTTAGTGGATGTAATCGGCTATGTTAAATCTCATAAGGGAGAAGTAACGCGTTCGGAAGAAAATGCTCCGAAGAAAAAGGAAGCTCCTGCTGAGACGGATTCAGACATTAAGCTGGATATTAAATTCGATGCAGAATAAGCTTTTATTCACCTTGCAGGAAGATGAAAAAATAGGATGCCTAAATATTTAGACATCCTATTTTCTTTTAAGCATGTATGATTGTCATATATGCTTATTTGTTTTGCGGAATTAAGCACCCGGGTGAATTGCTTCTGTAGGACATGCTTCAGCACATGTTCCACATTCTGTACACATATCAGGGTTGATACTGTACTTATCACCTTCAGAAATTGCTCCTACCGGACATTCGTCGATACAAGTTCCGCATGCAATACAATCATCGCTAATTACGTAAGCCATATTCTTAAACGTTTAAATGTTAACTATTAGTCGTGCAAATGTAGGATATTATTCGGATTAAAAAAATAGCTAAGGCTATATTTTTTTATATTTTCCCTTTGTTTGCAATAAAAACAATGTATCTTCGTTATATAAAAAAACAAGAAAGTTGAGACGTTTTATAGTTATAGTAAGTGTGCTCTGCTGTTTTTCAGCAGTCGTTTGGGGACAACGGGAGAAGGTGAAGAATCAGCCGTATGTGGATAATAAGTTATTTCACTTAGGTTTTCATGTGGGGATTCATGCGCAGGATATGTTATTAACGCATACCGGTGTTTCTACAAACGGTGAGACTTGGTTTGCGGAAATACCAACTTATTCTCCGGGATTCAGTGTCGGTGTGATTGGAGATATGTTCCTCAATCCTTATTTTAATTTGCGTTTTATTCCAACCATTAACTTTGGTGACAAGCGTTTCGTGTTTCGTGAACAGGAAACCGGTGAAGAGTTTCGTACATCTGTTCGATCGAGTTACCTGACGCTGCCGTTGAGTGTGAAGTATTCTTCTTTCCGATTAAACAATTGCCGCCCTTATTTGACGGCAGGAGTTTATGGTGCCATGGATTTAGGTCGCAAAAGAGGAAATCCTTTATACCTGAAAGGCTTTGATTATGGGTTGGAATTCGGTATCGGCTGTAATATCTATTTGCCCTTTTTTCGGTTATGTCCGGAGTTGAAGTTTAGTTTCGGTTTGCCGAATTTGCTTGTAAAAGACCGTCCGGATCTGGAAGGACAAGAAACAATCAAATATACCGAAGCCTTGTCTAAAGCGACTTCACGTATGGTTACGCTAACATTTAATTTCGAATAAAGAGTTCGATATAGATATATGCGGCAGGTGTAGCCATCAGCACACTGTCAAAACGATCAAGAATTCCTCCATGGCCGGGTAAAAGATTTCCTGAATCTTTTACTCCCAGTGTCCGTTTTAATAAAGATTCTGTCAAATCTCCCCAAGTAGCAAAAAGGACAACGACGGCTGCCAGTCCTAGCCATTGAATACGACTTATTTCAGGAGCGTACCAGGCAAATCCTTGCGAAGCTAATAAAACTACAATCAGTCCGCCCCAAAATCCTTCCCATGATTTCTTGGGTGATATGCGTTCGAATAATCTTCTTTTCCCAATTTGTGAGCCTACCAGGAAAGCTCCTGTATCATTCAACCAGACGAATATAAAGATGGCTAGTATATATAAAGGTACATAGACCTTGGATGTTGTTGCAGGGTCTTGCTGAATGGATATGAAATTCAATAACGAAAACGAACCGGCGCAGTAGATTTGTGCCAGAAAAGTAAAGGCCCAGTTATTGATTGGATTCGGAGCTTTGGTATAAAGTTCGCTGATCAACGCGTACATGATAAATAACAGGTAAGGGAAGAAGATTTCTTCTCCGGCGAATCCTTGCACTTTCATGAAGCAGGCAAAGAACAAATACATACCTCCGGCAGTACTGATCAACCGGCGTAATGTTGCATTTTCGTAGTGCTTCAATAATCCGTAGAATTCCCATAAGGCAAATCCTGTTATGATGCAAAACAGAATAGCGAATGAATATGCATTGTATAATATTGCTCCCAGTAAGATTCCAACAAAGATAATCCCAGTAAGCGTCCGTTTGATGAAATTGTTCAAAATGTTTTCCTTTTTAATGATTGATGTGCAAAGATAGGCATATAAACGAAACGTGAAAGAAAAAATCCCTGTTTAATTCAGTCGAATCAAACAGGGATGAATCATTTGTTTTGTTTTTTATTGCTTGTCTTCTTCCGTTTGGGGAGCTTCTTCACTCGTTTCTGAAACAGGTGACTCCTCTTTTACATTCTTCTTGTCGTTTTTATCATCTTTATTCTCTTTTTCGAGAATTTCTTCTGAACGGGAAGCCCACGGACGTTTTCCGAAAATATGTTCTACGTCTTCCCGGTAGATAACTTCGCGTTCCAGCAATACATTTGCTAATTCATTATGACCTTCTGCATTTTCGGCCAGAATTTTCTTAGCACGTTCGTATTGTTCCGAAATGATCTGCTGGACTTCTTCGTCGATGATGTGAGCTGTACTTTCACTATAGGGTTTGGTAAATCCCCATTCCTGACCACTTGAGTCGTAGTAGTTGATGTTGGGTAACTTATCGCTCATACCATAATAAACGACCATTGCGTATGCTTGTTTGGTAACGCGTTCCAAATCGTTGCTGGCTCCGTTGGAAATCTGACCGGAATAGAGTTCTTCGGCAGCACGTCCTCCCAGGGTAGAACACATTTCGTCGAGCATTTCTTCGCGGGTTGTGATCGGACGCTCTTCAGGCAGATACCAGGCTGCGCCTAAGGCTTTTCCACGAGGTACGATCGTCACCTTCACCAGCGGATTGGCATGTTCCAGCTTCCAGCTGATTGTTGCATGACCTGCTTCGTGGATCGCAATGCGTTTCCGTTCGGTTTCCGTCATGACCGTTGTTCTTTTTTCCAAACCGCCGACGATACGGTCCACTGCATTCATGAAGTCTTCTTTCTGAACAAACTTTTTGTTGTTTCGGGCTGCAATCAATGCGGCTTCATTACATACATTCGCTATATCGGCTCCCGAGAATCCTGGAGTTTGTCGAGCCAGAAGTTCGGCATCAACACTGTCATCTATCTTGATCGGACGCAGATGAACACCGAATATTTCCTTTCGTTCATTCAAATCCGGCAATTCAACATGAATCTGACGGTCGAAACGTCCGGCACGCAATAAGGCTTTATCCAGAATATCGGCACGGTTTGTTGCCGCCAGGATAATCACACCACTGTTTGAACCAAATCCATCCATTTCGGTCAGCAATTGGTTCAATGTGTTTTCGCGCTCGTCGTTACTGTTCATATTCGCGTTTTTCCCACGGGCACGGCCTACGGCATCAATTTCGTCGATAAATACGATACAAGGAGCTTTTTCCTTGGCCTGACGGAACAAGTCGCGTACACGAGAGGCTCCGACGCCAACGAACATTTCTACGAAATCAGAACCCGATAAAGAGAAGAACGGGACATTCGCTTCGCCGGCTACTGCCTTTGCCAATAAAGTCTTACCTGTTCCCGGAGGACCTACTAACAAAGCTCCCTTCGGAATTTTACCTCCCAATTCTGTATATTTGGAAGGGTTCTTCAGGAATGACACAATTTCTTCCACTTCCTGCTTGGCTCCAGCCAAACCTGCCACATCTTTAAAAGTAACTTGCGGATTGTTGTCTTTGTCAAACAACTGAGCCTTGGCTTTTCCTACGCTGAAAACGCCACCCGGACCACCGCCGGCTCCGCCAGACATCCTTTTCATTAAGAATATCCAAACCAGAACGAAGAGGATAATAGGGCCAAATGATATGAGAAAACTCCACATCGCATCGTCGCCTTCCTCGAAGCTTACTTGCGTATCAATTTTATCATCGGATACTGCATTGTCATAGAAGTCGGAGAACTTATCGGCCGACGGAATTTTAATATACACTTTAGGCGACAGACTGTCGGTCATCTTTTCTCCCGGAAAGACAACACCTATCTTATCACTTTTAACCGTAGCCTCTACGACATTCTTTTTGTTATAGACAACCATCTTGTCGAATACGTTTTCTTTGGCCAACTTTTGGAATTCTGTCCAGCCTATTTCTTTAGAACCGGTCGAATCGTTGGTCATATACAACGCAATCAACAGCAAAAAGATGATTCCGTACATCCAATAGAAATTGAAGCGGAACATCTTTTGTTTGTTGTCCTTGGGTTTATTCGGATTCATTCTATTGTTTTCCATATGCTATGTTTGTAAATGCAAATTCAATATTAGTCCAGGTTGGGGATTTCTGTAATCTTGGCATCTTCCCAAAGCGTATCCAGATTATAGAACTTGCGTTTTTCGGGTAAAAAGATGTGGACCATTACGGTTCCATAATCCATACCGATCCATTCCGCACGTTGCTCGCCGTCGATCGACAATGTCTTTTCTCCGGCTTCCCGGCGGGCGAAATCCCAAACGGAATCACATAATGTGGAAACTTGTGATGGAGAGTTTCCTTCTCCAATAACCATGTATTGGCAAATCGCTCCTTCTATCGAGCTTAAGTCAACTACAACAATATTTTTCCCTTTCTTTTCTTGCAGGCCGTTTACGATGGCCTGTACTAAAACTTGTGTTTGATCCATTCTTATCTTACTAAAATTCTAATTTCCAAAGTTGCAAAGATACTTGGAATAAATTTATTTCAGGCATCTTGTCAGGTAAATTCTTTTTATCAATTCATTTTTCTTTACAAAAACAACTGGGATGCCCGAAAAGTTCATTCGTTTGTTTCCTTTCCACCAATAGGGGGGGAATGATTCTTGTCTGATAGGAAAAAGATGTGTGTAGGTTTATATTTTTAGACCGTTTCACCCTTGTGAAGAGATCGTTTCACCTATGTGATACGATCGTTCCACCCGGGTGGAACGATATAAAATAAATGAGAATCAGATATATTTTTCTGGTAAGAATGAATCTGTTACCTTGAAAGGAAGTTTAATTGCAGTTACTGTGTCGGTATAAAATCTCTTTTGTTGAGGAAAAAATGAAGAAAAAATCGATTTTTATTTGGCAGTTCCGTAAAAATGCGTACCTTTGCACCGCAAACGAAAAAGTTGTGGTTAGTACAACGTACGACATTGTTCTATGGTGTAATGGTAGCACAACAGATTCTGGTCCTGTTTGTCCAGGTTCGAATCCTGGTAGAACAACTTTTTTCGGATGCTTTGTTTTAAAATTACATTGTTCTATGGTGTAATGGTAGCACAACAGATTCTGGTCCTGTTTGTCCAAGTTCGAATCTTGGTAGAACAACGAAAAGCTTCCTGTTTCAGGAGGCTTTTTTTGTATCTGTTTGTTCCGGTTGTGGGCAAGTATTTAGGGAAGTCGTTAAAAGCTGATGTACTTCTTTCTTTCCGTTCTTGAAATTGTTCTCTTAATTTGTTCTATTCTCAGGATAAAATACATACTTTTGTAAAGTAGAAGATTTCATTAGCAAACAAATAGAGAGAATATATTTATGCCTTTAAATTTACAGAAGAATCTGCCGGCAATCGAATTGCTGAAGAAAGAACATATATTTGTGATGGATGCTTTGCGGGCTTCCTCACAAGATATCCGTCCGTTGCGTGTTGTGGTGTTGAATCTGATGCCTCTTAAGATAACGACCGAAACGGATCTGGTCCGTTTGTTGAGTAATACGCCGTTGCAAGTGGAAATGGATCTGATGAAAATCAAAGGCCATACACCCAAGAATACGCCCATTGAACACATGCGTGAGTTTTACAAGGACTTCGACGCCATGAAAGATTCTTATTATGACGGGATGATTGTAACGGGTGCTCCGGTTGAACAGATGCCTTTTGAAGAAGTGACTTATTGGGAAGAGATTACGGAGATATTCGATTGGGCGCGTACGCATGTTACTTCGACGCTGTACATTTGCTGGGCAGCCCAGGCCGGACTCTACCATTTTTATAATATTCCAAAGTACGATCTTCCATCTAAAATGTTTGGTGTTTTCCGTCATACGTTACGAGAACCGTTTGTCCCGATATTCAGAGGCTTTGATGATGAATTCTATGTACCGCACAGTCGCCATACGGAAGTACGACGGGAAGATATTTTGAAGGTTCCTGAATTGACTTTACTTTCCGAGAGTGAAGAATCGGGTGTATATATGGCCATGGCTAGAGGAGGACGCGAATTCTTTATTACCGGACATTCTGAATATTCACCTTATACCTTGAATGATGAATATATTCGCGACTTGAATAAGGGATTACCGATTTCAGTTCCGAAGAATTATTACCGGAATGACGATCCGGCGCAAGGGCCGGTTGTACGCTGGCGCGGACATGCCAATTTGTTGTTTACGAACTGGCTGAATTATTATGTCTACCAGTCAACACCTTTCCGCTGTGAAGATATCCGTTTGCTGGGCGAATTACAATGAAAAGAGAAGAATCTGCTATGGTAAGGAAAATTGAATTATTGTCGCCGGCAAAGGATTTGACGTGTGGATTGGAGGCTATTCGTCATGGAGCAGATGCTGTTTATATCGGAGCTCCTAAATTTGGAGCGCGGGCAGCGGCCGGAAATACGTTGGAAGATATACGGACGCTGTGCGATTTTGCCCACATATATGATGCCCGTATTTATGTGACATTAAATACGGTCTTGAAAGAAGAAGAACTGGAAGAAGCACGTCAGTTGGCCTGGCAGTTGTATAATGCCGGGGTAGATGCGCTGATTGTACAGGATATGGCACTGATGCAGATGGATCTTCCACCGATTCCTCTTCATGCCAGTACACAAATGGATAACCGGACGGTAGAAAAGGTACGCTTTTTGCAGGATGTAGGTTTTACACAAGTAGTGCTGGCCCGTGAATTGACGCTGAAAGAAATCCAAAAGATTGCCTCAGGAACAGATGTGGCGCTCGAAGCCTTCGTACACGGAGCTTTGTGCGTTAGTTATAGTGGTCAGTGTTATCTGAGTGCCGCTTTGTCCGGGCGTAGTGCAAACCGGGGCGAATGTGCTCAGTATTGCCGTTTGCCTTATACCATGGTTGATGCCAACGGAAAGGTAATAGCTTCGCAGAAACACTTGCTTTCGTTGCGGGATATGAATCGTTCGGACGATTTGGAAGCAATGATGGATGCCGGAATTTCCTCTTTCAAGATAGAAGGACGCTTGAAAGATGTCTCGTATGTGAAGAACGTGACAGCCTGGTATCGGAACAAACTCGATGAAATATTGGCCCGTCGTCCGGAATATGTACGGGCCTCTGTCGGAGAAAGCCGTTATACGTTTACGCCTCAGGTAGCGAAGAGTTTTAACCGTGGTTTTACTCCTTTTTATTTATATGGAAGAAATGCTGATGTGACAGCTTTTGATACGCCGAAATCACAGGGAGAACAGGTTGGAACCGTAAAGGAAATACGGGGCAACAGCTTTACTGTGGCAGGATTGACACCGTTAAACAACGGTGATGGTCTGGCTTTCTTCAATCAACGTGGTGAATTGGAGGGTTTCCGGGTAAATAAAGTGGAAGCAAACCGGGTTTATCCACAAGTGATGCCGGAAGGCTTACGTCCGAAAATGAAGTTGTACCGGAATTACGATCAGCAGTTTGAGAAATTATTGTCGAAGCCTTCGGCCGATCGGAAAATACCGGTTAGAATCTCTTTCGATGAGCATCCGGAAGTATTCTCGGTAGAAATGGAAGATGAAACAGGTGCCCGTGTGACGATTGTCCGTCCGTATGAAAAGATTCCGGCACAGAAAGATCAGACAGAAAATATTTGTACGCAGTTATCCAAATTAGGAAATACACCTTTTGATTGGGGAGCAGTGAAAGTGAATATGAGTCAGCCTTGGTTCGTTCCGTCTTCTTTGCTGGCCGATATGCGTCGGGAGGTTGTTGAAAAGCTTTTATCGTGTCGCAAGATGCGATACCGGAGAGAATTGGTTCGTCGAAAACCGACAACATCCGTTCTTTTCCCGGAGAAACAGCTGACCTATTTAGGGAATGTCGCTAATTCGGAAGCGCGTCAGTTTTATAAGGAACATGGAGTGGAATCTATTGAGCCGGCTTTTGAAGTGAAACCTTTGTCGGATGTGCCACTGATGTTTACCAAACATTGTTTGCGATATAGTATGGGTTGGTGTCCGACATACCAAAAAGGGAAATCTCCATTCAAGGAGCCTTATTACCTGCTGTATAAAGAACAACGATTTCGCTTAAAGTTCGATTGTAAACATTGTCAGATGTTAGTATGGAATGAATCTAATAAATGAGTAAGAATATGAAGAAGATTTTAGCACTGTTTTCCTTGTTGTTTGTCATGACTGCTTGCGGTCCGGAACAACTGGAAGAAGGGAAACCGGTTTATGTAACGGTTTCGACAAACATGGGAGATGTAACCGTTATGCTTTATGATGATACACCTTTGCATCGGGATAATTTTATTAAGTTATGTCAGGATAATGCCTATGAAGGAGTATTGTTCCATCGGGTTATCAAGGAATTTGTGGTACAAGGAGGCGATCCAAACAGTAAAGCCCATGAGCCGGGTGCTTTATATGGCGATGGGGATGGCGGTTATACAGTGCCTGCCGAAATATTACCCAATCATTTCAATAAGCGTGGAGCATTGATTGATGCGAAAGAAGGAGATGAAGTGAATCCGGAACGGGAATCGGCAGGAACACAATTCTGTTTTATCCAGGGAAAAGTTTGGAATGACGAGGAATTGGACGGGATAGAAAAACGTATCAACAATACACGCCGTAACTGGCTGTATTATGTTTTCCAGAGCCGATTGAAGAAACAACATCCTGAACTGGCTGATGAAGCGAATGCCGATGAACTGCACATGCAGACATCTTTGATGCTTGAAGATACTTTGGCGCAATTGCAACCGATGGTGATTCCGGAAGAACATCGTCAGGTATATCGTACAATCGGTGGTTCTCCTCATTTGGATGGTTCGGTTACTATATTTGGAGAAGTAGTAGAAGGATTGGATATTGTAGAGAAAATCTCGTTAGTGGAAACGGATAAAAATGATCGTCCGTTACAGGATGTGATTGTTCTGAAGACAAAAGTATTCCAGAAGTAAATGGGAAAACCAGATACATACGGATTGTGTATATAGAGAGTGGAGAATGTAGAAACTAAATAAACCTATATTTTAATATTATGCAGCTTAAAAACACATGGAAACTCATGTTCCTGTTGATGAACATGGCGTTTTGTCTTGCCCAGGCGCAGACAAAATCAAATTGGGGAGTGAAAGGTGTCTTATTGGACTCGTTGACGAATGAAGGAGAACCGTATGCCACCATTCGTATTGTACAGGAGAAAAAGACGGAACCAGTCAAATTGGCTGTTACGGATTTGGATGGTAAATTTAATGTTGATCTTCCTCAAACGGGGAATTTTGCGATCCATATTACCTCTATTGGGAAAAAGACTGTTAGTCGGAACTTTTCTGTCACAGACAGACAGCCACTCGTTGATTTGGGTAAACTTTATACTTCTGAGGCCAGTGAAGAACTGGAAGGAATAGAAGTGGTGGCTCAAAAGCCATTGGTCAAGGCAGAAATCGATAAGATTTCGTATAGTATAGCCGATGATCCGGACTCGAAAACCAATACAACCTTGGAAATGCTACGGAAGGTTCCGTTGGTTTCGGTAGATGGAGAAGATAATATTCAGGTCAATGGTTCCAGTAACTTCAAGGTTCATGTGAATGGAAAACCCAACACACTGATGAGTAATAACCCGAAAGAAGTATTGAAGAGCTTGCCGGCCAATTCTGTAAAGTCGATAGAGGTTATTACTGATCCAGGAGCAAAATACGATGCGGAAGGTGTGGGTGGTATCTTGAATATCATTACTACTGAAGGACGGATGCAAGGGTATAATGTAACGCTAGGCGCGAACGGCAGTAATCGTGGTGTCGGTGGTTATGCCTATGGTACCGTACAGGTTGGGAAGTTTACAGTGACAGGAAACTATTCCTATAATTATAATAATACACCTCGGGGTTATACGACTTCCACACGAGAAGATTTTACATCGGATACTTATAAATACTTGCAGAGCGATGGTTCTTCCAAGAATACCGGTAACTATCAGTTTGGAAATATCGAAGCCAGTTACGAGATTGATACCTTGAATCTGATCACTTTCTCAGCGAACGTGTTTGGCGGAAAGTCCAAGTCGGAGAGTGAGTCTTACAGCTTTATGAATAATGTTGATCTGCAGAAGATGTACGACTACCGCTCGTTCAGTAATAGCGAAAGCAGCTTTGGTAATACGGGCTTGAATGTCGATTACCAACATTCAATGAAGCGAAAGGGAGAATACCTGACAGCTTCTTATAAGTTCAATAATTCGCCCAACGACAGTGAGGCAGAAACCTATTACGATGATATAACAGATGTTCCTTTCCGTCTGACAGACCAGTATTATAACAACGATGCCCATACGGCAGAACATACTTTGCAGTTGGATTATGTTAATCCGTTGAATGAGATGCATTATATTGATGCCGGAATGAAATACATTTTCCGTCAGAATGCGAGTGACAGTAAATATTTCATGGAAAACGAAGATGGTTCGTTTGTTCAGAATGAAGATCAAAGCAGTATGTTTGATCAAGGGCAGAATATCCTGGCTGCGTATGCCGACTATCAGCTGAAATGGAAAAAGCTGGGCTTTAAAGTAGGAGCCCGCTATGAACTTACCTTTATGGATGTTGAATATGCCTATTTTCCGGACAGGAATTTTGATGCCAACTTTGATGATATTGTTCCGACAGCCAACTTATCCTATATGTTAGGTATGAGTTCTTCTTTGCGGGCGAATTATAATATGCGTATCAACCGTCCCGGTATCTGGTACCTGAATCCGTTCCGCGATACCAGCAATCCGACATCCATCAGCTATGGTAATCCGGATTTGGATACAGAAAAATCTCATAATCTCGGCTTAACATACAGCAGCTTTTCAGCTAAGTTCAGTGTAAATGCTACGATCAATTATAATTTTACCAATAATGGCATTGAACGATATTCTTTTATGAATAACGGAGTAATGGAAAATACCTATGACAATATTGGTAAAACCCAACGGACCCGTTTATCTCTTTGGATGAACTGGAATCCGGGAAATAAAACCCGTATTTCTATCAATGCTTCCGGTAGTTATTCAGATTTCAGCAGTAAGAAATTGGATACAAAGAACAGTGGATTTCAGGGTAATCTGTTTGGTAATATCCAGCAGACGTTGCCATGGGATTTAAGATTCAGTGTGTATGGCGGAGGCAGTACGCCTTATATCTCTTTACAGGGAAAAGGTTCTTCCTATTATTTCTACGGAATGAATTTGAGCCGTTCGTTCTTGAAGGATAAACGATTGAATGTTTCTGTATATGTAAGCAATATCTTCAATTATTATCAGAAGTATTCCAATGAAACCGTTACAGATACATTCCGTTCTTGGTCGGAAAGTAAAATGCCTCGATCTTCGTATGGTTTGAGTATCAGCTGGCGCTTTGGTGAATTGAAGGCACAGGTGAAACGAACAGCCCGAAGTATCAATAATGATGATGTCAAATCCGGAGGAAATAGTAGCTCGAGCGAAGGATCAAGTTCTTCGGGAACTAATTAATCATTTCAGGTGTATTGAAATAGTTTTTGTTTATGTAAAAAACTATTTCAATACTATGCTGTAAAACATGTATTTGTTAATTCGTATTAATCTGAATCATTTTTCCAAATAAAAACTTGTGTTGTTCAGCATGAAGCTATACATTTGCACTGTGTTTTTCATGGTATTAGATTTAAGGTTAACAATGGAGATTGGTTGTCGTGATGACAACCTTTTTCTTTTTTAATACGTACCTTTGTACGAATGCTTATCGAAATAAAGTAAGACTATGAATTTTGAACTTTCTTCTCCTTTTAAACCCACCGGTGATCAGCCGGAAGCAATAGCTGCTTTGTCCGAAGGATTAAAGAGTGGGGTTCCATTTCAGACATTATTGGGTGTGACGGGTTCCGGTAAGACGTTTACGATAGCAAACGTGATTAAGGAAGTACAGAAACCAACGCTTATCCTCAGTCATAATAAAACGTTGGCTGCTCAGTTGTATAGTGAGTTTAAGGCATTCTTCCCGAATAATGCAGTCGAGTATTTTGTCTCGTATTATGATTATTACCAGCCGGAGGCTTATCTGCCTTCTACAGATACCTATATCGAGAAAGATTTGGCTATAAATGATGAAATAGATAAACTCCGGTTGCGGGCAACGGCTTCTCTGTTGTCTGGAAGGCGGGATGTAATTGTGGTTTCTTCTGTATCCTGTCTCTACGGTATGGCTGATCCGCGGGCGTTTGCCGAGAAAGTAACTCATCTGGAGCGAGGGATGCAGATTGACCGGGATGAATTGCTCCGTCGGTTTGTGGCTGCGCTTTATATCAATAATAAATTGGAATTCAATAGTGGATGTTTCCGTGTGAATGGTGATACGGTAGATATATTCCCTGCCATTGAAACGTTTGATGGTGTTGCTTACCGGATAGAGTTTTGGGGAGATGAGATTGATCGTATTTCATCGTTTGATCCGATGACCGGACAGGAAATCGATGAACAGGACGAACTGAATATTTATCCGACAAACCTTTTCGTGACGACGCAGGAGCGTATTAATCAGGCAATCGGACAGATTGATGTGGATCTGGGTACACAGGTGGAATATTTGAAAGAGATTGGAAAACCGTATGAGGCAAAACGTCTTTATGAACGGGTGACGTATGATTTGGAGATGATCCGGGAATTGGGACATTGTTCGGGTATCGAGAATTATTCCCGGTATTTCGATGGTCGGGAAGCCGGTGAACGTCCTTTCTGTTTACTGGATTATTTCCCGAAAGACTTTCTGCTGGTCGTAGATGAGAGCCATGTGACGATTCCGCAGATCCGTGCCATGTATGGCGGCGATTATGCCCGTAAAAAGAATCTGGTGGATTATGGTTTCCGTCTGCCAGCTGCGATGGATAACCGTCCGTTGACGTTTGATGAGTTTGAATCCCTGACACCGTGTGCAATTTATGTGAGTGCGACTCCGGCGGATTATGAGTTGGAGAAGAGCGAAGGTATTGTTGTCGATCAGGTAATTCGTCCGACGGGACTGTTGGATCCTATTATTGAAGTGCGCCCGACCTTGAATCAGATAGATGATCTGATGGAAGAGATTGCCCAGCGGTCGGCTGTGGATGAACGGATTCTGGTAACGACTTTGACGAAGCGGATGGCAGAAGAGCTGACGACTTATATGACACGTATGGGTGTCCGTTGTAATTATATCCATAGTGATGTGGATACCTTGGAACGGGTGCAGATTATGGATGACTTGCGGAAAGGTTTGTTTGACGTGCTGATTGGTGTCAATCTGCTGCGTGAAGGATTGGACTTACCGGAGGTTTCGCTGGTGGCGATTCTGGATGCCGATAAAGAAGGATTTTTGAGGTCGCATCGTTCGCTGACACAGACTGCCGGACGTGCAGCGCGTAATGTACACGGAAAGGTGATTTTCTATGCGGACAAGATAACGGACAGCATGCGTTTGACGATGGAGGAGACGAACCGTCGGCGCGAGAAACAGATGGCTTATAACGAGAAGCACGGTATTATACCGAAACAGGTGGTGAAGAACAGTGTCTCATTGGTGGCCGAAAAGCAACAACAGACGGCCGAACCGTATGCGTATGTAGAGCCTGAAAGAGCGAATATGGCAGCCGATCCGGTGGTACAGTATATGAATCGCAGCCAACTGGAGAAGGCCATCGAGCAGACTCGCCGGAAGATGACCGAAGCGGCCAAGAAACTGGAGTTTATCGAAGCGGCTCAATATCGCGACGAACTGGTGAAACTGGAAACTTTGTTGGAAACGAAACACGATTAAATCCCGATGAGAACTATTCTTTCTTGGCTGTGTGCCTTGTTTTTCTTTTCGTATGGAGTAGGAGCACAATCCCTTTCTTATACGAAGGCAGATTCGTTATTTTGTCTTCAAGTATTGGATAGTCTGAAGCATTTGCAGACACCGGATGCCGGCGAACGGATGGTGCAAGTGGCTTGTTTGTTCTTGGATAAACCGTATGTGGCTGCTACTCTGGAAGGAGAGCCTGAAACCATGGTGGTGAATTTCCGTGAACTGGATTGTACGACGTTGGTCGAATCGGTCTTGGCCTTGTCGCAACCCGTTTCTTCGTTTGCCGATTATACGGAGGCGTTGCGCGGATTGCGTTACCGGAAGGGTGAGGTTCGTTATACTGAGCGGCTTCATTATATAGCCGATTGGATGTACGAGAACGGCAAGCGTGGCTTGGTGAAAGATATCACGCCCGAATTGCCGGGTAGCGAACCGTTGCCGTTGGCTCTTTCGTTCATGTCGTCTCATTCCGAATCCTATCCAGCTTTGAAAGGGCATCCCGAGCGGGTGGTGCGTATGCAGGAAGTAGAATCGGCTGTCAATGCGCGTTCTGGTTATGCCTATCTGCCGAAAGAACGGATGGGCGAGGTAGAGAAATTCATCCGCAATGGAGACATTATCGGTTTCGTGACGACGATTAAAGGTTTGGATGTGACACACCTGGGAATTGCTTATTGGGCGACAGCGGAGCGACTGACTTTTATCCATGCTTCTTCGTCGGCTCGGAAGGTAATTGTTAATCCGGATTCGCTGGAAAGTTATCTCAAGCGTCAGAAATCTTGTCGGGGCATCTGGGTGATCCGTCCTAATAGTTAACCGATTGGTTCCATTTCTATGGATTTGTGAGCGATGAATCTTCTTAAATGACGATTTATACTTATTGTCTGCCGGTAGCAGGGAATTTGAAATGTGAAAAAAGACGCTTATCCGAAAAATAAATCGTTTTTCGAGAGGTTAATCCAATTTTTGTTATAATTTTGTGTCTCGTAAATATGTTTTATAGCAATTATTTTTTTAGCCGTGGTTAAGCAACAACATAAGGAAGATTTTGATTTCTCGTCAAGCCTGACGGAAGTCTGGCGGGTCTTGACTGACAAAGAGCGGGAAATGTTACGCAATAATTCATCAATTCAGACCTTCAAACGGAATGAACTGATTTATTGCGAAGGTGACGAACCGAAGGACATGATGTGTCTGCTGAAAGGAAAGGTGAAAATATTCAAAGACGGTGTAGGTGGCCGTAGCCAGATTATCCGTATGATCAAGCCGGTACAGTATTTCGGTTATCGGGCGAATTTCGCACAGGAGGATTATCTGACCAATGCTTCCGCATTCGAACCTTCTACCGTTTGCCTGATCCCGATGACGGTGGTAAAGGAGTTGATCTATGCCAATCCGGATTTGGCGATGTTCTTTATCCGTCAGCTGTCGGCCGATTTGGGTATCGCCGATGAAAGGACGGTCAACTTGACGCAGAAGCATATCCGCGGACGTCTGGCAGAATCTCTTTTGTTCCTCAAAGACAGTTATGGATTGGAAGAAGACGGTGCGACGCTGAGTATTTATCTGGCGCGTGAAGATTTGGCAAATCTTTCGAATATGACGACTTCGAATGCCATCCGCACCTTGTCCACCTTCGTGTCGGAACATATTATTGCCATCGACGGTCGTAAGATCAAGCTTATAGATGAAGAAAAACTGAAGAAGATCAGTCGGATGGGGTAAAACTACCGGTGGAATAAAATAGAAGAGAGGCATGGATTTAGTAAAGTCCATGCCTCTCTTTTATTTATCGCTCAGTGTGTATCAGAGATATTTCGGATAGAAAGGCTGGTAGGTGGTACCATCATTTCCATTATTCTCTTGTTGGGTTGACTTTTTAGTCAGTTCTTGTTCCTTATAATGCTTGATCTGTGCGTTGATCTCGTCGATTGTTGTGACGTACTCGTTGGTATTGGTCGTATCAACCAGATACAGGGCATTGATTTTATCGACGATGCTCTGGTAGGCAGCATCTGTATCAGCACGGGCAGAGAGCATGGCTGCCTTGGTTTGTCCGGCACGTTCGTTGTCGCGCGACTGCAATCCCGCTTTTACTTTCTCATTTCCGTTTTTCATCATCGTGACGAAGGGTGTTAACCCCAGACTTTCTACTTGTTCGCTGTATGTGGATTCCAAATCTTCAATGAGGTTGGTCATCAGACCAGTCTGCCGGCTGAGCGACATTTGGGTGTCGATTTGATAATCCGTCAGATGTTGGGTCAGCACTTTAGCCGCTTCATATTGCGCTCCGCTTCCTAAGTACGTAAATCCCTTTACCGTATATTTGTATCCTACATAAGCATTGTCGCGGGCCTTGTCTGCATTGGCAATCTCGTCTGTTTTATTGCTTTTCCGACTCAAGACCAGCACGGCATCCTCGTTGTCGAGCGCAGTTTTGAATGCCGGAAGTTCTGTACTTAGTTTTTCCCCATAAAGCAGAATGCTATTCAGGTTCGTGTAGATGGCTTCCATAAAATTGTAGTGAGCTCCATTGGTGAGGCTGTGTGTGTCGATTGTGTTGATTTTTTTCATGACTCAATAATTTTGAAATTTATAATAGTTTTTTTGTCGGAAGAAGAATTCCTGTCGGAAAAGTGCTTCCCGAGGATTCGGAAAGTCTCCCGCCGCCGGAAAAGTGCTTCCCGAGGATTCGGAAAGTCTCCCGCCGCCGGAAAAGTGCTTCCCGAAGGTTCGGAAAGTCTCCCGCCGCCGGAAAAGTGCTTCCCGAAGGTTCGGAAAGTCTCCCGCCGCCGGAAAAGTGTTTCCCGAAAGTTCGGAAAACTTTCCGCTACTTGGAAAATTCTTCTTCTCGCCGCTAAATATACGATTTAAAACGATACAAACCTTTCAAGATGGATTAAAAGTGTAAATTATTTTAATGTTTGATAATAAACGAAGGGTGATGGCGTTATTATCTACAAACAAAGTTGTATAGCGGATTGTAAAATCATAAAATGTAGAAGAATGAAAAAGCTAGGTTTATGTTTGATGTTATGTTTCCTGTTCTTAGGAAACCTTGCCGCCCAGTGGTCTGTCGGTGGGAAAGTGGGAGCTAATTTCACCGGTTTAGCTGATAGCCCGACGGTGGAAGATTATAAATGGCGAACTAGATTTAATATCGGTGGCGTAGCTGCTTATCAACTGAATGATTGGTTGGCATTACAAGGAGAACTTCTTTATGCTCAATATGGCTTTTTAGATAAAGGAGGTTTTGGCGATAATGAGACTGGTTTGTCTCTATCAGAGGTAAAAGTAATATCTCATTATATAGATGTGCCCATATTGGCGAAAGTATATCCATTCAAACGCTGGTCTGGATTTAATTTAGAGGCTGGGGTACAACCTGGATTCTTTTTAGCCGAGTCAATGCATGCGAAGGAAGGTTCTGGAAAGTATGCATATATGGGGGAGCGAAATCCTTTGACTTGTTCATTGGTGTTTGGATTGGCTTTTGATTTGCCCGATGAAAAATGGAAGAATTGGTATTGTGATTTTCGCTATTTATTGGGTATGACGGAAATTTATAAGGATTGGGGAAAGATGAAGAACCGAGCATTTCAGTTATCAGTTGGCTATCTTTTCCAATTATAAACAAAATGCTTGGGGAATAATGCCCCAAGCATTTGTATTATTTAATAGCCTCGCGGATGCGAACCAACCGTGTGAGCAAACCTTCCAATAAATCGAGTTGCAGCATATTCGCGCCGTCAGACTTGGCTACTGCCGGTTCGGGATGTGTTTCTATGAACAATCCGTCGGCTCCTACGGCGATGGCAGCTTTGGCAATCGTCTCGATGAGGGCCGGCATACCACCCGTTACGCCCGATGTCTGGTTGGGCTGTTGCAACGAATGCGTTACATCCATCACCACCGGAAAACCAAATGCCTGCATTTGCGGAATACCCCGATAATCGACTACCAAATCCGTGTAGCCGAAAGTCGTGCCCCGTTCGGTGAGCATCACTTGCCGATTGCCTGCATCTACCACTTTTTGGGCGGCAAACTGCATGGCTCCGGGAGAAAGAAACTGTCCCTTCTTGATATTGACAATCTTTCCTGTCTGGGCGGCAGCCACAAGCAAGTCCGTTTGCCGGCATAAGAAGGCTGGGATTTGCAGGACGTCCACATATTCGGCAGCCATGGCTGCCTCGTGCGTCTCATGAATGTCGGTTACAGTCGGCACACCGAAGGTTTCACCCACTTTGCGCAAGATCTTCAGCGCCTTTTCATCGCCAATCCCTGTGAAGGAATCCAGGCGCGAGCGATTTGCCTTCCGGTACGACCCTTTGAATACATAAGGAATTTGCAGCCGGGTAGTTATTTCCGTAATCTTCTCGGCGATACGGAGCGCCATGTCTTCTCCTTCGATCACGCACGGACCCGCCAGGAGGAAGAAGTTATCCGAGTTTGTCAGTTTGTCAAGCGTAAACATGATTATTGAATGAGAGCTAATACGTTGTTAATCTTTTCGTCGGTAGAAAGCGTGGCGTCGAGCCAATGAATATGCAAACCGCGCCGTTCCATTCCGCGGAACCACGTCATCTGCCGTTTGGCAAACTGGTGGATGGCAATTTCTAGTTGCGATATCATCTCGTCGTACGTCAGTTGCCCGATAATATATAAGGTAAGGAATTTGTATTCCAGTCCGTAATAGATGAGGTCTTCAGGCTTCACGCCCGTAGCTAGGATCGCACGTACTTCATCCACCATACCTTCGTCCAGCCGGGCACGCAGTCGCCTGGAAATCTTTTCCCGCCGCAACTCCCGGTCGATATCCACACCGATAATCAGGCTGTTGATCGGCGCATACTCCCGCTTGTCGGGCGCTTCCGTCTTATAAAACTCTTCGATCTCGATGGCACGGATGGCACGCTGAGCCGAGTCGACGTCGGTCTTGTTATGCAAAACCTTATATGAAGCCAGAATCTGTTCCAGTTCTGCCAACGATTTTCCTTTCAGCGATTCCCGCAAAGCCGGATTCTGCGGCACATCGAGCAATTTAAATCCCCTGAGTACCGATTCGATATACATGCCTGTTCCTCCGCAAAGGATCGGTAGTTTCCCTTTCTTCCGGATTTCCTCGAAGGCCTTGTGGAAGTCGTGCTGGTATTCGAATACGTTGTATTTATCGCCCGGATTACAGATATCAATCAGGTGATAGGGAATCTGTTTCCCGTCAACCACGTAATCCGCCAGGTCTTTTCCCGTCCCGATATCCATCGAATGATATACCTGCCGCGAATCTCCGCTGATGATTTCCGTATCCAGTCGTGCTGCCAGGGCTGCCGCAAAGGCTGTTTTTCCCGAAGCCGTCGGACCAATGATAGTAATGAGTTCGTAATTATTCATATTGCAAACTTACGAATTTTGCCTGCATACTGCCAAAGGTAAGGACATAAAAAAGCCGCATCCCGAAAGATGCGGCTTTGAAACTATTTAATCTGGATAGATTAGCAGTTTACAGATGCCATGTGAGCGATCAAATCCAATACTTTGTTAGAGTAACCGATTTCGTTGTCATACCAAGAAACAACTTTAACGAAAGTATCAGTCAAAGCGATACCAGCTTTAGCATCGAAGATTGAAGTGTGAGTGTCACCCAAGAAGTCAGAAGAAACAACTGCATCTTCAGTGTAACCCAGGATACCCTTCAATTCGCCTTCAGAAGCTTCTTTCATTGCAGCGCAGATTTCAGCGTAAGTAGCCGGTTTAGCCAAGTTAACTGTCAAGTCAACTACAGAAACGTCCAAAGTCGGAACACGCATTGACATACCAGTCAATTTACCGTTCAATTCAGGGATAACTTTACCTACAGCCTTAGCAGCACCTGTTGAAGAAGGGATAATGTTGCCAGAAGCAGCACGACCACCACGCCAGTCTTTCATAGAAGGACCGTCAACAGTCTTCTGGGTAGCAGTAGTTGAGTGAACTGTAGTCATCAAACCGTCAGTGATACCCCATTTGTCGTTCAATACTTTAGCGATCGGAGCCAAGCAGTTAGTAGTACAAGAAGCGTTAGAAACAAACTGAGTACCCTTAACATAAGTCTTTTCGTTAACACCACAAACGAACATAGGAGTAGCGTCCTTAGAAGGCGCTGACATAACTACATATTTAGCACCAGCCTGGATGTGAGCCTGAGCCTTTTCCTGAGTCAAGAACAGACCTGTAGATTCAACTACATATTCTGCACCAACTGCATCCCACTTCAAATCAGCCGGATTCTTTTCAGCAGTAACACGGATTTCTTTACCGTTAACGATCAATTTGCTGTTTTCAACGTCAGCTTCGATAGTTCCGTTGAACTGACCGTGCATTGTATCATATTTCAACATGTAAGCCAAGTAATCAACCGGGCACAAGTCGTTAATACCTACGATCTGGATATCGTTTCTGTTCTGAGCTGCACGGAATACAAAACGGCCGATACGACCGAAACCGTTAATACCTACTTTAATCATTGTAATAAAACTTTTTATGGGTTTATTAAAAAATTGTTCTTCTTATTTAGTCTCGGCGACCTCTTTCAAAGTCCCCTTGTTTTTCGACTGCAAATTTAGTTATGTTTTTTGTTTTCGGATGAAAATCCAATGAAAAAGTGTAGCTTCTAACATAAATTAATCCTTACTTCTTCTTCTCCGATGATTTTTTGGAGGGAGAAAAGAGGTTTGTTATCTTTTTCCGGATTGTACGAATACCCCAACTGACGACTAGGGGCTGAATAATTTCCCATGCTAATGGCACTAAGGCTTTTCCTACGGATAAATAATCAGATAGCCCGAGTGGTGAGGTTGTTGCTGGTGTTGCCGACGCAACTGTACCTTGAGCTGTTTCTCCTTTCTTATCCGGTTTAGCAGGGAATAATAACGATGACAATCCGGAGAGCAACAACGATCCGGCGTTTTCTTGAATATAAGTAAACGTCTTGTTTATTTTATTCTCTTGTTCCAGACATGCTTGCTGGATACGTTGTTTGTCAGCCAACAGTTTTTCCAGCGGCGTCTGTTGCGGATGATTCATCGTCTTTTGTGTTTTGTTTGTCGTCGTTGGCAGCCAAGGCTGCAATTACTAAATTCAAGATCTTTGTCCGTATTTTGGCTTCGTTTTTAGTAATGATCCAAATAATCGCTACATATAACAATGCGACGATGGCAAATCCGGAGCCAGGAACATCCAGTATTTCTCCGAGGAAAAATCCTAGAGCCAAAAATATGAACAAAACGGCAAAGAAGGCCAGGAATAATAAAATTAACCCGTATGAGAGAAGGCCAATTACTTTACCAGTTCTCTCATACGTGTTTAATTTTAGTAATTCCAGCTTCAGCTCCATATAAGCTGAAACATCTTGCTTAAGATTCTGAAATACTTTCTCGCTGTCGTTCATTATTCAGCAATCACTTCTTCTACGGGTTTAACAGCTTCTGCTTTTCCTTCTTTGTATTTTGCCAAAGCTGAGTTAAATCCTTCTTTTACCTTTCCAACTACGCTATTTAGTTCGTTCAGTAAATCTTCTCTTTTGTCTGTTGCTGCCAAATAACCAACTGCTGCACCAACTGCTGCGCCTACTACAAGGCCCAATAATAATTTAGAATCAACGTTTTTCATGACTGTCTCTTTTTTAATGTTTATTATATAACGCCGAAAACATGGAAAATGTTTGGATTAAGCGTGTAAAATATGTTAAATCTGCTCAGGCTTACTAACTTTTACAGCAACCCAATTGTCTTTTTCCCGGAATGAATCGAATCTTAATCCGTTTTTCTCGCATTCTGCTTGGATAACGGGGATATCTTCTTGATAAAAACCGCTCATGAAAAGACAGGCTCCTGGTTTCATGCAGTGAACATATTGGCAAATATCATTCAACAGGATGTTCCGGTTGATATTGGCAAATACGAAATCGAATTGTCCGAAACGGGCAATTTGTTCAGCTCCGCCTAGAGCTACTTGAATATCTTCGGTATGATTCAATCGGATATTTTCCAGAGCGTTATTGTAAGCCCATTCGTCGATGTCGATGGCTACAACTCTTTCGGCTCCTCTCAGCTTGGCAAGAATAGCCAGTACGGCAGTTCCACAACCCATATCCAGCAATTCTTTCCCTTGCAAGTCTAATTGCAGCATTTCCTGAATCATCAGGAAGGTGGTTGCATGATTGCCTGTTCCGAACGCCATCTTCGGATCGATAATAATATTATAGGTATAACCCGGTTCTTCCGGATGAAACGAAGCCCGGATAATACATTCCTGTCCGATCCGTATTGGTTTGAAGTAGTTCTTTTCCCATTCTTCGTTCCAGTCTTTACTATCAATGGGCGTACAGGTGTAATGGATATGGACTTCCGGAATAGGAAAGTCGTTTAGTTTCTCTTTAAGAGCTGTTTCTGAATAGAGCTTATCCTGAATATAAGCCTGCAGGCCTTCGTCTGTTTCCGTAAAGCTCTCAAAACCGATTTCACCTAATTCTGCTGCCAGAATATCACTTACTACTGAAGGCTCAATTGCAGATTCGTAATTAAAGTTGACTTCGTAATAGTTCATATCTTTTATGTTTGATTTATTACGCAAAGATACAGGAATCTGCCTATCCTTTTCGCTTTGAGGACGGATTTATTTTTCTTCAGGTGGAACGAGCGGTTTTCTCGGTTCGTTCTTTCGTTTTAATTGTATTTCTTGCCAACGGGTATATTGTTCGTCTGTTAATATCTTCTTTAGTTTCTTTTCTTTTTTCTGCCGGGCTTTTTCCAGCTCTTTTGCATATCTTCATCCATTCGAGGCGGTCTTGGGTGCGACATGCCTGCTGGTCCCATACCCATCGGCGGGCGTTCTCCTGGCTGTCCCATCATGGGCATTTCTCCTTCTCCTGGATTTCCTGGCATCATGGGCGGACGCATTTGTCCCATACGGTTTTCTATTAGGGATTTCTGCTCTTTTAGGATTAGTTTATATACCTTCTTATATTGTTTTTCCGTCAGATTGAGCTCTTTTGCCATTTCTTCCGTAATCCGTTTAGCCGACTTTTCTGGATTAGGTATTTCCTTAAATGGAGCTTTCCCTTCTTCCTGTTGAGGGAACGGCGGTTGCATGTCAGGAAATTCTTCTTGTGCCATGACGGGAATCGTACAGAGGAAGAAACCCGAAACGAGAATTGTTTTGATAGTCTTGTTCATCATATTGTTTAATCTTTTATGATACAAATTACCGGAAACAGACATTCTTTTTCAAAAAGAATCGACTAAAAAAGGTATTTTGTCTATGAATACTTTTATTTGTGTCAAAATAGATAGTTTACGTGTCAATATTTAAAGTGAAGTGACGGATTTTATTTGTTCCTTTGACAATCATGTACAATCTAAAATCTATTATAAATGAAAAAGCAAATTATTTTATGTAGTATATGCTTAGCCTTGGTAGGAATGATGGGTTGTAATCCTACTTCCGATTCCATACAGGTAAGTCATTTGCAGGTCGAGATGAAAGACAATCCACAGGGAATTGACGTAGAACATCCTCGTTTTTCCTGGCAGATACGTAGTGAACAACCCGATTTGGTGCAAACGGGTTATCGTATTCAGGTAGCGGCTTCGGCTGAGGACTTGAAAGCGGAAAAGAATCTTTTGTGGGATTCGGGAGAAGTTGATTCAGATCAGTCGCTTTGGATTGCTTATGGCGGAGAATCTTTACAGGCTAAGAAGCCTTATTTCTGGCGGGTAAAGGTAAAAACGAATCAGGGTTCCGGAAAATGGAGCGATATCCAGACTTGGGGCATGGCGATATTGGATGCTAGCGGCTGGAAAGCGCAATGGATTGGCGAGAATGCTTTGAGTAATCCGGGCGAGAAAGATCAGGGTGAAACAAGGCTGGCAGCTCGTTATCTGCGAAAGCCTTTTCAGGTCAGTAAAGAGGTAAAACGCGCTGTGTTGTATATTTCGGGTTTGGGTTCTTCGGAATCTTATTTGAATGGTAAGCGGATCAGCAATGATGTCTTTGCTCCGATGCCTTCGCTTTATACATCGCGTGTATATTATAATGTATATGACGTCACTGATTTATTACAGCAAGGAGAGAATCTGTTGGGTGTCGTCTTAGGTAACGGACGTTATTTCTCGATGCGTGTTCCGGGTATGCTGACGACGGGCTTACCTTCTTTGTTGGCTCAGCTGGAAGTAGAATATACCGATGGTAGCGTCGATCAGGTTGTCAGTGATACGAGTTGGAAAGTCACTTCGCAGGGACCGATTGTAGCGAACAATGAATTTGACGGTGAAGAATATGATGCCCGGAAAGAATTGAAGGGCTGGAATACCTTATCGTTTGATGATTCGGCCTGGAAAACAGCAGACGTGATGAAAGAGCCGGGAGGAAAGCTGACAGCTCAGCCAAATCCGAATCTGGCGGTGCAGGATACTGTCGTTCCTGTAAACGTGATAGCCCGTTCGGATGGGAAGTTTATCTTGGATATGGGCCAGAATATGGTTGGTTGGCTGGGTGTAAAACTGAAAGGGAAAAACAATCAGCCGATTACTTTCCGTTTTTCTGAGATTCTTAATCCGGATACCACACTTTATGTGGCGAATCTGCGTTCAGCGAAAGTAACAGATGTTTATACACCGGCGGCTGATGGTGAATTCTCTTGGCAGCCGAGCTTCGTGTATCATGGTTTTCGTTACGTTGAAGTTAGCGGTTTGGATTATCAGCCTTCCAATCGTGATTTCGCCGGTTATGTGGTGTATGACGCAATGTCTACTTCCGGTCAGTTTGAGAGTTCGAATGCGTTGGTAAATCAGATCCATAAGAATGCATTCTGGGGTATTCGCAGTAATTACCGGGGCATGCCGACCGACTGCCCGCAGCGTGATGAGCGTTTGGGTTGGTTGGGCGACCGGGCAACGGGAGCCAGTGGCGAAGCCTACTTGTTCAATAATGCGCTTTTATATAATAAATGGTTGCAGGATATTGAAGATTCGCAGAATGAAGCTGGAAGTATTTCGGTGGTATCTCCGAAGTATTGGGAAATCTATGCCGACGATGTGACGTGGCCTTCGGCTTATTTCTATGTAGCGGATATGCTTTATCGTCAGTTTGGTGATGACAGTGCGATCCGGAAACATTATCCTTCTATGAAACGCTGGATGCAACACATGGAAGAAGTAGCGATGAAAGATGGTGTGATTGTTAAGGATACGTATGGAGACTGGTGTATGCCGCCCGAAGAACAGCATCTGATTCATTCACAAGATCCGGCTCGTAAGACGGACGGTGCTATTCTGAGTACGACAGTTTACTATGATTTGCTGAATAAGATGGTTAAGTTTGCCGAGTTGTGCGGACAGACGGCTGATATTCCGGCCTACCAGAAGCGTGCTGCCGAAATGAAAGAGGCTTACAATGCCAAGTTCTTCAATCGGGAGACGGCTCAGTATGGCAACAATACGGTGACGGCCAATATTCTTTCCTTGCGTCTTGGGCTGGTTCCCGAAGGATTTGAACAGAAAGTGTTCGATAATATTGTACGCAAGACTGAAGAAGATTTTGGCGGCCATGTTAGTACTGGCGTGTTAGGTATCCAGCATTTGATGCGTGGTCTGACGGAATACGGACGGAAAGACTTGGCGTTTAAGATCGTTACGAACGAAACATATCCAAGTTGGGGCTATATGATTAATAAAGGCGCTACGACGATTTGGGAACTTTGGAACGGTGATACGGCCGATCCTGCCATGAATTCGGCCAATCATGTGATGTTGTTGGGCGATCTACTGATCTGGTATTATGAAGACTTGGCCGGAATTAAATGTGCTGACGGTGCTCAGGCCTTTAAGAAAATCGAAATGGCTCCGGTCTTTCCGGAAGGTTTGAATCATGTTAAGGCTTCGTATGAATCGGTCTACGGAAAGATAGTAAGCGACTGGACGCGTGACGGCAATCGTCTGGACTGGCGTGTGGTGGTTCCAGGCAATACGACGGCTGTGATACGGATTCCTAAAGAATATGGCGTGAATGTTTCTTCACAACCTGGTATCCATCAGGTAAGTAATACGGAAACAGAGTTGGTAGTCGAGGTTGGTTCTGGCGAATATCACTTTGTCAGTAAATAATACTTCCGGTCTGTAAAGGTTGGAAAACAAATAAGTTCACAAGGTTCTAACTTGTAATAAAGCCATGTACCTTGTGAACTTATATTATAATGTATATATGTTTATACCTGATAGACGTTATTTAACAAAGTCTGCGTTTTGTAGATATTGTGCACTCTTCTCAACCCCTTCGAATTGTGTACGTCCTTTCCGGTCGCCTTCCAGTTCGACATAATAACCTAAGATACCGATTTCATATCCTTTCTTGAAGATATTCGGGAAGTTCATCATACCGGAATCGCCGATAATCCAACGGTCTTTGATGTGCAATAATTTGAATCTGTCGGGATAATCTTCCAGCCATTCCAGTGGATCCTGCTGTCCCATAACCGCCCAGTAAACATCCAATTCGAACATGACCTTGCTTGGATCGGTATTCTTCAGGAACAATTCTTCAATATAAGTACCTTGCGGTTTATCCCAAGGCTTCCGGTTTGGATCTGGTTTCTCTCCGGCTTTCAAAACACGCTTAAATTCGTTGCTATGGTTATGGTAACCCCAAAGGATACCTGCGCTTTTCGTTATCTCACCAGCCCGGTTAAAGATGTCGCAAACCCGCTTGGCATCATCTTCGTTTTCGATTCGGGGAAGACTAGGTTGAACCATACACGTAACTCCAAGTTCAGCATGGATATCGGTAGCCTTCTTCCAGAATTCTTCAAATTTAGACATGTTCTCTTTGGTATAGTCCCGTAAAGAAGGTGAGAGGTGTGAACTGGTAATCTTCATTCCGGCATCGTCTACCATCTTCTTGTAATCCTTAGGCGCAATGAATGTGGTATTGTCGGCCGAATAATCGCCAAACTTACCGCTGTCTTCTTTATAACCAAATATTTCCAGTTCGGTATATCCCATTTTTGCCAGACGTTGTAACCCGTTTGGCATGTCTTTTAATAATTCCTGGCCTAAAGAATACGTTTGCAATCCCATTTGTTTTTTGGCAGCATTATTGGAAACGGAATCAGCACTCGCTAGAAGCTCTGCTGATTTATTAGATGCCAGCACTGATTGGCTAGCTAAACCTCCCAAGGTTAGGAGGGAGATGTTTTTCAAAAAAGTTCTTCTGTTTGACATAGTAAATAGACTTTAAATATTCATGTAAAGCAAAAATAGTGTAAATGAAACGTTTCATGGCTCGTTCCATCCGTTAAAATAAATAACCAGACTTCCGGAAATACTTGTTTTTTGATATATGTCAAGTTGAATAAAGGCGTGAATCCTTTTTTATGTCTTGATTGCTGATGAAAAAGAGGGTTTGTTTCTTGATCTTAATTCTCTTTTTAAGTAAAATATCTTTCAAACTAATTAATTCATATATGTGAATTGATTACATCACAATTGTGAGTTGATTGATTTATATTAGTAAATTAATTAATTCACCAATGTGATGTAATTAAATATCGGTATATTTGAAGAAAAATCCACAAGATTCTAACTTAGTTGAAGGATACTTGATGTTAATTGGGAAAGACAACGTCATGAGGAGATTGGTTGTTCGTTGGGGAAAGCGAAGAAAAATAAGAAAATAAAACATTGAAAGTTTGTATGATTCATATTTAATATCTAAATTTGCAACCGATTTTCCGCAGAGGGTAGAAAAGTAGTATCAGAAAGAATACTCACCCCCGGGACCTAACCTGTTTAAAGATAAAAAGACAGATGTACGTAGTTGTAGAAATTAACGGTCAGCAGTTCAAGGCAGAACAGGGCAAAAAATTGTTCGTTCACCACATTCAGAACGCTGAAAATGGCGCAGTTGTTGAATTCGACAAAGTATTATTAGTAGATAACAACGGCGAAGTAAAAGTTGGTGCTCCGGTAGTAGAGGGCGCAAAAGTAGTATGTGAAGTAGTTTCTCCGCTTGTAAAGGGTGACAAAGTATTGGTATTCCACAAGAAGAGAAGAAAAGGTTATCGTAAATTGAACGGTCACCGTCAGCAGTTCACAGAAGTATTGATTAAAGAAGTTGTTGCTTAACGTTTAAAAGAAGTAAGAAGAAATGGCACATAAGAAAGGTGTTGGTAGTTCTAAGAACGGCCGTGAATCAGAAAGCAAACGATTAGGTGTTAAGTTGTTCGGTGGTGAAGTTGCTAAAGCAGGTAACATCATCGTACGTCAGAGAGGTACAGCTCATCATCCGGGTGTAAACGTTGGTATGGGAAAAGATCATACTTTGTATGCATTGGTTGATGGTGTTGTTACATTCCACAAGGGAAAAGAAAACCGTTCATTCGTTTCTGTACAGGAAATCAAAGCAGAAGCTTAATAAAAATATACGGTTTACTAAGATAAAGAGAAGGTCTGCCTATTGTTAGGTGGACCTTCTTTTTTTTGTTTCTGGTAGGTTGTTGTTTGTTCTCAATAATTCATAAAGTGTTTTTACTTGAATTCTGATTTTATTAGTGTTTTTTATATTAATATCCTATTGAAGAAAATCTATAAACCTGACGATGAAATAATTTTTAAGTTATGATTTTTGTTAAATATTATAAGATATAGAAATTTATCCTTGTGTTTATAAAAGAATTTGCATATTTCTTCTTTGTTTAGAAATCAATTTGAGAATTGTATAGAGTTTTAGCAAGTGTATAAATTAATAATCCTGTTTAATGTAATTTTAGTTTTTTAATTTGTGAATCTTTGTGGTGTTGTTTAATTTTGTGAATCGAAAATAAAAATAATAAATGTTTGAAATACGCAACTTAATTAGTATAGCCTCATTTATTTTTATCGTTTTAAGAATTGGTAGTATATGAAGACTGTTTTTATGGTACATATTTATTGCTAAATGATGTGGTTATAAGAGAGTCTTTCGTATAAAAGTAGTAATAATTTCAATTAAATGGTTTTATCATGAATAGAAAACCTATTTTTTCAAGCTTATCTTTGTTGTTGTCAATGATTTTGCCGACAACAGTGATGGCTTCAGAAGTATCAAGTGGTAAAGATTTGAATCTTTCTGATAGTCCATCAAATATGAAATCTGGAGGAGTTAATCAGCAAAGTAAGAAAGTAACAGGTACAGTTGTTGATGCTACCGGAATGCCTATTATTGGAGCAAATATCGTTGTTGCAGGTACAACTAATGGAACAATTACTGATTTTGATGGAAACTTTGTATTGGATGGAGTAGATGCAAACTCAGTACTGGTTGTTTCATACATTGGTTATACCAATTTTGAGGTGAAAGTCGGAACACAAGATAAGTTCTCGATTACACTGAAAGAAGATTCTCAGGCTTTGGAGGAAGTCGTAGTTGTAGGTTATGGTACACAGAAGAAAGCGAACATGACAGGTTCTGTTGCCCAGGTCGATAGTAAAGTGTTAGAAAGTCGTCCTGTACAAAATGTATCCAATGCTTTACAGGGAACGATGCCTGGTGTAACAATTACTTCGGGGGAAGGTCGACCAGGGCAGGATGGTAGTAAAATCCGTGTTCGAGGTGTTGGAACTTTAAATACCGCTGATCCATATATTTTGGTAGATGGTATTGAAACAGGAACGTTGAATTCAGTTGATCCGAACGATATTGAAAGTATTTCAGTTTTAAAAGATGCTGCATCTGCTGCAATTTATGGATCAAAAGCTTCCAATGGTGTAATTTTGATTACTACAAAACGTGGAAAGACGGGAAAACCACGCATTAGTTATAATGGGAATGTTGGATTCTCAAATCCTACAATGTTGCCGGATCGCTTGAGCTCTTATGATTATGCGCGTTTAATGAATGAGGCAATGATAGATGCTGGTATGAATCCTCGTTTTGAAGATTCAGATTTGCAAAAATTTAAAGATGGAACGGATCCCAATTATCCGAATACAGATTGGTATGACTTAGCTTATCGTACTGGCGTTCAGCATACGCATAATGTAAGTGTAAGTGGTGGTACTGAGGATGTGAAGTATATGGGTTCTGTTGGTTATCTACACCAAGATGGTATTTTGCCTAATTCAGAGAGACAACAATTCAGTGGCCGTACCAATTTAGATGTTAATCTAACCTCTAAATTAACAGCTCGATTGAATTTGGCTTATATAAAGAATGACTATTCGGATCCGAACTCTAATTATTATGGTGGTAGTTCAGATCAGATCATCCGTCAATTGAATCGTATGGCTCCATGGATTGTTGCTCGTTATGATGATGGTACATGGGGAACGATTAGTGATGGTAGTCCAATAGCGTGGTTGGATATGGACCAAACTGTTGACCGTAAGAATCAGAATTTCTCAGGAACTTTGGCTTTAGACTATCAGATTATAGATGGGCTGAAAGCTACTGTTACCGGTTCTTATGTAAATAACCAGCAACATTATCGGGCTTTTCAGAAATATTTTCGTTATAATGCGAATAAAGTAACTGACCCTAATAAATTAAACGAGAATTATTATGATTGGCATAGAGCTACGTTTGATGCTTTGTTGAATTATGATAAACAATTTGGTCAGCATGGTTTGAAAGCTTTAGCTGGTTGGCATACTGAAAAATATGCTTATGCTGAAAATAAAATGGAACGTAAAAACTTTCCTTCCAATGATTTGGATGATATGAATGCAGGAGACAAGTCTACTTCTATAGCAGAAGGTTTTACAAGAGAATTAGCCATGGTTTCATGGTTTGCTCGTGTAAATTATGATTATGCTGGTAAGTATTTGTTGGAAGGAAATATCCGTGCGGATGCTTCTTCTCGTTTTGCTGATGGAAATCGTTGGGGATATTTCCCTTCATTTTCTGCTGCATGGCGTATTAGTGAAGAAGGCTTTATGGAGAATACGAAAGATTGGTTGAATAACTTGAAGATTCGTGGATCTTGGGGATTGTTAGGAAATCAAGATGCATTAAGTGATTATTATCCTTGGATGAATACTTATAATCTGGATGCGACTTATCCGTTTGGTGGTTCTTTAAGTTCGGGTGCATACCAGAAGGCATTTAGGTTGTCTACTATTTCATGGGAAAAATCTCGTACTTGGGGACTAGGTTTTGATGCAACGATCAATAATAAAATTAATTTGACGGTTGATTATTATGATCGTAAAACTACAGACATTTTGATGGATGTTTCTGTTCCAGCAGAATTTGGTTTGGATCCATATAAAGATAATATTGGCTCTATGGTGAATAGAGGTATAGAAGCTATCTTTAGCTATAATAATAAATGGGGAGACTGGACGTTTGGTGCTACTGCTAATTTCTCTTATAACAAGAATGAGTTATTAGATTTAGGAGGTGTTGAATCAATGGCTGATCCAAACAATGGCAATATGTATAGAAAAGTAGGAGAAAGAGTAAATTCTTACTATATGTATCGTACTGATGGTTTGTTTGAATCAGATGCAGCTGCTCAGGCTTGGATGGATAAATATGCAGGTCAGGATGGATATCCATTTGGTACAGCACAATTCAGAGGAGGTGAAGTAATTATCAAAGATGTCAATGGTGATGGTAAGATAACAGCTGCCGATCGTGATTTTGTGGGTTCTGCTGATCCTTCTTGGACTTATGGTTTAAATCTAAATGCTGGATGGAGGAATTTCGATCTGTCTGTTATGTTAACAGGTGCTGCAGGTGGACATATTTTCTTGACGAATGATGGTTACGGTTATTTTAAAGGTGATGATTCTCATCCTGTAACTGCTTGGTTAGATGCATGGACTTTGGAAAATAAAGATGCAACAATGCCTCGGATAGGATATGCAACCAATTCACCGAGTATCCAATATGCAACTGATTTTTTCTTGCAAAATACAAGTTATTTGCGTTTGAAGAATATTCAGTTTGGTTATACATTCCCAAAAAGCTGGTTAGAAAAACTGGGTGTACAAAATTTAAGAATTTATTATTCAGCTGAAAATTTATTTACCATTCATAATATGTTGATAAATTTCGATCCGGAAACTCCAGCTGTAGCAGGTAATGGTGAACGTGGTTCTAATTATCCGTTATCTCAAACCCATTCTTTTGGTGTAAATCTGACTTTCTAAAAATGTAATTAAAATTGAAGTAAATATGAAACGTTTATTAGTATATATGTTAGCAGGGGTATCTGTATTAGGAATGACTTCTTGTTCAGATTTTTTAGATACAGTTCCACATGATGCTCTTTCTCCGGCTACAACATGGCAAACGGAAGATGACGCCCAAAAGTTTTTAGTGGGTTGTTATGATGGTTGGGCTGATGCAAATGAAATATTATATTTGGATTGTGGCTCTGATTTTGGTTATAATAATTTTGAATGGGAAGAATGGAAGAATATTGGAAATGGTAGTATGAGTTCTGCCAATTCTGTTTTTAATCTTTATACTTTTAAGATTATTCAGCGTTGCAATACGTTTTTATCTAATATTGAGTCAGTTGAATTTTCTGATGAAGCAAAGAAAAATGATATGATAGCTCAAGTTAGAACTATTCGTGCATATCAATATTTTGATAAGAATTGGTGGTATGGAGGTGTGCCTATTGTTAAAAATTTTGAATCTGCTCAGGAAGCTCAAGTTTGTAGAAATACAGAAGAGGAAGTAAAGCAATTCGTCTATGATGAATTAGATGCGGCGATTCCAATGTTGAAAGATGTTCCAGCTTCAAGAGGATATATTGCAAAGGGTACAGCTTTAGCTATTAAAATGAGATCTGCCCTTTATTATGGCGATTATAAGCAAGCAAAAGAGGCGGCTCAAGCTATTATGGATTTGAAGCAGTATGAATTAGATCCTGATTACGCAAATATATTTACAGTTGCAGGTCAAGGATCCAAAGAAATTATTGCTTCTGTTCAGTATATAGAAAATTTGAAGACTTTATATACGATTGGGCAGATGTATCCGAATGCTGATGGTGGTTGGTCTTCTATTGTGCCTACGCAGAATTTGGTTGATACGTATGAAATGGATAACGGTCTAACAAAAGAAGAAGCAGGTGATTATTATGATCCTACTCATCCTTTTGCAAATCGTGATCCTCGTATGGCCATGACTGTTATTTTCCCAGGTCAAGATTGGAATGGACGTGTTTTCAATACTTTAGAGAAACAGATTGTGGATACGGAAACTGGAAACTTGGTAGATAATGGTGATTTTCCTGGAGGTGCTGATAATGCAAGTAAGACTGCGTTATCTTGGTATAAATACTTAGGTCCAAAATCTCAATATGCAGATATGTGGTCAACGAATGCGTGTCCCATTGTATTTCGTTATGCAGAGGTTCTTTTAACTTATGCGGAAGCAGAGAATGAATTGAATGGACCTTCTGCTGAGGTTTATGATTTGTTAAATCAGATTCGAAATCGAGTAGGAATGCCAGATGTAGATCAAGCTAAGTATGGTACCCAATCCTCTCTTCGTGAATTGATTCGTCGTGAGCGTTCAGTTGAATTGGCCGGAGAAGGTTTACGTCGTGCTGATATTTTACGATGGAAAGATGCTAATGGCAAAATGGTTGCTGAAACAGTTCTGAATGGGCCGTTAACTCGTATTACAGGTACTATAAATATGGAGGAAAAAGATCCATTTAAGCGGGCTTTGATTGATCCAAATAAGAAAGAGATGATTGAAAATCGTAGTTTTACAGCTTATAATCGCTATTTACCTATTCGTCAAGGAGATATGGATGCTAATCCGAATTTGGAACAGAATCCAGGCTATTAATGGAGTATTAATTTAAATAGGAAAGGATATGTAGGTACAACCTGCATATCCTTTTTTAGTCTGAATTAATAATTTGTAAATCAGTTTTATGGTGAAACATTTTTGTTATTGGTTATTGATACTGCTGAGCGGAATAGGCTTTTGTAGTTGCAATAGTTCTTTGTCTGGTCGGGAAACATTAAACATGAATACCGATTGGGCTTTTTATCGGGGTGATATAAAGGATGGAAGTGCAACGGAATTGGCAGACTCTAATTGGATTCCGGTCGTATTACCTCATATTATGCAACTGGAAAAGAAACATTGCGGAGGTAATTCTATTTATGATGGTGTAGGTTGGTATCGTCGTTACTTCAAATTGCCTCGAAAATATGCGGATAAACGTGTCGTGGTTTCTTTTGAAGGAGTGATGACAAACTGTGAAGTCTATTTGAACGGTAAGAAAATAACAGAGCATCATGGCGGATATATGGGATTTGTCGCAGATTTGACCGGGCAGATCAAGTGGAATGAAAATAATGTTTTGGCTATTCGTGTTTCAGCAGAGCCTGATCCATTAACACCTCCGGGAAAACCACAAGATAAGATGGATTTTTACTATTATAGTGGAATTTACCGGGATGTAAGGATGATAGTTACGGATAAGGTATATATAACGGATCCTTTGCAAGAGGATCTTGTTGCTGGAGGAGGCCAGTTTGTAACATTCCCGGAAGTAACACAAGATAAAGCCCGGATTCATCTTTCTACACATATCCGGAATATAGCAGATACTGAAGAATCATTAATTGTACGTTCGGTATTAAAAGATTCTACGGGATGTGTTGTTGCCCGGGAAGAAGCTTCTGTCAAGTTGTGTGGCTTGTCGGATCAAACGGTTGTACAAGACTTGACTGTTAAGCGTCCAGCATTGTGGCACCCTTATTCTCCTAATTTATACTTGTTGCAAACCCAACTATTATCGGGTTCTTCAGTATTGGATCAAGTAGAACAGCACATAGGAATTCGAACAATTAGTTATACAGCTAAGGATGGCTTTTTTATTAATGGAGAGAAATTATATTTACGCGGGGCAAATCGTCATCAGGCATATCCGAATGTAGGAGATGCGGCTTCTAATTCCATGCAGGAAAGAGACGTGATTGATTTGAAGCGAGGTGGTTATAATGCTGTTCGGGCAGCACATTATCCTCAAGATCCTGCCTTTTTGGAAGCTTGTGATAAATATGGATTGTTAGTAGTTGAATGTATTCCGGGTTGGCAGTTTTATAATCCTGATTCAATTTTCATCAAGCGTCTTTATCAGGTAGGGCGACAAATGATTCGCAGGGATCGCAATCATCCTTCTGTTGTACTTTGGGAGACAGCCTTAAATGAATCAAGATATCCGGTATCTTTAGCAAAAGAAATATATGAGTTGGCACATGCCGAATATCCGGGAGATCAAATGTACACTGCCGGTGATTATTTCGGTCATGCCGAAATGGAACCCTATTATGATGTCTTTTATAAACAAGTATCCAAGTTTCCGAAGGATGGAGATGTCATGAGTAATTATCCGGAAGACTTCCTTTCTATCAAACCCTTGTTTACAAGAGAATGGGGTGATGGTGTAGGAGAAAAACCTCGTGTCAGCTTGAAAGAGAGTGAAGAAGAACAGATGCGTCAATGTCGTAGCCGAATCGAACAATTAAATGGAAAAGGTTACTTCGACTGGTGTATGCTGGATGCAAATCCAACTATGGGAGGACATTTTGTATGGAGTTATAATGATTATGCCCGGGGTAGTCAGGATGAAACGATGTATAGTGGAGTAGTCGATATGAACCGTTATCCGAAGTTTAGTTATTATATGTTGCAAAGTATGCGGAATCCTGCTATCTCGCAAGCCGGATTATATGACGGTCCCATGGTGTTTATTGCTTCCTATAATGCATCGGCCGATTTTGCTTCTTCAACGACGGATATTACAGTTTTTTCCAATTGTGAGGAAGTTCGCCTTTATCGGAATGACAGATTAATAGGAACACAGACTCGAGCAGAACGAACGCCTCTTTATCGTTCGATTGTGGAAAAAGGTGGTAGTCCGATGTTTGTCTTTAATGCAGGAGGCTATGAAGCAGGTACCTTAAAGGCTGAAGCTTTGATTGGTGGAAAAGTAGTAGCGACGCATCAAGTAATGACGGCAGAGAAACCGGACCATTTGGAAATAGATATAAAGACGAATGGAATAACTCCTATAGCCGATGGTTCGGATATGATTCCTGTATATGTGAAGGTGTGTGATAAGAATGGTTCTCTGGTTGCAGATTCACAGCAGGAGATCAGTTTCCGAGTTTCGGGAGAAGGAAGTCTGATTGGGGATACGATTCGTCGTATAGGAATTAATCCCCAACAAGCCGAAGGCGGAATTGCTTTTGCTTTTGTCCGGACAACCAAGAATGCCGGGAAAATTATCGTAGAGGCTTTGGCTGATGGATTAGTATCAGGAAAAGCTGAAATAGAAACGATACCTAGTGATGAATTATTTTTGTCGGATGGAGAACATCTCCCATTTATAGGAGGGGAAGAAGATCATGTTGTGGTGAAACCTTCTTCTTGGCAAAAACGAATCTTGGAGAAACCTCGACTGAAGATTCAGTCTGTTCGGGTTGATAGTAGTCAGCGGGAGTATCCGGCATCTAACATAATAGACAATGACGATGCTACGTGGTGGATTGCGAATGATGATAAATGTCCGCAAATAATCACGTTAGCATTGGATCGTGTGACGTATGTTTCAGCGAGTCGTATTTTGTTCCAAAAAGACAGTTCTTCATATAAGCATAAGGTAGAAACCTCAAAAGACGGAGAACGTTGGGAAGTCTTGTATGAACGGGAATGTACAGGTTGGGAATTTAAGCCCATGACAGTTGACCGGGAGATAAAATATTTTCGTGTTACAATCAGCGGAGTTTCGGAAGGGCGTGCTGGTTTAGGCGAAATCTCCTTATATTAATCAAGAAATAGTCTGGTATATGAAAAAAGTATTATTGATTTTATTTGCTTTGTTTTCTACGGCAAGTCTTTTTGCCCAGCAGAAGCCATTTGATATCGAACATGCTCCGGCTCCATTGTTCCGATGTCCTATCTATGATGGTCCGACAGATCCGACCTTGGAATGGAATGAAGAACGTCAGGAATGGTGGATGTTTTATACGCAACGTCGGGCCAACGTCGAGAATTTACAAGGAGTTGCTAATGTGTATGGCTCTAAAATAGGTATTGCTGCAACCAAAGATTATGGGCGAAACTGGTATTATATAGGTACGGCAAACATACCGGAACCACAACAAGGGCAAAGTACGTTTTGGGCTCCTGATGTGTTCCGAGACAAGGATACTTATTATATGATCGTTACTTTCATTCCTGGTATTCATCCATTCTGGGGTGGTGACTGCCGTTTAGTATTTTATAAAAGTAAAGATTTGTTGAATTGGGAATTGGTTGAAGAAATAGAAAATACACATGGTTGTATCGATGCATCTGCATTCCAAATGCCGGATGGAACTTGGAAAATGTGGTATAAGTCTCCAGATTCGAAGACATATACGGGTGTAAGTAAGAATCTGGAAACTTGGAAAGTTACAGGCTTGTGTGAAATTGATGATGTTCCTCATGAAGGTCCCATTGTGTTTTATTGGAAAGGTAAATATTGGAATATCATAGATGAGTGTAATTTGGGTTATGTTGGTTTGCATTGTTACGAATCGGAAGATGCAACTCATTGGACATATAATTCAACCATACTCAACAAGCCGGGACTTCGTCCGGATGATTTTGACCAAGGTCGTCATTGTGATGTAGTCGTTGTCGATGACCGTGCTTTTATTTTCTATTTTACGCATCCGGGCCGCACTTACAAGATGGATGGCATGGAAGTAGAAGAGAATACGTGGAATTATCATCGGGCATCTATTCAGATAGCAGAACTTGAATATGTAGATGGCAAGATTGTTTGTGACAGAGATAGGTACTTCAAGAAAGTACCATCGCCAATAGAACGAAAGAAGTAATTAGCAGAAGTAACGAGAATCATTTTCAATCGTAATGAAGATTGTTTTTGATTCTCGTTATTTTTATTTGCAGTATAGCTTTCCTGCAATTTCTTTTATCAGGCATATGTAGGAAGAGTCTTATTTTTCTTCCCCCAATCATGATAAAACTATATTTTCTTCGCCTTATCTTTGTATCATAGAAAATTATCAGACTTAACTTAAATGGATAGATCATGAAAACGAAACGGAAGTATGTTTTTTTAGTTTGGTTGCTCTGCCTGACAGTGTTGGGATGGGGAACACCCATTAAAGTGGCTTGCGTCGGAAACAGTATTACCTATGGTGCTGGTATTGTCAATCGAGATAAGAATAGTTATCCGGCACAGTTGCAGGCTTATTTGGGCGAGAAATATGAAGTACGGAACTTTGGACGTAATGGGGCGACTGCCTTGTTGAAAGGGGATTATCCGTATATGGAGACGGAAGAATACAAGCAATCGTTGGCGTTCTTGCCGGATATTGTGTTTATTAAGTTAGGAACGAACGATTCAAAGCCTCAGAATATTAAGTATAAGCGTAAGTTTAAGTCGGATTATCTGAAGTTGATTCGCAGTTATCAGGAGTTGTCTTCTCATCCTCGGATTATTTTGTTAGGTCCGGTTCGTTGCTTTTTGTCACCGGACGATAATATCAAGGAAAGTGTTATTCAGGGAATGTTGGCTCCGGTAATCAAGGAAATTGCAAAAGAAGAGGAGCTGGAATATGTAGAAATGCATGATCTGATGGGAGAGACCTATGATGCTTCCTTAATGCCAGACCGTTTACATCCGTCTTCCATAGGTGCAGGACGAATGGCCATGCGCTTATGTCATTATCTGGAGCCAACGACAGAAAAGGCCAATCCTTGTACATTTGCAATTCCGGGAAATGAATACCGCTCGGCGGCTGGTTGGAAAGAAGGAGCCGATTGGCATGCCGTTTCAGAAGAAATCACGCAGATTCTTTCCCGAAAGAAACTGGATATTCTGTTTTTGGGTAATTCCATTACACAGGGATTTGGGGGTAGTCGCGAGCTGGTTACGTATAAACCGGGTAAAGCAGCAGTGGATAGCTGCTTCAAAGATTTGATTTGGGAATCAGCAGGTATTTCGGGTGATCGGACAGAAAACTTGTTATGGCGTTTACGCTATGGTAAATATGGCGTATCTAAGCCTGCGTATGCAGTGATAACCATAGGAATTAATAATGTGAATGCCGGACATCGTGCTGCGGATATAGCAGAAGGAATTTGTGCGGTAGTAGAAGAAACACGCAAGCAAATGCCTGAAACGCAAATTCTGTTGATGGGTTTGCTTCCAGCCGGACTGGAAAAAAATTCGCCTATGCGTATGAAATGTGATTCGATCCATTCTATTCTGCAGCGTAAGACTTGGGGAGATGTTGTTTATGTTAATCCGACTTCTTGGTTTGTTCAGGCAGACGGCTCTTTGGTAAAGGCCTATTATGGAGGTGATTTCTTGCATCTGACACCTGCCGGTTATCTGAATTGGTGCAAGCATTTAAAAGAATATATCCATATTCCATCTGTATTAAGTGGCGGAGGCGATTTGAATCCGGATTTGAAAGCTCCGGAAAAGGCATTGGAAAGATGGCAGGATTTACGTATCGGCTTGAGTGTTCATTGGGGACCTTCTGCATTAGGCGGAAAGGAAATTGGCTGGAGTCGTGGTACTTCCATCCCGGCTAAGAAATATGATCAGTTTTATAAACGGTTTAACCCGAATAAGTTTGATGCTGAAGAATGGTGTCAGTTAATGAAGCGTTGGGGAATACGTTATGTCTCTCCTACATCAAAGCATCACGACGGCTTTTCCATTTGGTTTTCGGATTATTCGAACTATGATATGGAAAATGCAGCCCGTAAAATTGATATCCTGGGTGAACTGAAGAAAGCTTGCGATCGGAACGGACTGGTTTTGGGGGCTTATTATTCCAATATAGATTGGTATCATCCGGATTGGACACCCAATGATCATGGAGGTCCGGGACCTCTCTTCAAGAAACAGGCGGATAGTCCGAACTTGGAACGTTATTTTAAGTATATGGAAGATCAGGTTTCAGAAATTATCCGTAAATATGATCTGGCATTTATCCAATTTGATGGAGAGTGGGATGATACTTATACACATGAAGTCGGTTCGCATTTTTATCGTAGATTTCATGAAGTAAAACCGGATATCTTATTAAATACCCGTATAGATATAGGGCGTCGTTCTGTAAGTGCCACGAATCATGTAGAGATCGATGGGAAACGTTTTGCCGGTGATTTTCAAGATCGGGAACGTTTGGTGAACCACGGGAATAATGTAACCAAATGGGCTGATCATCCCTGGCAAGCATGGGTTACAATTGATAAACGTCAGTGGTCGTATAATCCCAATCCTCAATTGATGACGGCAGAAGAACTGATCAAAGATATGGTACACGTTGTCGGAAACAACGGAAACTATATGATTAATCTGGGTCCGCGTCCGGATGGAAGTTTTGATAAACCGCAAATCGCATTGATGGATACGTTGGGTATGTGGTTAAACTCTCATGCTGAAATGATCTATGGAACGAGAGGAGGTCCGTTTTATCCTTTCCCAGGAGGAGTTAGTACCCGTAAAGGAAACAAAGCCTGGATTATGGTCACTGATAAATCTCTGACGGAAGTCTGCTTGCCTCGTCTCTTGCAAACGTTCGAGTCTGTAATAGATTATGAGACACACAAGCCCATAGAATTTTATGTAAAGGATGATGAATATGTTCATTTTGTGTTACCAGAAGCAAAGGACAATGAACCGGTCCGTGTTATTGAACTACTGTTTGATGCAGAAGTTAAAATGTGTCCACGCCAACCAATCTATGAAACGGGACAGGCTGCCAATGAGCAGACAAATGGATATTATTGATGGAATAAGAAATATTGTAAGTAACTTGATTTAGGGCAAGAATATCAGCATACGATATCTTTACATAAAAGTAACGAGAATCAAAAACAATTCCTATTAGAATTGAGGCAGATTCTCGTTACTTTTGATTTAGAGTTTCGTGCAAACCTTTTTATGAAAATTTTCATTTAGAAATTCTTTTCTCCACATGTCATTATCTGTTTGTCTTTCAATGAAAATTCGAAATACAGAAAATTTTTTCAAAAAAAAGTTTGATTTTAGCTCCGTAGTTTTTGCTTGTCGTACGTTTAACTTATAGAAGAAAGATAAAATGGATTTTGATTATAGCATATTAGCTAAATATTTGACCGGTCAGATTTCGGCAGAAGAATTATCGGTTATTCAGGTTTGGGCAAAGAGTTCAGGCCAAAACAAACGTATCTGGAAGGCTGTGCAAATGTTACGGATCAAAGAAAATTTTGATCGTTTCAGTTCTACCGATCAAGTGGAAAAGGCGTTATTGGCAATTGAAGAGAAGATGAAAGCCAAGAAAACGATTCCTTTATTCCGTCGTACTTGGCAATATGCAGCATCGTTTCTACTTCTGATTTCAGGTACATTAGCCTATCTTTTATGGAATGGACCGACAGAAGAATATTTGACATACGTTGTTGACAAAACCCAGGTTAGTAAAAGAATTCTGCTAAGCGATAGTACAGAGGTTTGGCTGAGAGGTGGAACCCGATTGCAAATACCAACTACTTTTTCGAGAGCGGAACGTAGTGCTATTTTAGAGGGTGAAGCTTATTTTATTGTAAAGAGAGATTCTTTATCTCCATTTATGGTTAAGGCAGGTGATTCTTATATCAAAGTTTTGGGAACGACCTTTAATTTAAAACATGATACAAAGATTCGTGAAGTTGAAGCCACATTGATCTCTGGTCATGTCATTATGCAAAACGAAGCTGAAGAAACGTTGGCCGATATGTCTCCCGGTGATAAAGTTACTTGGGAAGCGGATCAGAACAGTATTAAGTTAGAGACGGTTGATTTGAATTTACAGGGCCTTTGGCGATACGAACAATTCAAATTAGAAGATAAAACTCTTTGGGAGATCTGTCAATACATTGGGGAAGTATATGAGATGACAGTTCACTGTGATTCTCTTGTTTTATCAGATCAAACCCAATATCGTTTTGTCTTTAGTCAAGGAGAAACTGTAGAGGAGGTTTGTGAACATTTTGGTTATGTTGCTCCGATTAAATATGAGATTAAAGATAAAGAGATTGAAGTGAGAATGCTAAAAAATAGATAATAATTGTTTAATCTAAATTTAATGCTTATGGGTAAATGATAGTTTAATTTATGTATGACTAGGATAAACAAGAGTTTATCATTAAACACTTTTCAAGTTTGGTGTAAAAAACTTGAGTCATTAATTTAATTACTTAAATCAAATGGTTTTATCATGAAAAAGAAACCTATTTTTACAAGTTTAGCTTTATTATTAGCGGCGGGAATGCCGGTTATGGCGGTTTCGCCTAGAGCGTTGTCTCAATTTGTTAATTTGGAACTAGTCCATAGTAAAACAACAGTTGGTACTATTATACAAAGTATTAGCCAACAAACAGGATATGAATTTTCCTATGATGTTTCTATTCTGAATAAAGAAATTTCGGATGTATCGGTGAATGTGAAAAATGAACGGATAGAAAACGTATTGGATCAGGTATTCAATGGAACAGGAATTTCTTATAGAATAGTAAATAACCGAATCTTTTTAAAAGATAATGGTTATATTAATGATAATCAGTTAATTACTAAATGGGGGGGGGGTAAACCAACAGTCTAAAAAAATTACAGGAACTGTTGTGGATGCCACCGGTATGCCAGTCATCGGCGCCAACGTGATGGTAAAAGGGACTACTAATGGAACTATTACCGATATGGACGGTAAATTCTCATTGGAAGTAGAAGATGGTGCTGTTTTACAAGTTTCATATATTGGATTTGCAAACCAAGAGATCAAAGTTGGGAACCAAAGTAAACTGTCTATCGCATTAAAAGAAGATGCAGAGGCTCTGGATGAATTAGTGGTTGTGGGATATGGAACACAGAAGAAAGTGAATTTGACAGGATCGGTAGCCGCAGTAAATACAGATGATATTCAAGATACTCCAGCTTCTAGTTTGTCAAATGCTTTAGTTGGTAAAATCGCTGGTGTTTTGATGACACAATCAGGAGGTAAACCGGGAGCCGGATCTTCTATGACAGTACGTGCTCAAGGTACTTGGAATAATACAGAACCTCTGTATGTAATAGATGGTGTTATCCGAGATAAGTTTGCTTTTGATGGTTTAGATGCTAGTGAAGTAGCAAATGTCTCTGTATTAAAAGATGCAGCATCAGCAGCCGTATATGGAGCAAGAGCAGCTAATGGTGTTGTTTTAGTAACTACGAAGAAAGGAAAAATAGGTAAACCTGTTATATCTTATACTGGTTCGATTGGTATTTCGGATGCAACAAAGATTCCTGAAACTCAAAATGCCTATAACCAAGCGGTGTTTATTAATGATAATTTAAGGGTTGAAAATGTAGATCCTTCAGATGCTCGTTATTATACAGATGATGAATTGGCGTATTTCAAAACACATAATTATAATTGGCTGGATGAGGCATGGGAACAACCTTTGGTAACACGTCATTCTTTAAATGTAAGTGGAGGAAATGAGAAAGTTCGCTATTTTGTAGGTGGATCATATTATTATGAAACTGGATCTTTTGAAAACCTAAGTTTTAAGAAATATAATTTAAGGAGTAATATTGAGGCAAATATTACAAAAGATTTGATCGCTTCTTTAAATTTGAATATGGATCTTCGTAATGATCATAAACCTTATTGGCGTTGGGATAATGATAATGATACTATGAGTGATTTATATAAAGGGCTACTTTTCCGAACAGGACAAGTCTCTCCTTATGTAGATGGTAAACCTACAGGTACATTTGTGGAATGGCATCCTATTGAAACCATACAGGATCATGCAGGATATAATAGAAAGAAATATTCAAATTATGAAGCAAATATTTCTTTACAGTATAATGCTCCTTTTTTGGAAGGTTTGAGTTTTAAACTTCAATTTAATAAATATAATCGCCATACTTTTATTAAACAATTTTGTCGTCCCTATGATTTGTATGTCTTTAAAATGACAGGAGGCCATAACCATATTATTACTGATGAAGTTGATTATGTAAAGACTCGTAGTGATGGAGATTTTCTGTACGAAAAGTATAATAATGATGATAGTTATCAGTTTAACGCGATGGTTAACTACCAACATACGTTTGGAAAGCATGATGTCGGAGCGTTATTTGTATATGAACAGTCGGAAGGTACAACAGATTGGTTTAATGCCCAGCGTAATATATTTATTTCTTCAGTAATTGACCAAATGTTTGCGGGTAGTTCTGATTCAAAAGAATCTACAGTTGATGGTAGTGGCTCTGAGACTGGCCGTATATCGTATGTTGGACGTTTGAATTATGCGTATGATCAAAAATATTTATTAGAGGCCTCTTTTAGGTATGATGGTTCTGTGAATTTTGCTCCTAAGAATCGTTGGGGATTTTTCCCCTCTGCTTCTGCTGCATGGCGTATATCGGAAGAAGATTTCTTTAAAAATAATGTGTCTTGGACAGACTATTTGAAGTTGCGTGCTTCAGTAGGTTTATTAGGTAATGATGCGGTTGGAGGTTGGCAATGGATGCAACGTTATAATTTGGTCAGTGGAGCACAATATGGCAAGTTGACAAGTGGTGTGGAAGCTAATGTGATTCCGAATGAAGATATTACGTGGGAGAAATCGCTTACCGTGAATGGTGGTTTTGATGCCGGTTTCTTAAATAATAAATTAAATGTGACTGTTGATGGTTTTTATCGTCATACATATGATATTTTGGGGGATCGTTTGGCTAGTCTTCCTACAACATTTGGTGCAAAGATGCCCGCTGAAAACTATGCCGTAATTGATGCCAAAGGATTTGAATTAGAATTATCTTATTCAGATAAGATAGGATCGGATTTCAATTATTATGTAAAGGGTAATTTAGGGTATGCAACGAACAAGTTGATTACTAAAGATGAAGCTGAGAATTTACGTCCTTATAAATCTGAGTTAGGGCATAATACGGACCGGAGTATGGGATATATTGCAACAGGTATTCTTCGTACTCAGGCTGATTTAGATGCACTACCTGAAGGTTATACAATTTTTGGTCAAAAACCGGAGTTAGGTATGATGAACTATCGGGATATTCGTGGTGCAAACAGTGATACTCCGGATGGTATTATTGACGAGTTTGACCAAGAATGGATTATGAATCATACAATTCCTCCCATTAACTATGGATTTACAGTTGGTGGTAGTTGGAGAGGTTTCTCATTTGATGTATTCTTTCAAGGTGTAGCAGGGCATGATATTATGATTGATATGCGTGGATCTCAAGCTCGTCCTGAAGAAACAAACTTTGATTTTTGGACAGACCATTGGACACCAGAAAATCCTGATGCAGAATTTCCTAGAGCATCTCGTAATACTGGAGATGCAGCTTCTACATTTTGGATGAGAAATGGTTCTTTTTTACGTTTGAAGAATGTAAACTTGTCTTATTCTCTGCCTAAGTCTGTGCTTGATAAAATGAAAGTATCTCAACTTAAATTCTTTTTACAAGGAAATAATTTATGCTTGTTACAAGATGGTGTGAAATATTATGATCCTGAAAATTCAAGTATTCGGGCCTATCCTTTAATGAGAAGTTATTCATTTGGTGTAAATCTAAGTTTTTAATCCATTAAATATAAAAAGATGAAAATATATAATTATATATTATTAGGTTGTTTAATCAGTTCCAGTTTTGCTTGCTCGGATATTTTAAACAAGAAAGATCTTTCAGCTGTGACAGAAGAGGATGTTTGGAACGACTCTAAATATGCAACGGCTTATTTGGATAAGCTTTGTCGGGATAATTTACCTGATTGGGATGCAGGAGCTTCAAATAATTCTGATGAAGCCAATGGAGGTGATGGTATCATGTACGGTCAATTGACAACAAGTTCAATCGATACATGGAATTATGAACAAATTCGTAAGATCAATCTGTTGTTACAGAAGGTTGGTTCGGGTAGTATCGATGAAGAAACACAAAATACGCTGAAAGCTCAAGCACTCGTATTACGAGCTTGGCGTTATTTTCAAATGGTTCGTCTGTATGGAGGTGTACCTTTAATTTTAGAGCCGCAAGAGTTAACGGATGATTTGTATGTGACCCGTGCAAAAACATCAGAATGTATAGCACAAATGGTAAAAGATTTGGATGATGCCATTGCTATATTACCGTGGAAATGGACAAGTGATGATGAAGGGCGTATTACGAAAGCTGCTGCTATGGCTTTTAAAGGACGTATTCTGTTGTATTGGGCAAGTCCACAGTTTAATCCAGATAATGATAAACAACGTTGGGAAGATGCTTACAATGCCAATAAACAGGTCATGGAAGAATTAGCCCAAAATGGTTATGGTTTGTATGGTAGTTATTCAGACCTTTGGTTTGATGAGATGAATGTGGAAGCCGTTTTTGTAAAACGTTTTCAAGAACCAGGTTTGACTAATAGCTGGAATGCGGGTACACGTCCTTTGTCGGAAGCTCAGAACTATACTGGATATAATCGCCCAACATTAGAAATGGTCGAATCGTATCCGATGGCAGATGGTACACCAATCACTGAATCCAAAGATTATGATCCAGTTTATTTCTGGAAGAATCGTGATCCTCGTTTTGCTCAATCAATTGCATATAACGGTTGTCTGTGGGAATTGAGTGGGAAGTCGGGAAGAATCCAATGGACTTATGTTGGTTCTGAACTAAATAATCCTACTCCTTCAGGATTTTATTGTCGAAAAGCTGTTGATGAAAGTTATACACCTTATTATACAGAACGTAGTAGTACGGACTGGATTGAAATTCGTTATGCGGAAGTATTAATGAATTATGCTGAATGTGCGGCAGAATTGGATAAGAAAGATGAAGCGTACGCTATCTTGAAACAGATTCGTAATCGTGCGGGTATTTTACCTGGTTCAGATGGTTTATATGGTTTGAAAGCTGGTATGTCTCATGATGATATGATCAAAGCCATCATGTTGGAACGTAAGATAGAATTTGCTTTTGAAGGAAAACGGTATTGGGATTTGCGTCGTCGTCGTTTGTTTGCTTCTGAGTTAAACGGAACGAGACGTCATGGTTTACTTCCAAAGTTGAAAATTTCGCAAGAAGAGTTTGATAAAATTAAAGATAATGTGGATATAGATAAAGATAAGGATACATATTTCCGTGATTCATTAGTCGTTTTGGATACAAAATTTGATATTGATTTCAAGGATAATTACTATTTTTATGCTATTCCTAATAAGCATCTTGAAACAAACTCAAAATTGGAGCAAACGCAAGGTTGGGACGGTGGAACATTTAATCCGTATGAATAAAAATGTAAAGGAGATGGAGAGTCAACTCTCCATCTCCTTTATTCTCTTAATTAGCTTTAAAATTAAGAATATTATACCCAATAAGAGGTATTATGCTCTGCATGAAAATATGGTTGGATGTGTTAAAGGAATCCTACACGATATTTTTAATGGTATTATAGATGTGAATTGAGTGAAAAAATTAAAAGTATAAAGAGTTTTTTCTCTAAAGAAAAAGTTCTTTATTTGTATTCGACTAGTTAGCCTGCCATTGATAGGGCAGAAATCCAGTCTATTTATAGCAGACTGAAAAGAATCAAAATAAGAATTATTAGATTTACAAGTATGAAAAAGTATTGGATATTAATAAGTACATTATATCTATGTGCTTGCGGTGGAAAAGTTTCAACAGATAAAGAAGAAGTTGGCTGGCAAAAAGAAACTTCCGGCGTGTGGACCTTGTCGGTTGGAACTCCTGAAAAGGTGAATTTGTTGAGTGAATTACATATCACCCCGAAGATGGAGGCCATTCAAAAGATGGGTGAAGCGGATCTTCCTATTTCGGAACAAGATATTACAACAGAAGTAGTAGATGGAAAAACGTATATCCGCTTTCCGCTGGAAAAAGATGAAAAGATATTTGGCTTGGGCTTGAACTTTAAAACGGTTGAACAGCGAGGGCGTATTATGCGTCTGCATGTAGATCATTACGGTGGAACAGATGATGGTCGTACTCATGCGCCTGTTCCTTTCTTTGTTTCTTCCCGAGGTTATGGAGCTTTAATAAATAGTGCCCGCTATATAGATGTCTGGTGTGGTACGAGTGTGCGTAAGGACAGTAAGAATCCTCCGGTAGTAAGAGACAGAAATACGGATAAGCAATGGGCAGCCCAACCATATTCGGATAATCTGGAATTCCTAGTTCCAGCCGAAGGAGTAGAAATCGTTTTGTTCGGTGGACCAACGATGTTGGATGTTGTACGTCGTTTCAATCTGTATAATGGCGGAGGAGCATTGCCTCCGAAGTGGGGTTTGGGCTTTTGGCATCGTGTCCCTACCTTGTTTTCGGATAAAGAAGTGAATGAAGAAGTAGCTGAGTTTGAAAAAAGAGGATTTCCGTTGAGTGTGATAGGTCTGGAACCGGGTTGGATGAGCCGTTCTTATCCATGTACGTATGAATGGGATGCTACTCGCTTTCCTGATCCGGAAGGTTTTGTCAAAGGCTTGAATGATAAACATATCAAAACCAATGTATGGATTAATCCGTATGTATCACCAGATGGAGAACTATATAAAAAGATTGAACCCTATACAGGTTCTCATACAGTCTGGTGTGGTATTGTTCCGGACTACTCTTTATCGGAAACCAAAAAGATCATGACCGATCATTTCAAAAAGCATCAATTGGATAAAGGAGTAAGTGGCTACAAGATGGATGAAAACGACGGATTTGATTCTTGGTTATGGCCGGATGTGGCGAAATTTCCTTCTGGGAATAGTGCAGAGCAATTGCGTCAAATATATGGTTCTCTAATGCAAGATGTGACTACTCAAATGTATCGTTCTGAAAATAAGCGAACTTATGGTTTGGTACGAGCTGCTAACGCGGGAACGTCATCTTATCCTTATGTCATATATAACGATTATTATAATCATCGTGATTTTATTACAGCCCTAATAAATAGTTCCTTTATAGGTATCCTTTGGACTCCAGAAGTTCGTTCGTCAGGAAATTCGGAAGAATGGTTACGCCGAATGCAGACTGTTTGCTTCTCGCCATTGGCGATGTTAAACGCCTGGGCTGATGGAACAAAACCTTGGAGTTTTCCAGAGGTCGAGAAAGCAGTACAAGAGATAGCTTCATTGCGTACTCAGCTGATACCTTATCTTTATACGGCATTTGCTGATTATGCATTTTATGGAACGCCTCCTATGCGAGCCATGAATTTGGAACCCGGTTATCAGGCTAAAACAACCGAAGAACAAGGTAAATTGGATGCTACCAAGAATCCTTATGCAATGGCTGTTCGTCGGGAAGTAAAAGATCAGTTTATGGTTGGTCCTAGTTTATTGGTTGCACCATTATTTGCCGGGGAAGAAGAACGTCAGGTTGTTTTGCCTCAGGGCAAGTGGTATGATTTCTATACAGGAAAATTGGTGGGAGAAGGAGAAGTCATTACCGTTAAACCAGGTTTGGATAAAATACCGGTATATGTAAAAGATGGAGGCATTATTCCTTTATGGCCTAAATTGACAAAAGTGGATACGGAAAAACATCCGATTGAAATCCGATATTATGGAACGAAACCATCAACATATGAACTATATGATGATGACGGTGAAACATACGATTATGAGAAAGGAGAGTATTTACGAATTCCAATCGAAGTAAAAGTTGATTCTGAAGGAAAAAAGAAAGGAGAAGTACGTGTTCCGGAAGGAAAATCAACATGGTCTTATGGAGATTTCTCATTTAAGTATATGACGGAGTGAATTTTCATTTAATGGAATTATGTAGATATGTTTATTAATAAGCTCTGTGGTCTTTTTATGATCTTTTGTTTGTGCATCAGTTGTACAAACAAAAAGCCTAATAATCTGAGTGAGGCTCAGATTGTTGTTCCAAATCAAGTCCAAAAGAATTGGGCGGATGCGGAAATAGGTGTTTTGATACATTTTGATATGCCTGTTTTCCAACCTGATTATAACTTTCGGCAATGGGGAACTCATCCGGATGCTTCTGTATTTAATCCTACAGAATTGAATACAGATCAATGGTTGGAAGCAGCTTCAAAATTAGGTGCTAAATATGCTGTTTTAGTGGCAAAACATTGTAGTGGTTTTAGTTTATGGCCAACAGCTGCTCATGAATACAGCATAAAGAATTCTCCATGGAAAGATGGAAAAGGTGATATTGTGAAGGATTTTATAGCTTCTTGTAAAAAGTATGGTATAAAGCCTGGTATTTATGCAAGTACAACAGCTAATGGATACTTGTATGTCGATAATCCGGGAAAAGTTCAAGAAGGTGGACCTGTTACTCAGGAAGAATATAATAAGATTGTAACCCAGCAATTAACGGAGTTATGGTCTAATTATGGTGATTTGTTTGAGATATGGTTTGATGGAGGTGTTTTGTCCAAAGATCAAGGCGGAGCTGATGTTTTATCATTAGTTCAAAAGTTACAACCTAATGCAGTCGCATTTCAAGGTCCTTATGGACATCCTAATTTGGTTCGTTGGGTAGGAAATGAAGAAGGTGTTGCTCCGTATCCTTGTTGGGCAACTGCTGATTCAACGACTAATGCGGATGGAACTACTGTAATAAATGGGTTGAATGGAGATCCCGAAGCTCCTTATTGGTGTCCTGGTGAATCTGATTTTACATTACGTTGGAATCGTTCTTTCCAAGGTGGTTGGTTCTGGGCTGAAGGCCAAGATTGTATGATGTTTACTGTAGATGAGTTAATGACAAAATACGAGACAAGTGTTGGTCGCAATACAAATATGTTGCTTGGAATTGTTATTGATAAACGAGGCTTGGTCCCGGAGGCAGATATGAAACGAATAGAGGAATTTGGTAATGCTATCAAACGTTCGTATTCTTCACCGGTTGCGGATATATCAGGTTCAGGAAATACCTACGAAATCCAATTGGAAAAACCATTAGTTATCGATCGGATTATCTTACAAGAAGATATATCAAAAGGAGAACGTGTTCTATCGTATAAGGTAAGAGGTGAATTGGATGGTAAATGGGTTGATTTGTGTAGCGGTACGAATATCGGACACAAACGGATTGAGCGATTTAATGCACAAAAACTTTCAAAATTGAAATTAGAAATATTGGATTCAAAAGCCGAACCTTATATTTCGCATTTTAAAGCTTTTGAAGAGCTGAAAAATTAGTTTTTACATTGGCTCTTTCTGAAAAGATAATATGTTTTGGATGAAAAGCCGATGAACATGAAAAATAAATCCAACGGGAATCAAATTGGATTCTCGTTGGATTTATTTTTGATATTCGTTAGTTTGATAAATACTCTTTATAGGTATTGAGGATATAGGGTTGTAATACAGCAGGAATATTTGATTTGTGATATTTTGTAATATTTTACGATATTTGATAGGTCGTAGTAATAAGATTCAAGTTCCCCGTCTTAAATTTGTAGAATCAATACTAAACTATATAATACGATGAAAACGAAATTATCATTATTGGCGGCAGCTTTGCTGTTTGCTTTTACAACGATCCAGGCAGAGAATGAAATCACAATAGGAGTGATTCAGTATGATTTGAGTGATATCGATAAAAGCTTTAAGGATTTACATGATCAGGGATTTGGTTCTTGTGAGATTAATTATAGAAGTAATACTTTGACGAAAGAATTTGCAGAACAAGTTAAGGCTGCATCCAAGAAACATCAGATTAAAGTAACTACAGTTGTGGGTGTTCCTGGTTCTAAAAGTGTTTGGAATTTCCGACAGGGACCTGCAACGATCGGTCTGGTTCCGACAGAAGAAAGAGCTGAAAAGATAAAAGTTTACCATGAAATGATAGATTTTTGTGCAATGGCAGATATTCCAGCCATGCATTCTCATTTTGGATTTATTCCGGAAGATCCGTCTTCTGCTCAGTACAAAGATTTCATTAAAGTCATGCAGGATCTGGCTAATTATGCGAAAGAACGAAATGTCATGATTTACTTTGAGACAGGTCAGGAAACACCGACTACATTGATTCGTGCCATAAAGGACATAGGTACGGGTAATGTATTTATCAATTGCGACTTGGCTAACTTATTGATGTATGGTAAGGCCAACTCTTTGGATGCTGTAAAACTGTTTGGTCCGCTGATTAAGGAGTTTCATGCAAAAGATGGAAAATATCCTGATCCGAATAATCCGTATGAGTTAGGAGCGGAAGTTCCAATTCCTACAGGTGAAGTAAATTTCCCGGCTGTTATTGCCGAATTGAAGAAACAAGGTTTTAAAGGTGCTGTTACGATAGAATGTGAATTAAATGGAACGCGCCATGATTATGTGGTTAAAACTCGTAAATATTTGCAGGAATTGTTAGATAAGTAATATATTTGACAAATTATTAGCAGATACATCAAAAATTGTACAGAATTTAATTGTTAATCAGTAAAAATAGTTACTATGGGAACGAATAGAAGGGACTTCCTAAAAACCCTGGGAGGCGTAGCGCTATTTTCAATTGTGCCGCGTCATGTATTGGGGAACGGTTACATTGCACCGAGTGATCAATTGACAAAAGGTATTATTGGAACGGGAGGAATGGGCCGTGGTCATTTAAATTACGGTGGAACTCGTTTGGTTGCCGTTTGCGATGTAGATAAGAATCATTTGGAGTTGGGAAAGAATCTGGTAAAAGAAAAGATTGCTGCTTATCATGATTTCCGTGATTTGATATTGGATCCGAATGTGGATATTGTTCATATTGCCACACCTCCTCATTGGCATGGTATTATGTCGGTTGAGGCTGCTAAAGCAGGTAAAGATATTTGGTGTGAGAAACCTATGACAAGAACAATCGGTGAAGGAAAGCGTGTGATGGAAGCAGTGAAACAGTACGGACGTATGTTCCGTCTGAATACTTGGTTCCGCTTTACCGACCAATTCTATGGTTTGGGAACTCCAGTTAAGCCTTTAAAGAAATTAGTACAAAGTGGATTATTAGGTTGGCCGTTGAAGGTAACGATCAGCAAACACACAGGTTTTGACTGGAAATTCTATTGGGTAGGTAAAGAATATCTCGAACCGCAACCGGTACCTAAAGAATTGGATTACGATATGTGGTTAGGTCCGGCTCCTTACAAACCTTATAATGCTCATCGTGTTCATCAGACTTTCCGTGGTTATTGGGATTATGATGGTGGTGGTTTAGGTGATATGGGACAGCACTATATCGATCCGGTACAGTATATTTTAGGAAAAGATAATACGAGTCCGGTGAAAGTCGAAGTAGATGCTCCTCAACAACACCCGGATGCTGTGGGTACATGGCGTTCGATTACTTATACCTACGAAGACGGATGTCAGATTGTTTTGTGGGGTGGTGATTTCGGTGATCCGAATACGCCGTATATTGCAGGACCGAAGGGGAATGTTTATAAGAACTTTGTATGTGATATTCCTGATTGGGAAAAGAAATTATCAGACTATCCGGAACCGGAACCGCAGGTGACAGATTTCATTGAATGTATCAAGACTCGCCAGCCATTTGCTCTAAATGAACAGAATGGTTTCCGTTCTGCTACGATTGTGAATATGGGAGCTGTCGCTCTTCGCTTGAATCGTACGTTGGAATTTGATCCGGTGAAATTAGAGTTTATCAACGATGAGGCCGCTAACCGGTTGTTAGATCAACCTATGCGTGCACCATGGAATATTTAACCCATAAATTAAAGAAGAAAAGATGAAAAAGGTATATATTTCAATCAGCGCCTTGTTGTTGTGTGCTAATTTATCATTTGCTCAAACTCCGGCGAACCGAACTGCCAAGACTATTGCTGCAGATGTGTTGGCCCAGATGCCGGCAGAACAACAGGCTGAATATAATAAACAAATCAGTGAACTAAGTGCTGCTGGCGAAGAAGCCGTATTTACGTTGATTAATATGATCAATGCTCCGGGTAAGGGCAGCAATGCTAAAGTTGATTATGCATTGAGTGGCTTGAGTCATTTCGTAATGGCAAAAGGACAGGAAAATGCGCGTCAGGTCGTGGCTAAAGCTTATATTCAGGCATTGGATAAAGTGGAAGAACGGGAAACAAAAGCATTTATCATCCGTCAGTTGCAGATAGTTGGACAAGATGATGCAGTTGAAGCACTTTCTGCTTATTTAGGTAATCCGGAATTAAGCGGACCTGCTGCACGTGCATTGGCTGCTATCGGTACAGAGAATGCCGGACAAGCTTTGAAAGCTGGTTTGATGCGCCGGATGGGAACAGCCGAGACACAGAAAGATATATTGGAAGCCATTGCAGAGGCTCAAGTGGCCGGAACAGAAGATTTGGTGAAAGTCTATGTAAGCAATGAAGATCCCAATATGCAGAAAGTAGCTCGTTATGCATTAAGCCGGGTAGGATCTGTTGCTTCTTTATCCGTGTTGGCTGACGCAGCCAAGGCTGTTAATTATACGATGGAACCAAGCGGTGCGAATGAAGCGTATATTACATTAATTAAACGGATTGCAGAACAAGATCCTAAGGCGGCAGAGAAGGCAGCAAAGGATTTGTTGAAGCGGGCAACGAAGGCAGGTAAGACGCAGACTCGTGAGGCAGCATTGCAGATATTGATTTCTATTGCGGCCGATAAGCCAGCTGCTACTAAATTGGTCTTGACAGCATTGAAAGATGATTGCAAGGATTATCGGAATGCGGCATTAAGATATGCTTCTGATTTTGTAGATGAAGCTTCTTATATTGAAATAGCGAAAACGATGGTAAAGGCCAAACCTGAAGTAAAGGTTGACATATTGAATTGGCTGGGTCGTGAAGCTAAGTGCCCGAAGAAACATGATACTGTTCAGAAGTTGATGCTTCGCTTCGATCAATCACTGGCTCAGGTCTTGACACAGCAGTTGAATGTAAACGACTTTGCGGTACAACAGGCTGCGGTTTGGACGATGGTAAAAATAGGAGATAAAGGTTATATTCCAACATTAGCTAATTTGTTGACAGATTCTGATAAACAAATTGTTCTGTTGGCACAGGATGCCTTGTTGGCTTTCCCAGGAGATATTGATGATGCAGTAGCTAAAGCTATAAATAAGGCTTCGGATACAGGAAAGATTGCAGGAATGGAGTTGCTGGCTGTTCGGATGGCAGATTCTAAGATCAATACGGTGTTGGAACAGACGAAATCTTCATCGGCAGAAGTGAAGAAAACAGCCTATGCTACTTTAAAGAGTGTTGTCGCTGCAAAAGACTTTACTCAGATCTGTGGAATGTTGGAATCTGCTGGAGCTGATGAAAAAGCAGCTTTGCAGGATGCCGTTATCGCTTGTGTACATTTTATGCCGGAAGCAGAACAGGTAGAAACTGTTACACGCCGGATGTATCAGGCTGGTGATGCTAAGAAGCATTTATATTATAAGGTATTGGCTTCAACTGGTAAACCGAAGGCTTTACAAATCATTATTGACGGATGTGAAAAGAATACAGGTGCCGGAAAAGATGCTGCTGTAGGAGCTTTGTTGGAATGGAAAGGTATTGAAGCGGCTGATTATCTGTATGAAGTAGCTCAATCTGGTGGTCAGATAGCTTCTAAGGCATTGACTCGCTATGTGAACTTGATTTCTTCTTCCGATATGACGGGTGAGAACAAGTTACTTCGTTTGCGTAAGGCGATGGATGTTGCTAAGGATAACGAAGTAAAAGGTTTGATTTTATCCAAGGTTCAGGATACTGGTACGTATTTGGCTTTGTTGTATGCAGGAGAATATTTGGATGATGAGTCCGTTCAACAACCGGCTGCCAATGCTGTAATGAACATTGCTTTGGGACATAAGGAATATACCGGACAGAATGTAAAGGCTCTGCTGGAAAAGGTTATGCAAGTACTGGATAATCCGGATGCTCATTATCAGAAAGAAGGTATTAAGAAGCATTTGGCTGAAATGCCGGATGAAGTAGGTTTTGTTTCCATGTTTAATGGAAAGGATTTGACAGGCTGGAAAGGTTTGGTTGAAAATCCGATTGCTCGTGCGAAGATGAAACCTGCTCAGTTGGCAAAAGCTCAGGCGAAGGCTGATGAGCAGATGCGCAAGGATTGGAAGGTTGAAGATGGCTGTTTGGTATTTGAAGGTTCTGGTTTTGATAACTTGTGTACCGAAAAGCAATATGGCGACTTCGAAATGTATGTAGAATGGATGCTTGATCCGGCCGGACCGGAAGCTGATGCTGGTATTTATTTGCGTGGTACGCCTCAGGTACAGATTTGGGATACAGCACGTGTAAACGTAGGTGCTCAGGTTGGTTCTGGTGGTTTGTATAACAATCAGAAGAATGAAAGCAAACCTACAAAAGTTGCTGATAACAAATTGGGCGAATGGAATACATTCTACATCAAGATGGTTGGTGACCGTGTTACAGTAGATTTGAATGGTGAACGTGTAGTGGATAACGTAATCATGGAAAACTACTGGGATCGCAGTCAGCCTATCTTCCCGATTGAGCAGATTGAATTACAGGCACACGGCAGTAAATGTTCTTTCCGTAACTTGTATATCAAGGAACTGAAACGTCATGAACCGTTCCAGTTGTCGGAACAGGAGAAGAAAGAAGGTTTCCAGATTCTGTTTGACGGAACTAATATGCACGAATGGCAGGGAAATACAGTTGACTATGTACTGGAAGATGGTTGTATCGCCATGAATCCTTCCAAGAGCTTTGGCGGAAACTTATATACAAAGAAAGAATATGCCAACTTCGTTTACCGCTTTGAATTCCAATTAACACCGGGAGCAAACAATGGTATCGGATTGCGTACTCCAATGGGTGTTGATGCGGCTTATCATGGTATGGAAAGTCAGATTCTGGATTGTGAGCATCCGATTTATAAGGATATTACTCCGCTTCAGCATCATGGTTCTATTTATGGAATCATTCCAGCTAATGAAAACCATAAGAAAGCCATTAAGCCGGTAGGTGAATGGAACGAAGAAGAAATCATTTGCGATGGTGATAATATTAAGGTAACAGTAAACGGTATTGTTATCGTGGAAGGTAATATCCGTGACGCTGTGAAGAATGGAACACCCGATGGTCATGAACATCCGGGATTGTTCAATAAGAAAGGATATATCGGTTTCTTAGGACATGGTTCGCCTGTGAAGTTCCGTAATATCCGTATTAAAGAGCTGAAATAATAGATTCTTTCCATTTTTAGGGCAGGAGTTTTATGTGGAGGTTGTTTCTCCATGTAGAACTCCTGTTCTTTTTTCCTGCCTATTGCTGAAATGTTTCTTAAGAAGGACGTTGCTTTTCAGAAGGAATATCGTACTTTTGTATGTACTCATTATTAATCTTAAACATAGAATTCGATGAAATCCGTATTAATCTTAGGGGCTGCTGCGGCTTTATTGGCTTCATGTACGGCCCAACCCAAGAAGGAAAACTCTTCTGCTGAAATACAAAAACCGAATGTAATCTTTTTAGTGGCCGATGATATTGGCTTTGGTGACTTTAGTTGCAATGGCGCGACAGAGATAAGTACGCCGAATGTGGATAAACTGGCTTCGCAAGGGGTTCGTTTTACGGATGCTCATGCCGTAGCGGCTACTAGTACGCCTTCCCGTTATTCGTTGTTTACAGGACATTATGCCTGGAGAAGAAATGATACGGGTATTGCTGCCGGAAATGCTGGTATGGTGATTCGTCCTGAACAGCCTACGGTAGCTGATATGTTCCAGTCGTGCGGCTATGCGACGGGTGCAGTCGGCAAATGGCATTTAGGCTTGGCAAATAAGACGGGTGAACAGGATTGGAATGGTTTCATTACACCGGGACCAAAAGATATTGGGTTTGAATATTCTTATATTATGGCAGCAACGGGCGATCGTGTTCCGTGTTGTTGGGTGGAGAATCAACGGATTGTCAATTTGGATCCGAATGATCCGATAGAGGTGAGTTATACAACGCCGTTCCCGGGAGAACCTTTAGGAAAAGATCATCCGGAATTATTGACAAAGTTGAAGCCGAGTGTCAATCATGGGCATGATCAGGCGATTGTGAACGGAATTTCCCGTATCGGGTATATGAAAGGTGGTAAGCAGGCTTTGTGGGAAGATGAGTTTATTGCGGATAGTATCACAACGAAAGCGGTACAGTTTATCGACCGTCATAAGGATGAACCGTTCTTCTTGTATGTAGGAACGAACGATGTACATGTTCCTCGTTATCCGCATCCTCGTTTCCAGGGTAAGAGCGGTATGGGCTTCCGCGGAGATGCTTTGTTGCAGTTTGACTGGACTGTGGGAGAGATCATGAAGGCATTGGAGAAAAACGGGTTAGCAGAAAATACATTGATTGTACTTACCAGTGATAATGGTCCGGTGGTAGATGACGGATATCAGGATCGGGCTGTAGAATTGTTGGGAAATCATCGTCCTTGGGGTGAATTTCGAGGTGGAAAGTATAGTAACTTTGAGGCAGGAACACGTGTTCCGCTGATTGTATCTTGGCCGAAACAAGTCAAGCCGGCTGTATCGGATGCGTTGGTTTCGCACATTGATTTATATGCTTCGATGGCTAAGCTAATGGGGAAGACGTTGGAAGCTGGTGCTGGAGTGGACAGTCAGGATTATCTGGATGCTTTCTTGGGTAAAGATACCAAAGGTCGTGATTATGTGATTGAATTTGCCGGAGCATTGTCGGTGTCTGACGGACAATGGAAGTATATCACACCGAATAATAAGCCGGCGTATGCCAAACTGACGAATACTGAATTAGGAAATAGTCCGGAAGATCAGCTTTATCATTTGAAAGAAGACATTGGCGAGAAGAATAACGTTGCATCCGAACATCCGGATATTGTAGCGAAACTGAAGAAAATACTGGAAACAGAAAGTTCTAAGTAATCAGAAAGGGAATGATGATGGTAAAAGCTGTTTTGTTTTCGGTGTTGCTGACTTGTTCCTGGCAGGCGGAAGCCTTGCAACCGGAGATGCAAGAAGAGAAACGTGCTGCCGAATATGTGAATCCTTTTATCGGTGCAAGTACGAATGTGCGGGATGCCGGTGCTTATCATGGATTGGGAAAGACTATTCCGGGAGCGACTTATCCTTTTGGGTTGGTACAGCTGAGTCCGAATACGATTACCGGAGGTGATAATGGTTCGGGCTACAGTGATGAGCATGAAAGTATCGAAGGTTTTGCCTTTACGCAGATGAGTGGAATCGGTTGGTATGGTGATTTAGGGAATTTCCTGGTTATGCCAACGATCGGACCGATGCATACAGAAAAATATCCGGAACTATGATTTGGAGAAGGCTTGGCAATATGCGGAAGAATCTTCGCGCCTGTTTGGTAATGCGAAGTATGGTTATGTGCCGGGTTCGATTTCTTCGACGCTTGAGTATGCTTATACCGAATGGTGTATGGCTGAACTGGCAAAGGCTTTGGGCAAGACTTCCGGAGAACAGCATTACCGGAAGCTGGCTAAATCGTATCAGCATATTTATGATGCCGTGCATCGCAGTTTCCGACCGAAGGATGAAAAGGGGAGTTTCTTGCCTTGGCCCGAAAAAGGAAGGTTGACGGAAGGTTATGGAAGTGTGGAGTCGAATCCTTTCCAGCAAGGTTGGTTTGTTCCACATGATATCGAAGGCCTGGCTCAATTGATGGGCGGACGGGAAAAGACGATTGAAGAACTGGATTATATGTTTGCCAATACGCCGACCGACTTCCTTTGGAATCAGCTCTATAATCATGCGAATGAGCCGGTACATCATGTTCCTTTCCTGTACAATCGGTTGGGACAACCTTGGAAAACGCAGTATTGGACGCGCTTTATCTGCCAGAAGGCTTATAAGAATGAGGTGAAAGGTTTGGTGGGAAATGAAGACGTCGGACAGATGTCGGCATGGTATGTGTTGGCATCCATCGGAATGCACCCGATTTGTCCCGGTGATACACGGATGGAACTGAGTGCGCCTTTATTCGACGAAGTAACGCTTCGGCTGGCCGGAGGCAAGGTGTTTACGATCCGTGTCAAGGGGCAATCTCCGCAGAATACGTATATTCAGTCGGCCATGCTGAACGGTAAGCCTTATACAAAATGCTATATCGATTATCAGGACGTTGTACAAGGCGGTGTATTGGAGCTTACTTTGTCCGATCAACCCAATAAGAATTGGGGCGTAGGGGAATAAAGAGTTCCTGAATGGCTTATTGAATAAAAGAGAATTAGAGTTTAATTCGTTTGGCGATGAAGCAGGCCTTTTTGCAATTACATCTTGCTGTTTTGTTGGCTTCTTGTTCCGGTATCTTCGGAAATCTTATATCGTTGGATCCAGTATTGATTACGGGATACCGGATGCTGTTGGCAAGTGTGATGCTGTTACTCCTTTTATTCATAAAGAATGGCAGGATTATCGTTGGTAGAAAAGACAGCCATATTCTGTGGCTTGGAGTGTTATTGGCTTTTCATTGGATATTTTTCTATGGAAGCATCAAGTATGCGAACGTATCGGTTGGAGTAGTTTGCTTTTGTTTGTCAGGTTTCTTTACGGCTCTTATTTCACCCTGGATAAACCGGAAGAGGATTTCGTGGGTTGAACTGTTGCTCAGTTCACTGACTTTGGCAGGTATTTCGCTGATATTCCATTTTGATGCTTCTTTTCGTATTGGTATTGTATTGGGAATTGTTTCGTCTTTGCTGTTTGCGTTCTATGCTACGTTGAACGAACGTGTTAACCAGTCGGGACAGGTCGTAAAGACAACGGCTTTGCAGATGGTAGGTGGAACTTTTGCCATAGGATTACTGCTCCCTTTTTATTGTGTAAGCAAATCTACGCTATCCTTGCTTCCCTCTTGGGAAGATCTCGTATTTTTGATCCTGTTAGCCTTGGGGTGTACGGTCTGTATGTGTATGTTATTAAACCGGGCGCAGAAGACAATCAGTGCTTTTACCGTGAGTCTGAGTTTTAATTTAGAGCCGGTTTACAGTATTCTGCTGGCAGTTCTTTTATTTGATGAAGACAAAATGTTGGGAACATCCTTTTATGTAGGTTTGTCATTGATTGTCCTTTCGTTGGTTCTTCAGATGGTGTATCAAAAATTCTCCTCTCAATAAAACTCATTTTTAGGACTTAATAAAACAGATGATGCGAGGTGCTTTGCTCTTCCTTTCGTTTGTTAATGCCAATATAAACGGACTTTATTCCGATTTCCCGTTATATTTTTATCGTTTCACCCTTGTGATACGATCGTCTCACGTAGGTGGAACGATCGTTCCACAGCTGTGAAGAGATCGTTCCACCCGGGTGAAACGATAAAAAATTGTCATTTAATGGATTTAGTTGACTTAAAATCTCTTTATAAATAAAAGGGGTTGACTTTAGTTTAACTTATTTATATACTGAGTTGACTCATCATTTTATGAATTTAGTTTACTAGTCGTCTATCTTCTTCCGTAGGTAGTATAAAGGAACCACAGCTTGTCCCATATTGATACTTTTATTTCGGGGATCCGATAACCTAATTTGGTCGGGTTGGAACCTTAAACTATCCATTTGCTCCACCAAGTTTGCCAAATGTATTTCCAGATCTTTCACATGTTTGAAAGTTTCTTCGGCATCGGGCACATAAAAATAGCTATGTCGACAAGTTCCGTCATGGAACATCCAAATATACCATTTAATATGTTTTAAATAAGTATACTCTTCATCACTGATATTCGCGAATTCCTTTTGAAACAGTTGCTGGCAATCTCTAAACCATTTTAAAGTGCCTTCCTTTTCAAATCCCATAGGGACAATTTTTTTAGGTATTTTTTCCCGAAACTTTTCATCCTCAGATGCAAATCTAAGGTCCTCTATTGAATAAAGGCAAACCGATTCTTTCATTTGTCGCTTTTTAAATCTTACTATTTCTTGGCCAACCGAATTCAAAGGGAAAATGTAGGCTAGCGATAATAATATTAAAAGTATTCTCATCTTATGATATTGTTTTAGTTGATAATTAATATTCGGTGGCATATATTGGGGCTATTATAAATAAATTTTATTCTTTCTCATCTTCCTCCAGCGGTCCGATTTCCGGAATGATTTTTCGGGCATCTTCTGCACTTAATGTATCCACATCTTTCAGGCGGCGTTGGATCGCACGGGTACGAACTCCCAAGACATTGTCGATTTGTCCGTTGGCAGTTTCCAGATGTTTCTTTGCCTTTTCCAGCATTCCGCCCATCGATTCAAATTCTTTCTTGACAGCTCCCAGTATCTTCCAAACCTCACCCGAATATTTCTGAATGGCAAGGGTACGGAATCCCATTTGCAAACTGTTCAGGATGGCAGCCAAGGTTGTTGGGCCTGTAACTACGACGCGGTAATGACGCTGCAAATCTTCCAGCAAGGCCGACCGGCGAACCACTTCGGCATATATTCCTTCGAAAGGCAGAAACATAATGCCAAATTCGGTCGTAGTCGGCGGATCCAAGTATTTATCGGAAATATCTTTCGCCATCTTCCGGATGGTTGTTTCCAGGTTCTTCCCGGCCGTCTCGATTTGTTGCGGATCGGCCGTATCGTAAGCGTCGAGCAGTTGTTCATACATATCCTTCGGAAACTTTGCGTCGATCGGTAGATAAACGCATTGAGCCAGATCATCTTTTCCCGGTAATTTGACGGCAAATTCGACCAACGCGTCCGAACCTTTCTTGGTTTTTACATTGGCTTCATACTGTTCGGGAGCCAACAGTTGCTCAAGCAACATGCTTAACTGTATTTCTCCGATGTTTCCTCTCGTCTTGACGTTACTTAATACCCGTTTCAATCCGCCCACATCCTGTGCCAAAGTCTGCATTTCTCCCAAACCTTTCTGTACATTCTCCAGTTGTTCGTTGACGAGGCGGAACGACTGGCTGATACGTTCGTTGAGGGTTTTCTGTAACTTTTCTTCTACCGTGATGCGGATTTCTTCCAGTCTTTTTTCCGTATGATTCACCAAAAGCTGTTGTTGTTCGTTCAGTGAAGCAAACTTCTCCCGTTGTAACGCATTGAAACTGGCAATTCCCCGGTCGAATGCTGCCCGGAATTCATTCATGGAATTAGCTAGTTCCGCCCGGTTCTCTTTGGCTACCATACGACTTTCTTCGCGATTCAGTTTGAAATCTTCGCGGAAATTCTTTTCAATCCGTTCAAAGCCCTGCTGGATATCATGACGTAACAAATCTGTTTGGTTCACCGATTCTTTCTCAGAAATCCGTTTCCAGATGAAAAACTGGAAAAGTAATACCAAGAATAATAAAATGAGAATAATCCAATCCATATTGTTTGTTTTTGATTTATACGAATCTGTTTCCTCTTTAAAGACTGCTAAAATTAATGAATGTTTCGGATGAACGAAGCTGTATAACCATATTTTTCATGTCAAAAACACACTGCTTAAAAGAAGTTAAAACGGGGAACTTTTTGCGGAAATGCTTGTTTAGTAAATGAAAAGCGTATTATATTTGTAACGCTTTGGTAATGTTTAATAATAGAAAACAAAAATCCATGGCAGAAATAACATTTAAAGGGATGGCCGTTCATACGAACGGAAACTTACCCCAAGTAGGAGCAGAAGCTCCCAATTTCAGAGGTGTTAAAAACGATTTGTCTGAATTATCTTTAACTGATTTGAAAGGCAAACGTGTAGTCTTGAATGTCTTCCCCAGTTTAGATACACCTGTGTGTGCAAATTCGGTAAGACGTTTTAATAAAGAGGCCGCCTCTCTTCCCAATACAGTGGTATTGGCTGTTTCCAAAGATTTGCCTTTCGCTCAGAGTCGTTTTTGTACGACAGAAGGAATTGAGAACGTGATCAGTTTATCTGCTTTCCGTTGTTCTTGTTTTGAGGATGGTTACGGAATGTTGATGACGGATGGTCCATTGAAAGGTTTGTTGGCTCGAGGTGTTATCGTTGTTGACGAAGCCGGAAAAGTAATTTATGAAGAATTGGTATCTGAGATTATAAACGAGCCCAATTATGAAGCAGCGTTAGCTGTATTGAAATAAATAGATTATTGTTTTTCATTGGTTAAAGTTAAGGGTTAGTGTAGGAGGCTGCTAGATGTGAATCTCGCAGCCTTTGTTTTTGTTGGCCTTCATTAATCTCTCCTTTCGATTGTGCTATTATTTGGAAAATAATCGTTTATTTTGCACCCGATTTAAATGATACAATAAAGTTATGTTGAATTTCATCAAAAACTGGACATTACCTATTGCCATGCTGGCAGGTGTCCTGGGGTATTTATTGTTTGTTCATGTCCCCTTGTTAGAACCAACCAAACCCCTCGTAAATCAACTGATCGCTTTTCTGACTCCTTCATTGATTTTTGCTCAGTTATTGCTTACTTTCTGTAAGGTAAATATTCGGGATTTAATGCCGGTGCGCTGGCATGGTTGGTTACTCTTGTTTCAGATAATCTCTTGTCTGCTGATGGTAGCTGTTTTATTGTTGAGTAAACTGGATGTGGCTTATCGGGAAGTATTCGAAGGAGCGATGGTTTGTCTGATTTGTCCGACAGCTACGGCTGCTGCAGTTATTACCGGTAAGTTGGGAGGAAGTGTTTCTGCGCTGACAACCTATACGTTGTTATCCAATATCTTGGCCGCTGTGGCCGTGCCTTTATTGTTCCCATTGGTCGAACCACATGCCGATTTGTCTTTCTTTACCGCTTTCCTGAAGATATTAAGTAAAGTCTTTCCATTATTACTGTGTCCGTTCTTTGCTGCCTGGCTGATTCGTCTGTATTTGCCGAAAATACATCAATGGTTATTGAATATGCATGACTTGGCTTTTTATCTGTGGGCTGTTGCTTTAACCATCGTAACGGCACAGACCTTTAAATCGTTGGTAGAAAGTGATACTCCTGCCTCTGTCAAGATACTGATCGCTTTAGCCGGCTTGTTTGCTTGTGCTGTCCAATTCTTGTTGGGCAAGAAGATAGGTACGCATTATCACGACCGGATCAGTGCAGGCCAGGCTTTGGGACAAAAGAATACTGTCTTGGCAATCTGGATGGCTTATACGTATTTGGATCCGGTATCGTCGTTGGCTCCCGGTTCATACGTTTTATGGCAGAACATCATCAACAGCTGTCAGTTGTGGAAAAAGAGAAAAAATGAGATAAAATATTAAATATAAGATATTGGTATTTAGTATTTTATGTTTATTGAGTGTAATTTCCTTTATTTTCCTTGTTTTCTTGTTTAGTCTAATAAATGCCTTTATTTTGTTACTATTTTGTTACCCGTATTCATTGGAGTAACAAAACAAATCGCTATATTTGTATCGGTAACAAAATAAGAACATAATTATGGCGAAGAAAAAACAAGAAGTTAAATTGAAAGAACCTGTAAGGATTAGATTCAAGCAGCTTGCCAATGGCAACCAGTCTATTTATTTGGACTACTATACAGGTGATGTTATTAGAAAAGAAAATTATGTTGGCGGTAAACGGCAATATGAATTTTTGAAGTTGTACCTTATACCCGAAAAAACGAGGGAGGATAAGGCGAAGAACGAAGCTACATTGGCTCTTGCAAAAGCGATTCAGAGTAAGAGGATAGTGGAGTTACAAAATGATGCACACGGTTTTCAGAACACCAACAAGTCAAAAGCGAATGTGATTGATTATTTAATGAACATGAGAAGCCAATCTAAAGAACGTGGCAGCTTGAACTATGAAAAGACCGTTGGTAATACCATTCGTGAACTAAAATTGTTCAGAGGGGATTATATCGCTTTTCGTGATATAGATAAGGACTTCTTGAATAGCTTTGTGGATTTCTTGAAACAAGCGAAGAAAGCAAGCAAGTTTGGTTTGTTAAAGGCTGGGGGTGTATTAAGTAATAATTCCGTTATTGCTTACTATGGGGTGCTGCGTACCGCTATAAATAGAGCCTATAAAGAGGGGATTATTACGGTCAATCCAACGAAAGAGTTTGATTTTGCCAGTAAGGTAAAAGCGGAAGTCAGCCGCAGGGAGTATTTGACAATAGAGGAATTGAAGCGGCTTATCGGGACAGAGTGCAAGTATGAGATAATGAAACAAGCCTTTCTTTTCAGTTGTTTGTGTGGGCTGCGTGTAAGCGATATAAGAAAATTGAAGTGGAACGATTTGCAGAAAAGCGGTGAAAGAATAAGAATTGAAATAAAGATGCAGAAAACAAAAGAACCGCTTTATCTGCCTATATCCGATGAAGCGTTAAAGTGGTTGCCGCAACAAAATGAAGCAAAAGGCGATGATTTGATTTTTCCTTTGACGCATGAGGGAACTATAAATAAAATACTTCAAAAATGGGCGAAAGACGCAGGGATTATTAAGCATATCTCGTTTCATGTTGCCCGGCATACCCATGCTACCATGATGCTTACATTGGGGGCTGACTTGTACACAGTTAGCAAATTGTTAGGACATAAAAATATTGCCACAACTCAAATTTATGCGAAGATTGTCGATAAGAAAAAAGAAGAAGCTATAAGTTTGATACCGAATTTGACGGACTGATTTAAAAAGAAAGTATGGTTATATCACAGTTACCGTACTTTCTTTCTTTTTTTGTCTTTGTTTTGCCGGAAAAATATATCTTTGTTTCTACTAACTGAAACATAGATTATTATGACAGAAGAAGAACTGAAAATAAAATTCGACCATATACAAGGTATATTCAATCGCTGTATCAATCATGCCAGCCAAGTTATGATAGATAATATTGCCTCTAAGTCCTTATATTTCGACGCAGAACAGGCTGATAAACTGGAACAGCAAGAATATGTTCGTACCACTGATGAGTTGGTGCAGTTATATATTCGTTATTCTGTGTTGAATGATATTCAATATTTTTATTCTGTATCTGATTTCTTTTGGGAAAGCGGTTTTTATGAATCCTTGAAATCCGATGAGAAAAGAAAATACATGTCGTTTAATCCTCTTTCATTTGATTATTCCCGGTATGAGCAAGATAATACGGTTTATGATGAAGAACTGCCTTATTTTTCTGTAATAGTTAAAACTGTTGTATTGGAAAAATATTCTGCGTACTTGCGAAAAAAGAAAGAAAGTAAGGTGCAAGCGGAAATGCAGCCACAACAGAAAGAGCCGCAACCAATTCAAGATAAATGCCAAGAGCCTAAAATTATCTCCCATATTGCTGAAACAGAAAATCCGTTTAAGTCTATTTTAAACGACAGACAAATAGCATTGTTGGTGGATTGTATCAATGAAGTGGAAATTTTCAATGCTCCTATGACTTTTGAAGATTTGAAAGCAATACTTTCCTGTAAGCCAAAAGTTATATTTAGGTCTAATAACAACAGGCAGGTAGCTTTTCTTTTTTCGGAATTAAGCAATCGTGGTTTGATAACACCTAACTGGCAATCTGTTATAGCAAAGAATAAGTTGTTTGTTACGAAGAATATAAAGAAAGATAAATATCTGAATCAAGGTGATTTAGCCACAGCCGCCAATTATGTAAAAGGGGTGGAACATGAAAAAGATTATGTAACCATCAGCAATTATATCAAACAACTGAAAAAACTTTAAGAATAGGTTAATACCTCAAACATAGCTTAATCCACTATCAAGCTATTCCTCAATACTTTTGCCCCCGTAATCGATTACAAGAAACTGGAGGGCATGCACTCCATATTGTCTAACGCAAATACTTTTGTTATATGGAAACAAGTATTGAGAAGCGAGTTGCAGAACTCGAAAATTTAGTGTTCCTTTCAAAGAATGTGCTTAGTTTTGATGAAGCGAGCAAGTTCTTGAACCTTTCAAAAAGTTAC
>ERZ836877.336-NODE-336-length-82962-cov-13.563475_pt1 | contig 82962 bp, 70 predicted proteins | sample MGYA00519469_ERZ836877 | MGnify/ENA primary metagenome ERZ836877 (study PRJEB31850, sample SAMEA3708809) | human gut metagenome | biome: human gut; feature: human-associated habitat; material: faeces | place: China | collected 2014 ...
TCTAAAGATAAATACTTTTTAAAAGGTCTGGAAGTTTGTAATGCGTCAGCCCTGAGGCAGAAAAACAAGAAATCATAACTGGATTTACAAGAATTCCCAACGACTAAACACGAGTTGATTTTTCTGCGTAAATATTTGGCGATAAAGGATATGATTTCTATCTAAATTCATTTTCACCTTCCGGTAGGAAGAAATATCGGCAAAGCTAAATACTAGTTTTTCTGTATACCCTTTCAAACGTTCCCCTATAGAAGTTTTCCATTAATGAAGGAATATCGACCTGATCAGTCAACATCAATGGATCAAAACGCCAAACAACATGCCCAAAGCCCAACTCATCGACCAGCCTTTTAAACGTATCAATTCGTTTTTCTACAGAAGGTACCCCCTTTTCTAAACATTCCTTTTCATAATCATTCAACGTATACTGAATATAACAATTAATTTGTTTTTCTTTCAAGATCGTTAAAAATGGAAGCAAAGGAGCCGGATATTTCGACCAAAAAACAATAAATCGCGTATGCAGATAAGACACAAAACTCTTTTTCCCATTAAAAGGATTCATCCAAGCCGAATATCCTCTTTGCAAACGATAGAAAAACCAATCGGCATAGAAAGCCGGAATATCTGTACTTCGGCTAGCAGAAACAATAACAGGAGTCTGGGCATCGGCCCACGTTCCATCATCTCGTACTATTTTCACTTTCGCCCAAGCCACTTCCTCAACTAACAATGATTAAGGCTTCTAAAATAGAATGTTTTTCCAAGACACACAATACTTGTCCGGAATTCTTGCAGAAGAAACAGACAACACCCATGCATACTACATTTATAAAGGAGTCATAAATATAAAAGGATGTCACTTACCATTAAGTAACATCCTTTTATAAGTAGCGCATCCGGGAATCGAACCCGGGTTTCAGCCGTGAGAGGGCCGCGTCCTAGGCCACTAGACGAATGCGCCATTTGTTGCCCTTAAGACAGTGCAAAAGTAAAGATTTATTTTAATCCGACAAATAGTTTTGCAAAAAAATTATTTCTCTTACCTTTGTAAGTCGTTAGGTATAATATATAACTAACGTGGTAATTAATAGAAAACATTACTAATACCAGTTTAATAAACAACTAATATTATGGCAGAACAAAAAGAAAAACTTTTCTCTGAATTCGAACCCGTTTCAACCGAAGCATGGGTTGCGAAAATCACGGCCGACCTGAAAGGCGTTCCGTTTGAGAAAAAGCTTGTTTGGAAAACAGGTGAAGGCTTCAATGCCAATCCGTTCTATCGTTTGGAAGATCTGGAAGGTCTGAAAACGACAACAGCTCTTCCGGGTGAATTCCCGTATGTACGTGGTACTAAAAAAGACAATGACTGGAAAGTACGCCAGAACATCGAAGTAACTTGCTTCAAAGCGGCGAATGAAAAGGCATTGGACATTCTGAACAAAGGTATTACCTCGTTGGGCTTTATCATCAAAGGTGATGAAGTAAGCGCTGAAAACATCGCTACTTTGCTTGATGGTATCTGTCCGGCTTGCGTTGAACTTAACTTCAAGACTTGCAACTGCAAAGCAGCCAAGTTGATTGAAATCTTAGCGGCTTATTTCGCTTCTAAAGGTGTGGATGTTGAGAAGTGCGAAGGTTCTGTTAACTACGATCCGTTCAAGAAACCGCTTATCAAAGGTCGTAAGAATGAAAACTGGGTAGAAGGTGCCAAGGCTGTATTAGAAGCTGCCAAAGCTCTTCCGAAATACAAAGTTTTGGCTGTTAATGCATTTGAACTGAACAATGCAGGAGCTTATATCGCTCAGGAATTAGGTTTCGCATTGGCTTGGGGTAATGAATTATTAGCAAAACTGACCGATGCCGGTTGCAACGTAGATGAAGTAGCCAAGAGAATCAAATTCAACTTTGGTATCAGCTCTAACTATTTCATGGAAATTGCGAAATTCCGTGCAGCTCGTTGGTTATGGGCAGAAATCGTTGCTGCTTACAAACCGGCTTGCGAATGTGCTTGCAAGATGGCTGTTCATGCTCAGACTTCAAAATGGAACATGACTATTTATGACGCACATGTAAACTTGTTGCGTTCACAAACAGAAGCCATGTCTGCTGCTATCGCAGGTGTTGACTCAATCACAGTTCGTCCGTTCAACGAAGCATACGAAACTCCGGATGACTTCTCTGAACGTATCGCACGCAACCAGCAGTTGTTATTGAAAGAAGAATCTCACTTCGACAAAGTAGTTGACCCGGCTGCCGGTTCTTATACAGTTGAAGTATTCACCAACTCAATTGCAGACGTTGCTTGGAAACTGTTCCTGGAAACAGAAGAAAAAGGTGGTTTCGGTGCACAGGCTAATGCCGGAGAAATCCAGGCTGCAGTCAACGCATCCAACGAAGCTCGTCATAAAGCTGTAGCAACTCGCCGTGAAACCTTACTGGGTACAAACCAGTTCCCGAACTTCACAGAAGTAGCTGCAGAAAAGATCAAGAAAGAAGAAGGCGCATGCTGCTGCCAGAACAAAGAAGGTCACAGCTGTGGCGAACCGGAAATTGCAGCATTAAACTTTGCCCGTGGCGGTTCAGAATTTGAAGCCTTGCGTCTGGCTACTGAAAAGAGCGGAAAGACTCCGAAAGCATTCATGCTGACAATCGGTAACTTGGCTATGCGTTTGGCTCGTTCTCAGTTCTCTTGCAACTTCTTCGCTTGCGCAGGTTACAAGACAATTGATAACTTAGGATTTGATACTGTTGAAGCCGGAGTAGAAGCTGCAGTCAATGCAGGTGCCGATATCGTCGTTTTGTGTTCAAGCGATGATGAATATGCTGAATTAGCACCAGCTGCATTTAAAGCGCTGAACGGCCGTGCTCAATTCGTAGTAGCAGGTGCTCCTGCTTGCATGGAAGACCTGAAGGCTCAGGGTATTGATCAGTTTATTAATGTAAAGAGCAATGTATTGGAAACATTGCAGGCTTTCAATGCTAAGTTAGGTATTTAAAAATCCAAAAGACAATGAGACCAAATTTTAAAGACATAGATATTAAAAATGCCGGCTTCGCTGCTACAAATGCAGCTGAATGGGCAAAGGCCAATGGCATTGAAGCCAATTGGAAAACACCGGAACACATCAACGTAAAACCGGTCTATACAAAAGAAGACTTGGAAGGTATGGAACACCTGAACTTCGTATCTGGTATTCCTCCTTATCTGCGTGGTCCGTACAGTGCCATGTATCCATTGCGTCCTTGGACAATCCGTCAGTATGCAGGTTTCTCTACAGCTGAAGAATCAAATGCATTCTATCGCCGTAACTTGGCTTCAGGACAGAAAGGTTTGTCTGTAGCATTCGACTTGGCTACTCACCGTGGATATGATGCTGACAACGAACGTGTAGTAGGCGACGTTGGTAAAGCAGGTGTTTCTATCTGTTCTGTTGAAAACATGAAAGTTTTGTTCGATGGTATTCCTTTGAACAAGATGTCAGTTTCAATGACAATGAACGGTGCTGTACTTCCGGTAATGGCATTCTACATCAATGCAGGTTTGGAACAAGGTGCAAAATTGGAAGAAATGGCTGGTACAATCCAGAATGATATCCTGAAAGAATTCATGGTGCGTAACACATATATCTATCCACCTGAGTTCTCAATGCGTATCATCGCTGATATCTTCGAATATACTTCACAGAAGATGCCGAAGTTCAACTCTATCTCAATCTCTGGTTACCACATGCAAGAAGCAGGTGCAACTGCTGATATTGAAATGGCTTATACTTTGTGCGACGGTTTGGAATATCTTCGTGCTGGTGTAAATGCAGGTATCGATATTGATGCATTCGCTCCTCGTCTGTCATTCTTCTGGGCAATCGGTATGAATCACTTCATGGAAATTGCCAAGATGCGTGCAGCTCGTATGTTGTGGGCTAAGATCGTTAAGAGTTTCGGTGCCAAGAATCCGAAATCATTGGCTTTGCGTACACACTGCCAGACTTCTGGTTGGTCACTGACAGAACAGGATCCGTTCAACAACGTAGGCCGTACTTGTATCGAAGCCATGGCAGCAGCTCTTGGTCATACACAGTCTTTGCATACCAATGCATTGGACGAAGCAATTGCTTTGCCGACAGACTTCTCTGCTCGTATTGCCCGTAATACTCAGATCTACATTCAGGAAGAAACAAAAGTCTGCAAGCAGATTGACCCGTGGGGTGGTTCTTACTATGTAGAATCTCTGACAAACGAACTGGTACAAAAAGGTTGGGCGTTGATCCAAGAAATCGAAAGCATGGGTGGTATGGCAAAAGCTATCGAAACAGGTCTGCCGAAGATGCGTATCGAAGAAGCTGCTGCTCGTACTCAGGCTCGTATCGACTCAGGTATCCAGACAATTGTTGGTGTTAACAAATATCGTCTGCCGAAAGAAGATCCGATCGATATTCTGGAAATCGATAACACAGCCGTTCGTAACGAACAGATCGAACTGTTGAAGGAATTACGTGCTAATCGTGACGAAGCTGCCGTACAGAAAGCTTTGGCTGATATCACAGAATGTGTTAAGACAAAGAAAGGCAACTTGTTGGAATTGGCAGTAAAAGCAGCCGGTTTACGTGCTTCTTTGGGTGAAATCTCTGACGCTTGCGAAGCTGTTGTAGGACGTTATAAAGCAATCATTAGAACTATTTCAGGCGTGTACTCATCAGAAACTAAGAAAGACGCGGACTTTGAAAAGGCTTGCCAGTTAACAGCCGAGTTCGCTAAGAAAGAAGGTCGTCAGCCACGTATCATGATCGCTAAGATGGGTCAGGACGGACACGACCGTGGTGCAAAAGTTGTTGCAACAGGCTATGCAGACTGTGGTTTCGACGTAGATATGGGACCGTTGTTCCAGACTCCGGCAGAAGCTGCTCGCCAGGCTGTTGAAAACGACGTTCACGTAATGGGTGTTTCTTCATTGGCTGCAGGACACAAGACATTGGTTCCGCAAGTAATCGAAGAACTGAAGAAGTTAGGTCGTCCGGATATCATCGTCATTGCCGGTGGTGTTATTCCTGCTCAAGATTATGACTTCTTATATAAGGCTGGTGTTGCAGCCATCTTTGGTCCGGGTACTTCTGTTACCAAAGCTGCTTGCCAGATCATGGAAATCTTGTTGGGTGAATAATTTTATTCTCTAAATCAATAGCCCCGCCAGACAAAGAAGAATTGTTTGGCGGGGCTTATTTTTATACGAAGTCATAGCTATTATTTCTCTATATTCCTTATATTTGCCAAAACAAAACCCTACAATATGAAAAAAGAATTCGGAAAATGGCTAATGGATATAGCCAAGTATCTAATGACAGTTGCTATATTGTCATCTATTATTACAGATATGGATAAAACATGGTTATACTATCTGTCTTTATTATTTTTTATAGTATTAATCCTTGTATTCGGTTTGTGGCTGATACGAGATAAAAAGGAAGGAGTATAATATGCTAACAATCATGAGTTGTATTACACTTTTAATTATAGCGATTACAGGTGTTCTTTACTTCAATTATCAAGACAAAAAAGAAGAGAAGAATAAACAGTCTAAATAAATAGCACCACGGTATCAGGATATATTTCGATACCGTGGTGCTATTTTTATCCAATATCTCAGACTCAAACATTCTTCTGAGAATTTTCCATAAGGAAAAGCATCCTATTCCTTCCACTCTACCCATACAGAAACTTCTGTATAGATATGCTTGTAACGGATTATCAGATGATATTCAGAACCAACACTATACAGAGAGGATGCCCTTAGCTTTAATTGTTTTCCTTCAACAGTATAAGTAAGTTCCTCCTGAGCTTTTCCTAACAAATCGATTTCAATATCACCCGGATGAGAAGATGGTAAATCAACCACTAATGGAGTTTGTTCGTCGATAGAAGTCAGATAAGGATCCAACCAGATTGTTCCAAGAGAAGTTCCCCAAACCGGGAGTTGTCCTTCTGATGGTTTACCTAGTAAGAAACGGACATTAGCTCCGGTAATACTGTCACCCCGCTGAATCCAGGAGTCAACAAATACCCGATAAACTGATGCAGACTCAGCAATAGCCAACTGTCCGGATTCTTCAAATTCTAATATGTCATCGACATCACAGATCACATAACCATTTCCCGGTTGTACGGCTACTTGTGGAGCCATATTTATGAAATCCGGCATCTCAATATCTCCAATACCGGATTTCTTTCCCATGTCGAAAATAGGGAAACGGTTACTATGGAAATTCCTCTCACCCGTTATATATACATCCGAATTACCCAGCAAGGTCTTTCCGTTCCTTTCGTCCATCATATACAAGGTTGCCGTGCCTTCCGGAAACAATTCTTCCTCACTCAGATCATCCGAACACGAAAAACAGGCCATTAGCCAAGACAAGGCCACCCAAATAACAAGATTACTCTTCATCATACTCTTTCCTTTTTAGTTTATCAAATTCTTTTTCTGATGAAGAGTCCTGCGATTCGGATTTATCACTATAACGACCGATACCTTTTAATAATTATTTAGAAATGATCAGTTTCCCCGATAAGTAGAATATCCGAAAGGAGAAAGAGTTATCGGTACATGATAATGCTTATCATCCTTGATCTCGAACACCACTTCGATAAAAGGATAAAAAGAATCTTGCTGTTGTGCCTCAAAATAAGGAGCTGTTTCATACGTCAGCTTATAAATACCTTGATGATTGGTTCCATCTTCCGGCAAGAAGTCCTTTACCCGACCATTGATATCTGTTGTTTTCTCAGCTACCTGAATCCATGTATCAGTCTTAGTTTCCAACTTTGACAGGCGAATCTTTACATCCGCAGCCGGAGCTCCTTTATTAATATCTAAAATATGACTCGATAATTGATAAGAGACTTCTTGTCCCCAGCCGAACTGAGCCAACATAGCTAACGTTAGCATCATAAAAATCTTCTTCACACACATAACTTTTACAATTAAAATAAACGGTTTAATAAATAATTCCAGGTAAGAATTTACAATCCACTCTCATAAGAAAAACAGAACGGGAAGATAAATAGTTATGTATTGAAGCGTTAATCTCTACTTAAAAGTCGTTATATCCAGAATTATTCTAACTTTGCGTACAGACTAATTACAAAGATTATGAACATCAAGAATAGCTTGACCGAATTGATTGGTCATACACCGTCACTGGCTCTTCACCGTTGGGCGAAACAACAGCAATTGGTAGCCGAAATCGTTGCCAAAGTAGAATATTTCAATCCGGGAGGAAGTGTAAAAGATCGGGTTGCCCTTTCGATGATTACTGATGCTGAAGAAAAAGGATTGTTAAAGCCTAGCGCCCTCATCATCGAACCAACCAGTGGAAACACCGGTGTCGGATTAGCTTGGGTTGCTTCGGTAAAAGGATACAGATTAATTCTAACTATGCCCGAAACCATGAGCTTGGAACGCCGTAATTTACTGAAAGCTCTCGGAGCTGAACTAGTTCTCACCCCTGGAAGTGAAGGAATGGGCGGTGCCATCCGCAAGGCGCAGGAGATACAAGCGGCAACACCCGGTTCGTTGATCCTACAGCAGTTTGAGAATCCGGCCAATCCGCTTGCTCATGAACGTACCACGGCCGAAGAAATCTGGCAAGATACCGACGGAAAAATCGATATCTTCGTAGCCTCTGTCGGTACAGGCGGAACACTAACCGGAACAGCCCACGGATTAAAGAAGAAGAATCCGAATATCCGGATCGTAGCTGTCGAACCAGCCGGATCACCTGTCCTATCCGGAGGAAAAGCCGGTCCACATAAAATACAAGGTATCGGAGCTGGATTCATTCCTAAGATTTTAGATACGAGTCTAATTGACCAAGTTATTCCTGTTACCGACGAAGACGCCATGCGTACCAGTCGTGAATTATCTGCTACCGAAGGTTTATTGGTGGGTATATCATCCGGAGCTGCTGCTTTCGCCGCCCGAGAAATAGCAAAAGATGAAGCTAATCAGGGAAAACGCATCGTTGTTTTATTGCCTGATACCGGCGAACGTTATCTCTCTACGGAGTTGTTTCAACATACTTAAAAACTGATAAAATATTCATGCCTACCTTTTGATAAAAATACGCCGGCTTTTTTCCAAAATACGCCGGGAATTATGGAAAAGCCGGCGTATATCAAAACAAAACCAACGAGGATTATTTTTAATTCTCTCGAGAATCGTTTTCGGTTCTCGTTTATCTTATTTTAGGATATTACCAACACCTATTTGGAAAGTAGTAAAATCAGTTTCCGAGGCCTTATTACCGGCTACATGAAACAATAGCATCCTCCTCTAAACAACCGGCTCATTATCTCCATACAAAAAAGTAGATAAATTGTTATATTTGCCCTCTGAAAAGAGGCCGTGGGGCTTTAGGTGTAAAAAATCAAGGAAAGAATAAATATGAAACGAATCAGTATGGCACTGCTGTTTTCGGCTTGTGTGGCCGGAAGCTGGGCTCAGCAAGGAAGTGAGCCAATAGATTTGAAAGAGATTACAAGCGGAAAGTTCCGGCAGATTACCAATGTAGGAGAAATGCGGTCGCTGCCCGATGGCGAGCACTATACGGCCATGAATCCGAAACGGACGATGATCGTGAAGTATTCTTATCGTACCGGCAATCCGGTGGATACTTTATTCAACGTAGCTACTGCCCGCGAATGTACGATCGATAAGTTCGACAATTACGAAATCAGTAGCACCGGACATCGGATCCTGATTCTTTGTGATGTAGAACCGATTTACCGCCGTTCTACACAAGCAACGGTTTATGATTATGACGTGCGCCGTAATTACCTGAAACCGCTGAGCGATGCTCCGGGTAAGCAGATGATTCCGACTTTTTCTCCGGATGGCCGTATGTGTGCCTACGTGAAAGATAATAACATCTGGATCCGTAAGTTTGATTATGATACGGAAATACAGATTACCAAAGACGGCAAACAGAATGCTATTCTGAACGGTATCACTGACTGGGTTTATGAAGAAGAGTTTTCGGTAACTAACCTGATGGCTTGGTCGCCCGACAGTAAAGTATTGGCTTTCGTACGCTCCGACGAATCGGAAGTACCCGAATACTCTATGCAAGTATATGGAGACGGTCTGTATCCAGGTTATTACAACTTCAAATATCCGAAAGCCGGCGAAAAGAACTCAACGGTATCTGTCATGGCTTATAATGTAGAAAGTAAGGATACCAAGAAACTGGATATTCCGATGGATGCCGACGGCTATATTCCTCGTATTACCTTTACAACAAAACCGGAACAACTGGCCGTTATGACCTTGAACCGCCAGCAGAATCGTTTCAATATGTTTTATACGAATCCGAAGAGTGGCGTTTCCAAGCTGATCCTGAAGGAAGAGAATAAATGCTATGTAGATTCAGAGTGGCTGACTTCCATTCATTTTATGGAAAGTGGCTTCACCTATGTCAGTGAACAGGATGGCTATTCTCACATCTACCTATATTCTCCGACAGGTGTTATGCAACGCCAGATCACCAAAGGTAACTGGGATGTCACCGCCTTACTGGGATATGACGAACTGACCAAAACAACTTATTACGAATCGGCCGAAGAAAGTCCGATGCGCCGGGCTGTCTATAAGATAGATGCCAAAGGTGTCAAAACGAAATTATCAACAAAAGAAGGAACGAACCATGCTGATTTCAGTGCGAACTTCGCCTATTACGTCAATCGTTTCTCGAATGTCAATACACCGATGCAGATCACAGTCAACGAAACCAAGAAGAATCGGGTACTGCGCGTACTTCAGGACAATACAGCACTCACCAAGAAGCTGGCAGCTAAATCTTATTCTCCGAAAGAATTCATGACCGTTACTACAAAATCCGGTTATGAATTGAATGCCTGGATGGTGAAACCGGTTAACTTCGACAAGAACAAGAAATATCCGGTCCTGATGGTTCAGTACAGTGGTCCGAATTCTCAACAAGTATTGGATCAGTACGGCATGGATTGGGAACAATATCTGGCATCAAAAGGAATCATTGTTGTTTCAGTTGATGGACGTGGAACCGGTGCCCGTGGAGAAGCTTTCCGCAAATGTACTTATATGAAGATGGGAATCCTGGAATCACAAGACCAGGTTGAAGCCGCCCAGGCTTTAGGCGAACTGCCTTATATTGACAAGAACCGGATGGCAATATGGGGCTGGAGTTTCGGTGGATACAATACACTGATGGCTTTGTCTGTTGGAAAAGGAACCTTTAAAGTGGGTATTGCCGTAGCACCTCCAACCGACTGGAAATACTATGATACCGTTTATACCGAACGATACATGCGTACGCCCCAGGAAAACTTTGAAGGCTATGCAGAAACATCTCCGTTACGTCGTGTGAAGGATCTGCAAGGAAAACTATTGCTGATCCACGGAACAGCCGACGACAACGTACACTTCATGCAATCGCTGGAATATGCCGAAGCGTTGGTTCAGGCTGGCAAGCAATTTGATATGCACGTCTATAAAGACCGCAATCATGGTATTTCGGGAGGAAACACCCGTTATCACTTATACACCAAAATGTCTAATTATTTGTTCGATAATCTATAAACATGGCAGAACATATCAAGAAGCCGGATTGGTTGAAAATCCGGCTTCGTGGAAATGAACATTTCACGCAGACAAAACGGATCGTTGAATCGCATTGTCTGCATACTATTTGTACCAGCGGTAAATGTCCGAATATGGGCGAATGCTGGAGCCGAGGAACAGCAACCTTCATGATCGGAGGCGATATCTGTACCCGTTCATGTCGCTTCTGTAACACCCTGACCGGTAAACCGCTTCCGTTGGATCCGAAAGAGCCGGAAAATGTAGCGGAAAGTATCCGGCTGATGCAGTTGAAACATGCCGTTGTTACTTCCGTAGACCGTGACGATCTGCCCGACCTAGGTGCTTCCCACTGGGCTGCGACCATCCGGGCCATCAAGCAAGTCAATCCGGAAACGACACTTGAAGTATTGATTCCCGACTTCCAGGGTAAACTGGAACTGGTTGATCAGGTCATTGATGCCGCTCCCGAAATCATCTCACACAACATGGAAACCATCCAGCGCATTACACCTTTGGTACGCAGTGCCGCCCGTTATGAAGTGAGTCTTTCGGTTTTGCAGCATATTGCGTCGCGTAATATCGTTGCCAAAACAGGTATCATGGTCGGACTCGGAGAAACAGAAGAAGAAGTCTGTGAACTAATGGATGATGTATTGGCAGTCGGTGTTTCGGTACTGACCATCGGACAATACCTACAGCCTTCGCGCAAGAATATCCCGGTTTCGGCCTATATTCATCCCGATCAATTCGAGAAATACCGGACGATCGCCTTGGAAAAAGGCTTCAAACATGTAGAAAGTGCTCCGTTGGTCCGTTCATCATACCATGCGGAGAAACATGTATAAATGAGTGTCTGCCGGATATTCATTCAGAAAAACAGAACTTTTTATGGTACATTTTTGTTCTTATATTGAAACTGATCAAAAAACACAAGTGGAGACACAGACAACTCCGCCAAATTCATTGGAAATGAAAGAAAAGAGTATGATCAGACAGAACTGAAATAAGAACAAGAATTATGAATCGTATCAGAAAAAGTTGGGAAAATCAAGCTCTCGGAATATTGCCGTTATTGTTGTTTTTATTACTGGATAATTATATTTCCTATCTTCATGCCTACACAATATCGGCAATATTCTGCGTTTTGAGTATGTTTGTCTTCCACATCCTGCGGAAAAACAAAATCTACTCATTCATGTTATTGCCATCTTTTTTTACCCTCGTTCTCTATGCTTTCTTTTTAATCTTTATGCGAGTGGAAGAAGTGCTGGCTGTTTATACTCCACTCATCACAGAAATCCTTTTCGTGATTGTTCTGACGTTGGTCAAGGTTGTCAAGAAACCATTGTTGCATCGTGTGCGCGACTCTCAGCATCCGGCCTATGAAAAGACGCATAACCTGACCATGCTGAATGAATTCTTCTTCATTGCCCAGCTCTTCCGCAATCTGTGCATTCTTCACTTGCTAGGAATTGCATTCTACAATATCCTACCAGACGGCATGAAAGATATCCGTTTCAACCGTTTTCTGTATCGGGATTTGGTATTGATTATCGGTATTGCGGTTGTTGCTTACGAACAGATTCGCTTACTGATGCTGCAAGGTCGCCTGAAGAAAGAAATGTGGTTGCCGGTTCTCAATGACAAAGGTTCAGTCATCGGTTGTATCGCTTATTCCGTCAGCCGTTTGCTGCCTAAAAAATACTATCACCCGATTGTGCGGGTTGCATTAATACACAACGGAATGCTTTATTTAGCCAAACGAAGCGAATACGCATACGTATCTGCGTCCCTGATAGATTATCCGTTTTATCGTTATGTCCTGTTCCGCCAGAGCATTGGATCGGCTGCACAACAGGCTATCGAAAAACTAAAGACACTGACAGGCAAGATCAGTCCGAAGTTATTAATCCGATATACGTTTGAGAACGAAAAGATAAAACATCAGGTTTCCCTATTTATCATTCGTATCTCCGACGAAAACGTTCTGGAACAATACAAAGAATTGCAAGACGGAAAACTATGGTCCATTCAGCAAATTGAGGAAAACTTGGGAAAAGGAATCTTCTCTATTTACTTTGAACGTGAGTTTTCTTATCTGAAGAACACGGTTCTCCTTGCAGAAAGTTTCTGTAATTGCGAATAACCTGATTCTACCCAAAGTTTAAATCCCCCAACCGGATTTTCCGATCCAAATAGAAAGGATAAGGAAATCCGGTTGGGGTTTATTTATGTATGGCAAAAACTAAAAAGGGAATTGCCTCCGGTAAAAATCCGAGATCCGGCAAGGAATGTTATAAAAGATACCACCTATTCTTTAATCCACGGCGTGGTTTAGCTAGTTCACGTCGTAGATTAAGTAGTTCACGTCGTGGAATTACACAGTTGTTTCTATTGATAATTATGACTTGGTAAAACAAGAAAATATTTGGAGCGTTAATATTGATGCGTTAGGATCTTCTTCTGTTAATGATCGTTTTACTACAGAGATATTAGAGCAAAATAAAAATAGTTGGATTATGGAAGCAACAGTTACTTCTTTCGATGGAAAGAGTAAAAAAGCCAAGTTTGAATTAAACATTGAAACCGGAGAAATCACCTACCTATAAAAACAATCATTCCGGCAAGACAAAATAATTCTTGCCGGAATGATTTATTACAAGAAGATATTGCTTACTCTTTAATCAAATCCGTAAAATCCGACCAATCTTCAACTCGAAAAGCACGGATATCACGTACAGAAAATTTAAACCACTCAATACTTTTTAGCGCATTAATAGCTTTAAATAAATTAGCCATGTCATTTTTCTGGGTCATATACACACTTCCTTGTACACGGTAAAAATCATATGATGCCAAAACTGTACTTATCTCGTAATAAGCATTATTATAGGGTTCACCATACGATTGCTTCAAATTAGAAATAAGTAAATCAAAACTGATAGCAAACATATTTTACACCGTTTTAAAATATTTCTCTTCACCGAAAAAAATACGTCCAAGGCTATCTTTAATAGCTACTTCTTTTCCTAAAAACGGATTATTCCGAATATTAATAATAATACCCTCAACCCATTCACTTAAACCAGTAATATCAGGACTGACTTTTACTCTATTTCCTATTTCCAGTTTCATACTAATCATATTATTTTATTTACGCAAAGATACAAAAATAAAAACAAAAGCCTATTTCAAACTCAACGATTTCCCAATTCAATCACTTCCAAATCCTTAATCTTATCCCCGTCTATCACAAAACGCAATAAGGTCCGTTTCAGGTGAAAGCCGCTTTTCCCGGCTGCTCCCGGATTCATATACAGACAAGACAAGGTTGGATCAAATGCCACTTTCAGTATATGTGAATGTCCGGCTATAAACAATTGAGGACGCGTATCAAAGAGTTCTTTCCGGATTTCAGGATTATAACGCCCCGGATAACCGCCGATATGCGTCATCATCACCCGGACTTGTTCTACCTGGAAATGCGCAATCTTCGGATACTCCAACCGAAGATTCTGTCCGTCTATATTGCCATAAACTGCCCGTAAAGGATGAATAGAAGCCAAACGGGCCGCCAGTTCGTCCGAACCAATATCTCCGGCATGCCAGATTTCATCACAATCCGCAAAGTATTTCAAGTATTTATCATCCCAATAACCATGGGTATCTGATAATAGTCCAATTTTTCTCATAATTCGATTCGTTTGTTTAGCAAAAGTATCTATATTTACGATTCCAAGCGAAGCTTAGTATGGAAAATATGTATCGATATTTCAAACGGGATATTAGTTGGCTGTCCTTCAACTATCGAGTATTGATGGAAGCCGAAGACGAATCGTTACCAGTATATGAACGAATCAAGTTTCTCTCGATTTATTCATCCAATCTGGAGGAATTCTATGAAATTCGTGTGGCCGAACATCGGGGTGTAATCATGAAGAAGAGTTATGCCGAAGAGAGTTCGGAAGAAGCCGAAGAAACTTTGGCTGAAATCACCCGTGAAGTGAATTGGCAGCAACAAGAATACAAACGGGTCTTCCGGGAAGTCGTAGCCGAACTGGAACGTCAACACATTCATTTGTATCTTGACAGCCGGCCGGAACCTTTCCATGAAGCGTTTGTCCAGAACTTCTTTAATGAGGAAGTCTTTCCATTCCTGGCTCCGGTGATGATCCAGAAAGATGATATCCGGACCTTCATTCGCGACCGTCGTTTGTATCTGGTCATTCGAATGACCAAAAAGAGACATGACAAAGAGAGCTGTACCGAAGCAAAGCAAGTCCCGTATCAATATGCCCTGATGAAAATCCCCTACTCGAAAGTGCCTCGCTTCATTGAATTGCCCAGTCATGAAGGGAAACATTACATCATGTTCATCGATGATATCATCCGGGCAAACTTATCCTCTATTTTCCCGGGTTACGACATTGATTCGTGCTACAACATCAAGATATCGCGGGATGCCGACATTTATCTGGAAGATGAGACCAGCAGCAGTATAGTCGAGAATATCCGTAAGAAACTGAAAAAACGTAAGATCGGTGCTTTGAGTCGTTTCATGTACGACATGAGTATGCCGGATGATTTCCTCGACTTCTTATGCAAGGCTTTTAATATCGCGGAAGAAGATCTGGTAAAAGGCGGACGTTATCATAATCTGCAAGACCTGGCCAAACTGCCTAATCCACGAGGGAAAGAGTTGGAACGACAAGTTCCTTCGCCTATGCGAGTACCTTTCTTGGATGAAATGGGTTCCATGTTTCGGGCAGTCAAGAAACAGGATGTGTTCCTGCATTTTCCATATCAGTCGTTCGATTACCTGATCCGCCTGCTGATAGAAGCGGCCTTCGATCCGAAGGTTGATGAGATCAAGATTACGCAATATCGGGTTGCCGAAAATTCAGCCGTGATCAATACACTAGTCAGTGCCGCCCAGAACGGAAAGAAAGTGACTGTCTTTGTAGAACTGAAAGCCCGCTTCGACGAAGAGAACAACATGAGTGCCGCCGAACGGATGAAACAGGCAGGCATTCGTATCATTTACAGTATTCCGGGTTTGAAAGTCCATGCCAAAGTAGCAGTTATCTTACGAAAGGATGCCGACGACGGACGGAAGCGAAAAGACATAGCTTACCTCAGTACCGGCAACTTCAACGAGAAAACGGCCCGCATTTATTCGGATATGGCTTTGCTGACTTGCAATGCTGCCTTGGTACAAGACATCAACAAGGTATTTGCCGTATTGGAAGGTCGTCTGTCGAACCCGACTTTCTCCCACTTGCTTGTGGCTCGTTTTAATATGGTGCCTGAACTGGAACAGATGATCGAACGGGAAATCGAACATGTACGCCAAGGACGAAGGGGAAGGATTGTCCTCAAGATGAACGGCCTGCATGACAAACATATGATTGATTGCCTGTATCATGCCAGTGAATGTGGCGTGGAAATTGATCTGATTGTCCGGGGAATTTGTTGCCTAGTGCCTAATCAGCCTTATAGCCAGCATATCCGGATCACACGAATCGTCGATATGTTTCTCGAACATGCCCGCGTATGGTACTTCTACAATGATGGAAAAGAAGACTTATACCTGACATCGGCCGACTGGATGCGGAGAAACCTGAACCGCCGCATTGAAACGGCGTTCCCGATCTTGGATCCTGACATCAAACAGCAGATTATCGATATCCTGCAAATCCAGTTGAAAGACAATGTCAAGGCTTGCTGGATTGATGAGCACCTGAAGAATATCCCGAAGGTAGATGATCATCCGGAAAAGGTCTGTGCACAGCTGGCAACTTATGCCTACATTAAAAACAATCCTATCGAATAAGGCGCATGGACTGGACCGAACTTTATCCGTTTCTCTTTGGCATCGGACTGATCGCAGCGGTCATGCTGGCGTATGGACTGGGTTTGCATGTAGGTAAACGGCAGGAACGAGTTGCCATCAGTCGGAAACGATGGAAGCAAAAGCAATTCCTGATAGGCCGGCACCAGACGGAGCGAGAACAATATCTGGAGAAAATCCGATTCCTGGAAAAGGAACTCGGACGGATCAGTCAGGAATCAGTCGACTATCAGCAGAAGCTGGATGATATTGCTTTCTATCGACAGAAGATTCTGATCTGTGAGCAGCAGATCAAACAACTCTCGTCGGCTGAAACAGAACATCCCGGCTTATCGCTCCTCTTGCAATTGAAGGAAGACCCGCAGCATACGAATCTTTCCCGCCAGGAATGGGAAACCTTGTTTGCTTTCACTGACCTGCTGTTCAACAACACGCTTTCATTTTTGCAGGAGAAATATAACCTCACCCGCCATGAGCAAGAAATCTGTTGCCTGCTGAAGTGGCAATTTTCCCGCAAGGAACAACTCGCCGTCTTCAACAATACATCCGAAGCACTTGCCAAATCGAAGAACCGCCTCAAAAAGCATCTCCAACTCGACGACAAGACCGATTTGGATTGGTTTGTCTGGCAACAGTGCTTAAACCAACACTGAAACATCTCCCGAAAAGAGCGAAAAAGATTGCAGGAGCACATTTGATACACCAAATCACCCGTTGCGAGGTCGCGTGAGCGCATTTGATGCACCAAATCACCCGTTGCAAGGGTGCGTGAGCATATTTGATGCACCAAATCACCCGTTGCGAGGTCGCGTGAGCACATTTGATGCACCAAATCGCCCGTTGCGAGGTCGCGTGGGCACATTTGATGTACCAAATCGCCCGTTGCGAGGTCGCGTGGGCACATTTGATGTACCAAATCGCCCGTTGCGAGGGTACAAGGGTACATTTGATGCACCAAATCACTTGTTGCGAGGGTGCAGGAGCAGATTGTAGATCGACAAACACCCCTTGCGGAGTTGCGTGGGCAAATTGAAGACCGACAAACACCCCTTGCAGGGTCGCATGGGCAGATTGATGACCAACAAACACCCCTTGCAGGGTCGCGTGGGCAGATTGAAGATCGACAAACACCCGTTGCGGGGTTGCGTGAGGGGATTGAAGATCGACAAACACCTGTTGCGAGGTCACAAGGGGAGATTGAAGACCGACAGACACCTCCTGCAAGTCTGCAAGAGCGATTGCCTGCGTATCTTTTTCCTCCCCCTTCTGTCCGCATTCCATCCGTATTTTATCTTCCTTGTCCTTATAAACTACTGAACCACAATAAATAGAGTAGAGTTCCATTTGTCCGCCCATAAAATAAAGGAATCTGATGAAGCCACATTACCTTTGCCTCTGTACTTTTTCACTCATATTTGTTTATTCAGGTTTAATGGAAAATGGCTTTATGAAAACGAAACATCTATTCTCGGTTCCACTCCTTTTGAGTGGACTTATGCTTCTCGGATTGGCGAGTTGTAATTCCGGTTCTATCGTTAAACGGGCAACCGGAGTGCCGTATGAAGTACTGGTCGTGATGGATACAAACTTATGGAAAGGACAAGTAGGCGAAGCTGTCCGCGACAAGCTGCAAGAAGCGTATCCTGCCTTGCCCCAGGCGGAGCCAACAGCCGCCGTCTCTTATTGTGAACCGGCATCTTTCAACGACTTCATGCGTTATGTACGCAATATCCTGTTGGTGGATGTTAATCCCAGTGCCTATACCAAAGTCTCGCTCGTAGCGGACAAGGATGTCTGGTCCAGCGGACAACAAGTCATGCGCCTCCAGTCACCTTCAACTGATTCGCTGTTATGGTACCTGCAAGGGAAGACAAATGATATCCTTGCCTATATCCGGCAAATGGAACAGAAACGCTATGCCCAATATTTACAGGAGAATCACAACAGCTTGCTGGCAGAGAAGACACGTTCAGCCTTTCAACTCGACATCTATGCTCCGGAAGAGATGAATTCTTCGCAGACAGATTCGACGTTTCTCTGGTTTTCCAACAATGCGAACAGCGGACGAATGGATCTGATTTTCTATACTTTTCCGGCAGAGAATACGGACGCGCTCGAGGAATCGCATCTTATAGCCATGCGCGACTCAGTAACCCGACTCCATATTCCCGGCTCGTTTGAAGGTTCGTACATGATAACAGAAAACCGTTTCCCGGTCGAATATGAATCATTACAAAACGAAAAACAGCCTAGCGCCGTGATACGTGGTTTATGGAAAATGCAAGGCGACATGATGGGCGGACCATTTGTCTCGTATGCCTGGTATGATGCGCCCCGCCATCGGATAGTTGTAGCAGAAGGATTCGTCTATGCTCCCGAAACCAACAAGAAACTCTATATGCACCGGCTGGAATCCGCTTTACTCACGGCACGGATTTTATAACACCAGCCGTCGGATCTCTTCCGGATTATAACTGCTACGGATACGCCACTCTTGCGGATAAAGGTTATTGGCCCGGTTTCCTAAATTCTTTACGAAGCCGATAGGACGCTGTTGATAAGTCAGCAAAACATAACCTTTCTCCGCATCAGCTGGGAGCACCAGTGCTTCTTTCCGGAAATAGCGGATAGCCATTTCATCATCCACTTCGCATACGGGAAAAGCTGTTGGATTCAAGGCAGTACTCAACGCCAAGGCTTGCGCCGGTACCCAATCCTTTCCCTTCCATTCGCCCAATTCAATACCGGCAGAAAGGATATGAAGTTTTTCTTGCAATAACGGATAGATGGCCTGTACTTCGGAAGGTAACAAAGAAAGACGGATATCGTTCCAGACGGGTTGATAAGTCTCGCTTGCACGAACGGCTGAAAGAATGGACGTCGGAATATCGGGCTGTTTCTTCCCTTTCTGTTTCTTGTCCTTATTCTTGGTCTTGATCCGAAGTTCTTCCCGTTCACCGTCGGCTTTCCGTAGTGCAGCGAGGAAAAAGCCTTCGCCTCGTGTCCGATGTGGGAAAAAGCGATAGACCGGATTGGCATATTTCAAGGCTCCGCACACGCCCCAAGCATCATCAATCAGAATAGGCAACGGCTCGGCTCCTAATTCATCAATGATGTATTGAATATTCTCCTCATCTTCTTCCGTATTATATGTACAAGTACTATACACCAACAAGCCACCGGGTTTCAAGGCATTCCAAATATCATGCAGGATACGCCGCTGGCGGGAAGCACACAGCTCGACATTCGCCACGCTCCATTCACCCGTACTATCCGTATCCTTACGGAACATACCTTCACCCGAGCAAGGCACATCCGTAACGATCACATCAAAGAGATGAGTCAGTTCACCCAGTTCTGCCGGATCATTATTGGTCACGATGTGGTTCGGATAACCCCATTTCTGGATATTCTCTGCCAGGATATAGCTACGCGACCGGATCACTTCATTGCTCACCAATACACTTCCTTCAGGAAGAAGGCTCAACAGATGAGTAGATTTTCCTCCTGGAGCTGCACATAAGTCCAGACAAACTACCGGATCTTGTACATACGTCTTAATAGCCTGTTCAAGGAACATCGACGAAGCTTCCTGCACATAATAAGTACCATTCTGGAACAATGGATCAAAGGTAAAAGAAAGACGTTCGGGCAAATAATATCCCAAATGACTCCACGGTACCGGTGTTGCCTCCGGATGCTTGTCGCTCTTCTTCGGATTCATTCGGATACTAACCGGAACATCGGCCATCAACGCTTTTTCCAGTTCTGTATATTCGTCGCCTAAAAGTGCCCGCATACGGGTAATAAAATCAATAGGAAGTGCCATGTGTGCATGAATTGTTTCGTGCAAAAGTACTACATTTGCGGAAAATTAGAACTATGCAAGCATCATTATATCTGATACCGGTTACCTTGGGCGATACTGAACATCGCCGGGTCTTGCCGGAATACAACCGGGATGTCATCTTGGGCATCCGTCATTTCATCGTTGAGAATGTCCGCACGGCACGCCGCTTCCTGAAGAAAGTGGAACCATCCATTGTGATCGACGACTTGACTTTCTATGAACTGAACAAGCACACATCGCCTGAGCAAGTGGCCGGTTATCTGAATCCATTGGCACAAGGTGAATCGGTGGGTGTGATTTCCGAAGCCGGCTGTCCGGCGGTTGCCGATCCGGGAGCCGATGTGGTAGCTATTGCCCAGCGTAAGCATTATCCGGTCGTTCCTTTGGTGGGTCCGTCGTCTATTATCTTATCAGTAATGGCGTCTGGCTTTAACGGACAGAGCTTTGCCTTTCATGGTTATCTGCCTATTGATGCTGCCGAACGTACCAGCACCATCAAGAAACTAGAAGGACGAATTTATGCCGAGAACCAGACACAGCTCTTTATCGAAACGCCTTACCGTAACCGTAAACTGGCAGAAGAACTGATTCGTACCTGCCGCCCGTCCACGAAGCTGTGTATTGCTTCGAATATCACTTGTGCAGATGAATGTATCCAGACACATCCGGTTAAGGAATGGGCCGGGAAGTTACCGGATTTCGACAAGAAACCAACCATCTTCTTAATCTATAAATAACATGGGAACCTACGAAGCACATCCAACAGCAGTTATCGACGATGGTTGTCAGATCGGGGAAGGTACACATATCTGGCACTTCTCGCACATCATGTCTGGTTGTCGTATCGGGAAGCATTGTAATATCGGACAGAATGTGGTGATTTCACCCGGAGTCGAGATCGGCAATCAGGTAAAGATTCAGAACAACGTGTCTGTCTATACCGGTGTTATCTGTGAAGACGATGTTTTCTTAGGTCCCAGTTGTGTCTTCACCAACGTGATCAATCCGCGGAGCGCCATTTCCCGCAAGCATGAATACCGAAGTACCCGTGTGAAACGAGGAGCTACTATCGGAGCCAATGCCACCATTGTCTGCGGACATGAGATTGGAGAATACGCCCTTATCGGAGCCGGTGCTGTCGTTACCAAAGATGTTCCACCATACGCCTTAGTGGTGGGTAATCCTTCTCAACAAATCGGTTGGGTCAGTGAATATGGCTGTCGCCTTGAATTCGACAAGATGGGTCACGCTGTCTGTCCGGAAAGCGGCGAGCATTATATACTGGAGAATAATCAGGTACGGAAAATAAAGAATGGATAACTGACACTGGAAAAACTCCGGATGTCAATTATCCATTCCTATTCGTTAGGCTTACCTGTCGTTAATGTTTCAGAACGGGTAAAATATCGGAAAGTATTTTATCTGTTGCACCTACCTGACTGGCAACAAAGTCGCCGGCTGCTTTTCCGGCTGCCTGCATCACCTCCGGCTGCGTAATAAACTCGTTCATCTTATCTTCAAACTCAGCCATTGAATGGATACAGAAACCACCACCTACAGCTATCAGGTCTTTGGCTTCCTTGAATTTCTTATGGTTCGGACCAAATAATACCGGAATACCATAAACAGCCGCTTCGACTGTATTGTGGATACCTACTCCGAAACCACCACCGATATATGCCATCTCACCGTACCGATAAATCGATGACAAGAGACCGAAGCTATCTATAATCAGGCAATCCTTACCTTCCAGATCTTTTTCTGACCGTACTTCAGAAAGGCGGATAAAAGGCCGTTCTAACAATGCCGCGATCGAAACCAAGTGGCTTTGGTGAATTTCGTGCGGAGCAATGATCAGCTTGATCCGTTCCTGCTTATTGAAATAAGGAATAATTACCTGTTCATCCTGAGGCCAGGAACTGCCGGCCACCAGTGTCAGTAATTTCTCTCCTTTTTCATTATGTACAAATTTGTCAATCAGTGGCAAATCTTTGGCCTGATTACGAACTTCCTGTACCCGGTCAAAACGAGTATCACCGGTCACCGTCACATTATGAATACCATATTCGGCCAGCAGTTCTTTCGAACGTTCATCCTGCACGTATAAATGAGTGAAATGATGGAGCATCTTCCGATAAGGTGCCCCAAACCATTGGAAGAACAACTGGTCAGGACGGAAAATAGCGGAGATAATATAAACCGGAATATTCCGTTTCTTAAGAGCAGCCAGATAATTTCCCCAGAATTCATATTTGATAAAGACGGCAGCAACCGGATGTGCCAGCTTCAGGAACTTATTGACCCGATAAGGTGTGTCAAAAGGCAGATAGCAGATGACATCAGCACCGGCATAATTCTTGCGTACCTCATATCCCGACGGAGAAAAGAATGTCAGCAAGATTTTATACTGCGGATACTGCTCCTTGATCTTCTCCATCATAGGACGTCCCTGTTCGAACTCGCCCAGTGACGCGGCATGAAACCAAATATATTTCTCGCCCGGCTGAATCTGCGAACGCAAGATCTGGTTAGTACGCCACTGGCCCAGACGCATGGTCCGAGCTTTCTTGTGGAACGGAGCGATCAACTCGATAATCAGGGAGTATAAATGAATAATCAGGCTGTACATACTTCTTGTCTCGTTAACTCACGACCTTATTTCGTCTTATCCCAAAACTTCGATAGCACGTTGGATACGGCGGATAGATTCTTCCTTACCCAAAGCTTCGGTTATATCAAAGATATGCGGACCTTTGCCTTCGCCCACCAATGCCAGACGTGTGGCATTCATGATATTACCCAGATGATAACCTTTGCTTTCGATCCAGGCTTTTGCCGCATTTTCCGTACTTTCAATATCAAATGGTTCATGTGCACGCAATACTTCGATGAACTCAGTCAGCTGAGCTGCACTGTCTTCCTTCCAGCGTTTCTTACGAGTCTTTTCGTCGTATTCAGTCGGAGCTACGAAAAAGAATGCACATACATCCCACAAATCCTTGATAAAGCTGACACGGTCTTTCATCATGCCTACCACTTTTTCAACATAAGCCGGATCAGCATCTACTCCATGTTCCTTCAGGATCGGCATAAACAAGGCTGCGATTTCCTTGTTGTCTTTCTTCTGAATATATTGGTGATTGAACCATTTTCCTTTTTCGTAGTCGAACTTCGCGCCGCTCTTGCTGCAATGTGACAAGTTGAATGCCTTGATCAGTTCATCCATACTCATTACTTCCTGGTCGTTACCCGGATTCCAACCTAACAAAGCCAAGAAGTTGACAACGGCTTCGGGCAGATAACCGCTTTCACGATAGCCTGAAGAAATATCGCCTGTCTTCGGATCGTGCCATTCCAACGGGAAAACCGGGAATCCCAGACGATCACCATCACGTTTACTCAGCTTTCCGTTTCCTTCCGGCTTCAGCAACAATGACAGATGGGCAAATTGAGGCATGGTATCAGCCCAACCGAAATAACGATACAACAGAACATGCAACGGAGCACTCGGCAACCATTCTTCTCCACGGATCACGTGTGTTACTTCCATCAGGTGGTCGTCCACAATATTAGCCAAGTGATAGGTTGGCAACTGGTCTGCCGACTTATACAATACCTTATCATCCAGGATTGACGAGTTGATCACCACTTCTCCACGGATCAGGTCGTTCACATGTACATCTTCGTTCGGCTCAATCTTGACACGAACTACATATTGATTGCCGGCATCCATTAAAGCCTTCGTTTCTTCTGCCGACAAAGTCAACGAATTGCGCATCTGCAAACGTGTAGATGCGTCATACTGGAAATTCGGAATTTCCTTTCTCTTGGCTTCCAGTTCCTGTGGGGTATCGAATGCGATATAAGCATGACCGGCTTCCAGCAACTGATCAACATATTTCTTATAAATCTCCCGACGTTCACTCTGACGATAAGGACCATAGTTTCCACCGAAACCTACACCTTCATCAAAATGAATACCTAACCAGGTAAGAGCTTCAATGATATAAGCCTCGGCTCCCGGCACGAAACGCTGGGAATCAGTATCTTCAATACGAAGAATCAAGTCTCCGCCATTTTGCTTGGCAAACAAATAATTGTATAAAGCTGTACGAACTCCTCCGATATGCAAAGCGCCTGTTGGGCTGGGTGCAAAACGGACTCTAACCTTTCTTTGAGTCATAATCATACTTGGATTAAATAATATTGGGGCAAAAGTACGCCTTTTTTTTCTGTTAATAAACTTTTTTGCGTACATTTCGCCTTCAAATGAATTTGTGAAGTTGTAAGGTTACGGGTAAATGAGGTTATAAGGTTATGCAGTTGTAAGTTAACCTTATGCACTCGTCAACGAAAACCGGGTCAACTCGTCAACTCAAAAACTAATAAACGTGATATGAATATTAAGAATTACAACGTACATCCGTCTATATTTTTTATCATCGCAGCCTTGCTGATGGCTTACTTTTTTCCACGTGATGCGAAGTTTAAATATCAGTTTTACGAAGGAAAACCGTGGCGCTACGGTTTGCTGACCGCTCCAACCAACTTTCCTATCTACAAGACGGATGCTCAGGTAAAAGAAGAACAGGACAGCGTACTGAAAAAATTCCAGCCTTATTACCGGGTGAATCAGGAAATCGAGTCCAATCAAATTGATAAATTGCGGACTGATTATAACAACCGCCTGAACCAACGGGTAACGTCGGCTTATATGCAATACATCGAGAAGATGCTCCAACAGCTATATAGCAACGGTATTATCTCGCCGGAGGAAATGGAAAAGCTCCATGCCCAAGGTTATTCCCAGATTAACCTGCTACGCAACACGGTTTCTTCGCCGCATTATGTATCAGACTTCTTCACCGTCAAGTCGGCTTATGAGTTTATCATCAACAATTGTCCGTCCAGTCTGAACCGTTCTTTGCTTCAGGCTTGCGATATCAACAACTATCTGGTCGAGAATGTCAGCTACGATACGGAGATGTCTGACCGCGTCAAACAAGAATTACTGCAAAGTGTTCCGATTTCGAGTGGTGTCGTGCAGGCTGGAGAGCGTATCGTGGACCGCGGCGAAATCATCGACTCACAAACGTACAATGTCCTTCGTTCGCTGAAGAAAGTCTATGAATCCAAATCCGGAGGAAACCAACGACATCATTTGATGCTTGCCGGACAAATCATCCTCGTCTTCGGTATTATCTTCTGCTACTGGCTGTATCTCTGGTCATTCCGTATCAAGTTCATGCATAACCGGCGGAATGCATTTTTCCTGATATGCTGTATTTTCGTACCGGTTTTCCTGACCGAGATATGTGTCACTTACAGCATCTTCAACATTTATATTATTCCGTATGCCATTGTTCCGATCGTCGTCCGCACCTTCTTCGATTCGCGGACAGCTTTGTTCACCCATCTGATTGCGGTACTGATCAGTTCGATCATGGCACCTTTCCCGCACGAGTTCCTCATCCTGCAGATCATTGCCGGCATGGTAGTAACTTTCAGTTTGCGTGAATTATCCGAACGTTCCCAGCTGATGCGCTGTTCGTTCTTTGTTTTCCTGTCATACAGTTTATCCTACCTCGGACTCGGTCTCTATCAGGATGCCGATCTGAACAAGATTCATTGGGTGATGATGCTTTATTTCGGGATCAACCTCATCCTGCTTATGTTTACTTACGTCCTGGTCTATATGCTGGAAAAGACATTCGGTTATTTATCTACCATCACGCTGGTGGAACTGTCGAATATCAATTCGGGTATTCTGAAGAAACTGAGTGAAACTTGTCCCGGCACCTTCCAGCATTCCTTGCAAGTATCCATCATTGCTTCCGAGGCTGCGGCCAAGATAGGAGCCAATGCTCAACTGGTCAGAACCGGAGCCATGTATCATGATATCGGGAAAATGTGTAATCCGATCTTCTTCACCGAAAATCAGAACCAGCAGAATCCGCACGACGGCTTGTCGTTCGAAGAAAGTGCGCAGATGGTGATCAGTCATGTGACCGAAGGTGTCAAGATTGCTGAAAAGGCTTCTCTACCGAAAGAGATCATCGACTTTATCCGTACGCACCACGGACGCGGCAAAGCCAAATATTTCTATAATTCCTTCAAGAACAAATATCCTGACCGGGAAGTGAAAGACGAATTGTTTACTTATCCCGGTCCGAATCCATTCTCTAAAGAAACAGCTATCGTGATGATGGCCGACTCGGTCGAAGCCGCTTCACGCAGTCTGAAGGAGCACACCGTGGAAGGTATCCAGCAACTGGTCAATAAAATCATTGAGACACAGATTGCCGATGGATTGTTGAAGAATGCTCCGCTTACCTTCCGGGATGTGGAATCCGTTAAACAAGTCTTCATCGAGAAGCTGAAGATCATGTACCACACCCGTATCAGTTATCCTGACTTGAAGAAGAAATAACACGGGCCAAAAGTCCTCGGCAGGCATCTTCCAGCAGGTCGAGGACAAGTTCAAAGCCTTCGGCTCCGCTATAATAAGGATCGGGCACATAATCATAAAGGCCGTTCGTCGAATATTCCATCATCTGATGGATTTTCTGTTCGGTAACCAAATCAGGAGCTTTCTCTTTCAGATCATCAATATTCCGGTTGTCCATACCAATAATCAGGTCGAAATCATAGAAATCCTGTGTTCGGACCGGACGGGAAATAGAATCTAACCGATATCCCCGGCGGATAGCATGGGCACGCATCCGAGGATCGGCAGGTTCGCCTTCATGATAACCGATAATCCCTGCCGAATCAATCAGAAAACGGTCTTCCATTCCGGCATCTTTCACCAGCTTCTTCATCACTGCCTCTGCCGATGGTGAGCGGCAAATATTTCCGAGACAAACAAATAGGATTTTGTATTTCTTATTATTAAACAGATCGTTAGCTTCTTTCATTTAGAACTTGTTTACAAGATGGTTTACATTTAACTCAATCACAACCGCTTCAGCATCATTTGATACCCAAACGCCACGATGTTTTGATTACATGGCAAACTCAAAAGCTATGTCCTTGTGAGCGTATGTTCCTCCATATCGTCCGGCCTTCGCCTGAACACTTATCGCATTTGTACGAGCCACAAACTCCTTGACACTTATTTTAAAGCTGTTTAACCCAGACTGATTTCTAATTGTGGCGAATTCGCCATAATTAAAATCGGGATTATACACCTTTTCCCAAATACCGATGTATTCAAGTGTATTACGATTACGCAACCAGTCGGTTATGAAAAAATCTCCGTCTTTGGCACGCAACATATCGGTCAGACAGATATAATCCTCTCCATCTACCTTTATAACACTGACTTCAGTATTTTGAACCGTTATTTTTGCCATTCACATTTGACTACTTATTTCGTTTACAAAGTTACGTTTTTTATTCAATTGTACATCAAACTCATACAACATTATTAGTTATTCCCTTATGGGCTATCTTCTCATCGAAAATCCTCTTTTTTTGAAAAGCTAACCAACCAAACTTATATTTCCTATTACATTTTCTTTGTTCGCCCAGGGCGAACATATAATCACCCACTCCAAACATATATTCGCCCTGGGCGAATATAAAAACGCCGGCGGCAAATAAAGTTTATCCCGTAAGAAACGAAAAAAATCCGTGTATGCGGATGAAAAATCACTTATTGGATATTCTGTAAATTATATTATCAATTATATATAGCCACTTTTATTACTAACAGAAGTAAATTTTTTGACAGAAAATTTTAAAAGTTCTATTAATTCATTACTTTTGCGATTGGATTCTTACGCCTTAACCATAAGGTAGTAATAGTAATGACTTGCCCTACTAAAGCAATTGGTTAAGAAGCCCGCGCCGAACAGCGTATGAACTTATTTGTTTAAGATAAAATATACGTTGTGGGCATAGGGCGGGAAAGAAGGAATCCAGACATATGAAAGGCGTTTACTAGACGCTTTGTTCTTGACGTATCGAAATCTCGCAAATTTACGATTGCAGTCTAGGACATAGCAACGGTAGATGCCCAGGGTGTGATTATACGACCATAGGTGTATCGTATAAGCATTGATCATACTCGTATAAGTATGAAAGAATGTGTTATAGATATGCCCAAAGTTTAAAAAGTATATATCATATCGGCGTGGGCTCTGACGTTGTCTGTTCGACTGCAATAGGCAATGCGAGAGCCTCGATACGTGGAATGGACAAAGGATGATTCCACGCTTTTTTTATGTCATGCCGAATTGTTGAATTTTAATTTAGGCGTGCCATGAAATGTTCGATATGTAATACGGATATAAGCGGTCGATATTGGATTGACACTTGGGGGCAAACGATTTGTGCTAACCACAAAATAGATCATTGCTCCTCGTGCGGTCGATTTGTTAAACCTACTGATACTCATTTGACAGATGGGCGATGTTTGTGTGCCTACTGTCTTCCTTCCGTAGTCCGCCTTCCCGAACATATTGTATGGGTAGAAACACGTGTACGTACGATTCTTGCCACTCATGGTATTTCGGATATTCCTAAAGATATACCGATTTGGTTGGTTTCTCCTAGTGAAATTTGTAGTTATCATTTTACATACTAATTCAAAAATATGACTACACCGTTCCTCACCAAGAAGGGAAATAGATATTAAATTATAAACAAAATAAAAATTAAGTATTATGGATGAACATGTATTTTTACAGGAAAAGGGTGTAACAGTAACAAATGCCCGTTTTATTACGTATGGTAAAACACAAGTTTTAGCAGGTATCACATCTGTTGATTGTTTAGTTAGAACTCCAAGCCGGTTTTGGCCGATTATTCTTATTCTCATAGGGCTTGTATTGATTTTTGCTGTAGGGAGCGGCCTTTTTATGGGATTAATTAGTGCAGGCTTAGGAATCTTTTGGCTAGCAATGCAAAAAAGCGTTTACATTGTACAGTTGGAAAGTGCATCTGGAAAAGTGGATGCCTTGGAAAGTAAAGATAAGGATTTTATATTCCGCGTGGTGGACGCATTGAATAATGCAATCGTAGCAAGAGGATAAGACTATCAAGCAGAATAATTGTATCGTTCATAAAATGAAAGAATATGGCATGGGGATTTAATTCACGTCAAGATGATTTCTTGAATGAAATGCGTAGTATGTTTGAACAAGTGATAGCCAATGCGAATATGACACGAGTCTCAGAGGTGGAAACATCTATGCAATCTCATTCAGAAGAAATACAAGAACGCGAAAACGAATTAATAGAACGCGAACGAGTATTGGAACAAAAACAAGAAGAGTTAATGCAAATGCAACTCGACTTGGAACATAAACAGCAAGAGTTAGAAACACGTAATGCCCAATTAAAAGAAAAGGAGCAAGCTTTAGCTGTAATTTCTGAATCTCAGGTAGCAAGTGAAGGTGATTGGAGTAAATTTTATCATTTATTGGAAGGCATGAAGCAAGATGTGGCAGAAATTGTTCGCCGCGACGAATTAATGAAAAGCCTTCATGCCGAATTGCAACAACACAATCGTAACTTACATGCCGAGATTATCAAGCCTTTGCTTTTGCATTTGGTAAATGTGCACAAACGTATGTTGGAAACCTACCAGCATTATTGTAAGCTATCTGTAGAAGAGAATTCGGATATTTATAAGAAATTATTAGAGGCAATCAATAATAATATTCTCTTAATTCGGGATACATTAGAAGAAGAATATGATTGGTGTTACTTTGAACCGAAAGAGGGTGATGATTATTCTCCCAAAGAATATAATGCGTTGCGGACTGTAGAAACTGACGATCCGCAGAAGGTTGGTAAAGTGGCCATTTGCGTGGCAGGTGGCTTTCGTGAAATCGCAACAGGACGCATAATTCGTCCGGCAATAGTAAGTATATATAAATTGAATAAATAATTATGGACAAAAGTAGAGCAGTATATGGAATAGATTTGGGAACGACGTATAGTTGTGTGGCCCAAGTAGACAAATATGACCAGCCTACGGTGCTGGATAATTTCGAAGGTGATATGACAACCCCTTCTGTCGTTTATTTTGAGAATGAGAACAATGTGGTTGTAGGAAAAGAGGCGAAAAGCATGTTAGCTGCCGAACCGGAAAAAACAGTCGCTTTCGTGAAACGTGAAATGGGAGTCGATGAAAGTTTTGACAAACGGACAAATCGTTTCCCTTATCATTATGATCCGGCAGAAATATCTGCATTTATCTTGAAAAAGATTGTGAAAGATGCTAATGATCGAAGTGATAATCCGGAACCTATTAAAGACGTGGTGATTACTTGTCCTGCTTATTTCGGTACAAAAGAACGTATGCAGACAAAACAAGCAGGAGAGATTGCCGGTTTAAATGTATTGGCTATTATTAACGAGCCAACGGCTGCGGCTATTTGTTATGGATTAAAAACCGATGAGCAAAAAACTGTGTTGGTTTATGATTTAGGAGGTGGTACGTTTGATATTACCATGATTCGGGTCAATGGAGGAGCTATTAAGGTGGTTGCAACTGGTGGTGATCATCATTTAGGAGGAGCTGATTGGGATTTGGCTTTCGCCGAATATATGTTAGGCGTTTTTAACGAGCAAAACAAAACATCATATACATTTGATGATGACCCGACTCTCAAAAATACACTTATATTAGAGGCAGAAACCAAGAAGAAAATTCTGACAGGTAGAGAATCTGTAAAATTTAACATTCAGTATAATGGTCTATCTGCCCGTGGAGAGATTACACGGAGTACCTATGATTCTTTGACAGAAAGCCTACTGGAAGAAACGATTCGGAAAACACATGAATTGTTGGATATAGCACATGATAAAGGTTTTGAGCATATTGATGAATTCCTTTTGGTAGGAGGTAGTAGCCGTATGCCTCAAGTGAAAGAACGTGTAGATCGGGAATTTGGTTGTGATGCTAAATTACATGATCCAGATAAGTGTGTCGCATTAGGTGCCGCAATTTATGCGATGAACGAGGCTTATCTACAGGCAGTACAGGAATATGAGGAAGGTGAGCGTGATGAAAAACCTGCACCATTGCGAGGAGATCGAACACGAGTGGTAAATGTTACAAGTAAGACATATGGAACGGATATGATTGGAGGAAAAGTTAAGAATATAATATTTTCTAATACGACACTTCCTGTTAGGCGTTCAGCTCGATTTGGTACTTCTCTAGATAATCAACCAGAAGTATCTGTACAACTTATAGAAAGTGACTTTATCGAAAAAGACGGAGATGTAGTTGATGTTAAATATTGTGATATCATAGTCCCAGATGCTATTTTGCCCTTAACTAAAAATTGGCCAAAAGGTACTCCTATAGAAGTTGTCTTCGATATAAATAATGAAGGTTTATTGAAAGTTGAAGCTTATGTTGATAAAGACCGAATAGAATATGAGATTAAACTTCAAGGGGTAAAAAATGAACAAGAAATGGAAGATTCCAAAAGAAAGGTAGATAAGGTATTTGTTGGATAAGTTTATTAAGTTCAATTTTTATTTGAGGGTATGCTATTTTAAATTTGAAACGAACTATGTATATCTCTTGTTGAAATTTTATGGCTCGCTTCATTTTTTTAACATACCCTCATTCCCCATAATAGTAAAAGTTATGATAGATCAGAATAAATTAAAGTTGGATGTAGACAAATGGAATAAGGCCTGTCGATATTTGAAAAATCAAGAAAAGGAGATGCCTAAAGAGGAATGGTCTGTCATTCAGTACCTGGTGGATGATTATATCTTAAAGATTAAACCTACAGAAGCCGATCAGGAAGAATGCCGTAAGTCTTTACAACAATTGTCTACTTATGAAAAATATCATATTAAGAATCGTGAGATCATAACCCAAGAACGCGAACTAAAACGTATAGCAACAGCGTATTTTCTTGCAGGCGAGGAAGAATTTTTAGCTTTCAAAAAAGCCAAAGGAATTCGGTTGCCTGAACCAATTTCATCTCCAATGGCACTAGAATCCTCGGCTTCGCTTATAAATCCGGGGTTATTGAAACAAAAAGCAAGTAAATTATATGAGGCTTATGTGTTTGTCGAGAAAAACATGCACTTGCTGGAAGAAAATATAGAACTTCCATCCATGATTTTATTATTGGACCAATGGAAAGAATCATGGACCTCGAATATAAAGGAAGAAAGTGAAGAACTAATTAAAAAACTGAAAGATTGTGATCGTTTACATGGAAATAACCGAGAAGTTATTACCTACAGTAAAATTGTACGGGATATAGCTTATATGTTCTATTGTAAGGACCGAGAGACTTTCGAGGCTTTTGCCAAAGCTGTACGAGATTATGACAGGATTCATGCTTTTCCTGATCTTTTAGCGACTCCAACAACCTCATCACCATCTCATTCACAATCTGCATCGTCATCATCAGTACAACAACCTTATAATAATCCGTCAATACCCAATACTCCACCTATTTACAATGGACCATCAATTCGAATAAATGCAGTAGAGTTTGCAAGTTTTTTTCCTAATGGACAGATAATGGATGATTATGGGAAACAGGTCTTTTCTGATAGTTTTTATCTGATGCCTCGAATTTATTTTACACGCCTAAATTCAGCTATTCGAACCGCATCCATAGATTATAAGTTGTATAATCCAAGGTTAGATCTTTGTACAACACCAGATTCTTCTTTGGGATATACAATGAGCGAGCAAATTGACCTGTTGGATTCACCAACCCAAGTTTTTGGATTTGGCAGCGATACTCAAGGTTTTTTTACAACTGGTACTTGGTCTGCCGAATTTTATGAGAATGGACAATTACTTTATCATACAAATTTATTAGTTTATGAAGCAAGGAAAATACGAAAATATGTTCCTTCGCAACAAGAATCTCCTCGTCAAAATCCAAGTCAAAGTCGGCCAGCAAGAAAGAAAAGGACATATAGTTGGTTATTTTTCTTAATACTACTTGCCAGTATTATTGGGGCTGTCTACCACTTTTGGTATAAAGACTATAGAATTGATCAAACGACACCTCGCACTTTCGTTTATGCAACCAATTTATTCTTGCGTTCATCAAAAGTGGCAGATGTTGATGATAATCGTTTGGGAACCATACCTTACGGCTCGGAATTAATCACTTATTCAAATGAAAATGGATGGGCATATGTGAAGACAAATGGTCAAAAAGGGTATGTTTCTTCGGATTATTTGTTAGAAAGTGTGGATTTCTTTTTATTGAATAGTGTTTGGGGAAATGAGGAAGCCAAAGAACTTGTACCAACAGCGAAATATCGCTTGGCACTTTTGGACTATTATAAACGTGCAGGTTTAAAGGGAGGCACGGAATGGCAACTGTATACGAAATCTCCAGGTTCGAAAGAAGACAATGTGTTTTATTCAAGATTGTTCAATAAAAATAGTCGATTTGTAGATTTTGCGTTCTTATTGAAGAATAATCAAACCGGAGAACGAAGATTTGTCTTGTATTCATTCGATAATGAAACAGAACAACCCATATTTTGTCATGCGATGGAGGCTCCTAAAGATGCTTTCATTAATGATATTATTTGTAACAAACGATCATCCAATATACGAATGACAGTTTATTATTCCAACGGCGACAAAACGACAGTAAATGTAGAAAACGCACCGGTTGTTCAATCTCGTATAGCAGAAAACCCAGTTTCAACTTCAAATACTCAAAGTGCTTTTCAAAATCAGACTGGTAGTGAGAAAACAGCACGTGAGTTGAATGAACTTGGATTTCTAGCTTACACACGAGGACAATATGAAACGGCTTTGAATTACTACAATGAGGCAGTAAAAAAAGGTTCTGATGAGGCTTTAGCTAATTTAGGATGGATGACTTATAAAGGATTGGGGACTCCTAAAGATGGAGCCATTGCTATTTCTTATTTGAAGGATGCGATTGAAATGGGGAATGCAAATGCTTGTTATTATTTGGGTGTATTGTATGAAAATGGTATCTATGATTCTCAATTGTTTAAAGACAGGGAGGAGTCTCTTCGATATTATAAGCTGGGAGCAGATCGTGGACAATCGCAAGCGGCAGAAGCTTATTCTCGTTTATCAAAAGGTAGTTCTAGTACTCGGATATCAAACTCCACATCAGGCATTCCAACGCCAAAAATTCCTTCCTCAGGTTTGGTGTTTAACAAAGATTTAAAAGGGAAATCTCTGTCTGTAAGCAATCCTTTTAGACAAAGAGGAGGTTCATATTCAATAGCTTTTTGGACTGATGATTTTTCAAGCCGAACTGTTTTAAGCGCAATTCATCCCGATCGTGTTAAGGGGTGGGAATTTCCTAAAATCACATTTCAATCTAATGGTATTTTCTTACTAGGAACAGATGATAGGAGCAGTGTTTCTTATTCGATTTTCCCTTATGACTTGACCAAACTCGCGGGGGAACGTCATTTTATTTGTGTAGTTTGTCAACCGGGAGTCTATCAAAAGGAAAAGCTCCTCTATATAGATGGTCAGTTTATAGCCTCCTTGCCCAATCCTCAGGTCGCCCAGTCGCAAAGCGCTTGCCCGAACATTCAAATCGGAAGTGGTCTCCATTCTGTTTTCTTTTATATAAAGGCCTTGACAAACCAAGAGGTTTCTGACCTATATCAGGCGAGTAAGTAAACGAACTTAAATAAAAAGTACAAATAGGATTTTTTGTAAAGAAGGAGGTATTATATGGAATATATAAAATATAAAGATGATTTACCTGAAAATACGATAAACAGAATTAAAAAGAAGTTGATCGATTTAGATATTCATACAACGGAACAATATTATAGTTGTGAAGATTTGGTATATTCTTGTAGAATTAATATAGATGCACCGTCATTACGATCCTTGAATGTTGGAACTAATGGCAAAGGTATGGATAAGTCTTATTCTCTCGCAAGTGGTTACGGAGAATTGATGGAACGTATGCAGAATAAGATGCTCCTTTTTGAAGCCTTAAAATATTCAAGTAGGAATTATATAAATTCTAAAACTAAAAAGCTCCCTTTCCGTCTTTTCCCTGATGAGAGTGAACAGATTTACCAATCTGATACTTTTGTTGATTTGGTTAACCGTTATTTTCCAAATTACAAAATTGATAGAATTAAGTATGAGTTAAATGACAAAATTACTTGTTTAACGATTCCCTTTATAGATGTCTTTGATAAAGAAGAAATTCTAATTCCAATAGATATTGTTAGAGCAAATAGTTCTACTGGAATGTGTTCGGGTAATACACCGTCAGAAGCTATTGTACAAGGAATAAATGAGATCTTTGAACGTTATGTACTTCAAAGAATGTATATTGACAAAATAACTCCTCCGTCATTTCCGAAAGATTATTTCAATGGTTCTGAAATACATAGAAGACTGGAGAAACTAAAGAAAAATGGATATCTGTATGATATTAAAGATTGTTCTTTAGGAAAAGGATTACCTGTGATTGGACTGTTATTGTCTAATACAAAAAACGGAACATGGACTTTCCGTTTAGGGTCAGACTTGTCGCCTGTGATTGCTTTAGAAAGGTGTTTTACTGAAATTTTTCAAGGAAGGAAATCTAATGAGTATTGTTTTAATCCAATATCATTAGGGAAAAAGATAAGTATTTGTGATGAATATAAAAAGAACTTAAGAGATGGAACCGGTGTATTCCCTGAAAAGTTACTGGGAGATATACCAGATTATAATTTTGGATCATCCTCCTTTTCCAGAACAGAGAATAGTATGAACGATTTGAAACAAATAATACAATATCTCATATCAAAAGAGTATCGTCTATTAGTGAGGGATAATTCATTTTTTGGTTTTCCCACATTCCAATTGATGATTCCTGGATTATCAGATCAATGTTATGAGGTTAATGATATTATTAGAGATTATATATGGTATCAGAAGCATTTGAATGAAGTATGGCCTCTCTATCGTTTGAAAGAGCTGACTGGAGATGAAACAATAAATGCCTATTCTATAATACAAAAAAAATACTCCGACCGGTCTTTTATAAAACTTTTTCCATATTGTGACTCATTACAAGCAAATGTACAAAAAGATTTGCTTCTATTTCTTTTGTCTATTAAGATGAATGATTATGAAAAGGCTTTCGAGAATATTTGTAACTATATGAAATTTCGTTCAGTAAATAGGTTTAAATACGATGAATATCTATCATGTGTTAAAGACTATATTTACCTTAAGAAAGAAAAGAAATTATTGTCTCATGCAAGAACTATTTTAGGTAAGTTTTATTCTATAAAAGCAATAGATGAGGTTGTGTCTGATTTTGATGATTCATGGAATATTATGAAAAATTATTCCTTCCCATCTTGTTTCAATTGTGAAACTTGTCATCTTAAATCTCATTGTTCATATTCGGATGTTATAGATTTCGAATATAACATACAAATGCAACAACTCAATAACCCTATTAAACAAGACAAGATATTAGAACTGTTTAAATAGTAATTAGATATGATAACTACAGAATCAATATACAAAACAAAAAGGATATGTTCATTGATGATAACACATGCTTGTAATCTAAATTGTGTTTATTGCTTTGAAAAATATAAAAACAAAGGCGAAAAATTTATGTCTTTTGAAACAGCAAAAATGATTATTCTAAAGGAAATAGATATTTTCCGTAAAAAGCATAAAGATCCAATGGATAGGTTTGCTATAGAGTTTTTTGGAGGTGAGCCCTTATTGAATTTTCCTCTTATAAAGAAAATTTTCGAATGGGTATGCACTTTGGATATAGATTTCCCATTGATGTTCCAGACTACAACTAATGGAACATTATTCAATAAGGCGAATTTGGAATGGTTTACTTTGCATAAAAATAGCTTTAGGGTTGTTGTTTCAATTGATGGAGATCAAATTATGCATCAGACTAATAGAGGATGTGATAATGAGAAAATACCATTGGAGTATATCGTTAATAATTGGCCTAATTCTTATTTTAAAATGACTGTTTCTAGAGAAACTTTACATTCTTACGCAAAGGGCATTATAGAATTAACAACAAGGGGTTATAAGGTTCCAAGTTCATTGGCTGAAGGGGTTAATTGGACATGGGATGATTGTTATGTATACAAAGAAGAATTACTGAAAATAGCAAGTTTCTACTTAAGTCATCCTGAATACAAACCTGATCAACCATTTGATTATTCGTTTACTAAACTTTTGTATAATTGGAAAGTTCCTCCAAGAAATTGTGGAGTAGGCGTAAATGTTTCTATATATGATACTGATGGGAAAGTTTATCCGTGTCATTTATTTTTACCGATTGTTACTGGCGAAGAAAATGTTGAAAATGTAATTAAAAGCATTGACTTTGAAAATGACAGTACTCTTATTGATGAATATTGTTTAAAATGTCCTATCCGTAACATTTGCCGTACTTGTTATGGATATAATCAATTGGAACGTGGTGGTGTAAAGAATAGGAATATGACAAAATGTAAAATGCAACTTGTTGAAGCAGAGGTTATCTCTAGTTTTCAAATTCAATATTTCTTGAATAAGAAAAGTTATTTGACAAAGGAAGATAAGCTGAATTTGAAAGCTGCATTAACTTGCTACAAATTAGTTCATAATAATAAATTTGATTTTCAATAAAAGCGACAAAGTCGCAAATATGTTTAACTTATAATTTAAATAGTCATGAAAGAAGTAATTGATTTGGAATTGCTCAAGGAAGCCGAAAATGTAATAGCTTCTTTAGAGAGTGAAGAATTGGACAGTGAAATTAATTCAGTTCATTGTTCTTGGTGTACAAATTGTGCTGGTATTGTCGGTGATTGATAAGTCTAGACAGTAAACAAAAGAATGAGAGGCCTTTTTGAGGTTTCTCATTCTTAATAGGGATTATATGAATTTAGCATATGTTTTCATTTATAAGATATATTATATACTATGGGACTAATACTTAGAGAAGACAAGAATTTCGATTATTGTAATCATAAAGAAAGAAATTTTTATCTATTTCAAGAGTTGGCATATCCGTTTGTAAATTTCTATTACCAGATATCACTTTCTTTTATCAATTGTTTTCATAAAAAGGAAAATGTATCCTATAGGTATAGTATATCACTAATTTTAATCTTTAAAAATGAATCTCCGTTTCTTGACGAATGGTTATGCCATCATATGAACTTGGGTGTAAATCATTTTTATTTTTATAATAATAATTCTACAGATAATTACAAAGATACACTTTCCTCGTATATAAAGAAAGGGTTAGTGACTTTGATTGATTGGCCTGAATATCCAGGACAATATTCGGCATACAGACATTGGTATGATAATTTCAGATTTGAATCAGAATGGGTTTGTTTTCTTGATGCAGATGAATTTCTATGCCCAATGGAAGAAATAAAGTTACAACCATTATTACAACAATATAAAATTTATCCGGTAATACTTATGTATTGGAAATTATTTGGAACATCTGGAGTAATGAATCATGATTACAACAAGCTTGTTACAGAACAGTATACTGTATGTAGAGACAAACTTTTTACAGAAGGTAAAATTTTTTATAATACAAAATTTGATATTGATAATAATCTAGTTTCAATGCATGGCTTTAATACACGCTGGAAAATTTTTAAGATACCACCAATCAACGTCTTTAAAAAAGTAGTGATATGGAATATGCATAAAAAGAGTTCAGCTATTAAAACACCTATTCAGGTGAATCATTATTGGTCTAAATCATATAATTGTTGGAAAGATAAATATGAGAAAGGAAGTATTGAAAAAGGAACTAAATGGAAAGATTTCACCTTCTTTGATAAACTCGAAAAGAAATGTATCTCTGTTGATTATAGTATATTTAGATTTATTGTTGATATAAAATTGAGGATAAAACAAGAAAAAGAGACTAATTAAAAGTTAAACATAAAATAAATATACAATGAATAAAGGTGATTTTTCTAAATTAAATTTTGTGATAGTAGAGGATTTTCTTGAAAATAATGATGCTCCTCAATGTTTACAAGATGAATTGTCAGGATATTCCTCTTATTTTAAAAACTATTCATGGTCTGAAAATGCAGTTTATGAAAGTTATTCCAATGGTGCATATATTGGAAAAATAGTGAATGGAAAACGTCATGGAATCGGTATGTATGTTTTCAACGATGGAAACATATATATTGGAGATTGGTATGATGGGAAAAGAGAAGGTTCTGGTTTTTTTTATTATTATTCTCAAGATGTTGTGTATTTTGGAGAATGGGAGAATAGTTTAAGAGATGGTAAAGGACATATGTGGGGACCAAGGTATGAGTCTGAAGGTATATATTCTAAAGGTAGAGAAGTTAGAAATATGTATGTAAGAAACTCTAGTGGCTATCATTCCAATTCTTCATCTGGCGGTTCAGGAAGTAATGGTGGATGGTGTGGTTTTATTGTGTTTATCATTATTCTCATATGGTTGTATAATCTCTTTTTTTAATCATTGATTTATAAAATGATTATATAAAATCATATATTAAGATGAAAGTCAGAACAAATCTTAAAACCTTATTTATATGTTGGCTAATAATGATTCTTATTTAAAAATGAAGCCTATAATTGAGGCCTATAGATACGATATTTTATATAAACGTGGAGATAGGAGTGAAATTCCAATTAAGTTACGCACTATCTTAGATTTTGGTCGGTTGTGTCGGGATTTGTCAAGAGAACATGAAGCCTATCAATCATTCCGCTTGGTTCTTGAGGCTACTGCAACACCCGAAACCATAAATGAGACCTACAAAGATTTGGCGCATGAAGCATTCCTTTGTATAGAAGGACTCGTCAGTTGTGAGAGTGACGAAGTTTGGGAAAGCAGCTGTGCATTTTGTGCACGATATAGGCATTTGTTTAATCATTAGTCGTATTAATATTCTTTGAAATTGGGAAACTAAGGAATCTTTATGTGGAATCCTACAAGGGATCTACATCATAATGTACCAGTAATTGACGGAACTCCGTGCTCCTCTGGCGCATCTCTTGTTGCACAGACTCCAGTATTTCACGGACTTGCGGAATAGAAGCTGCAATCTCGATTTTCATGACGATCTTGCGGATATGAAGCAATTGAATATAGGAAACCGGCGGCGTAACGGGACCAAGTACACGGTCGCCCAAACGCCGGCGTAACCGTTCGGCATACAGCCTTGACAGTTCGTCGAGCACTGTCGGATTCTTCGAGCGAAGAACCAGGATAATCAGGCGGTAATAAGGCGGATAACGGAACATGCTCCGTTCCGTCAGTTGCCAACTGACCATTTCTTTATACGTTCGTTGCTGTACCATCTGAATCAGGGGATGATCAGGCTGTGAAGTTTGCAACACCACCACACCCTGCTTATCTCGTCTTCCGGTCCGACCGCTCACCTGCATCATCAGCTGGAAAGCCCTTTCATGCGCCCGAAAGTCCGGATAATTCATCAGCCCGTCGGCATTCAAAATACCCACCACGCTCACATGCCCAAAATCCAACCCTTTCGAAATCATTTGCGTACCGATCAGAATATCCGTTTTCTGCTTCTCAAAGTCGCCGATGATCCGTTCATAGGCTGTACGCGTACGAGCTGTATCCAAATCCATCCGAGCCGTTCGTGCAGCCGGAAAGATCGAGGCGATCTCTTCTTCCACCTTTTCGGTACCAAAGCCCAACGGACGAATATTCACCGAATGACATTCCGGACACTCGGACGGCACACGAATGGTATAACCACAATAATGGCATACTAGCTTCTGATGAAACTTATGATAGGTCATGCTCACATCACAGTGCTGGCAACGGGGAATCCAGCCGCAGTCCTTACATTCAATCATCGGAGCAAAGCCACGGCGGTTCTGAAACAAGATTACCTGTTGTCCGGCTTCGAGCGCCTGGCGCATCTTCTCTACCAAGATTGGAGAGAAAAGTGTATCCTTCATCTGTTTCCGCCTTTTCAATTCACGGATATTGACCAGGATCATCTCGGGAGGCGAAGCCGCTCCGTAACGAACCGGCAACTCAACCAAACCGAACTTACCGGTCATGGCGTTGAAATACGAATCGATCGATGGAGTAGCCGAACCCAACAATACTTTGCCTCCATGCATCTGTGCCAGAATAATAGCCGCATTACGGGCATGATAACGAGGCGCCGGATCTTGTTGCTTGTAAGTCGTCTCGTGTTCCTCATCAACAATAATTAATCCCAGGCTACTAAACGGCAGGAAGATCGACGAACGTACACCCAAAACCAGCATCGGACCTTTGCCATGCAACAGCTTATTCCATACTTCCACCCGTTCGTTGTCCGAGAATTTAGAATGATATACCAACAACTGATCCCCGAATATCTTCACCAGACGGTCGGTTATCTGCGTAGTAATCGCAATCTCAGGCAAGAGATAAAGTACTTGTCTTCCACTTCTCAAAACCTGCCGGATCAGATGAATATAGATTTCGGTCTTACCCGACGAAGTAACTCCATGTAAAAGGCAAACTTCCTTCTCGGCAAAGACATCCTGGATCTTCCCGTATGCCGCCTGTTGTTCGTCGGTCAAGGCATGCGGTTCTTCCAGGCGACACATCCTAGCCTGCAAGCGACTGACTTCTTTCTCATAACTCTGCAAGATACCTCGTTTCAGTAAACCATCAAGGATCGCAGCACTTTGCCCGCTTTTCTCCAATAACTCCTTTTTCGAGACTTCTTGTCTTAACACCGGATTCAAAGCGTGAGTCAAATCGAGAAAGCAGACCAGCAGTTGCTCTTGTTTCTTTGCCCGTTTCACTGCATCAAAGGCTTCCTGCATCCGGTCTTCGGTGGCCCAGTCGGGATGTAGCCGGACATACGTTTGCGTCTTAGGGACAAAACCTGGCTTCAGTTCCTCACTTACGCCCACAGCACCTTTCCCCATCAACGAAGCAATAACCGGAACAATGTTACGCAAACCGGTTTTCTTCTCCAAATCAGAAACCGTCTGCTTGAGCACATTCCGTCCGAAAGCATCTAATACTGCCTGTTCGTTAGGTTTCAACGGAACATCAGCCTCGAAGTCCGGGTTATAAGTAACCGTTGTCTCACTTTCCAGTTTCAGGCCTGAAGGCAAGGCCGCCTTATAAACATCGCCCAATTTACAGATATAATACGAGGCAATCCATTCCCAGAAGCGTAATTGCGGACGACGTAAAATAGGTGTCGCATCCAAAATCGAGAAGATTTCCTTCACTTCATAGTCCGTTTGCGGCTGACGATCGTGCACATCTACCACAATCGCCGTGTAAAAGCGTTTCTTTCCGAAATGCACAATCACACGACTGCCACGGACCACCAGCGGCTCCAAGTCGGCCGGAATCCGATACGTATATTGATTCTCCAGCGGAAGCGGGAGTATGACATCTGCGTAGGTACTCATTGCGAAGGACAAAAATAAGAAAAATCAGCCACTCTATCAATCCGGCTGATTTTACCCACAAGAAAAGTTTAGATTTCACCCTTCAGAACTTCTCTTTAAACGTGAACTCCAATATGACAGGATTATCTTCAGGTGAAAGCATCTTTAATCTCTCATACTTCTCTTTTCCTATAAATTCGGCCAACTTAGGATTCAATTCCATATTTTCAACCAGCATAGCAGCCCAAAAGGAGTCTCCTGAAGAATCTTTTATCGGCAGAAAGGGACTTCCAAACAAATCGTCCTTTATCTGGACATTTGTCATTTTCTTAGTTGCTTTCTCATAAAGCACCCATGCCCAAGCATGAAATCCTATCCCATAACCAAATAACAAATAGGCAGGCGTCTCATAAACACTATTCATGTTCCACTGCAAAGAAGGATGTTCCTGAATATATTTATCAATCTCCTCTCCGGGCATATTATCCAGCTTTTCAGATGGAAGACTATTGCCCGTCAGGTGCACACAATACTTAGGATATATTTGCTTATTCTTTATACAATAAATCGTATCATTGAAAGTATAGCTAAAAGTTACGCTTCCATCAGGCTGAGGAGAAAATGGATGTGAAGAACCAAAAGATACTTTTGTCATGTTAGGTTTATAATAACCTATTATATCCGATTTAAACCAAGTCTTCTTTTGATCGTTTGTTGTCAACAAAGTCAAATCGCCCGTCATAAATCCATCCTCATTATGAGCGTTGTCGTTTTTTCCTGTATAAAAATAGATATCATAATCTTCATCAACATACCAATCGGTAGAACCTATCTGATAATCTCTCTTTCCTAAATAATTTCCATGATAATCGAATCGCATAAAATTGGTATTATTCGAAAGCCAGACTTCATTGTGTAGTTTGTCTATTGAAAACATTTGCGGATGTTGTATGTCGCCTGGTCCATTTCCTTTTTGTACCAGCTTTCTTATAAATTGTCCGTTCTCATCAAATTGAGAAACCAGCTGATTATATCCGTCTAGCACAAAGATATTCCCATCATCATATCCTAAATCTGCAATCGAGCCAATCAACGATTGATCGGTAGTTTCTAAAGGTATTACTCGAATGGACTCCACTAATTCAGATAAATTCTTTACTTCATATTGGTCATCAACAAAAAGTTCAATCAGATCACCGCTTTTATTTCCAGGCTGATGACGACATGCACAAAGCAGTGTTAGAATAAATAAGAGATAAATGTTTTTCATGAAAAATATTATTGGTCGTATTACAACTTTCTAACGTTAAACACGACCTAAAAATAACACAAAAAACCGACAAACTAAAGTTTTTCACTTCATTTGTCGGTTTTCTATTTTAAGTAAACGTTTTTCCTTAGAACAAGATCGCAGCCGAAATCATCCAACCACGGTTTTTACCGTCAATTTTCAACTGCTTCACGCTATAATTGTCGGTTAAGCCCAACTGATAAGTCGCACTAATCTGCAAATGCTGAATCAACTCCACACCAGCACCCAGATTCAATCCAGCACTGAACGATTTGGATTCGATTTGATCACTCAAAACATCCCAGATTTTACCACCTCCCAAGCGGAAACCCACATATGGACCAGCAGCAGCAAACACCTTCACGGCTGGAATACCAATCTTCCATTTCAAATTGACCGGAACATTCAAATAATCCGACTTAATCTTCTGCGTACCTATTTCCATACCTGTTTGCGAATACAGGATAGAAGCATCAAAGCCCAATCCAATAAACGGAGCCATCAACTCGATTGTTGGTCCGATATGGAAACCGGTCAGGTTATCAGTAGAAAAAGTTTCCGGTAAATCCGAAAAATGGATGCTCGAAATATTGGCACCACCTTTAATACCCCACTTAAACTGGGCTTGAGCCGGAACAGCCATCCAGGCGACCAACGCCAATATCAACAAATAAACTCGCTTCATACTTTCTGCTTTTAATGATTATCTATTTATGTAAACAAAGATAATGCATACAATGTTGAGAAAAAACAGTAATCTTTAAAAACAATAATGTATAGAAGATTATCTTAATCTGATTTGTGTGTCTATGAAATAAAGTTGTCCATCAATCCCATATAAAACGTTATTAGGTACGGCATCAAATATTTCGTATTGTTCGTTATGGGTTACACTAAAGACAAAGCATTGAAATCTATCCACAAATTATGAATAGCTGCAAATTCTTTTAATCTTTCAATCTGCCTTCCCTTATAGCCCTCTGTTGATTCAACATTTCCTGCTGCCTCTTTTTCTCTTCCAACGAGATCGGCTGCTTCATCCAAGATTCGATTGATTGCAGCGTTGCTTCTATCCATTGCTTGTGAAATTCATTAATATAAGTTCGTTCCATATATAATTCTTTATCTGTGTTGTTTTACACAAAGATACATGAAGCATGTAAACCAGCTAAAACCAAAGATAAATTCATAAAAAAAGCAGTTACCTTCAAAAAGATAACTGCTTTATAATTAGAGCCGAAAACGGGACTCGAACCCGTGACCTACGCATTACGAATGCGTTGCTCTACCAACTGAGCCATTTCGGCAATGATTTTTCTTAAACCGCCGCAAAGATATAAACTCTATTCGACATCTGAAAGAAGTTTAGCCAAAAAATCATCTAAATCTGCATCCAAATCTTTCAGAAGCGGATCGTCAAGACGCAAGGTATCGTCGTCGAGGAACAACAGTTCTTCAATGACTACAAACGATTCGTCGGTCAGACTAATTGACAACGGTTTGACAAAGTGCGAATTCTCAAATACATTCTTGGAAGCCAAAGCAGACAAGGCTTGTTTCACAGCCGAAGCAACACGTTTATTGAAAACGGATTCTTCTTCCGAGTTGTTTACCCAATCAAAAATGATGGTTTTGTCAACCAGATTCTCTGCTTCATCATACACCTGCAGTTCTCCACTTTCAGCATCAGCCTGCAGATAAATATCACTGATGTCATTGAGTTTGGTATCTTCCACCATTTTCTGGATGGCTGAAGTCAGAAATGATTCTAAAACCGATTGTATTTGCGACGGACTTGCTGCCATAATTATAATCCTTTCTTTATTTTATTCATTTGAATTACCAAAAGTAGTAATAATTTGGATTATCTGCTACCAATTTGTGTATTTAGTTTCTTATCTGCCAGAATTCGTTCTTTCAGTACCTCGGCATATGCCTTCAACAATTCTGTATTCCGGTTCTTTTCGCCTTCGGAGGCCAGAAACAACTCATACGATTTCTGTGCCCATTCATGTGCTGATTTCAATTGGCTTTGCATTTCGTAGCAAAGCGCGATGTTGGAAGCTAACTTGGCCTGCTGGCTTTTCGAAGATGTAACCTCGAAGACCCGTTTCCAAATTGCCTCGGCTTGTTCCCACTTACTGGATGAAGCTAATGCGGCCGCTTCTTTCCAACGTGAATTGGCATTATTATAATACCAACGTGTTTCTTCACTCCAATGAGGAACGAAATAACCCGAAACTTTACCGCCCAATGCCGAAGCCGCTATCCGTAATGCCTCGTTGGCCGTTGGCAGATAATAATTCAACATCCGCAAATTCTCGGCAGCTTGCTGAAACTCGACCGAATCTTCTATCAGCACCGTAGCCAAGGCATTGTCTCGACCCGGTAAATAAGCCCGCATGATTCCTTGCATCTTCACGGTGATGGTTCCACTCAAAAAACCGGCACCAACATTCACATCCTCACGTTCCATCGCAAAAAGCATCTTATCTAGCGAGATAATAGCATCCGCTCCATTTGAACGGCATAAAGATGCCACCTGATCGCGCGTCAGTTTCCGATCCATCAAACTGCTTCCCGAATCACGCAACGGATCATGAAAAAGGAGAACATCCTCAAAATAAGAAGCATCCAGCATAGAGGTTCCACAAGCGGCGCACAAATCGAACAAAGCACTGTCGGCCTTTGCCTGTGCCGTATCCTGAACTACTCCCAACAGGGAATAAGTATAACCCGACTTTTCGGGCTGCGCCATCGCATTATTCACCATCAATACCTTCCGGACATCCTGTGGAAAAGTAACCTCACCCGGATTACAGGTTTCGATCCCTACATAATTGATTCCTCCACAAGCTGTCAACAAGAACGACAAACTTCCTATGAATATCCCCTTTTTCATATATCCCCCCAATTACTGAAGGCAACTTGCCTTCACTGTCATCAAATTAATTCACTTACAGCCTTGAAATACCCGATCGACTCAGCAATTCCGAGGAAAGGATCTTTCATGTCTTTCTCGTATTCCAAGCTGCATTTACCTGTATAATTCACCTTCCTCATCATCTGGATCAAGGCTGGGAAATCAATCTTTCCGCGTCCTATTTCGATGCCGCGTCCGGCTTTAGTCGAATCGGTCACATCCTTGATGTGCATATCGAATACACGCGTATGATACTTCTCCAAATCAGTTACCGGATTACAGCCATTACGCAAGTCATGGCCTACATCCAGACACATACCGATACGCGGATCCAAATCCTTCGTATGTTCCCAGACGTCGGTTGCATCCGGATAAGTCTTGATATCGGGTCCGTGCAAATGGATCGCATAATGGAAATCATATTCCTTTACTTTCTTATCCACATAAGGCAACAGCTCATAATTAGGAACACCGACAATCAGCTTCACTCCTACCCGTTTGGCATATTCGAAAGCCCGGTCGATCTCTGCCTCGCTCTTCATGTAAATTGGTCCCACGGCATAACCGGTAACGCCGAATTCGGCACAACGGGCATGGAAAGCCTTGATCTGTTCGTCCGTACTATCCAATGGCAAATGGAAATCCTTGATACACAAATAATGGACATCCAGTCGCTGCATCGTGCGAAGCGTCGTGTCCAAGTCGAAATTGACGAATGTATAACCTGCCATTCCCAATTGGAACGGATTGACTGACTTAGGTGCCTTCGGAATAATCCGCGACTTTTCTTCGGCGTGCGACATGGCTGATGTACCCAACAACAAGGCGCCTGCCAAACTCTGTTTGAAGAATTTTCTCCTCGTATTGTTCATATATATATATCAGAATTAAAGTTGAATCATTTGAAGCAAATGTACACAAAAAAAGTAGTTGCTTCCTATGAAACAACTACTTTTTCTTTCTCCTACCCTAATTTTTAAGGGTGATTATCTCTTATTAGGAAAGCGGCAAGTACCTGCTTTGCCTCTTTATTTCCGCCAAAGAAACGTATTGATTGAACGCGGAGCGAGTTGTGGAGCATAGACTTGTCCGTCGACAGAGAACGGATATACTTTCGGTCCGGCAGATTCATTCGATACCACCACTACGATACTCTGATCCGGATTAACAAATGCCAGTAATCCTTTTGCATCGCCATCGGCTGCCAGTTTGAAAGCACCCGGTTGCACATAGTGACTGACGTGCTTCATGATATAATATTCCGGAGTATAGCGATAGGATTTCTGGTCTGCATCAACTACTACCAAAGAATTCTGAGCCCAGCCCCAGCGACTGATGCCTCCGTCTTCGAGCGAGATATTCCAATACAGATAAGCCGAAGTTCCGTTGTTCAGATAATGCTGCATCAACTGCCAGGCGTACAATGCCGCGTCCCAGGTATTCTTTCCGTCGCCACACTCCTGCTCTGTCTGATACAGTTTCAACGCTGGATAACGCTGGTGAATGGAAGCGATGGCTCCTTTCCCGGCCCATTGGAAACCGACGCCACGGATGTACTTGCTACTCTCCGGATCATTCAGCAAGGTATCGACCAAAGCGGCATTCGGACGTTCCATCGTTCCGAACATCACTTCGATACCTTTCTCTTCCATGGCCGGACCCAGATAGTTGCCCACAAACTCGGCCAGTCCGGCAGCCGTCCAGCAACAACTCGGGAATATCTGTGCCGAATTGAATTCATTCTGCGGCATCACCATCGAGATGTTAATACCTTCTTTCCGATAGGCATCGATGAATTTGGAGAAATAAAGCGCATAGGCCGAGAAATATTCCGGCTCACAGATGAACATATCCGTTCCTTCACGCCCCTGACGATCTTCCGGTAAACCATTATCTACAATGGTTGTCATATACGTACTTTCACCCTCTTGCAGTTTCTTATTCAGGCCGCCCGCCGTTTTCGGAGTCGAAACACTTGCATAATGCTGGTTATGCTTCATCCACGAAGGTGGCGACCACGGAGAAGCCCACAGCTTCAAATCCGCATTATACTTCAAGGCATTTTGGATAAACGGAATCAGCGTCTGTTTATCATTGGCTATCGTAAACGACTCCATGGCAAAATCGCCCGCCTGTTCATCATACGAATACCAGTCGCGTGAGAAATCGTTGGCGCCTACCGGCATACGAGCGATGGTGAAGTTGGCCCCGAAGTTGGGATAAAACAATTCTTCGAGTACCCTTTCCCGATCGGCCGGTTCGAGTTTATTCAACGACATCCAGCCCAACTCATTGAAACAGGTCCCGAAGCCTTCGATCTGCTGTTGCACATAGGTTGTCTTGATCGAGACCAAAGGTTCCACACTCGCCTCTGCCACCGGAAGTGGTTCTTCCGTTTGCCAGCAAGCCGTTTCCGTAGAAGCGACCCATTCTAACTGGGGTTTGCCCTGGCAAGAAAGCAAACCTCCTACCAAAATAATTGAACCAAGTAATGTATGTGTTTTCATATAAACCCTTTAAAATTTGACGACTATAGAATTTATATCCATAAAACTGAAGATTAAAATGAAGATTACACTCAGATGCAAAGGTAATCATTCCTTTACTTTAACCATAAACAAAACCGGATTACACTCATCCGTATCTATGTTCGGTAATTTCTCTTCGATCATTTTTCTTAGTTTATCTGCCTTTTCTGTAGTTAAAGCACCTTCTTTTATCCGATCATCAAAATGATCCAGACTTCCTTGTATTAAATCTACGTCTCGTAGTAAAAGCAGATAGTCTTTATACTGACCTATAGGATGGCCACTTCCTATAAACAGAAAATCGTCGTTCCAATACTGGTAAGTCTTGACCTCTTTTTTCACTTTGTCATAAATGCTCAGAACCGGGACAATCACATTGATACTTTTGATAAAGACCTTATCGTGGATTTCAAAAACACCTTGAATTCCTGCTATCGTCCTTTTTTCCAAAAGGACATCTATGGAGCGGCGAACGTCATGCTTGATATCCATCCTATCCTCCGGTGCCATGCTTCGATCCTTATAATCGATATAATATACAGGGGATAATTTTTCACCTGACAAAACAAATACAGAGTCATTCATATCTTGCGCAAACAAGATGTCGTTTTCTCTTTTGCAGAATACACAGTCATGACTTTTGGGCAAGTCGGACATGGGATAATATTTTTCAACTAAGTCTCCATTGATATCTTTAATGACCAAGGAATAAAGAGGAACACCATAACGTGCATCTTCTCTATATAAATAGAACAGTCCATCCTGATACTCCATATTCGTCGCAGAATAATCCATCGGGATTGTTTTTATGAATTCATTATCGAAGGAAAATACACATACTTTCTTCCGGACACCATCAAATATGTATATCAACCTGTCTTTTTCATTAATCGAAAAATCATCCACATCAGCACATTCCTCCGGTCCTTGCCCCCGGCTACCGATCCGGTATAAAAATTTACCACTACGGTCGAACGTATAAATACCTGCACTATTGTCTCGTTCCATCACAAAAATGAAGTCTTCAGACAGCACCACTTTTTTGATTTCCCCTAAAATGGATTCATCCGTAAATTCTAATGGTATCATTTCTACTGCTTCCGCAAACTCAGAAAACCTTCCGTTGTAGGTTTCAAAGTCGGTTATCGGAATAGTCTCCATACCTGATAGATTTTTAACCTCGTTTTGTTTTTGGGTACAGCCACACAAAAACAGGCTGGAAACGATGGATAATAAAAGATATTTTTTCATTTTCTTGAAGTATAAAGTTGGTTGAGAATTATTTGATTTCAACATGAAAAGCCTACTCATACGCCGGATTCAATTTATAAAACACCAATGCCGGATTTGTATCATCCGTACCCGCATTCATGATTTTCAGATACTCTTCATTGGCCAAATGCGCGTTTTCCTTGATAGGAACAGGTGTGAATGAGGTGACAAAATAGTCGCCATACAGGCAAATGGGATTACCGATCGGGAACACGCTTTTTTCCAAGAGCATGCTGGTGTCATAAGGCTTTGTTATATCGAAATAAAACGTCTTCTTTTTTTCTTTGTTGTAGAAGCAAGCCCGTACTAGTTGCATGTTTTTATGTCTTACAGTCATCGTGAACACGAAGAATTTTTCATTCTCAAAGATAGCGTTTCCCAAACCCGTGCATCCGTTAAAAATCAAATCCGTACGCTCTTGATCCGAGAGTTCCTCGTCGCGGTGCTTCCACATGGAATTTTCTTGCTTGACGAAATATTTCGCACGGTAAGTCAAATCCCGGTTCAATTGATAAACGGTGTCACAACTTGAGGGTATATATAGCAATTCTCCCAGTCCGTTTTTCACGAATGGATCATGAAGAGCCGCATGCCGCTGGATGGGATACAAAGGGAAATCTCTTTTGAGAACTTCAGCCCCTTTGGAAAGAACCAGGGAATAATCGCCTATTATACTATCGTTGGCTTGCCCGTAACCGATAAAATTAAAGACACTATCTTGCCCGAACGGAGCATAAAAGTTATTCGGAATGGCTGGCGTGGACCGCAACCACTCCCCGTTCAGATTGTAATGGACATATTTGCCTGTAACATCGGCAATGATCAACTCTCGCGTATCTTCATTGATATGCATGTCACCCAAATGGATATACTCTTTAGGACCACCACCCTGATCGTCTATCACTTTCAGTAGCTTCCCCTGCATATCAAAAATGAACACTTTCTTTGCCGAAAAACGGTCTAATACATAAATACGATCCTCGAATATCTGGAGTTTTGTGATATTGCCAATCAGTTCATCCGACGAGAGCTGCACAAAATATGCGCTATCGACAAACTCGGTAATAAAATCCGGGTAAGACAAGGCTTTCATATCGGTTGCATCAATCTCGGTATAATCACTTTCAACCCGAGGAATGCTACCGACGTTATCACTGACCACCAGTTTCATTTCCTGTTGATCCACTTCCGGAGATGCTTGTTTTTTACCTGCACAGGAGAACCCCAAGACTAAGGTTACCAAAATAGAAATGTGTTTGTTCATCGTATTTTGTTTTTTAGATTAATGATTTTTTTCACTTCCAACGATAAGAAAAAAGGCCTACAAGTACATCAGGTCTTAACGTGTAAAACATGGTATTCGCTTTCATACAATGGCTAAATTGTGAGATTTTATCAACTGATTATAAATTCGCATAGCCTAGAGAAAAATCATACTAAGCCTTACACAAAAGTAGCTTTTTTTAAATAAAAACAAATGTTTTTTGAGAAAATCATTCCTCATTCTTTCTTTTTTCCCCTATTTATTATACCTTTATCGGCGTGAGCGATCTTTGTTTTGCTTCAAAATTTCCGTGTAAGCTGCACGAAGTCGGTGTAGGGCTACAGAAGTCCCATGCAGGCTGCACGGCGTTTTTGTAGCCCTACAAAAGCTTCTTGCAGGCTGCACGGCGTTTCCGTAGGCCTACAAAAGTCTCTTGCAGGCTGCATGGCGTTTCCGTAGGCCTACGACGGGTTCATGCAGGCTACACGGGGTTTTTGTAGGGCTACGACAGATTCATGCAAGCCTGCACGAAAATTTTGAAGCACAACAAGAGTCTATCACACAGTTTTTTAGTTGTTAATTTTTAAAACGCCTATGAATATGGAAAAACAAGTTGACACCATCGCCCTTAGCAGGTTTTCCAATTACGCACATTACAATTATATGGATGTTGTGTATAAAAACATGAGTTCATTGCTTATTTTGGGAGAGAAACTGACAACAGAACTCCCAATTTTTAAAGAAAAACTGGACAATGAAAACGAAGTGCTGGTACAATCGAGGAAAAACGACCTGACCGAAGAGATCGAGGTGGGCGACGACCAACGCGACAACGGGTTGAGCGGATATGCCCAAGTGCTGAAAGGATTCTTATGTTTGAAAAGCGGTGAGCAATATGAAGCGGCCAAAAAGCTGGACAAGCATTTGTCTGATTTCAATTTGTCGCCCCGCATGTCGCTCATCAAGCAGACGGGCGCGATGAAGAATCTCATTGAAGATCTGGAGACGACTTATACCTCGCAGGTCACCTCTTTGGGATTGACGCCATTCGTCACTATGATGAAAGAGGGCAACACAACGGTCGACACCAACCTGCAAGCCCGTGATGCCCGAAGTGCCGGAAAGATGAAGGCCGCCGTACTGACAGCCCGCAGCGAAACGGACGAAATCTACAACAAGATCATCATGAAGATCAACGCCCTGGCGATCGTAGATGAAGTGAATGCCGACGAATACGGACAACTAATCGACGAACTGAACGCTCAGATCAAACACTACAAGGAACAGGAATTGACCCCGAAAACGAAGAAGGCAGACGATAGCTCTACTTCTGATAGCGACACCAATGCCTAACCGTTCTATCCGGAATACGAATAAAAGAACAAATATACGTAAACGAAAAAAGCAGGAACATAGTCCTGCTTTTTTCATTTCAATAGGGAGACACAAACAGGCGTCAGCGACGCAACTTTTTCCATCGATTTGTACAGCCTCTCAAAATTAGCACTAATATTTATACATTGGCATTACCAACCCGGATTTTGTACTAAAGACGGACATCTCTTCAATTCTTCCTGTAAAATCGGATACAGATAAGACTTCGGAGAAACAAATACACGTCCATCCTCTACCGTGAAACGTTCCATACGATACGTCTTACCGTTTACAACAATCTTACCGTTCGGATCTTCTACCGGTTTCATACCATGAGACTGACGCTGGTTCTTCGGATAAGGCCAGCCTGAAGGATCAACATTCGATTCAGTACCGTAGTTCTCCGGTTCCAGATACAAACGAGAAGTCCAATAACGATTGTTTTCATAGAACAATTCCACACGACGTTCACGCTGGATATATTCGTTCATCAACTCTTTATCGGTCTTAACAGCCGGCGGCATCGGAGACATAAATGAACGGGCACGTACCTGATTGATCAAATCATAAATTTCTTCGTTCGGACCACTCAATTCATTGACAGCTTCACAATAGATATAGATAAATTCAGGTAAACGCCAAATTGCCGGACCGCTTATTGAATGTCCACCATGACCTCTGTCCCAACCATCTTTATAGAATTTTCTCAGATAGTATCCTGTATGAGAAGCCTGATCCAAATAACTGCCACTTACAGCATCGTTTCCTTCTGCTGTATTCAATTGTGCACCACCATACCAAGAACCATGATAACGGATATCACGATAGAAACGAGGGTCTCTTTGTACACTTTCATATGGATTACCATCATCATAGCCATCTTTCACAGCATGGTCACAATAAATTGGATAACCATATCCATCCGGACCGATATATTCATATTCATCTACCTGTTCCTGCAACGGACGCTGACGAGCGTGTCCACCCTGAGAAGGAGGCAATACGTCACCAGACCAACCTGTATCCTTATCTTTTGTTACGAACCAAACCCACTCATCCTGAATAGCATTCATGTCATACATCATTTGCCACAAACGCTGTTGAACTTTCTTATTATTTGTTTCAGCATTTCCATCTACATCTCGGAAGTCGTCCTTATCGTATGTTTCATACAATTTATAACGAAGCGAACCATCTGTTTTCTTACATTCTAATACAGCTTTAGCAGCATCTCTGGCTAATTCCCAACGCTTCGGATCATAACCATATTCAGACTTAAATACACGTGTATCATTGGGTAAGTTTCCACCATTCCACATCGGAGTTGCAGCCATCCAGCGAACCATAGCCTTTAAGCCTAAGCAAGCTCCTTTATCAACACGTCCAAAATATTGGCCTCCGTTCCATGCATCCACACGTGCATAAGCCGAATCGGCATCAGCACAAATCTTATCCACCATCGAATGAAATGATTCTTTTTCAAAAGTCATATCATCACCTGGATTGATGACTCGGTTTACATAAACAGCTTCACCATATGCACGAATTAACAAATAATGCATATAACCCCGTAAGAAATAAACTTCACCAATTCTTCTCTGCAAATCACCTTCACGGCCATCTTGCGGATTATCCGGAGTATTATATTTCTTTACACCTTCTAATATAATATTAGCTGAACGAATGGTCGTATATAAGTCATCCCAATATTGCCAATAACTACTATTGGAAGGCATACCCTGAGACGGACCATAATTTCCTACCCAAAACTGATAAGGAATGGCACTTTCATGACTACTAGCACTACACTCATCCGAAATACTAGATATACTAAAATGGTTTAAATACAATAACGGACGATTGGCAAACTTTGCATGTGCATACAAATCTGTAACTAACGATTCTACTTTGTCAAAACGAGTAAAAACTTGCTGTTCTGTTGTCTTGTCGTCCGGTGTACGATCCAAATAGTCTTCACAAGAAGTAAAGCTCAACAGACCTGCTAACAAACCCGCCAATATATATAATCTTTTCATATTCTTTCTTCCTCCTTAATTAATATGTTATATCTATACCAAAATTGAATATACGCTGAATTGGATACCATGAACCATCGCCATTTTTTGTTTCCGGATCCACATCTACATCATCCAATCCATCAAACGTCAACAAGTTCATACCTTGAACATAAAAACGTACATTTTGTAATCCGGCAAAACGGATAAGATGCTTCGGTAATGTATATCCAATTTCCACATTCTTCAAACGTAGGTAAGAAGCATTATACAAGTACAAACTACTATTTGAGTTCTTATTATTGTCGTTTGTACCAATTGTTAAACGTGGATAAGTTGCCACATCTTTCGTTTCTTCAGTCCAACGATTGAAATGCATAGGCTTCACCTTACCAATCTGGTCTTGGTCAAACTGTGGGAAATCCCATACAGCAGCGCCATTTAACAAAATGCTGGAATTAGCAGCTCCCTGGAACAATAGGCTCAAGTCAAACCCTTTATACTGGATACCTACCGGAATACCAAACTGGATTTCAGGTGTTCGCGGATTACCCATGGCGCGGCGGTCATGTTCATCGTCGATCTTACCATCACCATTCTGGTCTTTGTACACTACATCACCCGGATACAATTTACCCCATGGTTGGAAACCTGATCCTCCATTCATGGCATTCAACTTATCTGCTTCAGCCTGGTCATATACAAAGTGATCAAATTCATAAACAAAATATTCATCAATTCTTTTCCCTGTATTGGCTCTCCATTCATTCTCATAAGAGACCTCATTCATAAACTTGATTTTGTTTCTAGCGAATGTAAAGTTCGGCTTGATGTAATATCTGAAATCTTCACCAATATTTCCATTCCACCCGATTTCAAAATCAATACCCTGATTATCTACAATACCTGAATTAATGAAAGGAGCGTCTTTTCCGACAATTCCCGGATAACCCAGTTTATTCCCATCACTCAGGTTCGTAATGATATCATAGCGATGTTCGAAGAAATAATCTGCAGAGAAGGTTAATCGTTCATTAAAGAAAGAAGCATCAAGTCCGACATTCAACTTACGAGCTTTTTCCCAAGTCAGATTAGGATTCGCAAAATTACCTTCTTTTAATCCGGAATAACCATTACCAAATTCATTTACACCAAATGAATAGCCATCACCTCCTTGGAAGAACTGCAAATAAGCAAAACGGTCATCATTGTTATCAGAAATCTTATCACTACCGACCAAACCATAAGAGGCTCTTAACTTCAAATTGCTTAACCATTTTTCTGCACCCTGCATAAACCGTTCACGAGAAATCACCCATCCGATAGACCCTGCGGGGAATGTACCATAGCGTTTACCTGGAGCAAAGTTTTCAGATCCATTGTATCCAATATTGAACTCTGCTAAATACTTATTCTGGAAAGCGTAAGTAGCACGTGCCGTCATACCCTGATACCGATAAGCTACCCGATTATCATAGCTTCTGTTAGAACGATTAAACAAGACCATCGCAGAAACATCATGATCACCAAAAGTCCTCAAATAATCTAACTTTAACTGATAATAAGTTTTACTTTCGGCTGCGTTATGACTAAATCCATTTTCTATCGTTTCATCCTGATCATACCACGGATTTCCTAAAATATAAGCACCTGTATAATTCGGATTATTCATATAAATAGAACCATAACTGCCTTCAGCAGGTTGGAAAGTCGCATATTTTGAGAATTTCATGTATCCATCTTCTCGATCCCCTAATTTTCGGTTAATCCAGTTACCTTCAGAAGCATCATACGAGAAGACGCCTTCGATTTTTAAACCCTTAGTTATAAAATCCAATTTATGTCCAATAGCAAACGATCCGTTCAAATAGGTATTCTTTTCCTGCAAATACCCTCTTCTTGACAATTCACCCAAAATATTTCTTCTATGCTTATAATCACCATACAACATGCCATATGGATTGTTCAATTCATATGTTTCATTGGCAGGATTACCATTACTTTCTACGACAATTGGCAGATAAGGAGGAAGAGTATTACACAATTTAACTACTTCAGAAGCAGATGTTCCAGGAGCCCGTCTATCTGTAATGCGAGCACCCAAATCTACGCGAACATAAAAATCTTTGGTAATATCCACATCTACATTCGCTCTAAAGTTATATCGCTTAAATTTAGCTTGAGTATCTGTTTCTGTTACATCCGTATGCTTATAGTTTCCACCTTGTGAATAATAGTTAGCCATCACATAATATCTGGCACGTTCAGAACCACCACGTATTGACAAACTATAATCTTGCTGCATACCGGGTTTGAAAGCATAATCGAAATAATCCCAATTATAACCTAATCCATCTGAATTATCGCCTTTAGCCTTCCGATAATTGGCAATTGCTTCATCAGTAAATAATTCCAACTTACTTGGATCGGTTGTCGGATTACTGTTGATCATCGCCTCATTATATAAAGTCGCATAATCAGCTGAACCTAAATATTTAGGGAATTTTACCGGAGAGTTTGTTCCCACAGAAGCTTTGAAATTCACACTTGGCTTTTCAGAAGCTTTACCACGTTTTGTTGTAATGATGATAACACCATTGGCACCACGTACACCATAAGGAGCCGTTGCTGAAGCATCCTTCAAAATAGTAAATGTTTCGATTTCTTCAGGAGCCAGATAACTCATGTCACGTTCTACTCCATCCACAATAACAATTGGTGATTTATCACCATAAGTACCCATACCACGGATTCTCAAATCAGCTCTATCTACACCTGGTTCACCACCACCAAACTGATTGACCATCAAACCAGGCATTCGACCAGCCAATGCATTATTCAAATTGGCTGTTGGACTTTGTTTCAAGTCTTTGGTAGTAATTGTAGATACAGAACCTGTTATGGTTGCTTTCTTTTGTGTCGTATAACCGACAACAACCACTTCTTCCAAAGCTTTCGAGTCTTCCACCATCTTAATGGTCAAATCACTTCGACCATTAATTTTAACCTCTTGAGCCTGATAACCGATATAAGAAAATACCAAACTTGCACCAGAATATGGAGCCATAATTTCAAAATTACCATCCATATCCGAAACAACACCGGTCATCGTTCCTTTCACCATGATATTCACACCAATCAAAGGACCATTTGCATCTAAAACACGTCCTTTCACTCTAAAACCTTCCTGAGTAACCGTCGGTCCAGTATCTTCTGTGTTTTTATCATTTAAAGCGTAGAGAACCACTTGTCCATCTTCTACTTTAAATGAGCAGTTTTGATCCTTCAAGAGAATATGTAACATTTCTTCCAAAGTTACATTTTCAGTCTTGCATGTCACTCTAGCTTCATCATTTAATACATTGTTTGAATAAACAATACTTACACCGGCCTGTTCTTCTATTATTTCTAAGGCTTGTTTTAAAGTTTTGTTTTTACAAGTTAAGGAAACTTCATCAGCAAGAATATTTGCATACATTCCAACTGAAACACAACTACACAACCCAATTGTTAAAACTCGCCTAATAGACTTTTGTCTCATCAACAATTGAGGAGAATAATTTAATAAACGCTTCATAATACCAGATTTTATTAATATGTTATTTTCCGTTAGCTTTTATTTCATACTTCGATTCCACTTCTCCTGAAGATACGGTAAAAAGCAAAGAATTTAAAATACTTACTAATGGGTTCTTCAAATCCAACCTCCCTGAAATCAACATCTCATCAAGATTTTTATCTTTTAGCACAATTTTCACATTATATATTTTTTCCAGTTTTCTAATAACATTACTCAGAGCTTCCTTTTCAAATTTCAACTGTCCATCAATCCAAGATATGTAATTAGAAACATCTACTGATTCAAGTTTCTCTTCTGCATTATCTGCAGCATAAGTATAACACTGATTCGGTTCCAAAATCATCGTTTCATTGTTTCCGTCCAATGCAATCTTTCCTGAAACCAATACTGTCTGGAATAATTCAGCCTCCTGATCAGAAAGAACATTAAATTGGGTTCCCAAGACTTCAACAGATTTATAAGCTGTCCTTACACAAAAAGAACTTTTGCCATCCTTTACTACTTTAAAATAAGCTTCTCCTTCCAAATAGACTTCTCTTTTGTCAGAGTCAAACTCATCTGGATAGACCAAAGAAGAACCTGAATTAAGATAAACTGTCGAACTATCAGCTAAAACTAATTTCGTTCTTTTACCATAAGGAACAAACACAGCATTTAACTGCGTCCCTTCTTTTTTTTCTATTTGAGTTGAATCATTAATAACAATCTTCCTATTGTTATTATAACTAATCAGAGCTGAAGTATCTTTCAATGAAACGATCTGCTTATCAGCTACTTTTAAAGTTATCTCCGTTCTTTTCTCAACATCACTTAATAGCGCCTGATATTTTTCTATCGAATCTTGGTTCGAATTTGCAAACTTAGACAACCCCCAAAAAACCCCCAAACTACAAGCTGCTATACCAATTGCTATTTTTATCCACGAAACTTGTTTCTTCTCTTTCTGATAAGAAGGCATATAGAAATCAGTCAGAGAACAAATCAACATCAACTCTTTATACCGAGTTTTATTTTTATCGTTCTCTTCAATCCAAGAAAGAATAGCCCGACTTTCTTCTTTCGTGCATTCTCCTTGTATATATTTAATCAAAAGTTCGTCTGACATATTCAAAATATTAACCTTCTCTAAATTAAAATACACATAAAACAAAGGTATACCCTAAAATAAAAAGAGAGTTTTTGAACAAAAAAAATGTTAAACCGTAATTAAGGAAAGAATTACTCAAAAATAGCTTTCCGGATCTCTAATAAAGCTTTCGTAATATGATATTCAATTGATTTTTCCAATAGCTGCATCTTCTCTGCTATCTCTTTATTTTTCAAGCCATCTCTTCTACTAAGCAAAAAGATCTGCCGTGTTTTTTCCGGTAATTTATTAAGAACATTATTCAATTTCGCTTCATAGTCTTTTGAGACCAGAGAACATAATGTTTCATCTTCCAAGACATATAAATTACCACGCTGATAAATTTGTTCTTCTGTCAAAGAAGCCAAATCTATCATTTCCAAACGTTCTTTCCGCAAATAGTTCAAACACAAATTTCGGGTTATTACCAACAAAAAACCACTTATATCTTCTACATCTTTTAATTCTGTATGCTTATTCCATAAGGCCACAAAAGCATCCTCGACTATTTCTTCTGCAACAAATTCGTTTTTGACATATTGCAATGCATACTTATACAAGCGCTTCTGATATACATCCATAATATCACGTAACGCCCGACTATTACCAGAACTTAATTGAACAATAAGTCCTCGTAGCATTGCACATATTTCATACACGACTATCATTATATTCCATATATAAATTACGCCACAAATTTATTAAATAAAATAAAATAGCAGCCTTTATACTATCAAAATCAATAAAGGGCCTATTAAATTCTTCACCTTTTGAAGTAATCTATAACAAAAGAATTTCACATTCACAAACAAATATCCTCTACTGTACTTAAAATATGATACAAAAAAAGTTACTATTGTCTTTCACAACAACAGTAACTCTTACATATCTTAAATACAAATCTGAGAACTTAAAACAATGCTATCAACTCATCCACTGTAAGCAATTGCTGCTCACCCGTGATCATATTCTTGACATTGATTTTGCCTTCTGCCATCTCGGTTTCGCCGACGATAGCTACATACGGGATTTTTTTCGTATCGGCATAACCCATCTGCTTCTTCATCTTGGCCGACTCCGGATATAATTCGGTACGGATACCGGCAGCCCGAACCTGAGCAACTAAAGGCAACAGATAGGCTTCTTCTTTTTCTCCGAAATTAACGAAAAGAAGTTGTGTTGTCTGCAAAGCATCTTTCGGATACAAATCCAACTGGTTCAAAACATCGAAGATACGATCGGCACCAAAGGAAATACCTACTCCTGAAACACCTTCCATCCCGAACACACCTGTCAGGTTATCATAGCGACCGCCACCGGTGATGCTTCCGATCTGCACATCCAACGCTTTCACTTCGAAGATAGCACCGGTATAATAATTCAAACCACGAGCCAATGTCAAGTCCAATTCCAGTTCGGCACGCAAAGTCAATTTCTCAATCCGATCCAAGATGAATTCCATTTCGGCAATACCCTTCAAACCTGTTTCAGATGCTGCCAAGACATTCTTCAGAGACGCGATCTTTTCCCGGTTTGTTCCGCTCAACATAATCACCGGTTGCAGTTTATTGATGGCTTCTTCCGAAAGGCCTTTTTCACGCAACTCCTCGTTCACCTTCTCCAAACCGATCTTATCGAGTTTGTCGATAGCCACTGTGATATCAACAATCTTATCTGCGGCACCCAAAATTTCAGCGATTCCCGACAGGATTTTCCGGTTATTCATCTTGATACAAACCCGGATACCAAAACGATGGAACACTTCATCCATAATCTGGATCAGTTCCACTTCATTAATCAAGGAATCCGAACCTACCACATCGCCGTCACACTGATAGAATTCGCGATAACGACCTTTTTGCGGACGGTCGGCACGCCAAACCGGCTGTATCTGATAACGCTTGAACGGGAAAGAAATCTCATTCCGATGCTGTACAACAAAACGGGCAAACGGTACAGTCAAGTCATAACGCAAACCTTTCTCGCAAGCCTTTGCCGCAAACTTCACCGGATTCTTTTCCATCAGTTCTTCACAGGAAATACCCGAGAAGCAATCACCCGAATTCAGGATCTTGAAGAGCAACTTGTCTCCTTCTTCGCCATATTTTCCCATCAAGGTTGACAGGTTTTCCATAGCCGGCGTTTCAATCTGCTGAAATCCGTACAAATGATAGACCTCACGGATTGTATTGAATATATAATTACGTTTCGCCATTTCTTCGGGCGAAAAGTCTCTCGTTCCTTTAGGTATGGATGGTTTCTGCATACTTATTATTATTTTATGATGTTTATTGACGCACAAAAATACGATTTTATAAGGAATAACAGGTCTTATATACCTTTTTCTGTCTGATCATCATTAATGATCATCCCGCTACCCAGACACAGATGATGGTCTTTATCATAAACCACGCCATATTGGCCGGGAGCGATTCCTTGTATCTTATCATCCGATTCGATACGGTACACATCTCCGATCCGACGAATATAGCCATGGGTAAATTCCGGAGTATGACGTACTTTAAAGGTTATTTCCTTGGCATCGTCGAATTCGCCCCAGATATCTTCAGTGATAAAATCAAAGCCGTGCATATTGATCACTTTACCATACTGCGTTTCCGGATCGTAGCCATTGGATACATAAATAATATTGCGGCGAATATCTTTCTTGATAACAAACCACGGACCACCACTTAGTCCCAAGCCTTTTCGCTGACCGATGGTATGGAACCAGTATCCGTTGTGCTTACCCAAGACTTTGCCTGTTTCCAGTTCAATGATCTTTCCCGGTCGTTTGCCCAGATAACGTTCGATGAAATCATTGTAATTGATCTTCCCCAAGAAACAGATACCTTGACTGTCTTTACGTTTGGCACTAGGCAGTTTCTGAGCTTCAGCAATCGCACGAACCTCACTTTTCATCAAATGCCCGATCGGAAACATCAGCTTCTGTATTTGTAACCGCGTGATTTGTCCCAGAAAGTCTGTCTGATCTTTCACCGGATCCTTGGCTGTCGACAACCAGACCTTTCCATCGATTTCCGTCGTCGTTGCATAATGACCGGTAGCTATTTTATCGAAGTCTTTTCCCCATTTCTCTTCAAAGCAACCGAACTTGATGAACTTATTGCACATCATATCCGGATTCGGAGTCAGTCCTCGCTTCACTGAATCAATGGTATAACTCACCACTTTGTCCCAATATTCATCATGCAATGAAACTTGTTCGAAGCGGCATCCATATTTCTTGGCAATATACGAAGTGATTTCGATATCTTCCTCTGCCGGACAATCAATATACCCGTTTTTGTCTTCCATTCCGATACGGATATAAAAGATTGTTGGATCATATCCGGCCTCTTTCAACATATGTACCACGACCGAACTGTCCACTCCGCCTGAAACTAAAGCTGCTATTTCCATAAATATCTATTTTCTTTCTGAATTGCAAAGGTACATATTTATAAAGAATACCCGATTCAGACACATCATATTTCTTCGTGTCAAACGTTTATTTATCGCCCGGTTTCTTTCCGTTTCATTTCCAGCAAAACACTTCCCGTTAACGGAATGGCTAAAACGAATGTGAGCATATCAGCCACAGCCTGACACATTTCCACTCCTTGCAATCCTAAATAATAAGGTAAGATCATAATCAACGGAATAAAGAATAGTCCTTGCCGGGCTGAAGAAAGAACAGTTGCCCGGATTGACTTGCGTATTGTCTGTAACATCATATTACTTAAGATGATCCATGCTCCTAACGGATAAGTAATCAGCTGCCAGCGCAATGCGGCTGAACCGGTTTCGATCACCAGAGGATCTCCTTTTCGGAACAAGGCGACGATTTCTTCTGCATAAGCCATTCCGGCAACCGAACAACATAACAGGAATACAAAACCGACCTTGACACTAAACCAAAAGCCTTCTCGTACCCGTGCATATAATCCGGCTCCATAATTAAATCCGCATAGAGGTTGGAAACCTTGACCAAATCCTATCAGAAATGAGTTGATAAACATACCAATTCGCGACACGATAGACATCCCCGCAATAGCGGCATCTCCATAATTCCCCGCAGCAACGTTCAAGAAAATGGTAGAAACACTAGCCAATCCCTGACGAGCCAGTGAAGGTGTTCCCCCACCAATGATCTCTTTCACAAAGCTCCATGAGAAAGTAAAGTTCCGATAATGGATACGAATATTCCCTTCCCGCCTTCCCATATAGAAAAGCAGACAAAAACTAAAGACCTGACTAATCACCGTAGCCCAAGCAGCTCCGGAAATACCCAAGTCACAGACAAATATCAGAATCGGATCCAGAATCACATTGGTAATTGCACCGGCAACGATTCCCACCATCGCATAAGCAGCGTTTCCCTGAAAGCGCATTTGATTATTCAATACCAACGAAGCAATCATAAACGGAGCCCCTAGCAGGATAATCCCCAAATAACGTTCGGTATAAGGTAAAATTGTAGGTGTTGAACCCAAGGCATACGAAAGCGGGCGAAGCAACAACAATCCGGAAAGCATAAGAATCAAGCCCAACGACAATGCTAGGAAAAATCCGGTTGCTGCCATCTTTCCGGCAGCTTCATCTTCTTTAGCTCCCAACTTGCGAGAGATGTAATTTCCGGAACCATGTCCAAAGAAAAAACCGACAGCCTGTATGATAGACATGACTGAAAACACAATTCCGACTGCTGCCGTAGATTGTGTATTAATCTTCCCTACAAAATACGTATCTGCTATATTGTAGAAAGACGTAACCAACATACTGACAATCGTTGGTGCAGCCAGTGTCATGATCACTTTGGGTACTGGTGCTGTTGTCAGGTAATTAAAATTATCTTTTGTTCGATGCATCTTTTTCTATCCTTTTTATTTCCATTTCCACAATACCAGAGGCAAACAGTTGAAAAACTCTGGCTAAAACTGAACATCTCGTTCATACCCAAGTGGTCTTTCCCAAAAAAGATTCAAGATATATAGTTGACAAGGTTTTCAGTGACTTCTTTCTGTGAAGCTACACCAAAAACCTTGTCTATTAAAACTCGAAATACATTTTAATTAAACAGAAAACGGTTTATCTATAAGTCGTCTTCTGTATTTACTTCCAAACAAATCCGTCTTGGTTAATCCGCCATACAGAGCCATCTGCTGCCGGCAAAGAGATTTCGAATAAAGAAGCTGTCCGTTCTACAGTCATTTTAGCTACCTGTTCTGCAGAACAAATATCCGAAGCTTTCAGAGCTGTAGCTGTAGCTGCAAATTCTCCGGTTACTGCCTGGTATTCTTTCTGACGATAATACAACTGACGTAGTATCCATTTCGTTGCTTCTTCCGGTTTTGCTTGGAAAGAATCTTCGCCCTGACCAGCTACTTTATCTGAGAACTGAACGTAGGCCCAATATTCCGGCAAATGGATATTGATCACACCTGTCGGTGCCCAAACCCAGTTGTATTCACGGATCTTATCTTCACCCTTGATTGGAATCTTCACGTATTTACCGTCTTTCACTTCGGTTGTCCATTCAACCCGAGAGAAGTTTACCCGGAACTGATCACCATTATTCGGTGCACCTTTATGACCATTCATAACCTGATTTAAAGTTTCCCATGGAATGAAGACTTCCACGCCCCAACCTTTATCAGTATCATTCGGATTGTTGACTGTACCATCTACCCAAACAGCTGATTTCATACCGGCAAATTCCCAACCGTTCAATACTGCCGGACGGTTTCGGTAAGGCTGACTCAAATACAAATCCCAGTCTGTTCCCAAAGCATTTACTTCATATTCCAGATAATTATGTGTATCACCTGTCGGATCAAGGAATATCTCAAAATCGTTTTCCAGGAATATCACACAATCATGCTCCGTCTGATAAGCCCAAACGTGCGGTTCATCCATCCAGGCAGCAAAATACATACCTTTTTCATCATAGGCCATCTTGGCACGAGTCTGATACAACGGAGCCGGTCGTTTGTCTCCTTCAATATCTGTGAAATCAGAAGTCCAGGGAACAGCATCCCATTCAGTGAGTTTTCCGTCAATCTTGATTTCGCCCGGAGCTTTGTAGCAAACATACGTCGGCGGATTCAACGGAGTTACCGGAGAAAAATCAACGTTTTTCTCTTCTGTCTGTGGTTGTGGCGTACAAGCCAGCAGCGCCCATGAAAGCGCACCTAAAGTCATCAGTTCTTTCTTCATATTATTTATGTTCTTTGTTGTCTTCTTCCGTGTACCAGGAAGAATACATGTGATAGTTCTTGGCAATCTTCTGGTTAATTTCCTTCGACTGTTCCGGATCTACTTTCTTGACGAACTTCGCCGGAACACCGGCATAAATACTTCCCGGTTCCACAATCGTATTGCTCAATACAACAGATCCGGCAGCAACAATAGCTCCTTCTCCAATTACTGCATGATCCATAACGACAGCTCCCATACCGACTAATGCTCCATGACAAATCTTGGCTCCATGAATTGTAACGTTATGACCGATGGAAACATCATCGCCGATTTCGATAACCGACTTCTCATACAATGTATGCAATACAGAACCGTCCTGGATGTTCACACCGTTGCCAATACGAATAGAATTGACATCACCGCGTACAACTGTACCAAACCAAATACTGCAACCTTCTCCTATCTCAACATCACCGATTATGGTTGCATTATCGGCTAAAAAAGTATCTTTTCCAATCTTCGGAGTAAAACCTCTTACTGACTTAATTAATGCCATATATACTAAGTTTATAAATTTGTTAGTTATAAGTTAACCTTACATTCACCGGCTAACTCGTCTTAAATTTCTTCTGTCTTTTCCTTCAACCAAGCACGTTCTTCATCTGTCAGATACGGACTCAGTTTCTCATATACCGTCTGATGATATTTATTCAACCAAGCATGTTCGCGGGCTGATAACATCGGAACGACAACCAGGCGAGTATCGATATAACACAAGGTCAGTGTTTCCATTGTCAGGAATTTGCCGAACTCTGTTTCACTGTCTTCGCATATCTCAATCATATTCTCCGTACGGATTCCATATTGTCCGGCACGATACATAGCCGGTTCGTCACTCATTACCATACCCGGTTCCAATACAACCGGATTTTCTTCCATCCGGATACTTTGCGGACCTTCATGCACATTCAGGCAATGTCCGATGCCATGCCCTGTACCGTGCAAGTAATTAATACCGGCATCCCAAAGCGCTTTACGGGCCAGAATATCCAACTGACTACCTCTTGTCCCGACTGGGAATTTACATTTAGCCAAACTGATCGTTCCTTTCAAAGCCCGAGTAAAGTCTTTCTTCATCTGTTCGGTTGGTTCTCCCAAAGCAATGGTACGGGTAATATCCGTTGTTCCATCCAGATATTGGGCTCCACTATCCAACAGATAAAGGCTTTCTCGCATCAGTTCCACATCCGTTTCCGGAGTCGGAGCATAATGTACCACTGCCCCATGCGCACCATAGCTGGATATGCTGGCGAAACTATCCATCACATATAAAGGCTGTTCAGCACGTAAAGCCGTCAGTTTATGACTAGCACTCAGTTCGGTTACCTTCTCACCTACTTCCAACTGCTTCTCCAGCCAATAATAAAATTTAGTCAGCGCAACACCATCTTTCACTACGGCGTTCCGATAACCTTTTCTTTCTGTTTCATTCTTGATACTCTTCAACGTATTTGCCGGAGAAATACCTTCTATAATCTGAGCAGACTTCGGCAACGCATTGCAAATGGCAATATTCGTATGGGCTGTATCCAAATAAATACGTACATGTTCAGGCAAACGAGACAGATAAACAGCCAAACGGGAATAATCGGCCAAGACAACGCCTTCTTTCTTCAAGCGTTCAGCGACTTCGGCCGGTACTTTCTTCGGATCAATGAACAACACATTCTCTTCGTTGGAAACAAACAGATAAGCAACACCAACCGGATTATAAGCCACATCGGTACCCCGGATATTACAAGTCCAGGCTACTTCATCCAAGGCAGATAACACCGTACAGTCGGCTCCTGCCTGATGCAGGCGTAAAGTAATATCCGTCAGTTTATCTTCGGTCGAACGACCACTCAGTTCGATAGGCAAATCAAAGATCGGAGCTGCCGGAAGCGCCGGACGATCTTTCCAGATATCATCCAACAAGGCACAAGCTGTATTCAACCCGACTCCTTTCCGTTCCAAAGAAGACTTTAGTTCCTTGGCATCTGCCACACTATACGTTTCCCCATTCAAACCTACCACTTCATCCTGCTGCAATTCTTCCAACAGGAAGTCTGTGATTGAAGGCGTATCAGGCAACTTCATCCGATACAGGTCAATACCACTACCTTCCAATTGCGTTTCGGCTTGCAAGAAATATCGTGAGTCGGTCCACAAGCCTGCCTTTTCCAATGTTACAACTACGGTTCCTGCCGATCCGGTAAAACCGGAAATCCATTCCCGATACTTCCAGCACGCTGCCGGATATTCACTCATGTGCGGATCGGTTGTCGAAATGATATAAGCTGATATATGCTGTTGTTTCATAGCTTCCCGCAAAGCAGAAAGCCGTTCTGGTATTTGTGTTTTCATCGCATGTTATTTTTTTAGATGTCAAAGGCAAAGTTAATCATTTTATTTAATCTTACAAGACAGAATGTAGCGAATAAAGAAAGGCGTTGCCAAGCCTCTTCGCCTTTGGCAACGCCTTTTCCAAACGGAATAATCCGTGTCTTATTTTGTACTGAACTTATAGATACATTCGCTCTTATAAGTTTGTCCCGGCTCCAATACGGCACTCGGGAAATCCGGATGATTCGGAGTATCCGGATAATGCTGTGATTCCAGGCAGATGGCACCACGACGCGGATAAACAACGCCATGCTTTCCGTTTTCTTTTTCAGCCATCATATTACCGCAATAGATTTGCAAGCCCGGTTCATTGGTATAAACCTGCATTTGGATACCGCTGGTCGGAGCAACAACCGTTGCTGCAACCAGATTGATATCACCCTTCGTATTCAATACCCAGTTATGATCGTAACCACCGGCTTTTACCAATTGCTCAAAGTCGCCATCAATGCGGTCGCCGATTGTAATCGGTTCACGCAAATCCATCGGAGTTCCTTCTACCGGTGCAATACCTGTCGGGATGAACAGCTCATCAACCGGTGTATAATTGTCGGCATTGATAGCAAGCTGATGATCCATGATGGTAGAACCGGCTACACCCGACAAGTTGAAATAGCTGTGATGAGTCAAGTTGACAATTGTTTTCTTATCGGTTGTTGCTTCATATTTAATATCCATCGCATTATCATCTGTCAAGGTATAAACGACCTTTACATTCAGATTTCCCGGGAAACCGGCTTCTCCGTCTTTAGAGACATAAGTAAGTTGCAGCGAGTTATCGCTTAATTGCTTGGCATCCCATACCTGACGATCGAAGCCATTTGGTCCGCCATGCAGGCAATTGGTCTTATCGTTCTGCGGCAACGTATATTCAACACCATCTAAGGTAAACTTACCATTGGCAATACGGTTACCATAACGACCGATTAAAGCTCCGAAGTTTCCTGTACTCGAAATATAATCCTGTAATTTATCGTAACCCAATACGACATCAGTCATTTTCCCATTCTTATCAGGAACCATCATCGAAACCCAACGGCCACCCCAGTTCGTAATGCAGGCTTCTGCGCCTTTTGCATTCTTCAATACATACAAAGCAATTGGTTTTCCGTCTACTTCAGAAGTAAAATCGGCCGGATTCAAACCGGAAAGAGTTGTTGCCGGAGCTGCGGCTTCCTCTTTTTGCTGTTGTTTCTGAGCACACGACAGCATCATGCACAAGGCCATGGCTGCCACACAAAATTTTTTAATCATCGTGTCTAAAATTTAAGATTCTCAATTGTTGGCAAAGATACGTTTTTCCTTGATAAAGCAAGACAAATTCTACTTGATTCTTAATTTCCTAAATTTCCACCCAATCTTTTTCGCCATTTTGCCGGTATCCACCCAATCTTACATCATAAACAAGATGGAAAGAGATGCATAACAGATGAAAGACAAACAGGCTTTACTACCTAAACCGGTGATCATTTTATCAGATTCTCATTTCTATCATACCGTTTCACCCGGGTGATACGATCGTTCCACCTTTGTGATACGATCGTTCCACCCAGGTGAAACGATCATTCCACAGGTGTGAAACGATAAAATTTTAATGAGGAAAAGATCTCTTATTCACCTATTCCCCTTATCTTTGTCTGGAGAAACAAACTGATGGCTGATGAAAAGCCTTCGATTCTTATTTATCAACGTAAAAGAAAGACTCGATATGCTGAGTCAAATACACGTATATGGCAGGTCTTTATATACATGTTCCCTTTTGTCAGAAACGATGTTTGTATTGTGATTTCTATTCCAATACCGACATGGGATATCAGGAAGCCTATCTTTCGGCTTTGATCCGGGAGATGGAACTCCGCAAGAACTATCTGGAAGGAGAAACGCTGGAAACAATTTATTTCGGTGGAGGAACGCCGTCGCAACTATCAGTTGAAAACCTCAATCGGATCTTTGAGGCCATTTTCCGGCATTTTCCGGTGAATCAGGATATGGAAATCACTCTCGAAGCCAATCCCGATGATATGACTCCTGCCTATGTGGCCGCACTGTGCTCGTTGCCTGTCAACCGGATCAGTATGGGTGTACAAAGTTTTGATGCAGCCGACCTAAAGTTTCTCAACCGACGTCACGACCGTGAGGAAGCTTTGCGCGCCGTACGTCTCTGCCAGGAACACAACTTATATAATATAAGTATAGATCTGATTTACGGACTTCCCGGACAAACGCCCGAGAAGTGGCAGAAGAATCTTGACGAGGTTCTCCGGCTCGACATACCGCATATCTCGGCTTATCACCTGATCTATGAAGAAGGAACCGCCTTATACCGTTTGCTGGAAGCCGGGAAAATCACTGCCGTCGACGAAGAAACCAGCCTGGAGCTTTTCACCCTTCTGATTGAAAACCTGGCGGCTGCCGGATATCAGCATTACGAAATTTCGAACTTTGCCCGCTCGGGGTGGTATGCACGCCACAACAGTTCGTATTGGAAAGGCAAGAAATACCTCGGTCTTGGTCCGTCGGCTCATTCATACAACGGAACGGAACGCGAATGGAATGTAACATCCCTTCCCGAATGGATCAAAGGCATTCAAACAGGAAAACCAGCCCTTGAAAATGAACAACTGGATGAAAATACGTGTTATAATGAATATATCATGACACATCTGCGCACGATGTGGGGAATTGATCTGAGCGAACTGTCAGAGAAATTCGGCGAGAAGAAGTTAAAATATTGTCTAAATATAGCACAAACGTACGAGAAACGTAATTTATTGTTGCAAAAGGACGGAAAATTAACATTGACAAAAGAAGGAATCTTCGTCTCCGACGGAATCATGAGCGACCTGCTTTGGGTATAAAATTTGACGAAATCCCCGATTTTAAGTACGAAGTATATGTTAACGAGTACATTTTTTGCACACAAACACAAAAAATGTGTCAGAACATTTGCATAATTAAAAAACTATTCTCTATATTTGTGCCGTAAAAATACAGATAGAAGTGCCTTATTTATATATAATAGCGGGTTGTAACGGAGCAGGCAAGACAACTGCCTCCTTCACGATCTTACCGGAAATGCTGAAATGTAAGGAGTTCGTTAATTCCGATGAGATAGCAAAAGGTCTATCTCCCTTTAATGCCGATAGCATTGCGGTCGCCGTGGAAGCAAGTCGTATTATGTATAGACGAATCAAAGAGCTCATTGCAGCAGGTCAAACTTTTGCAATGGAGACGACACTGGCTACGAGATCAGTTGCGAATCTGATCAAAGAAGCCCAAAGGGAAGGATATTACGTGACATTGTTGTATTTCTGGTTAAACACACCGGAATTAGCAATTGAACGTGTCAAAATGAGGGTGGCCGCTGGTGGTCACAATATTCCGGAGATGACCATTCGTAGAAGATACGAAGCCGGAATACATAATCTTTTTGAATTATATCTTCCTATTTGTGATTACTGGATGATTACAGACAATTCTATGTCGCCGATGGAAGTAATTGCCAAAGGCTTCAAGAATGAGAAAAAAGAAATATTCAATCAGGTTATTTATCAAAAACTTGAAAGTCATGAGTGAGCAAGAACTTAGAGAATTCGAGGAGAATATAGTGAAAGGTGCAAATGTAGCTTTCCAACGCTTAGTAAGTCAGAAAATGAAAGAAGATGGCGAACTGGTATTTTCCCGAAACGGACATATCTTCAGAGTTAAGGCTTCTGAACTCGATAAGGTAATGTCTTAAATCATATTCTCGACATCAAAAGAACACAGCTTTATAAAAGCGGATAGTTCCCGGAGGAACTATCCGTTTATTTTTTGCCTTATTTCACGATTTCCATTTCTTTCAACAGATAATCGGCTCCGGCATATTTGTCGATCAGGAACAATACATAGCGAATATCGACAATAATACTTCGCTGATAATCGGGCAGATATTCAATATCTCCACCAACGCCTTCCCAATTGCGGTCGAAGTTAATACCAATCAATTCACCCTGAGCATTCATCACCGGACTTCCGGAATTACCTCCTGTCGTATGCGTCGTTGCACAAAGTGCTACCGGCATCTTGCCGTTGGCAGTTGCATAAGGCCCGAAGTCTTTTTGGGCATATAAGTCTTTCAGTCGTTGCGGAACCACAAATTCCCAGTTGGTTGAATCTTCTTTCTCCATCACACCGTCAAGAGTTGTCTGGCAACCATAATAATCACAATCCCGCGGACTATATCCTTTAACCTGACCGTAAGTCAGACGCAAGGTGAAATTGGCATCCGGCCATTGAGCTTCGCCTTTATTCATCCGCAACAAACCTTCCACATAGGTACGATGTGCCAGGTTATATCCATCATCAAACTGCTTCAAGGCGTTGTTCAACTCTTTCTGTTCAGCTTTTACGGACAACGCAAACTGAATCATCGGGTCTTGTTCCAAATCTTTCGCCGTAGGATGTGCGATGAAGCGGTTAAAGTTGTCCTGACTGCCGAAAATAGACTTCTCGAACAGCTCGTCGACGAACTTATCCACATCTCCTTTATACTTCTTGTCGATATTGGCGAAATAAGCCGGTTCAACTTTAGTAGGCACCAGACGACGGTATTCCTTCAACATCACTTTGGCAATCTTCCGGTCGACATCAGGCGCATAGTCTTTATCAAAGAAACGACGGAATGCGTTCGAGAACAAGAACAATTGCTTCTTGATACCTTCTTTATCATCCTTTGCCAATACAGCGACCAACGTATCCACATCCGTCGGGACAGAAGTAAATTCGATTCCTCTCAGAATTGCCTCATCCAGCATCCATTTGCGGAAACGCAAGTCTTTCCGGTCATATACAATCTGTTCCAATGTAAGAAGCGCTTCTTCATACTGCGGCTGACATTCTTTCTTTCCCCAAGCCAGCAAGGCTTCCTGCTCTTCGCGTTTCACCTGTTCGAAGTTCCGCTTGTTAATTGCCCAGTTACTTCCGATCGAATTCTTATAGGCATTCTCTGAGCTGGCATATTTGCTGGCATACTGAATACGAACTTTCGGATCTTTCAGCATTTCCTCCAGCATGGCTTTCTGGCGTAATTCACGGATATTGATTCGGACAGCATTGTCGATGTCACGGCGTTCTGCCACTTCCCAAGAAGTATAATACTTGTTGGTCCGTCCCGGAAAGCCCATAATCATGGCAAAATCGTTTTCCTGGAAACCCTTGATCGAGATCTTCATCCAACGCTTCGGATGTAAAGGTACATTGTGTTCAGAATACGGAGCCGGATTTCCGTCCTTATCCGCATAAACACGAAAGACAGAAAAGTCGCCTGTATGACGCGGCCACATCCAGTTGTCGGTATCCGCACCAAACTTACCAATAGAAGACGGCGGTGTTCCTACCAGACGAACATCCGAATAAATCTTCTTCGTAAACATATAATACTGATTTCCTCCGAAGAAAGGTTTGATTTCCACCTCTGTTCCCGGATTATTCTGCAAGAACTTCTTGCCAACCTTCTTTTCTGCCAACTTATTCAGAAAACTAGGTGACAAATAGTTCATACTGTTCGGATCCTTGTCTTTAGCCAGTTCGGCCTTCACATAGTCTGTCACGTCATCAATCTTGTCGATAAATGTAACCGTCAGTCCCGGATTCGGTAATTCCTGATCGCGCGTAGTTGCCCAAAAACCATCCGTCAGATAATCATGATCAACCGTACTATGCGACTGGATTGCTCCATATCCGCAATGATGATTGGTGAGCAACAAACCGTCGGGCGAAACGATTTCGCCTGTACAGCCGCCACCGAAGATCACTACGGCATCTTTTAAGGAAGCTTTGTCCGGACTATAAATATCATAATCCTGCAACTTGAGCCCCAAGCTTTTCATCTCGTCGAACTTCTGCTCCTTCAGTAGTGGAAGAATCCACATGCCTTCATCGGCTTTCAGAGGCAATGTCAACAAGACCGTAGCTACAAGTAAGAATAATCTTTTCATACGCATTTGTTCTATTTGTTATTAAAATCCGCTATTACGTTTATTGGCTTCTGAGTCTGTCTGTTCTAGTAACTCTTTCCCTTGGAAAAGACAGAACTTATCCACTCTAAAACTCATCCACCTATTGATTCCATTCCGTAAAAGGATGCTGGGTCAGCATTGAATTGTAATACCGCCGGTCGCCGGTCACTTCCTTCCCGGCCCAAGCAGGCATGACAAAAGATTCCTCTTCTGCCTTCAACTCAATCTCTGCCATTACCAGTCCTTCGTTAGCTCCATGGAAAACATCAATTTCCCATACATGATTCCCGACTTTGGCTAAATGGCGTACCTTATCAATCGCACCTGGCTCACAAAGACGAAGCAATTGTTCGGCATCTTCCAACGGGATCGCCTGTTCGAACTCATACCGGCTCAGTCCTTTCTCGTCAGAAGGACCTTTGATCGTCAGGAATCCGTTCTGATCCTGAATCCGGATACGAACCGTCTTTCCCGGCTGCGAACAGATGTATCCCTGAACAATTCGCTTGCTGGCATATACATCCGCCGAGAAATCGCCCGTAACCAAAAACTTCCGTTCTATTTCTGTATGCACACTTATTAAATTGAAAATTAATAATTGAGAATTGAAAATTGTCCATTGTCAATTTTCAATTGTTCATTTAATGGTTACCATCGTTGCTCCAAAACCATATTCACGGAAAGACGCATCCTGATAATAATGTTGTTTATACCGTGTATTCAGTTCCTTTTCAATTGCCTTGCGCAACACACCGTCTCCTTTGCCGTGGATAAATACAATCTTCTGTCCTTTCTGAGAAGCATACTGATCCATCACTTCCCGGAACTTATCCAACTGATAGTTCAACATATCGCTATTCGATAAACCCCGTACATCATCCAGCAGTTCAGCGATGTGCAAATCCACTTCCAGAATCGAAGAGTTGGCTTCCTTTTTCTTGATAATAGACTGCTTGGGATGCTTGGGCTGATTATCATTTCGTGCTTTCTGCTGCATGGCTTCCTGTAATTCCGATGCAGAAACCAACATTTCCCGTTCCGGCAAGTCGTTACGGACAATCGGACAGATAATTGCATCCTCATCGAAGAAATCGTTTTCCATAAAGCAATGCAACTTATAGAACTTCACGGTATCTAAACGAAGTTCTACAGAAATGGCATTCTTCAACGAATACAACTTATCTTTCTTGAAGGCAATCAACTGAACGCAAATCCGTTCCAAGGCATTTAAATCTTTCTTTTCAAACTCCTCCAGGAATATCTTCGTATTCGGCTCGATTGTACCATTGTAACGACTAATCCAACTGTTGTTTTCCCGGCTCATATAGTTAAAGAACAAGTAATAATTACTGTCGTTCACAAAATATGCCTCATATCCGCACTGCTGGATCGCTTTCGGGTCAGTCGGCAAATAAGCCAGATAAATATTCAACCGTTCACCTTCCGGAGTTTCTTCAATTTCCTCTTCCGGTTCATCCGGCTGCTGGCGTGTACTTGTAATCTGTTTCTCCATCTCTGCGGCATTGCTCTTCGGTTTGTTGGAACTATGTACTTGCGGTCCTTCACCGACCACTACACATTCCCGAATCAAAGCCGGCACTTCAAAGCCATCTTCATCTTCTACCAATACCTGATCTTTCCCTTGAAAACCTCTGACAACGCCTCCGCCTGTCGTATTCAGGAAACGAACCTTGTCTCCTACCTTTATATTACCCATATTCTTTTTGTGTTTTTATTGCTGTTTCATTTTACACGAACTACTTCTTTCAGTAGTTCACACAAAAGTAATATTTTTCTTTCAGTTTCATGCGAAAACAAAAACACGAGTGCATGTTGAAAGACACATATACTTCCTTTTTTACATCTAAATATTCTCACTATATTTGTCACAAACGAATGTTAACTTACAAAACGGATATAAACCATGACAACTCGTAGAGATTTCCTCAAACAGGCTTCTCTGTTAGGAGCCGGACTGACGTTCAGTCCTTTTTTAATTCAAGCATCCAACTCCATTTCAGCAAACGACAAAATCCAGGTAGCTTTAATCGGCTGCAACGGTATGGGATTTGAAGACTTAAAAGCATTTCTTCGAAATCCGGAAGTAGAATGTATAGCCTTATGCGACATAGATGAGAATGTATTGAACAACCGGGCTGCTGAGACAGAAAAAATAACAGGAAAGAAAGTAAAACATCTGTACAAGGATTGGCGAAAAGTGATTGACAACAAAGATGTAGATGTCGTAATCGTAGGAACACCCGATCACTGGCACTGCTTGCAAGCCGTCTATGCCTGCCAGGCAGGAAAAGACGTGTACTGTGAAAAGCCCCTAGGCAACAGCATCGAAGAATGTAACATTATGGTGCGGGCAGCCGAAAAGTATAATCGTGTCGTACAAGTTGGCCAATGGCAGCGCAGCGATCCGCACTGGCAAGATGCAATGGATTTCGTACACAGTGGTAAATTAGGAAAGATCCGTACCGTACGTGTTTTCTCTTATCAAGGCTGGTGTCCGTCTATTCCTGTCAAACCGGATGAACCCGTTCCTGCCGGAGTGGATTATGATATGTGGTTAGGTCCGGCTCCCAAACGTCCGTTTAACCGCAACCGTTTCCACTTTACCTTCCGTTGGTTCTGGGATTATGCCGGCGGATTGATGACCGACTGGGGTGTTCACTTGCTTGACTATGCATTATTCGGTATGAATGTAACGGCACCGAAGTCTATTATGGCATCAGGCGGTAAATTCGGTTATCCGGATGATGCCTGCGAAACGCCCGATTTATTACAGACGATTTATACCTTCGACGGATTTACAGTGATGTGGGACCATGCTATAGGTATCGACGACGGAGCTTACGGGCGTAATCACGGATTGGGTTTCGTAGGAGAAAACGGAACATTGGTAGTTGATCGTGGCGGCTGGGAAGTCATTCCGGAAAAAGTAAACGGACAAGCCCGCATGGAAGCTGTTCCACTGAAGAAAGCATATGGCGAAGGTGGCCTGAATCTGCATGTCAAGAATCACTTGGAGTGTATCAAAAGCCGGAACCGTAACTGCAATGCCAGTATCGAGATTGGAGCACACATCGCCAAATTCTCTCAATTAGGTAACATTGCCTATCGAACCGGTAAGAAGTTAAGCTGGGACGGAAAGAGTTTCCACGACAGTGAAGCCGACGCTTACTTATGCAAACAGTATCGCGCTCCTTGGGAATTGCCGAAGATTTAAATAATCTTGTACTTATAAATTAAATCCTCCAAACTCAACTTATTCTAGGAATAGTAGGCTTGGAGGATTTTCCTAATTAATCTAAACATCATACGTTAGTGAAATCCCTCGCAACCCGTATCATCGTTTCCAAATTTTCAGCGGGTGTCGTTGGTGGAATGGCACAACCTGCATTCAAGATAAACCGTGGATTGTCTTGGAAAATACGAAGTAATTCTTCCGTTTTCTCTGCCACTAAAGCAGGTGTTCCCAAAGCCAGAACGCCCGACGGATCTATATTCCCGGCAAAGGCTACCCGATCACGCATCTTATTCTCTGCCACCAGCGTATTGGTCAGGTAATCCAGTTCCAAGACATCTGCTCCTACCGAAATCATATCATCCAATATAATATCGGTATTTCCACAAATATGCAACAGATAAGGTAATCCCTGTTGATGAGACCAGTCGCATACTTTCTTCTCATAAGGTAAAGCAAATGTCTGATACATCTCAGGAGACATCATGGAAGGACCAGCCGGACTATCTCCGTTAGAAATCATATCGGCTCCAGCTTCTTTCATGAGAGAAACGAACTGAGTCGTCGCTTCCAGGCAATAATCCAGTAAAGCAAAAACACGTTCCTGAGGTTCCAGACATAAATCCAACATCAGGTTTTCTGTTCCTCTCAACATGGTTGCCAACGAAAACGGAGCCTGGTCACAATTCCCCCGGATAAAGATCTCTTGTTGGAAATGTTGCTTTAACAGATGTACTGCCTCACACCAGATATCCACATATTTATATGTTTGTATCCGGAGTGGTTTTAATTGTTCCACATCCATCAAACTATCTAACAGACCTTCATGCGAACGTGCCGGTTCGTCATTGGGGAAGTCAACAGGTACACCACAGGCTCCTGCCAATGTCACGGTATCAATATCCACCGTAATACCATCATACTGATACTTCTCTACAGCACGAATAAAAGTATCGGCTATTATTTTCGGATCATTCCGATATTGTTCCATCGTATATCCGGCTTCTCGGGCTGCCATCATAAAGTTATGCAACATGATGGGTGTTTTGTCCGCACGCTTTCCATTCAAAGCGGCTTGAATTCTTTCATATCCTGTCATATATTTTAAGTTTTTGAGTTTATTAGTTTTTGAGTTTGTTTGTTTCTACATATTCTCCTTTTCTATTTCTTCCAATGTTTTGTTTTTCGTTTCAAAAAGATATCGCCGGAAAAAGAAGTAAGAGATAAAGATCGAAAGGGCAAAAAACAGGAAACAATATTTCTGTCCTTGATCAAAAGCTCCGGCTACTATCGGAAATAGGAATGAAATTGTTCCATTCACCATCCAATTAGACAAAGAACCTAACGACATACCTTGGGAACGGATCGTATTGGGGAAAATCTCGCTCAGCAACACCCAGGAAACGGCTCCCATGGAAGAAGCAAAGCAGGCCACAAAACAAATCAGTGACAATAACAATATCCAAGATGGGAAACCGGCAACAAAATAAGAAGCCGTCAACAGACTTAATGACACAGACATTCCCAGGGTTCCGGTGAGAAGCAAACGCCGGCGCCCCAAACGATCTATCAACGATTTGGCCAGTAACGTAAACACCAAATTGGTCAATCCGATAATGACCGTTTGTCCGATAGCCGCATCTGTTTCAAATCCGGCTGAACGGAAAATATCCGTGGCGTAATACATCACGATGGCAATACCCGACAACTGACTGAAAACCCCAACTGCCAAACCAATCACAATAAACTTCAGATAAGGTTTTCGGAATAAAGCCTGCCAAGGCAATCGCTCGGATACAGAAGACAAAGATTGTTCAATCTCTTGTAACAAACGGTTGATATCCTGATTCGGTTGCTGTTCTCTGAGAACTTTACTTGCCTCTTCTATTCTCCTTTGCGAAACCAGCCAACGTGGACTACGAGAGACCTTCAACAACACTCCTCCAAAACAAAGAGCCGGAAGCGACATCGATAAAAACATATATCTCCAATTATACTCTCCAGTATCAAGTAAGATATAATCCACAAAGAAAGCCAGTAAAATACCAACCACAACCCCCAATTGGAAATTGATAGTAGAACGTCCTCGCTTCTCAGGCAGCGTAATTTCCGAGACATAAATAGGCAATGTCACCGACACAATACCTACGGCAATTCCTCCAAGGATACGAGCCCACACAAACAATGTAAAGTTCGTGGCGAAAGCTGTTCCCAAAGACGACAGAAAGAACAAAATGGCAACGATCTTCATCGTTTCTCTCCGCCCAATCCGATCCGCCGGATAACTGGCAAAAGCAGCTCCCAGAATGCAACCCAGCAAACCGGAGCTGACCGACCAACCCACCATGGCATCCGTCAATTGGAAATAAGCTGTAAAAAAGGGCATAGCCCCATTAATCACAGCTGTATCATAACCAAATAACATACCGCCTAGTAATGCTACTAAAAAATATAATATTTCTTTTTTCATGGTATGATTTAATGATTAATCAAAAACAATACGGAATATTTTCTGAGCACTCTCTATACAATCATCAGACGAAGAAACACTGTATGGATTGGTTTGCTTTGTCCACTTTTCATCCATAGCGTAATAATCCACCTGACTATCCGGACCTTGGTCAAAAAACGTCTTCCAACGAACATAATACACATCTTTCAACAAACCACTCCATTCCCGATGGGCATAATCTCTTAATCCTCCTTTTTCTGAAGCAGTACGATTTCCCCAAGTAGTGATTTGAACACGTGCATTCCATTCATATAAATCCTTTTCAGCTTCCGTTATTCCTTTATTTCTAGCTTGGGCAATCCAACTACCCACCTTAAATTCAGATCGTGTACTCAATAATTCATCTTGCAACAAGATTAAATCCAAGAACTGATCAGATAAATGCCGATATAACAGCTGGTCTCCTAAATAATAGGCTGAACGAATAGATTTTAACAGTAAACGTCCTTTTTCGGCAATCGCCTGACGTACTATATCGATTAAATCGTATTCAAAATTATTATTTCCAATAAACTGATCAGCAACTGAAACCATCAATCGAGCTGCTTCAATAACATCTTCTGGATCATAATAATCACTCATTTCCGACCAAGAAGACACTTGATATGCCTGTAACGACGGACGAGCACAAAAAACAGACTCATGTGTTCCTTGTTGAGTCGAAGCATCCGGACAGTTATAAATGGAATTAGACAAAATACGCCATGCCTGTTTTACCTCTTTACAGTCTTTTCCATAACGAGCCTGCGTATAGTGATCTAACCAAGTATCTTTGTCAAAAGCTTTATTTCGCCAAGGTAGTTCTAACAATAATTCATACATGACCGGATTATTTTCTATTCCTTCCGGAGTCATTCCTATGCCTTTCATAGTACCACCAAAAGCACCTTCCTTCGCTTCATAAAAACTTTCTATAACATGCTGCATCTTTCCATGCAAACCTACATTGCCACCATAATTCAGCAACATACAATATAACCAATCATGCTGTCCAAATCCAGATTTCCGATACCAGGTCGATTTAGGATCTCCCCATTGAGGACGGCTTTCGGAAAACAAATCCAATACGATCATGTCACCAGCATGAAGCGATTCTATCATTTGAGGATGAGGATTACTTCCCCAAGCCATAATCACCCATTTCGCAGCTGGATTGTTCTTTTTCATTTGTTTCATAATCTCTTCTCCAGATTTCTGAAGATCAACACCTTTCGTACTACCTCCCTCATGAAATGGATCCATACTATAATAATTTGCTTTTCCATACAGCTTATTCATTTCTTCATAATAGATCGTTGCAATCTCTCCAAATCGGGGATCCGTTGGCTGCAAGAAAGCCGGACGGTTATAAGCACACCAAAGTCCTGGATTCTGAACATTCAACTGTAATTTTTCTTTCGCATCATGCGGAACCATACCCGAATAACCCGGCAAAACCGGTTCAATCCCGTATTCACGCATCCGCTTTACAATCTTCTTTTGCAAATCAGCCTGCTGCTCATACCAACTGTCTGGATTCGGACCGCCCCAACCTTCCAGATTATTCATCAACCACCAGGCCTGAAAAGCAGGTCCGGCTATAAAGCTATTGATTTCTTCTTTAGAATATCCTAATCGGTTTAGTACTTGATACCATACCACATCCGTTCCCGTGATTGCCAAAGGTAAATTGATTCCATGCAAAGCCATCCAATCAATCTCTTTTTCCCAACGTTTCCAATCCCAAAATGCCATTGTATAAGAATAGGTACAATAATTCAAATCGTAGCGATAAGGCAAAGTCGTCTCATGTCGTTCTTTCTTCAAGACCGGAGGAAGTTGAGATGGTAAATCGGCAGTCATACCATTCCATGATAAATGAATACCGGCATAATACTTCAAATACCAGTTAATCCCCGTTGCGATACTCACATAATTATTCCCTCGAATAACTACCTTATCCCCTTTTTGATCCAATTCAAAAAAATCTGTTTCCGACTTTTTCTGTTCAATCACAAACTTTTGAGAAGCTCCTTTATCAATTCTTTCCAGCAATCCCGTAATGGGAGATGTGGCATGAATAGATAATGATATCAACAAACAGCCTGCCCAAGCAGCTACCTTTCTTATTTTCATACGGATAAAATTTATACAGTTAAAACTAATTTATGCATTAGATATATTCTACCTCAATACCAACTACAAAGTAAATCCTTTTTACAAAGAAAAAATATTTTGTCTTTATTCCAAACAAATAAAATGCTGTAGCACTATTTCTAAAACATTCTTATAAGACGATTATTTCGGTAGTAATTTATTGATTATAACCATCATTTCTTTACATTACAGATGATTCATTTATTGTTTGTAATAAAGACTGTCTTTTTTGATACGATGTTTTCTTAAACAGTTGTATCATTTTTTCTGATTTTCTTTTCAGGGCTGACGCATTACAAACTTCCAGACCTTTTAAAAAGTATTTATCTTTAGA
>ERZ836877.342-NODE-342-length-81675-cov-16.395504_pt1 | contig 81675 bp, 72 predicted proteins | sample MGYA00519469_ERZ836877 | MGnify/ENA primary metagenome ERZ836877 (study PRJEB31850, sample SAMEA3708809) | human gut metagenome | biome: human gut; feature: human-associated habitat; material: faeces | place: China | collected 2014 ...
GTGTTAAGCCTGTCGCTAGCGTTCATCCTGAGCCAGGATCAAACTCTTCGTTGTTGTTTATCTTTTTTCTTTTTCTTCTATTTGAATAAAAAGCAAAAGACAAATATTGAAATTTGTTGTTTGCTTTCGCAAGATTCCAAATCTGCGAAGATGTCCATTGTTAGCCCAGCGATTCTGCTGACTTATCAGATATTCAGAAATTGACTCGGGTCATTCATTTTTAATGACTCTTGTACTACTTCTTGTCTATTGTAAATCTTTCAATGTTCTCTTCATTGCCCCGGGTTATTTCCCAAAAGCGGTGCAAAGTTACGACGGATTTTTTTACCGTGCAAATGTTTTGAGATATTTTTTCCAGCCTTTTTCTGCCCTATTTCAACGACTCCCCTATCCGTCAGTGATTTAAAACTATGTTGTAAAACATATTTTTAACTCTGGTTAACATTTTCGGGTGAGTGAATTAGAGCTGACCTAATTCTATCAGGGTGGCAACACGCTCGATGATGGCATCGTTTTTATCACGGTCGGGACGGTAGTCAGCTTTGAGATTTACGCCGAAGAAGCGGCCGAAGGTCTGCCAGAAGCCGGCACGGAAGGAGCCGAGGAAGGCTTTGATGATGTTGTAGCCTGACTGGTTGGTCTCCCGGCGAATGAGCTTGCAGAGCATCTGAGCCTGCGATTTGGAGAAACGCTTGAGCGTGGGCTTATACTGCTCGAAGATGGCTGACTCCATCCGCTTGAGGTATTCGTCGCGTTCGGCCTGGGTGGGGAATGTCTCGATATATTCGTAAGTCTCGATCAGCGTCTCGCAGATGAGTTTTGCGAAAGGGAGGGTCTTGCGGACGTTGTAGACGGTTTTCCAGTAGAACTCCTCCTCCTTCTTGTTTTTGAATTTCAGCGGGGGGTATACGGCAATGTCGTTAAGGACTATGACCTTGCAGTATTCACCGTCAATCTCATCATAGTAATAACCTTTGGCGGCACGGAGTCGCGAATGACGCGCCTCGGGAGCGTCGGGCAGTTCGGGCGCAACCGGCTCCTGAGCCACTGCGGGGAGCAGTGCCGTAAAGAGGAAGAGCAGGAAGGCCAGACTGCGGTTCATGGGATGACTGACGTGTGTTTTATTAGTTCGTTACAATATTATATATAATTATATATAGGCGAAAAGACGCAAGCACGGGAACGGTTACTCACGGCTCGCGTCGGCAAGCCTACAAATAATAACGTAAGATAAGGAGTTTTATGCTGTGAGTTATAAGTTTTTAACTGTTTTAGGCGGATAGTCGACGGTGAAATGCAGGCCGCGTGACTCCTTGCGCTCTTTGGCCTGGCGCATGATGAGATAGCCCACGTTGATGATGTTGCGGAGCTCGCAGATTTCGCGCGATGCCTTTGAGCATTTGAAGAGACGCTCGGTCTCCTCATAGAGGATGTCGAGGCGGTTCCAGGCGCGGTCGAGGCGGAGATTGGAGCGGACGATGCCCACGTAGGCGGTCATTATCTGGCCTACCTCCTTGAGGCTCTGGGTTATGAGGACCATCTCCTCGGGGTGGCGGGTGCCTTCGTCGTTCCAGTCAGGCACATCGTGGCGAATCTCGTAGGAGTCGACAACCGACGAGGCATGACGGGCGGCAGCGTCGGCATAGACCACTGCTTCGATGAGTGAGTTGGAAGCCAGACGGTTACCGCCGTGCAGACCGGTGCAGGAACACTCGCCCACGGCATACAGGCGCGAGATCGACGACTGAGCGTCAGTGTCGACAAGGATGCCGCCGCAGAGGTAATGGGCCGCGGGAGCCACGGGGATGTAGTCGCGGGTTATGTCGATGCCAAGCGAGAGGCATTTGGCGTAGATGTTGGGGAAGTGGCGGCGTGTCTCTTCGGGATCCTTGTGGGTGACGTCGAGGTAAACGTGGTCGTCACCATGAAGTTTCATCTCCGAATCGATGGCGCGGGCCACGATGTCGCGCGGGGCGAGTGACAGACGGGGGTCATATTTCTGCATGAACTCCTCGCCCTTGAGATTGCGGAGCACGGCGCCGTAGCCGCGCATGGCCTCGGTGATAAGGAACGATGGACGGTCACCGGGATGGTAGAGGGCCGTGGGGTGGAACTGGATGAACTCCATATCCTTGACGGTGCCCTTGGCGCGGTAGACCATGGCGATGCCGTCGCCGGTGGCCACGAGGGGATTGGTGGTGGTGGTGTAGACGGCACCTACGCCGCCGGTGGCCATGAGGGTGACTCGGGCCAGAAACTTGTCGACGGTGCCCGAGGGAGAGAGTACGTATGCGCCGTAGCAGGTGATGTCGGGCGTGCGGCGGGTGACAATGCGGCCCAGATGATGCTGGGTGATGATTTCTATGGCGAAATGATTCTCGAATATGTCGATGTCAGGATGCTCGCGCACACGGCGTATGAGCGACTGCTGGATTTCGTAGCCGGTGTTGTCGGCGTGATGGAGTATGCGGAATTCCGAGTGGCCGCCCTCGCGGTGGAGGTCGAAGGAGCCGTCGTCCTTACGGTCGAAGTCCACGCCCCATTCCAGGAGCTGGCGTATCTGACCGGGGGCACCTTTGACCACCTTGTCGACTGCTGCCGGGTCAGAGAGCCAGTCGCCGGCAATCATGGTGTCGCGGATGTGTTTGTCGAAGTCGTCGACGAGGAGGTCGGTGACCGATGCCACGCCGCCCTGGGCGAGGGCTGTGTTGGCTTCGTCGAGAGTAGTTTTGCAGATGAGTGCCACGCGATGCTGTGGCGAGGCCACTTTGAGAGCGAAGCTCATACCGGCAATACCTGAGCCGATTACGAGATAATCATATTCGTAAGTCATGGTGCGATGTGATGATGATTTGCGGGCAAAATTACGCAAAAAAAGCGTTGGAGGCAAAAAAATCAGCGGCGTGTGGCGCGGAGAAAGAAATAGAGAAACAGGGCGCCGGCCAGGAAGAGCGAAACCGAGAAGGAGAGGATAAGGCCGTAGAGGCCCAGACCGGCGGTAAAAGCCAGCAGATAAGTGGCGGGGATGCCCACTACGACATAGCACACGAGCGATATCCAGAGCATGGGCATTACGCGGGCCGTGCCGCGCAGGGCGTTGGCGAAGGTGATCTGGGTGGCGTCGCCGAGCTGGTAGAGCACCAGCGGCACGATGAGCGTGAGGCTCAGGGCGAGCACCTGCGGATCGTCGGTAAACACCGACATGATGGTGCGGCCGCCGAAGATGAAAATCATCGACGAGCAGGCGGCGAGGATGAGCATGATGCGGTAGCCCGAGAAGGCTGTGGCGCGCATCAGGCGGCGGTCATGGAATCCGGCGGCGTTGCTGACGAGCACCGACACGGCGGCGCCCATCGAATAATAGACGCAGAAGCCGAGAGTGCCGAGCATCACCGTCACCTGATACGAGGCGAGGGCTATGGCGCCGATCCATCCGGCCATGACGGCCACGACGGTGAACGATCCCGACTCGAAGGCCATCTGCAGCGACACGGGCCATGAGGTGACGTTGATCTGCCTGATGTCGGCCATCGTGGCGCGGCACTGCAGGAAGCCGCGGCGGAAGAAGCGGAAGGGGCGGCGGCAGAAGAATATGACGATGATGGCCGTGCAGCATATCACGCGGGCCGTCAGGGTGGCTATGCCCGCGCCGTCAAGGCCGAGCTCGGGAAAGCCCCAGTGGCCGTAAATGAGCAGATAGTTGCCGAGGATGTTGACCGCGTTGGCCGAGAGGATAATCCACATGGGCATACTCGTGCGGTTGATGGCGTAGCTCCACTGGGCGAACACGTTGAAGAGCGTCAGCGGAATCATGCCTGCGAGCACAATCAGGAAATAGGGCCGGATGAGCGGCAGAAGCTCCGGCGGCTGGCCGAGACGGTGGAGGTTGAAGTAGACCGTCAGCATGATGGCCGTGAGCAGCAGAGCGAAGAGGAGATTGACGATGACAGCCGAGCGCATGAGGGCGCCGATACGGCGGCTGCGGCCGCGCGAGTAGAGGGCGCCTACGAGGGGCGTCAGACCGTAGGCGAATCCGAGACCGGCGAAGATGGCCACGTTGAACAGGTTGTTGACGAACGAGGCCGAGGCGAGGGCTTCGGTGGAGTAGCGGCCAACCATGGCCGTGTCAGCGAATCCCACGACAATCTGCCCGAGCTGCCCTATGAGTATGGGCAGCCCGAGGCGGAGTATGCGTGATGAGATAGAACCTGCCACTTAGGGTAGGTGAATCAATACTGTTCGGAGTCGTTGGGGAAGTCGACCAAACGGACGTCGGCAACATAGTGCTCGAGGGCCTGCCGCATGGTGTCGGCAAGGTCAGCGTAACGGCGCATGAACTTGGGCGAGAAGCCGCGGTTCATGCCGAGCATGTCCTGGATCACGAGGATCTGGCCGTCGACCTCATGGCCTGCGCCGATGCCGATGACGGGGCATGACACCTGACGGGTGACCTCGGCGGCGAGGGGTGCCGGGATCTTCTCGAGAACAATGGCGAAGCAGCCCATCTCGTCGAGCATCTTTGCGTCGGCAATGAGCTTTTCGGCTTCAGCATCGGACTTAGCGCGGACGCCGTAGCCGCCGAACTTATTGACCGACTGGGGAGTGAGGCCGAGGTGGCCGCACACCGGTATGCCGGCCGAGAGGATGCGCTCTATTGATTCGCGGATCTCGGAACCGCCCTCCATCTTGACGGCGCCTGCGCCGGTCTCCTTCATGATGCGGACGGCCGAGGCGAGAGCAATGTCAGGACAGCCCTGATAGTAGCCGAAGGGAAGGTCGACCACCACGAAAGCGCGTCGGGCGCCGCGGACCACGCCTTTGGCGTAGGTGATCATGTCGTCAAGAGTGATGGGGATGGTGGTGTCGTAGCCCATCATCACGTTGGCGGCCGAGTCGCCCACCAGGATGAAGTCAATGCCTGCGGCGTCGACTATCGAGGCCATGGTGTAATCGTAAGAGGTGATGCAGGCTATTTTCTCGCCCTGCAGCTTCATTTTGCGCAGTGAAGAGGTTGTTACTTTCGGTTTTGCCGATTCATTATAAGTAGACATAAAAATCCATTTTCAAGTTAAAAACTGCGCAAAGTTAACAACTCTTGTACAAACATCCGCCGAAAAATAGGAAAATTGAAACATAATAGCTAATTTAGCACACTAATTATATTATTCAAGAATATATATAAGACCTCGACATGAGCACTTCACATAGATATTGCGTGATAATGTGCGGCGGCATCGGCAGCCGCTTCTGGCCTTACAGCCGCACGGATATGCCCAAACAGTTCATCGACTTTTTCGGCACGGGGCGCACCCTGCTTCAGATGACCTACGACCGCATGCTGCCCTTAGTTCCGGCCGAAAACATACTGCTGGTGACCAACGCCCAATATTCCGAGCTGGTGAAGGAGCAGCTGCCCGACATCGACGAAGCCCACATACTTCTCGAGCCCGAGCGGCGCAACACCGCGCCATGCATAGCGTGGGCCGCCTACCACATAGGCGCCATCGACCCCGAGGCCTCGATAATCGTGACCCCGAGCGACCACCTGATCACCCGCGAGCCCGTGTTCGAGCAGTGTGTCAACCGCGGTTTCGACTTCATAGCCTCGCACGACGCCCTTCTGACCCTCGGCATCACCCCTACCCGTCCCGAAACCGGCTACGGCTACATCCAGATAGGCGAGGAGGTGGAGCCCGGCATCCGCAAGGTCAAGACCTTCACCGAGAAGCCTGACCGCGAGATAGCCCAGGTGTTTGTGGACACGGGCGAATTTTTCTGGAACGCCGGCATCTTCATGTGGCGCGTGAACTCGATCAAGAAAGCACTCGAGCGCTATCTGCCCGACATCACCGATGATTTCAACGAGGGGCTCGACGCCTTCGGCACCCCGCGTGAGAACGATTTCATACGCCGCCATTTCCCCGCATGCCCGTCGATATCGATTGACTTCGCCGTGATGGAGAAGGCTGACAACGTGTATGTGGAGATCGTTGACTTCGGGTGGAGCGATCTGGGCACATGGAGCTCGCTCTACGACAATTCGCCCAAGAACATGGCCCACAACGTGACCCAGAAATGCAACGTGATAGCCTACAACTCGCAGGGCAACATCTTCATGGCGCCTGACGACAAGCTCGTGGTGGTCTCCGGGATGACGGACTTCATAGTGGCCGACGCCGGCGACGTGCTGCTGATATGCCCCAAGGCCGAGGAGCAGAAAATCAAGCAGATGGTCAACGACGTGCGCCTGCGCTTCGACGACAAGTTCATGTGATAAAAAACTCTATCATATAGTAAAATTTTTAGTAATTTTGCAGCCGGAAACATCAAAACACCAAAATCTTACGATCATGGATTTATTTGACAAAATAAGCGCCGACATCAAGGCCGCCATGCTGGCCCGCGAGAAGGTGCGTCTCGAAACTCTCCGCGGCATCAAGAAAGAATTTCTCGAAGCCAAGACCGCCAAGGGCGCCGACGGCCAGCTCACCGACGAGCAGGCCACCAAAATCCTGGCCAAGATGGCCAAACAGCGCCGCGAGACCGCGGCGATCTACGCCGAACAGAACCGTCCCGAGCTCGCCGAGAACGAGCTTGCCGAGGCCGCGGTGATTGAAGAATACCTGCCCAAGCAGCTCAGCGACGAAGAGCTGACCGCCGAACTGCGCCGCATCATAGCCGAGACCGGCGCCACCTCGCAGAAAGAGATGGGCAAGGTGATGGGCGTGGCCTCGAAGGCCCTCGCCGGCCGCGCCGACGGCAAAGTGATCTCGGCCAAAGTGCGCGAGCTCCTCGCTTAACGAACAATAGCAACATTTTCACTATATGCTTACTTTACAGCAGATTAAAGAAAATCCCGCCCAAGTGGTGGAACGCCTTGCAGTCAAAGGATTTGACGGTAAGGACCCTATCAACAAAGTAATAGCCCTCGACAACCGCCGCCGCGAGCTCCAGCTCACCAACGACACCAAGGCCGCCGAGCTCAAGCAGTATGCCGCCAAGATCGGCGGTCTGATGAAGCAGGGCCTGAAAGCCGAGGCTGACGAGGCCAAGGCTACCGTGGCCCAGCTCAAGGAGTCGCAGAAGATCATAGCCGACGAGCTTTCGGAGGTGGAGACCGAGATCCGCAACATACTGCTGACCATCCCCAACCTTCCCTGCGCCATGGTGCCCGAAGGCCGTACAGCCGAGGACAACGTGGTGGAGAAAACCGGCGGCCCCATGCCCGAGCTTCCGGCCGACGCACTCCCCCACTGGGAACTGGCCAAGAAATACAACCTCATAGACTTTGACCTCGGCGTGAAAATCACCGGCGCCGGATTCCCGGTGTACATAGGCAAAGGTGCCCGGCTCCAGCGCGCCCTCATCCAGTTCTTCCTCGACGAGGCAGGCCGCGCCGGCTACCTGGAGATCCAGCCCCCCTACGTGGTCAACGAGGCATCGGGCTACGGCACAGGCCAGCTGCCCGACAAGGAGGGTCAGATGTACTATGTCAACGAGGACAATCTTTACCTCATCCCCACCGCCGAGGTGCCCGTGACCAACATCTACCGCGACGTGATCATCCCCGCCGACCAGCTCCCCAAGAAGAACTGCGCCTACTCGGCCTGCTTCCGCCGCGAGGCCGGCAGCTACGGCAAGGATGTGCGCGGCCTCAACCGCCTGCATCAGTTTGACAAGGTGGAGATCGTGCGCATAGAGCGTCCCGAGGACTCCTACGCGGCCCTCGAGGAGATGAAGGACCATGTTCAGGGCCTTCTGGAGAAACTCGGTCTGCCCTGGCACATACTGCGCCTTTGCGGCGGCGACATGAGCTTCACCTCGGCCATCACCTTTGACTTCGAGGTGTTCTCGGCAGCCCAGAAGCGCTGGCTCGAGGTGTCGTCAGTATCAAACTTCGAGACCTATCAGGCCAACCGCCTGAAATGCCGCTACCGCGACGCCGACAAGAAGATCCAGCTCTGCCACACCCTCAACGGTTCGGCCCTTGCCCTTCCGCGCATCATGGCCGCGCTGCTCGAGAACAACCAGACTCCCGAAGGCATCACGGTGCCCGAATGTCTGCGCAAGTACACCGGCTTCGACATCATCAACTGATGGACAAGAAAACGATATTTGACCTCGGGCGCGATACTGTGGAGCAGTACCGCGCCCGTCGCAAACTGCACCTTACGATGGTGCTCGACAACATCCGCTCGCTGAATAATATAGGTGCGATATTCCGCACGTGCGACGCTTTCCTTGTTGACCGCATAATGCTGTGCGGCATCACAGCCACGCCGCCCTCCGACGAGATCCACAAGACGGCTCTCGGCGCCGAGCTGAGCGTGGAGTGGGAATACTTTCCCACCACCATGGAGGCGATCGGCAAGCTGCGGAGCGAGGATTACAAGGTGTGCGTCCTGGAGCAGGTGAAAGGATCGGTGGAGCTTCAGGAGTTCCGCCCCGAGCCCGACGGGCGCTACGCCATAGTGGCGGGCCATGAGGTGCACGGCGTGGACGCCAAGGTGGTCGACGCCGCCGACGTGTGCCTCGAGATACCGCAGTTCGGCACCAAGCACTCGCTCAACGTGTCGGTGTCGGCCGGCATCGCGCTCTGGCATTTCTTCTCGGGGATGCACAGAGAGTGAGCGGGACGGGTCGGACAGGTCGGACGAGGCCGAGGTTTTGTGAATCAATTATATTTACTTTATGAATAAGGATATCTGCAATAAGAAATATGAGGAGCTGAAGGCGCCGTGGATGACGTTCTTCACCCCTACCTATAACCGCGAGAAAACCCTCCCGCGCTGCTACGAAAGCCTCAAGAAGATGGAGCTTCCGGTGGAAGCCGACGGACGAAAGGTGGAGTTTGAGTGGCTGATAGTGGATGACGGCAGTCAGGACAATACCTTCAGCCTCGTCAGCGGCTGGATCGAGGAGAACCTCATCCCTATCCGCTATTACTACCAGCCCAACAGCGGCAAACATGTGGCCAGCAACGTCAGCGCCGAGCTGTCAAGGGCGGAGATGCTCACGGGGATGGACAGCGACGACTCGTTTCTGCCCGAAACACTGAAAGTGTTCCGGGAGGGGTGGCTCTCTATTCCGGAAGATATCCGGCCGGAATTCCGCGGGGTCACGGCCCGATGTATCGACCCCGAGACGGGGAAGATGGTGGGGACGCCGTCGCCCCGCCAGCCTTACTACGTGCATACGCAGGATATGCGCTTCAAGGATAAGGTGACGGGCGAGATGTGCGGCTTCAACCGCGTAGACGTGCTCCGCGAGTTTCCGTTTCCGGTGTTTGAGGAGAAAACGAGCTTTTGTCCCGAAAGCATAGTATGGTATTCGATGGGCGAGAAATACAAGGAATCGGTGATTGACATACCGGTTCGCGAATATTTCCATGACACCGACAATGCCCTTACCGGGAAGAACACCCGCCGCTCCGCCGCCAACTATCACCTGTGGAAATACGAGGTCAACAGCCTTGTGCTCAAATATCTGCGCTATGCGCCCAAGGATATGCTCAAGGCCATAGTGGGGATGAGCATGGACGGCTTCATCTCGGGCCGCAGCATCCGATCGATACTCCGCGACGTGAAATCCAAGCGCTGCAAAGTGGCGGTAGCCGCCTTTATTCCAGCGGGGTGGGTACTGTCGAAGATTCGGTGATCGGCCTATTATTATGGTAAGAATGTCAATGTGCTCCTGATGTCGGTTCGGCTTTGGGCCGCGGGGACATCTGCCGCTCAGGCTACTGCCCGGATGGGGTGGTTTGGGAGTAATGGGAGAATTGGGAGGATTGGATCAATTGGAGTAATTGGAATTATCCAGCGGTTTGGCGGTTTCTCCGGCGGGGCGGGAGGATGGTGGGTTAAGGGTGGGTTCAGTTTGAGGGGCTTTTCAAAGCGGGATTTGAGGTAGGGGGAGACGGGGCGGAGGGCTGTCATGTCGGGGTCGTAGAGGGCTGTGTAGAAGTGCTCGGCGAAGGCGCCTCCGAGCTTCCCGTTGCCGTGGATTATCACTATAGTACCTTTCATCAGCGGGATAGCTGAGAATACCGCCCGGAAGTGTTTGTCGAGGCCCTCCTCCACTTTGTGATGCGGATAGAAGCATGTGTCGAGGATGAGGGCTCGGTGGAAGGAGATGCCTCGGACTGAGTCGGGACATCGGCCGGAAGCGGCGATGGTGCCTTTCCTGAGGCGGTAGGCAACCCTTCGGGCCATCTTCCTGTCGGCGTCCATGACGAGATCGGTCATCCACTGATCGCCGATCTGACTCAGGAAGCGGAAATACTCTATGAGGAGCAGACGGACTTTAGCATAGTCGGGCGGCCAGCCATTGGCGACCTGTGGGTCGTGGACTATGGCGCGGATCAGGCCTGTGCGCTGACGCTGGATCTCCATGGGCTCAATGACTCGGGCCTCCCAGGTGCGTAGAGGCTTTTTGTGAAACTTCTCAAAGGCGAATAGATAGATGGAGTGTGGTTTCATAGTGGTTAGATTTTTGGGCAAAGATACGGCGGGATTGGGGCTGTCGGGTGCAATCTGTACACACACCTAAATTATTTTTCGGAGGGGGGGTAATGGCTATTATATCTTAATCACCCTCAAGGGAAAATTACCATAGCTTATAGTAAAATGGAATTATAATCACGCAGATCCGGCCTTTGGCGGCTTTGCCGCGTCAAGGCCTCGGTGCGCGGGGTCAGAGCAGATGGCCGCAGATTTTTATTTTTCATGCATACACATAACACCATGTATATCAGTATGTAGGGACGTCGCTTCGCGATGTTGAAGAGGCGGAAGTGTGGTGTAATTGCCAGATTATAAGTTGTTTAACATCGCGAAGCGATGTCCCTACGCCTATAAGCATATTAACACATTGACAATAAATGGATTACACACAAAAACGGTCTAAGCCTGCTCTTTACGTTTTTTCAGCTACAAAGCAACGCCTTCGGCGTAGGGCTGCCCCATTTGTCTCTCCCCACATAGGCCTGCGGCCAATGTGGGGTTATCGGGAAAGGAACCGCCGCCGGCGGTTCTACTCAATAGCCACCGCTTAGCTTTTAAAGCAGAAAAGCCAATACCGGCCCGAATTACAAATTATGGTGATTCGGGCCGGATTTTTGCAATTATTCGGGCGGGAAGGTTGATTTACAGAGAGTTTTGTTTATCTTTGTGAAATTAAATTTTTTGCTTATGGAAAAAGCATCTAAATCGCTATTATATAGGATCATATCCTTCAGCTTAATTCTGGCTGCGGTGTTGCGGCTGGGATATAAGCTGCTTTTTACGCTTTCCAACGGGATCAATACCGACGAGTGCTCGGAGTTTTTAGTCAATTTCAGCGGCGGGTTTGTACGCCGCGGTCTGTTGGGGGAGATTCTTTATGACATTTCACAGGCTACGGGGATTTCGCCGTTTCCGCTGATATTGGGTATCTCGATAATCTGCCTGGCGTTTGTGGTGACGTTCTTCCTGAAGGCGTTTGTGAAGCGCGACATGAACTGGTGGATAGTGCTGTCGCCGCTGTTCTGCGGTTTCCTGGTGTATTTCGTGAGGAAGGATTTCATGCAGTATGCGCTGCTTATCGGTGTGCTGCTGATGCTTCGCCGCTGGCGCGGCAATCCGTGGAACATACTGGCTGTGTGCGCGCTGAGTATCTTCGGGCTGATGCTTCACGAGGCTTATCTTTTCTGGGCGATACCGCTGACGGTGCTCGCCATATATGCCGTGAGCCGCAGCATAGTGGCGGCAGCGGTCTGTGCCCTGGCTTTCTTAGGGTGTTTCGGTGTGCTGAGCGTGTTTAAGGGCGATGCGTCAAATGTCACCGCCATCATGGCGTCGTGGGACAGCCTCGGCATAGGGCTCGAGAGCTGCGGCACAAGCATCAGCGCCTTAGGATGGGACAGCGTCAACACCTTCTTTTTCCATCTGCGGTCAAACTTTTACGCCGCGGGCGCCACAGGTTCAGAGGGCTGGCTCGGTGTGGTGATACAGCCGATATTTTTCATGGTGACGTATTATTTCATCTCCAACTTCTCGCGGGTGTTCCGCAAGAAGGGCACCGACTTCAATGAGGATGACCGCACGAATCTGTCGGCTGTATATCTGCTGTGCGCGCTGACAATGCTGCCGATGTTTACGGTGCTGAGCTGCGACTACGGCCGTCTGTATCAGTATCTTTTCGTATCGGCCTACGCCGCCGTGCTGATACTGCCGCGTGATGTGTGCTCGGCTATGTTTCCTCACCGCTGCCTCGCCGCAGTTAGCCGGCTGAACGCTTCGATATGGCGCTATCTCACTCCCACCAAGGGGATTATGATAATATTACTTCTGTTGCTGTCGGCAGCTCCCTACGGGTTCAGCATGCTCGATGCCTTCGGCAACAGCGTAGTCGGCACCATCGCCGAGACCGGCATCACGGCGGTGGACTTCGTGGTCAGACACTTTATGATTTGACTATGAAGATCAAAGATATAGTGCGGCTTGTAAGGCCGGAGCAATGGCTTAAGAACGGCTTTGTGCTGCTGCCGGTGTTTTTCGGCGGCAAGCTGCTTGATTGGGAGAGCTGGAGGTATGTTATCCCGGCTTTCGTGGCGTTCTGCTTCATGGCGAGCGCCGTGTACTGCCTCAACGATGTGCGCGACGTGGAGGCCGACCGTATGCATCCAAAAAAATGCAAGCGCCCCGTAGCCTCGGGGGCTGTCAGCGTCAGTGCGGCCATAGCCGTGATGGTGACACTTATAGCGGCCTCGCTGCTCACGGCGTGGGGGCTGTGCGGCAAGGAGGGCCTGACTGTGGCGCTGATTATCGGCGGCTATTTCGTGCTGAACGTGGCTTACTGCCTGAAGCTGAAGTATTATGCGATAGTCGACGTGTTTATCGTGTCGACCGGCTTTGTGCTCAGGCTGCTGTGCGGCGGCATAGCGGCTGATATACCGCTGTCACCGTGGATAGTGCTGATGACGTTCCTCCTGGCTCTGTTCTTAGCTTTCGCCAAGCGAAGAGACGATGTGGTGATGTATGAGCAGAGCGGCGTGGTAACGCGCGGCAACATCACGAACTACAATCTGCCGTTCATGAACCAGACCTTAGGAATGATAGGGACGATAACGATAATGTGTTATATCATGTACACCCTGTCGCCTGAGGTGATGAAACGCCTTGACAGTCAGTATCTCTATCTGACATCGGTGTTTGTGATCGCCGCCATACTGCGCTATCTCCAGATCAGTATAGTGAAGGTCAACAGCGGCAGCCCCACCAAGATCCTCATCCGCGACAGCTTCATACAGGGGTGCGTCGCAGGCTGGATAATCACCTTTGCCATAATTCTTTATCTATGATGGTATATCTCGTAGCATTTATCAGCATAGCCTTGGGTGCGGTGGCTCAGCTGTGGCTCAAGATCGGGGCCGAGACTATAAATCAGGCCTCGGGAGCGAAATCGATGGTAGCAGGGCTGCTGCAGAACGTCTATTTCTGGAGCGGCCTGGCGAGCTATGGGCTCAGCTTGGTGCTGTGGCTCTACGTGCTTGCCAACCTCGAGCTGAGCAAGGCCTATCCTCTGGTGAGCCTCGGCTATGTGCTGGCGGCGATACTCGGCTTCCTGTTTCTGAACGAGCAACTCAACGCTACCCGCATCGCCGGGCTAATATTCATAGTAATAGGCGTGTGTCTGATAGCCCGCAGCTGATTTTCCTTCTCAAAATTCTCATGATATTCAAACAGTTTCTAATAGATGAGATATGCATTTTTTGACTTTGACGGCACACTGATAAAGGGCGATTCCTTCGGGCTTTTCGCCCGACATGCCGTGGGCCGCGGCGCCTTCCTGAAGGCCCTTGTGAAGTCGGCGCCGAAGATAATAGCCTGGAAACTCGGCCGGACGAGCAACTCGCAGGCCAAAGAGACTCTGTTCGGGCATCTGTATCGCGGCATGCGGTATGACGAGTTCAAGCGGCTCGGCGAATCATTCGCCGAAGAGATCCGCCTCAGGCTCAGACCCGAGGTTATGGAGAGTCTGCGCCGCCATCTGGCTGCGGGCGACACGGTGGCTATCGTGACGGCGAGCATGGCCGAATGGATAGCCCCCTGGGCCGCGGAGGCAGGCGTGACCACTCTTCTGACCACCGCGCCTGAGGTAGACGGATCAGGACGGCTGACAGGGCGCTTCAGCGGCACCAACTGCCACGGCGCGGAGAAAGCCAACAGAATAAGAGAGCATTTCGGGGCGATGGACGGCTGCGAGATCGATGCCTACGGCGACAGCTCGGGCGACGATGCCATGCTGGCCCTCGCCACAAAACCACATAGAGTATGAGAGACTTACAGCTCGACATGTACCGCGGGCTGGTGATGATATATATACTATGTGTCATCCACGTAACCTACTGGCTCGGACTGGCGGCGGAGCCGTGGCGATCGGTGATACTGTTTGAGATGCCGCTGATATTCTTCATATCGGGGGCCTCGGTAGCGGTAGCCTCGTCGCGGCACGGTGTGAAGGGGACAGTGTGGAGCCGCTTCAAGCGGGTGCTCCTACCCTACTACGCCTATATATTCTATACGGCCATAATAGTGTGCGCGATAGCCGCATGGGCTCATTTCAGCGGGTCGAAGGCCATAGACATCGACCTGTCAGTCAAGAAATTCGCCAAGGCGCTGATACCTCACGACGAGGCGCTCGATGCGCCCTATATGTATCATCTTTGGTTCGTGATACCCTATCTGGCTGTGAGCTGCGTGTTTCCGTTTTTCCGCGGAGTTATCGACCGGCTTCCACGCGCTGTCACGACGGCCGCACTGGCGGTGAGCTGCGTGGCGGTGGTATTCGTACCGTGGGGAATTGTACGCGAGATAGTGATCTACAACTTCTTCTTCGTTATCGGCTATCTCTACTATAGGAAACTGACTGTTAAATGGATGGCCGCGATCGCCGGGCTGAGCGCCGTGATACTGGCAGTGTGCGTCGTGGGGCTTGACATAGGGATCATGCCGATGCAGGCCCACAAATTTCCGCCTGACCTGATATTCCTGATTTACGGCGTGGGGGCGCTGGCGCTGCTCGGCATACTGTTCAGCTACGTAAAGATCCCGAACTTCAAACTTTTAGAAATCTGGAACAAGCGCGGCTACACCATCTACCTCTGGCAAAACTACTTCTTCATAGCCGTGGCGCTGATTATCGGCATGGAATTCGACAAGCGTAATCCTGAGACTAATCCGCTGCTGTTCATCACCAGCGCGGTGGCCATATTAGTGTTAGGCACGGTGATGAGCGGTGTGCTCGTAAAACTTGAGAACGCCATCACCGGGCTGGTGGGAAAGCTGAGCCGCAAGCGACGTTAACCAATGTTAAAATGGGGGGGGGTATTTTTATTTTAAAATTATTATTATCTTTGCAAAACTATCAGAAATCCAATTAAATAAACTAAATATCTCACACTATGAAACAAGGATTACTTACGATTATAGGATTATTGGCGCTCGGGATACCGGCAACGGTATGCGCCGAAAGTTTCACCACGGGGATTTATACCTACAGCGTAAACCCTGACGGCGTAACAGTCACTCTTACCAAGATCGAGAAGCAACGTTATGAACAACCCTCACTGACGTATCTTGATCAGCCGGCCGTCAATCAGCAGACAGGGAAATCGTATGTCATCACGGCTTTGGGCGACGGCACCAACAAAATAGCTGATGAGACATTCAAGTCAATTATCATACCGGACAACATACTCCGTGTGAACGATAATGCTGTGTACGGCTATGGTACTTTTACCGGCTATCTCAACAAAACCACAGTCTCGCAGACCAACAATCTGGAGTATATCGGCGACGGATTCAATTCATCAGTCGAGGAGCTCTATATCAACACTGCCTGCGAGATCGGCGCTACCGAAAGCTTTATTTCTTATATGCAGTTCGGCGATAAATGTCCGAAGATTCTCACAAACGAAGGGGCCTTCAATAGCATCGGGACGATACGCTGCACCACGGCGACGCCGCCTGACATCAACGCTCCGCTGCTGACCACGGCCCCGTACTATGCCCGCACAATCCTGATTGTGCCCGACGGAGCGAAGGAGGCCTACAAGGCTCACAACGAGTGGGGCAAGTTTGTGAATATCCGCACGGAGTCGGAGCACAAGAAGATCGAGGATGAGTTTAACGCCAGAAATTTCTACACCACGAACGCGGCGGGCGACAAGATGCACTATTTCATGATCAATGACGACCTTGAGACCGTGACGCTCGTAACCGGCATGAGCAGCGCCGCCCCGGCGCTTGACCTCGCGCAGCCCGTGACCAATCCGGCCGACGGCAAGAGCTACACCATCACTTACTTAGGCAACGGCCGGCAGGCGGTGAGCTATCTGACGGAGCCCGTGATCACGCCCAACATCCTCGGAATCCGCGACAACGCGCAGCTGAAGGATGTAACGACGCTGAACAACAACACATCGCTGCGCTATATCGGCCTCGACGCCATCAGCTCGGTGAATAATGTGCTGTATATTCCCGACGGCTGCACCGTGACGGGCGAGCTGACATGCGAACCTTATTACATACGCATAGGCAAGGATGTGGAGTTTGGCTCAAAGGCCGCTACCTATATCTCGGCGATGAAGTCGGGCGGCACGGTGCGCATAGAGGATCCCGTGCCACCGACGGTGGATGCCGACGGCTTCTTCAGCGAGGATTCGCAGGCACAGAACGCCATGCTTTTCGTGCCCCGCGGCTCTCTGCAGGCCTATAAGAGCGATGTGTTCTGGGGCAAGTTCGGCAACATCTATGAGTTTGACAAGCCGGCGGTGAAGGATGCCGACTACAGCATGCTCGAAGCTACCGACGAGACATTTACCTTCAACGTTGCAGGCATGGCCTCACAGACCATCGGTCTGGTGTGCGCCGTGAACCGCGACGGCACTTCGGTGACAATCCAGAAGGTGACACCCGAAGATCCTGTGGCAGTCAATATCCCGGCCAAGGTGACAAATAACGGCAAAGAGTATGACGCGAAGGTGCTTGCATGCAATCTATGGGCCTACTATGTGATAATCCCCGCGAGCGTGGTGCGCATCACCGGCTCGATAGGCGCCTATCAGACAGATATCGCCAACCCCAACGGACTGATGTATCTGCGCCCCGGAGCGCTCTATATGCAAGCCATGATAAATGACGGCCTGTTTGCATCGCCCTTCACCGTGAACGACGGCTGCGCGCTTAACCGCCTGTCGGTGATATTCAAGGACCTGACCGTAGGCAATATAGAATGGATGGGCACGGGCGAATATGTGTTCCAGTATTCCGATATGCCCGACGAGACCAACTCCAAGGCTAAGACCATCCGCATGACCACGGCGATGCCTCCGGTAGTTTTCGGACAGATGTATCGTAACGCCTCATATTATCAAAGCACTACGGTAACTGTGCCGAAGGGGTCGATCGACGCTTATCGCAACGCCCGCGAATGGAAGCGCTTCAACTTGGTTGAGGATACGAATTCGGCCATCGACACCGTGGCTCCCGAAGCGGAGAGCGCGATGACGGTGATTTCGGGCTCGGGCGAGCTGACAATCAGCGTAGGCGAAGCTACTGCAGCCACGGTTTACGACCTCACAGGCCGCGCCGTGAAGTGCCTTGAGCTGCAGCCTGGCGAGAACAGGGTGGCTCTGCAGAGCGGCCTCTACATTATAGCCGCCGAAGGTCAGCAGCCCGTCAAGGCTCTGGTGAGATAAATACCATAAAATCAAAGGCTGCGCCCGAGGAGTTCCTTGGGCGCAGTTTTTTGTGGGAGAAATCCCCGATTGAAGGGTTATTTGCGGGGGAGTAGCTTGGGAAGGAGGAGGAGAAGGAAAAGGAAGAATATTAGTTTGAGGAAGTTGGGGATGGCTGGAGCGGAGGCTTTTCGGGTGGTTTGGTGGGCGGTGGTGGTGGTTTTTCTTTGAGTGGAGATTTGGTTTATTACGGTGTCGGTGGAGCGGGTGGTACTGTGGGAGCGGGTGGTGGTTTTCAGGCCTTTCAGGGTTATTTGGGGGGAGGGGGTGCCGTCGGTGACGGGAGGGAGGGTAATCCGGATGGAATCGATGGTCAGGCGCGTATCGGCGGTGAGGTCAAGAATCTGATTGCGATGGTGCAGTTGGTTTGTGGTGAGGGTCAGGGAGTCGGTCAGGGCCACGGCTGTGGCGGATTGGCGGTTGGTGGAGCATGAGGCGGCAAGTAGCGCTGCAACAAGTAGAAAAGTGTGTTTCATAGTCGAAAAGTTTTCTGCAAAGGTAATGCCGCAGGGACGGGACAGGTGCAATTTGACTACACTTGTGCAAAAAAACGGAGGCCTCGGTCGTTAGTGACTGAAGCCTCCGTAATAAAGTAACAGTTAAATGGTTAGTCCTCGAGGAAGTAGGTGAGGGTGGTAACTACGCGGACGGTTTTTATATAAGGGGTGTAGTTGTCGCGGTCCTCGATGGAGAACTGGCCCTGATAGGCTGATTTGATCTTTCCGAGCTTTGATTCAGAGTCCTCGGCGAACTTGTTGGCAGCCTCGCGGGCGTTTTTGGTAGCCTCGGCAATCATTTCGGGCTTGATGGAGTTAAGCTCGGTGTATTCGTAGGTGATGGGATAGGAATAGTCGGACTGGATGGCGATGCCCCGGCGGAGGAGTTCGCCCTGGCGGTTGATGAGTTCGCGGACCTTGTCGACCTTGTCGGAACTTACGGTCACAACGGACTGCACACTGTAGTTATAGGGAAGCGGCTGGGTGTTGTAGCGGTCAGTGGTGAGGTCGGTCATCGATGGGGCCGAGATGGAGATGTCAGAGTCGGAAATGCCGTTGTCCTTGAGGTATTTGACGATGGCGTCGTTGGTTGATGACACCTGCTCGTAGACGGTGGGGAGATCGTTGCCCACCTGCTTGAATACGATAGGCCATGTGACGCGGTTGGCGGGGACTTCACGGGTGGCGAGACCGCGTACGTCGACTGTGCGCTGTGAGTCAGGGATGGCTCGGAGGCCGCTTCGGATGCAGAGACCGAGGGCCAGAAGGCCGAGGGCTATGACCAGGGCCATGGTGATTTTCATTGCATTGTTCATGATGGTGAGGAGTAATGAAATTATTTATATTGTTTGAAATAGATGATCACATCGTCGGGTATGCCGTCAAGGGCGAGCTTTACGGCGTCGAGGTCAGCGAGTTTCGACGTACCTTTGATAGCGGTAGGCTGGAGGAATTTCACGATGAACTCCTGGGCGTCGGAGGTGCGGGTGACGAGGTAGGGGCTTGAGTCGGCCACGCCGAGACCAGAGCTGAAGATGGCGTCGCAGATGCCGTTGAGGCGTGTCTGATATTTGGGAGCCAGTGACTTGACTGTAGGGTCGGAGGAAGCGGCGGCCGAGCCGAAGGCCTTGAAGAGGAGGTAGAGGTTGGTGGGATCCTTGCGGAGGGCTTCGGCGGCGAGGTTGTGGGCCTTGGCCATGTCGCCGGCGTTATAGGCCGCGTCGAGGGCGGCGTAAGTGACATTGGGGTTGAAACCGGGCTGACCGGCAGCGCCGTAGTAGACGGTCACCATCTCGTCAGGCGACAGCTTCTGACCGGCCTCGAAGCGGGAGAGGAGCGAGCGGTAAGTGTCGCGCGGAGTGGCGGCGATGGCTTTAGGGTCGGGGGTATTCAGTTGGTTCTGAGCCAGAAGCGCGGGAGCTGCGAGGGTTGCGAGCAGAAAAAGCGATGTGAAGAAGCGTTTCATAATAGTGTAAAGAATTTTTGATTATGGGAGAGCGCGGGATGATGGCGCTTATATGTTAACAATTAAAGGCCAGCATCTGTTGCATGATTTTGCGGTCGTTGTTCAGGCGGGGCACCTTGCGCTGTCCGCCGAGCTTGCCGGTTGACTCGAGCCAGTCGTCAAACAGACCCGGCCGGGCCACCACAATCTCGAGGGGATCGAGGAATATGTTGCCGGCTCGTTTGGCCTGGTAATCAGAGTTTTCGCGGGTGAGAGCCTCGTCGAGCCGAGCGGCGAACTCGTCGAGCGAGCGGGGCATGCGGGCGAACTCTATGAGCCACTGATGGCGTCCGCGGCTGCCCGAGGTGGTGTAGACCGGAGCGGCTGTGTAGTTGAGCACGTCGCAGTCAAGGGCGGCGCATGTCGCGGCCAGTGCGGCATCGGTGTTATGGACCATGACCTCCTCGCCGAAAGCGTTGATATAGTGCTTGGTGCGGCCCGCGATGGTGATGCGGAGGGGATTGACGGTCTCGACCCTTACGGTGTCGCCGATGGGGTAACGCCACAGACCGTTGGCCGATGAAATTATCATGGCGTAGATGCGTCCGGGTTCCAGCTCCCAGGCGGGGAGGGGCGAGGCCTGCGGGTTGTCGAGCGGGATGAACTCGTAGAATGTACCGGCGTCGACAAGCAGAAGCATGGCGCGGGATTCAAGGGTATCCTGGACGGCGAAGAAGCCTTCGGAGGCGTTGTAGGTTTCGAGGTAGCGCATGCGGGCCGGATCGATGATGGCGTTGTACTGGTCACGGTAAGGGCCAAAGGCTATGCCGCCGTGGAAAAACACCTCGAGGTGAGGCCATATCTCATGGATCTCCGATGCGCCGCAGTAGTCGAGCATGGAGCGGAGCACGGTGAGGAACCAGCTGGGGACGCCCGATATGTTGGTGACATCAGCGCGTGAGGCGGCGCGGACCAGTGCTGGGAGCTTCTCGTGCCAGTCGGCCATGAGAGCGATTTCCTTGGACGGGACACGGACCAGGTTGGCCAGGGGGTTGATGTTGTCGATGAGATTGGCCGAAAGGTCGCCCACGCGCACTTTCGATCCCTGCGGGAGGTCAAGTTCGTTGGCGAAGCTGCCGCCGAGTATGAAGCTCTTGCCGGCGAACAGGCGCGACGAAGGGTAGAGCGTCAGGTAATGGGCCACCACGTCGGCTCCGCCGCGGTAATGGCTCAGGCGGAGGGAATCGTCGGTCACGGGGATATATTTGCTCTTGCCGTCGGAGGTGCCTGACGACTGGGCGTAGCGAAGCGTACGGCCGGGCCAGAGCAGGTCAGGCTCGCCCGCTATCATCCTCATCACCAGCGGACGGAGCTCCTCGTAGGGAGTGACGTCGACAGCGCGGGCGTAGTCCTCGTAAGTGCGCAGGGCTCGGTAGTCGTGCCGGCGTCCCCACTCAGTTCCGGCGGCCTTGGCGAGAAGGCGGCTCAGCTCAAGGCGCTGGCACTTCTCGGTAAAGGGGTAAGTGCGTCGGACTGTGGCAGTTCGGCGCAGAAACCAGGGACGGATGAGCGGAGTGAGGTTAATCATGTCAACAAAAGTATTAAAAAAATCATTTATATAGATAGGAAAAACACCTAAAAACTATCTCCAGGCAATCATAAATCGGAATAAATGACTAAATTTGCACGAAATAACCGTTTTTCACTAACTATACAAAAGCCGGAATTCCGGCAAAGACCTAAGACGATGAAACACAACAAATATCTCAGTCTGCTGATAGCCACCGTAGTGGCAGTGCTCTCACTGACCTCGTGCGGCGATGAAGAACAGTATTACTATTCGCCCATCGAGGGCACATGGGAACTGGTGTCGATCAACGGCATACCGGTCGACGAGCCTCAGGTGTGTGAATTCACTTTCTACGGCGACGGCTCAGGTCTTTACGGCCAGTATAACCCCTTCCCCCACTGGTCAACCAACAGCATTTCGTGGGATATGAGCTACACCGACGGGGGCGCCGACTATCTGCACGTCTACACCTGGGACGGCCAGCGATGGGACTATCTGGTAAGGCTTTACCAGTGGGAACTGGTGCTGACCGACACCTACACCGGCGATGTGCTGAGATTCAGGGATTAAAAGTATGGACGAAACCACAGCAAACAGCAAATGGACCGAGCTTGAGCTGCTGCCCGAATGGGATGAGCAGTATTACGACGTGTACACAGGCAAGAAGCACGGCAAATGGGTGATGCTCAAGACCCTGAAGCCGGCTTACAAGGATGATCCGCGCTTCCGCGCCATGATCGAGAAGGAATTTGACGTGCGCTATAACCTGGCTCACCCCGGCATAGTGATGATCAACGACTATGAGGAGGTGCCCGGTCTGGGCATGTGTATCATCACCGACGACGTGTACGGCGAATCGCTCCGCAAGAAGCTCACCGCCGGCACCGTCAACGAGCAGCACCTCGAGAAGCTGCTTACACAGCTCATCGACGCCATGGACTATATCCAGGTGAATCACATAATCCATTTCCCCATCCGCCCCGAAACCATAATCTTCACCGACAAGATAGAAAACCTCAAGCTCATCGACGTGGGCTTTGACCAGAGCCGGCATCTGACGCCGGCCGAGGCCACGGAGGATATCTACAGCTTCGGCAAGGTGCTCAAGGAGGTGCTCGACGCCCTGCCCTCCCCTCCGGCCCATCTTCGCAGAATAGCCGACAAGTGCATGGCGCCTGATCCGCATCAGCGCTATTCGAGCGTCCACAAACTCCGCATGGCTTTGGCCCGCCGCTCCGACACCAAGATCTACCTTGCCATCATCGCCTTCCTGGTGGTGATGATAGGAGTGCTGCTGTGGCTCAGCTCCTCATGGGCTCCGAAAGCCGCCGCATTTATAACTAATCTTTAATCCGCACATAGCCAACAGTTATCACAATGTCAGTAGAAATAGTTGAAATACGCCCTACTAAATCCGATCTCAAGAAATTCGTGAAATTCGGCGTTGACCTTTACAAGGACTCGCCCTATTATGTGCCGCCGCTCATATCGGACGAGGTGGAGACGCTGATGCCCTCTAAGAACCCGGCCTTCGACTATTGCGAATGTGCCACGTTCATGGCCCTGCGTGACGGCCGCCCGGCCGGACGCATTGCCGTGATCATCAATAAGGTGGTCAACGAGCGCACTGACCGCAGGGATGCCCGCTTCGGGTTTGTTGACTTTGTTGATGACGACGAGGTGGTCGACGCCCTGTTCGGCGCCGCCTACGGCTGGGCCCGCGGCAAGGGGATGACCGAAATGGTTGGCCCGATGGGCTTCACCGACATGGACCACGAGGGCATGCTCATAGAAGGCTTCGAGGAGCCGGGCACAATGGCCACCATATATAACTATCCCTACTATCCGCGCCAGATGGAGCGCTTAGGATTCAGCAAGGATGTAGACTGGGTGGAATACCGCGTGACAGTGCCTGACGCCGTGCCCGAGAAATTTCAGCGTATAGCCGAGATTGTGCGCCGCAAATATGAGCTTCACAGCGTGAAATTCACCTCACGCCGCAAAATCAAGGAGCAGTACGGTCAGGCGCTTTTCGACCTCATCAACGAAGCCTACGACAAGCTCTACGGCTATTCGCCGCTGACACAGAAGCAGATAGAATATTATATCGACAAATACCTCGGCATTATCCGCCTTGACTGCGTGAGCGTGATCGTTGACAAGAACGACGAACTGGTGGCCGTCGGCATATCCATGCCTTCAATGTCGCAGGCGCTGCGCAAGGCCCACGGCAAGATGCTCCCGTTCGGCTGGTATCATCTGCTTCACGGCATCTATGGCCGAAACGAAGTGGTCGACCTCCTTCTGATTGCAGTCAAGAAAGAGTATATGAGCCGCGGCGTCAACGCCTTGCTATTCGAGGACCTCATCCCCATCTTCATCAAGGAGGGCTACAAAGAGGCCGAGAGCAACATAGAACTTGAGGGCAACGACAGTGTGCGCCTTCAGTGGCAGTATTTCCCGCACCGGCAGCACCGCCGCCGCCGCGCCTACCGCCGCGAAATCCCGGCGGCCGACTGATTTTATCAGGCCAGCAGGCCTGATAACTCCTAAACCATTGTTTGTCAGAAAAGGGTCAGCTGCTCGGGCGGGAGGAGGCGGAACGTCATGCGGTGACAGGGCGATGGGCCGAACTGCCTGATCGCCTGACGGTGGGCTGCCGTGGGATAGCCCTTGTTGACGTCCCAGCCATACTCGGGATGTAGGGCGTGGAGCTCGGTCATACGGTCGTCACGATAGGTTTTGGCGAGGATTGAGGCTGCGGCTATGTTGGCGAAGCGGCCGTCGCCTTTGACGAAGGTGGTAAAAGGGATGTCGCCGTAAGGCTTGAAGCGGTTGCCGTCGACAATCACCGCACCGGGGCGCACCTTCAGGCCGTCAAGGGCGCGGTGCATGGCCAGAATCGAAGCGTTGAGAATGTTGATGCGGTCAATCTCGTCGTGCTCCACAATACCTACGGCCCAGCTTACGGCCTCGCTCTCGATAAGGGAGCGGAGCTCATAGCGGCGGTGTTCGGTAAGTTGTTTAGAATCGTTGAGCCAGGGGTGAGAGAAGCCGTCGGGGAGGATGACGGCGGCGGCATATACAGGTCCGGCAAGGCATCCGCGTCCCGCCTCGTCACATCCGGCCTCGCTCACTCCGGGAGTGAAGCACGGGGGGAGGGGCTGGCTTACTTTGCGCGACATAAAGTAATATTATTCTATCAGGCCGTAGCCGAAGCCCTGGCGGTTGACGAGATAACGGCCGTATTCGCCGAGTTTCTTACGAATACGTGAGATGTTGGTGTCAACGGCACGGTCAGAGACTTCGGATTCGTTGTCCCAGGCTTCGTGTTTGATTTCAAAGCGCTCGAAGAACGATCCCGCGTTGCGGATAAACATGGCCAGGATGAGATACTCGGTGCGTGTGAGCTGCAGGGGTTCACCCTTGAGTGTGACGGTACCTTCGGCCACATCGAGCACGAGGTCGCGGAAGCGGATGGCGGCAGGAGCGCGACGTGAGCGGGCCTGAGCCTGCTTGCGGCGGATTACCAAATGGATTCGGGCCAGAAGTACGCGCAGTGAATAAGGTTTGGGCAGAAAATCGTCGGCGCCGGCATCGAGGCCGTCAACGATATTGTCCTCCGAAGCGCGGGCCGTGAGTATGATGACCGGGATGTTGAACGTGTCAGGGTTACGGCGCACGGCCTTAGTGAATTCAAAGCCGTTGAATTCCTGATCCATCAGATCAACGATGATAAGGCAGAAGCGGGTGAGATCAGCCTGCAGCGCCTTGCGGCCGTCAGTCATGATTACTGAATGAAAGCCTTCGGACTCGAATCTGAATTGAAGCAGTTCACATGACATCGAATCGGTGTCAACCATCAGAATACTTCTGATTGCGGGCTGTGATGCTTTGTCTGTCAGATTCATGATATATAATGTGATTGAATGCTATTCACAAATATAGCACCTTGGATTAAAAAGTGAAATGCAGTGAATAGAAATGTCGCCGTTTTGTGACAGCATTTTAATCTGACGGCAACGCGAATACTTCATAGCTGGTATGGGCGTTGCCGTAGATTTCATGCGGTCACAAAGTGGATGATGGATTACTGTGCGGTGCTGCGCATTTGGTCCTTGACGGCATCAACCACGTTGATGATGTAGTCGCCGGTTTTCTCGAGGTCAGAGATAAGGTCCATGTAGTAGATGCCGGCCTGATACTCATAATGCTTCGAGTTGATATTCTCTATGTTGGCGGTGCGGAGCTGGTTGCGGTAGTTGTTGATCTCGCGCTCTTTGTTGTAAGAGGCAATGATTTCATGTTCACGGGTATGCTCGATGTCGCGGAGGAGCTTGAGCATGTTGAGCATGGCCTCCTTGACGTAGCCAAACATGGTGTCGATGTTGGCGTAGATCTCGTCGGTAAACTTCGCCTGGCTCTGATTGCGGCGCACAAGGATCTTGCCGGCGCCCAGACAGCAGTCGGCTATGCTCTCTATCTCGCTGACGATGCGGAGCATCGAGGCTATCCGCATCTTGCCTTCGTTTGACAGACGTCCTTCGGAGCATCGGTTGAGGTAATGGGCTATCTCTATCTCCATGCGGTCAGAGATGTCCTCATATTTCTCGAGGCGGGAATAGAGCTCGGTGAACTCCTGCGACTCGGAATCGGTGTGTACAAGCCGCTTGGCCATGTCGATCATGCGCTCTACGCGCTCTCCATACACGGCTATCTCCTTCTCGGCCTGTGCTATATTAAGCTCGGAAGCGTTGAGCAGACCGCCCGAGATGAATTTGAGCTGGAATTCCTCGTCCTCTTTGTGGCGGCTGGGCACAAGGCGTTCCACAACCTTGACATAGAAGTTCGTGAGCCATATCATCACCGAGAGGTTGATTAGGTTAAACACGGTGTGGAACATCGAAAGGCCGAACGACACGCTGAACTGCATCGACTCCACCTGAGCCTGGGCCGCGGTGACGCGTCCGTAGAGCTCGTGGTCGCTCGGAAGGGTGTTGAACAGATTGTTATACACGTCGATATCCGTGGCCTGCAGGTGGTCCACATAGCCTGCCAGAGCCTCGGGGTTGCCCTGGCCGAGAGCATCGGTGATCCAGGTATTGAGCTCCACAAACGGATTGAACACACAGAGCACCCACGCGCAGCCCAGCAGGTTGAACAGCAGGTGACCCATGGCCGTTCGCTTGGCCGCTACGTTACCGCTCATCGACGCCAGGATAGGCGTGATAGTGGTACCGATATTCGAGCCGAGCACTATGGCGCAGGCAAGGTTGAAGTCAATCCAGCCTTTGCTGCACATAATCAGCGTGATGGCAAACGTGGCCGCCGACGACTGTATGACCATTGTCATCAATATGCCTACCGACAGGAATATGAGCACCGACAGGAAGCCCAGGTCAGTGTATTGCTGAAGGAAGGCGAACATTTCGGGATTTTGCTGAAGATCAGGCACATAGTCACTGATCATATTAAGACCCATGAACAGGAAGGCGAAGCCCGTGAGGAACTCGCCCATTGACTTGGTGCGCCCCTTCTTGCTGAAGAGCAGCGGCACCGCAATACCGATCATCGGCAGCACGAAGGCCGAAATGTTGACTTTAAATCCGAAGAGGGCTATTACCCAAGCCGTAAACGTGGTGCCGACATTCGCACCCATTATCACAGCCATTGACTGAGCCAGCGTCATCAGGCCGGCATTCACGAAGCTCACCACCATCACAGTGGAGGCCGACGAACTCTGAATAAGTGCCGTAATGGCAAAACCGGTGAGAGTACCCGTGAAACGGTTGCGAGTCATTGCCGAAAGGATGTTGCGCAACCTGTCGCCGGCCGCTTTCTGCAGGCCCTCGCTCATAACCTTCATACCGTAGAGGAACAGTCCAACTGAACCAAGCAGGCAGAGAAAGTCTAAAAAGCTGTAATTCATCTAATAGCTTATTGGCTTGTTAGGTAATATTTAAATGGAAAGTCACTGATGCGCGCCGACCACGGCAAGCACGAATTTTCCGATTACAAAGATAAAACAAAACCATCGGAAATCTAAAATAATTTAACAATAAATTCACAGAATTTTAATAGCGCGACAATATTATTACCCTCACCTGGTGGAAAATGGAATTTTAACCACGCAGATTCGGCCTTGGATCGGCTCGCTTTAGGCTTGCCTCGAAGCAGACCTCCGCAAGATTTTAGCATACTTTATTGGGTACTTTATTGGGTACTTTATTGGGTACTTTATTGGGTACTTTTGCAGTCGAATTCTATCACATAAATTATTTTCGCAGCGGGGCGGAAAGGTTCAAGGGGGTTGGTGCGAAGGGGCGGACCGCAAGGTTTCTTAACCAAATTCCAGATGGTGGGCATAGGGATAAAAGAGGGCGATTTTTACCTAATGTCACAGAAAATATCGTTATTTGTAACGATTTTGTCACTTTTTGTACAAATTTTTATTTATTTGATTATCCGAGTATTAACACGCCTTGTAACAACTCCGTAATAGTTTTAACATGCTTTAACCTCACAATTTCTTGCTTATTTCAATTCTCCGTATATTTGCATTGTCAATCAATCATGACCGACAGATTTAAACAAGTATCGTAAACAAAATTTTTCAACTACATAACATCACGCTATCATGGGAACCGCTAATTTTCAATCACGACTGATGAGCCTTCAGGCCAACATGCTCAACTTTGCGTATATGCTGACATCAAACCGCGATGACGCATACGATCTTCTTCAGGACACTACCCTCAAGGTGCTCGACAACCAGGAGAAATACGTAGAGAATACAAACTTCAAGGGATGGGTGTTCACTATCATGCGCAACATCTTCATCAACAACTACCGCCGCGTGGTGCGCTCGGCCACTATCATTGACCAGACCGAAGATTGCTACCACCTGAACCTCTCACAGGACTCCGGTCTCGAATCGCCCGAAGGCAGCTACGCCGCCGGCGAAATCTCGGCCGCCATCAACGAATTTCCTGAAAAATACCGCGTACCCTTCTCGATGCACGTGGCAGGTTACAAGTACAACGAGATCGCCGAAAAGATGAATCTACCGCTGGGCACCATCAAGAGCCGCATCTTCTTCGCCCGCCAGGAGCTTCAGAAACGCTTCGCCGACTATCGCTGAGCCGCCTCCCCAAGCCCACACGAGCCTTAACCAAGACCTCTCAAGTATATCTGACCCCATATAGCAATACTTCTCCCCTCAAAGGCTAAAGCCCGCATAATCAAAATTCATACTTCCGTTATAAAATCTCTTAATTACACTCCATAACCGAAATTACTGTTAATTACTGACAAAGCATAAGGAATAGGTCCCGGAGCAAATGCGTGAGCATCCAATCCGGGACCGTTTTTTTACCGTCTATCCGGCAAGGATCCGGCGGGCGTGGCGGGCATCAGCACGGAGCTGGGCGGTAAGGGCTTCGAGGTTGGGGAAGCGGCGCTCATCGCGCATGCGGTCAATGAATTCTACTTCGATGCGGCGGCCGTAGAGGTCACCGCTGAAGTCGAAGAGATTGACCTCGATGGTGCGGCGGCTATCGGTGCTTACGGTGGGAGCGGTGCCTATGTTGGCCATGCCGCCGAACAGGCGGCCGTCGTCGAGCCGCACCCGGCAGGCATAGACACCCGTTGCGGGCACGAGCTGTCGCGGCTCTGCGGGGATGAGATTAGCCGTGGGGAAGCCTATGGTGCGCCCTATCTGCCGGCCCGGCCCCACAGTGCCCTCTATCGAATAATAGCGGCCGAGGAGCTCTGCGCCCTCCTTGACGCGGCCCTCGGCAATATGACGTCGGATCACCGACGAACTGACCTTAGATCCGCCTACCTGCTCCTCGCTGCCGGTGACCACATCGAGGCCGAGACGCCGGCCGGCCTCACGGTAGAGAGCGGGATCGGTGACGCGATCGCTGCCGAAGCGGTGGTTATAGCCCATGAAGATGGCCCGGGCGCCGAAGTCGTCGCGCAGCTTGCGCATAAACTCTTCCATGGTCAGCGCACGAAGCTGCGGGGTGAAGTCGAGCACAATGACCTCATCGGCCACCGTGCGCAGCATCTGCTCGCGGCGATCGGCCGTCATCAGCAGCTGAGGCGCACATTCGGGCGCCACCTCCTCAAGGGGGTGGCGGGCAAAAGTTACCGCCATCAGGCTCAGCCCGCGGCGACGGGCCTCGCGGCGCGCCTGCTCGAGCAGGCTCAGATGACCCGCATGCACACCGTCAAACATGCCCGTGACGGCCATGCGTCCCTTTGGTATGTTGCAGTCAGCCATAGGGGATGATCAGTCGCGGACAGGCATTTCGAAACCCGGATAACGGCTCAGAAGATCATAGAACTCCTCCCCGGGCGGCACGAGCAGTGTGCGGAAGCCGAGCCGCGCGGCGGCGTCGAGGTTGGTCTGCGAATCGTCGATGAACAAAGTCTCGTGAGGGTCAAGGCCATAGCGGTCGATGACCGCACGGAATATGCGCTCGTCGGGCTTCATGGCATGCGCCTTATAGGAGCGTACGATGCCGTCGAAATAATAATCGACGTCATGACCGTCAGCCTCGAAATTACGGCGGATGCCGTCGGCCCACATGATAGGGTTGGTGTTGCTGAGCATATAGATGCCATAGCGGCCGTGGAGCGCCTCAAGTTCACGCAGGCGGTGCTGCGGGATACCGGTGAGGAAGCATCCGAAGGCATGATCAATGGCCTCGTCGCTGACATCGCCGCCTATGCGGGAGCGGATCTCGGCGTGAAACTCCGCCGGGGTCAGCGAACCGTTCTCAATGCCGGCGAACACTCCGGCCTGACTGTACTCGCCCAGCAGGCTGTCGGCCTCCATGAGGCCGAGTTTTACAAAAGCGTCGACGCAGTTCTGACGCCGGATATTCATGATGACCCCGCCGAGGTCAAACAGAAGATTCTTTATCATATTCTGATGATTTTGACTGCAAAGTTAGCCATTTTCCCGCCATCTGCCGAGAAAAACGCCCGTCGGCGAAACATTTTTTGTCATATTTTTATTATGTTTGTAACCCGTTTTTTCATTCGACTATTTTTATGAGAATCATTTCACGTCTACTGACCATAGCTGCGGCAACGCTGGCCGCGGTGTTCGGCGCCTCGGCCGAGATACCCTCGGGCTATTATACCTCCATCGAGGGCAAAGCCACCTCAGAGCTCAAGACCGCGCTCTACAACATAATCCGCAACCAGTCGCAACAGCAGACCTACTCGCGCCTGCCCACCTATTTCCAGCGCACCGACACCTACCCCAACTCCAGCCGCTGGTGGGACATGTACTCCGACACGCCGCTCTACGCCCCGTCGTTCTCCGGCCTCAACCGCGAGCACTCACTGCCCAAAAGCTGGTGGGGCGGCTCGCAGAACGTGCCGGCCTACACCGACCTCAACCACCTCTACCCCTCCGAGATGCAGGCCAACACGGCCAAGAGCAACTACCCCTTAGGCATAGTGACCGACGGAGGTTCGAGGTTCAATAACTCGGTGGTGATGGTGGGACGCGGCCAGAATTCGGGCGGCGCAGCCTACGTGTTTGAGCCGGCCGACGAATATAAAGGCGACTTCGCCCGCACATATTTCTATATGGTCACCTGCTATCAGGATTTCGACTGGCGCTACCAGTATATGTGCATGAACGGCACCTATCCCTCCATGCAGCAGTGGGCCATCGATCTCCTGCTCAAATGGCACCGCGGCGACCCCGTGAGCCAGAAGGAACTCGACCGCAACGAACAGGTCTACCTCATCCAGGCCAACCGCAACCCCTTCATCGACTATCCTGACCTGGTGGAATATATCTGGGGCGACAAGAAAGGGCAGGCCTTCAAATTCAGCGGCGGAAGCGTCACTCCGGGCGAGGCCGTGCTGATAACCCCGCCCAACAAGATGGCGCTCGACTTCAACCGCGTGGCCGTGGGGCGCACCTCGCAGGCCAAGCTGCAGATTCGCGGCGAAAAACTCACCAAACCGCTGCGACTGACCATCAGCGGTATCAACCGCTCGCTCTTCACCCTGTCGGAATCGCAGGTCAGCGCCTCGGCCGTCAATGCCCCTGAAGGCACCTGGGTGACAGTAAACTACGCTCCTACCTCCGTAGGCTCACACACCGCCCGACTGATCATCAACATGGACGAGGCCGACTTCCCCGACGAACTCTCGCGCGTGATACAGATAACCGGCGAATGTCTGCCAATGCCCGGCCTCTCAACCCCCGTGGCCACCCCGGCGTCAAACGTAACCGCCTCCGGCTTCACCGCCAACTGGGAAGCCGCTCCCGCCTCGGAGGACGTTGATTATTACATGGTCACTCTCCGCCGCTACAAAGGCTCCGACGTTACTACCGAAGAGCTTCCGGCCGACAACAACTACCTTGATATCGACGAGATGGAGGGCGTGGACTACGCCACCTACGCCGTGCAGAGCGTGAGCCTCGACGTGCGCTCCGCCATGTCAAACGTCATCACCGTCAACCCGCCATCCGGCATTGAAGGCGTGATGACCGACGTCAGGCCCTTCACCGTAGAGTCATTCCCCGGCATGCTGCGCATAGTATGTTCCGAGACCCACCACGACGTCACAGTCTACGACCTTACCGGCCGCACAGTGATGCTGCTGCCCGAAGCCGCCGACGGTTACGAATTCACGCTCCCCGCCGGCGCATACCTCATCAACTCCCGCGAACACCCCGTGCCTGTCAAAGTGATAGCACACTGATGCTATAACGCCGACAACGGCCCTGCAACAGGCGGCAGATATGCAATTTTATGCATATCTGCCGCAAATTTATTCAGCGTAATATCAAAATGACGCCACTTCCAACAATTACGTCACAAAATGATAGATTTTTGCATCAGAAGTTTGCTTATTTCGATTTTTTCTTTCTATCTTTGCATAAAATCTTAGAAATTCTTTACCACATAGGCAAAACCTTAACTACATGGGAAAAATAGACAGCCTTGACAAAAAAATACTTGAGATTGTGATGAACAACGCGCGCATCCCTTCAAAGGATGTTGCCGCCGAGTGCGGAGTGTCGCGCGCTGCCATCCACCAGCGCCTACAGCGCATGATGGACCTCGGCGTTATCACCGGGTCATCCTACAACGTCAACCCCAAAGCCTTAGGCTACCGCACGTGCACCTTTATCGGCGTCAACCTTGACCGCGGCGCAATGTACCGCGACGTGGTTCCCGAACTCGAGAAGATTCCCGAAATAGTGGAATGTCACTTTACCACAGGCCCTTACACCATGCTCATCAAGCTCTTTGCGCGCGACAACGAGCACCTGAAGGACCTTCTCAACAACAAAATCCAGACCATCCCCGGCGTGAGCGGCACCGAGACCCTCATCTCGCTTGACCACTCGATACACCGCAAGGTGCCCATCAACCACGACTGATCCTGTAAATACGAATAATAAGTTATCGATATAATTACTGTCGGCTGCCGGTCATCCCGTCAGCCGCTTTTTTTGCATAAACCACCCATAAAAATATGGTTTATGTGATTTTGCATTTTATATATGGGTAAAATTGACATTTTTGTTGATTTATCGTGGTATAGATGGGTGAAATGACAAACCCTTCGCTCGGCGGGGCCTTGCGAAGGGTTTTCGGGATTAATCTCGATTCTTAGAATTCGATTTTGAGGCCGGGACCCTGGGGATCTTCGGGACCGGGGGTCGGGGCGGATTTGGCCACGGAGTCGACTATACGCTTCTCGCGGTTGTAGGCGGGATAGCGCTCGAGGGTCTCCATCACCGAGTCATCGTCCATCTGCTCGGGAGTCAGGACTATGTAGTTGTTGCCCATGTCGGTAACCTTGTCGCCGTAGAGGTCGGCAACGCGGTTTTTCTTGGCTTCCGACTGCTCGGATTTGGGAGCGGCGGGTGTTTCGCGCGGCGCAGGCTTACGCACGGGCTTGGGCTCCTCGACGGGAGTGATGAGCATGTCCTCCTCTTCGCGGATGGTGATGTCGAATCCGGAGGCGAGGATGGTGAGCTTGACCTTGTTGCCCAGCGAGTTGTCGACAGCAGCACCCCAGATCACGTCGACATCCTTGTCGATCGAGGCCACAAACTTCTTGAACTCGTCCATCTCCTTCATAGTCACGGCGTTCTCGTCCTCGGCCGACATGTAGAGGTTCATCAGCAGGTGCTTCGAGCCGTAGATGTCGCGGTTCTTGAGCAGAGGTGAGTTGAGGGCGTCCTCGATGGCCTTGGTTATACGGCCCTCGCCTTCGCCGTAGCCGGTGGATATGATGGCTGTGCCGCCGGAACGGAGAGTGGTGTCGACATCATTGAAGTCGAGGTTGATATAGCCCTCGATGGTGATGATTTCGGAGATTGAGCGGGCGGCGGTTGAAAGAGTGTCGTCAGCCTTGCCGAAGGCGTTGAAGAAGTTGAGGTCAGGATGTATCTCGGTCAGTCGCTCGTTGTTGATGATCAGCAGCGCGTCGACATATTTGGCAATCTCATCGGCGCCGTCAAGCGCCTTTTCAATCTTCTTGATGCCCTCGAAAACGAAAGGGATGGTGACAATGCCGATGGTGAGGAGACCGCGCTCCTTGGCCACGCGGGCCACCACGGGAGCGGCGCCGGTGCCGGTGCCGCCGCCCATTCCGGCGGTGATGAACACCATCTTGGCGCTCGAATCGAAGATGCTGTAGATCTTGTCAATGTCGTCCTCGGCAAACTGACGGGCCACCTCAGGGTTGTTACCGGCTCCGCGGCCGTTGCCAATCACCACTTTGTTGGGGACAGGCGAGGAGTTTACAGCGATGGCATCGGTGTTGAGCACCACGAATGTCACTTTGTCGGCTCCCTGGCGGAACATGTGGTTGACGGCATTGCCGCCACCGCCGCCTACGCCTATCACCATGATGTCATTCTCCTCGCGGGGTGTTATAGGATCCTTGAACTGAGCCGCGAGGCCCTCGATGTTCAGGCTTGAGTTAGTATCTAAGTCCATAGTAAGTGTTTACTGAGTTATAGGGTGTGATATGGGAAAAACGTAATGAATTGCAGAGTGATTCGGCGATCAGTCATCACGGAGCTCGTCGTCCTCGGCTTCGCTGATGAATTCCGACATCCAGTTTTTGAAGCGGTCAAACTTCGAGGGGCCTTTCGGTTTCTTGGGTTTGCGCTCCTTGCGCACCGGCTCCGGTTCGGGCTCCTCTTCAGGCTCCGGCTCGTCGATGGCGCGGATGGGCTGCTGCGGTTCAGGTTCAGGCTCCGGTTCGGGCTCTACAACATAGCTCAGACATTCGGCCGCGCCCTCTTTGGCGGCCATATACATCACGGAGATGACATCGATGGCGCCGTAAGCCGAGATGCGGGGATCGGCAAGGGTGATGTCGCCGCGGACAATGCCCCCCATTCTCACCTTCAGCCCTATGGTGCTTCCGAGACGTTCGTTGAAGCCCGACAGAAGCGCTCCGCGACCCACCACCACGATTCCGGCGGCGAGGTCCGAGGGGTTAAGACCCGCATAACGGATCTGCTGACGGATGTTGGCTATGATCTCGCCCACGCGGTAGCTCACGTAGTTGTTGGCCTTCGTGTAGTCGACCTCAGCGTCAAGCGAGCCTAACATGCCGCTGTGCTGCTGGCCCGAGGCGTTGCCTATGGCGCATTTCAGCTGCTCGGCGCGCTCCTCGATGATGTTGAGCTGCTTGAGGTCGCGGGTGATATTGCGGGAGCCAAGAGGCATGGTGGCCATATACTGCAGGCGTCCTTCCTTGTAGACTGACACTGTGGTGGTTTCGGCTCCGAAGTCCACGAGCATGCAGCCCAGACGCTTCTCGTCGTCAGTGAGCACCACTTCGCCCATGGCGAGCTGGCGCACCTGATAGCCGCCTATCTCCACGCGGAGCTTCTCGCCGAAGATGCGCTCGATGTTGCGCTTGCACTGCGGGCGCGACGAGATGACGTTGGCCGACAGGCGCAGGCGCCGTCCGACGGTGCCGCGGGGCTGGGCCACCACGGTCTTGTCGACCACATATTCGCGGGGAATCACCGCCAGCACTTCGCGGTCGCTGTAAGGCATCTCGCCGGCGCGGCTTATCATTGATGAGATAATAGAGTCTGTGATCTCCATGTCATCGGCCCAGGTCTGCTCCACGTTGCGGCAGCTCGAGCAGAAGGAGCGGCCTCCGAGGCCCACATACACAGTGTTGACCTTGCGGGGCGACATGCGGTTTTCGATTTTGCGGATAACGCGGCTCACCAGCGTGGCCACCTCCTCCACATTGCTGACTGCGCCGTAGCGCACCCAGTTGACCATAGGCTCCTCCTCGACAGCGAGCACCTTCAGCCCGGCTTCCGGGTTACAGATGCCTATCGCCCCTTTGAGGCGTGAGGAGCCTATCTCAATGGCAATAATTGTACGTTCTTCCATAAGTGATTATCTGTGTGTAATTTATATTTCGTTATATATGCGGTTCGGGCACATTGTCGGTGACTATCTGAATCTCCACGGACTCGAAGTCCTCAGTATTGGAAATGGTGTCAGGCACGGCGGGAGTGTAGTTGCGGCGGTGTGCCACCACCTGGCCTGCCCATTTTACTGAGATGGTATCGTAATAATTCCAGCCCTTTACCTTCATCACGCGGCTGTAGACAGGGGCGAGACGGCGGAACTTGTCAGGATAGTTCGTGGTGTCGCCGAGATTGATCAGATGGTTGCATATCACCGGCACGAGGATGATGTCGTCGGGCGAATCCACCTTTATCATCGACACCATGCGGCTCCACACCGAATCAGCCTGAATATAGTCTACGAGCGGGAGGATGGATGTGGCGGGGAATATCGAGTCGTTAAACGAGCCGTAGACCACCGGCACATCTATATGGTAGCGGGCGTCGGCCTTTATGCGCTTGCCGGTGCGGTTGATATAGTACGATGATTCCACGGGGCCGAAAATGCGGGCCACCGGACGCATCTGCCAAACGTCAATGTGCACCTTGCCGTCAGTGAGCAGGTTGACATTGACGCGCTCAATCTTGTCAAACGAGGCAAGGAGACGCTCCAGGCTGTCGAGGTTGATGTCGCAGCGGCGGGTGCGGGTGATTGTCGACGGTAGATCGCCGAGGTCGCGGGCCAGTTCGTACGGATTGATGAAGCGCAGTTCGGCGGTATCATGCACGGTAATGAGCAGACCGGTGCACATCTGCGACTCCACACTGCGGGTGCTCACGGCGGTCATCACCGTGAGATATAAGGCCAGCAGAACCGAGCCGGCCGCGTAGTAACACCATCGGGGTATGCGTTTCATCATTATACTCAATGTGATCCGGCGTTGTTAACTATCTCGGGAAGGAGGTCGACGATATCGCCGGCGCCGGCAGTAAGCAGCACGTCGAAGCCCTCGCGGTCAATCACGCCGGGGAGGTCGGTGCGGCTCTCGAGCAAGAGCTTTTCGGGCGATGTCACGTCCTTGAATATCAGATTGGAATCCACACCCTCAATGGGCTCCTCGCGCGCCGGATATATGGGCAGGAGGATCACCTCGTCGGCCTGCGAGAGGGCGGCGGCAAAAGCCGGCGCGAAGTCGCGGGTGCGGGTATAGAGATGGGGCTGGAAGGCCACGGTGAGGCGGCGGTCAGGATAGAGGGCGCGCACCGAGGCTATGGAGTTGCGGAGCTCGTCGGGATGATGGGCGTAGTCGTCGATGATCACGCGCCGGCGCCCTTCGGATTCCCGCAGATGAAACTCGAAACGGCGCTTGGGCCCCATGAACGAGGCCATGGCCTCACGTGCGGCCTCCGGCTCGAGGGCTCCGGCGGCCCACACGGCGGCGAGGGCCGCTATAGCGTTCTCGATGTTGATTTCTACCGGCACACCGAAGCTGATATCCTTGATGCGGCCTTCGGGATACACGAAGTCAAACACTATCGAGCCGTCGCCGCGGCGTATGTTTTCGGCATGAAAATCGCCTTCGTCGCGCGAGTAGGTGCAGACCTTCACGCTCTCTGCAGGGCGCTCACGCAGCTTCAGACCTGTGTGCTTGATGAGCACACCGCCCGGGCGGATGAGCTCGGTGAAACGGGCGAAACTTTCGAGGTAAGCCTCTTCGGTGCCGTAGATGTCGAGGTGATCAGGGTCGGTTGCTGTGACCACAGCCACCTGAGGGGTGAGGTGGTGAAACGAGCGGTCATACTCGTCAGCCTCCACCACAGTGAGGTCACTCGCCGTGTCAAGCAGGAAGTTGGTGCCGTAATTGCGGAGCACACCGCCCAGAAAGGCGCTGCAGCCCTTTGACGACTGGTGGAGAATGTGGGCGGCCATTGACGAAGTGGTGGTCTTGCCGTGGGTGCCGCTGAAGCAGAGGGCGCGGCTGTGGGAGCTTACAAGACCGAGCACTGCGGCGCGTTTCACCGGCTCGAAACCGTGACTGCGGAACCACCGCAGGCCGGGATGGCTGTCGGGGATGGCTGGAGTGTAGACCACGAGCGTGGTTTCCGGATCGCGGAACGCGGGGTCTATGGCCTCGGCCGAATCGTCGAAGGTGATGCTGACACCCTCGGATTCGAGGGCACGTGTGAGGTCGGTGGCCGTGCGGTCATAGCCGGCCACGCGGCATCCCTTGGCCAGAAAATAGCGCTCGAGGGCGGCCATGCCTATGCCTCCGGCGCCTATGAAGTATATGTTGGGTTTAAGCTGTGACATATTATTTCTGATTATCAAGTAGATTGTAGACCTGATCGACGATCTCCTCGTCGCTGTCACGCAGCGCCATTTCAGCCACATTGGCGGCCAGAAGGGCACGGCGGCCGTCGTCGGCAAGTAATCCGGTGACTGTGACCGGGAGCTGCTCGCGGGCATCGGCGTCGAGAATCATCACGGCGGCATCACGGTCAGCAAGCGCCTGGGCGTTTTTGCGCTGATGATCCTCGGCCACCATGGGCGAGGGGATGAGCACGGCGGGGAGTCCCAGCAGCTGCAGCTCGCTTATGGTGCCGGCACCGGCGCGGGCCACCACGAGGTCGGCGGCGCGGTAAGCCGTGGCCATGTCGGATATAAAGGCCGTGGCGCGCACATTGTCATGCCCCGCGGCAATGGCAGCACACTCGTCGGCATAGAACTTGCCTGTCTGCCAGAGAATCTGCGCACCGGCTTCGGTCACGGCATCAATGCTTCGGGCTATCGACTCGTTGATGGTGCGGGCACCGAGGCTGCCTCCAACCACCAGCACCATCTTGCGCTTCGGATCCATACCCAGAGCCTCCCTGGCCTGCTCGCGGGTGAGAGTGCATGAAGTTATGTCGGCGCGCACGGGGTTACCGGTCAGCACTATGCGGTCAGCGGGAAAGAACCGTTCCATACCGCTGTAAGCCACGCATATAGCCCCGGCCTTCTTGGCCAGGAGCTTGTTGGTGACCCCGGCGTAGGAATTCTGCTCCTGAAGCAGAGTGGGCACATCGCGCTTCTGGGCCGCCTTGAGCGTGGGACCGCTGGCATAGCCCCCCACGCCTATGGCAATGTCGGGGCGGAACTCGCGCACCACCTTTTTAGCCAGGCGCATGGAGCGCATCAGCTTGATCATGACACCGAAATTGCGCCACAGCCGCTTGCGCTCAAAGCCGGCCACCGGAAGGCCTACTATATCGTAGCCCGCAGCAGGCACACGCTCCATCTCCATGCGGCCGAGCGCCCCTACAAACATAATTTCCGTATCGGGATTGCGACGGCGCAGCGCATTGGCTATCGAAAGCGCCGGGAAGATATGTCCTCCCGTGCCGCCGCCGCTTATCAGAACTCTAAGTTTTCTGTCAGATTTGCTCATATTCCTTATATAATAATGAGTCATTGCACTCGCGTGGGGTTCTCGGCGCGCATGTCCTCGGGCAGACCGTCGACCTCACACTTGATATCTTTGTTTTTCGAGCCGGTACGCACGGCATAGCGGCTGACGCTCAACATGATGCCGAAGGCTATCGAGGTGACCAGGATCGAGCTGCCACCCTTCGAGATCAGCGGCAGCGGCTGACCCGACACCGGGATAACGCCGGTGACGATGCAGATGTGGAACAGCGCCTGAAACACGATGGTCAGCGCGCAGCCTATCACCATCAGCGCCGGCAGCGCACGGTAACACCTTGACGCTATGCCCGATGACCGCGACAGCAGCCACAGGTAAAGCAACAGCACCACCAGGCCGCCTATCAGTCCCATCTCCTCCACCACAATCGAATAGATATAGTCAGTGAAGGCCAGCGGCAGGCGCGATGTCTCGCGCGAATTGCCGGGGAGCACTCCTGTCACGCCGCCGTGAGCCTGAGCCATGTAGCCGAGCATTTCCTGACGGTTGTCGCTGGTGAGCGGCTCCTCATATTTGGGAGCTCCGGTGCCTATGTAACTGCCTATGCGGTCAACCCAGACGCTCAGACGCGAACTCGGCGGGGCATCCTCATCGACCAGCTCGGTCTCGGCCTTCTTCGATTCGCGCAGATGGGTCACACCCACATAAGCCCCGAACAGAAGCAGATACACCAGTATCACCTGCCCCAGGCGCTTGAGACTGATGCCGCCGACTATCATCATCGACAGGCTTATGCTCATGAGCAGCAGCGTGTTGGTGAGTCCCTGAGGTGCCAGAAGAGCACAGTAAAACAGGATTATGCCGGCTGACAACATCACGCCCTTCTTCGTGACACCGCCCCCTTTCACCTGGTTTCGGGCCATGATCTGGGCCACCATCAGCGCCGCCGACAGTTTGAGGAATTCCGACGGCTGGATAGAGAAGAAACCTATATGGAACGAGCGGCGCGCGCCGTTGATCACATCGCCGAACAGCAGCGTATAGATCATCATGCCCACACTCAGAAGCGCAAAGGCCGGTATGAACTTGATGAGCTTGCGGTAAGGGGTGCGCTGGAGAAAAAGGATTATGAAGAAGCCGGCAATGAGCATGGCGCCGTGGCGCACAATGGGACCGAACACACCGAAACCGGCGCCGGCCACCTCGCGCGACGATGCGCTGTAAAGCTCAATCACCGAGATGAAAATGAGGAGGATATAGATACCCCAGATGTGTTTGTCGCCTTTGGCAACGGGCATATCGCGCTCGTCGACGGCCTCGCGGGGCGAGGCAGGGCGACGGGGCTGTAAGTCGTCGGTGCGGCTTTCTATGTCAATGGCTGATTCCATGTCAGGTCAATAGTGATTCGGAGAGATAAATAGAGATTTATATATCAGGCTTTTGCGCCGGGAAGAGCGCGTACGGCATCCTTGAACAGAGTGCCTCGGTGCTCGTAGGAGTTAAACAGGTCAAAGCTTGCGCAGCAGGGCGAGAGGAGCACGGTGTCGCCATCCTGAGCCATCGCGCGGCATGCGCTCACGGCCTCGTCGAGCGAATGGGTGTCGGCAATCCGGGCCACCTTCCCGTTGAAGAAATCAAGCAGCTTGGCATTGTCTTTTCCCATGCACACTATGGCTTTCACCTTTTTCCGCACCAGCGGCTCTATCTCGGTGTAGTCGTTGCCCTTGTCCTTGCCGCCGAGAATCAGCACCACCTGCGGCCCGCGGGCCTCATCGAAAGGCATGCTCTCGAGGGCATACCAGCAGGAATTGACGTTGGTGGCCTTGGAGTCATTGATATAGCGGACGCCGCCGACCGTAGCCACATATTCCAGACGGTGCTCCACGCCTTCGAAATCGCTCAGGGCGCGGCGTATATCCTCCTTGCGGATGTTGAGCAGACAGGCGCTGAGACCGGCGGCCATAGAGTTGTAGAGATTGTGGAGACCGCTGAGCGACAGCTCGGCGCGGGGCATGGTAAGCGATGTGCACCCGGTGTCAAACACCAGTTCGTCGGACTTGTCGACGTATGCGCGGGTATCCTTTTCAAGGTGCTCGGCGAAGGGATACATGCGGGCTTCGGTGGTGACGCGGCGAAGCTGGGCCTGAATCACGGGGTCGTCCTGCCAGAAGATGAAGGCATCCTCGGGGGTGAGGTTGTTGAGTATGCGGAACTTGGCGTTGATATAGTTCTGCATCTCGTAGTCGTAGCGGTCGAGATGGTCGGGAGTGATGTTGAGCATCACGGCCACGTTGGCCTTGAAATCATACATGTTCTCAAGCTGGAAACTCGAAAGCTCGATCACATACACGCTGTGGGGCTCGCGGGCCACCTGGAGGGCCAGACTGCGGCCCACGTTGCCGGCCAGACCTACGTCGACTCCGGCATCACGGAGTATATGGTAAGTGAGCATCGTGGTAGTGGTCTTGCCGTTGGAGCCGGTGATGCACACCATCTTGGCATCGGTGTAGCGTCCGGCGAACTCGATTTCCGAGATCACCGGTATGCCGCGCTCGGTCACCGCGCGGATAACCGGAGTGGCGGGCGCTATGCCGGGCGACTTGACCACCTCGTCGGCCGCAAGGATGCGGTCCATCGTGTGACCGCCCTGCTCCCACTCTATGCCCTCGGTCGAGAGCACTGCGCGGTAACGCTCGGGGATGGTGCCGAAGTCACTGAGAAACACGTCCATACCCTTGTCCTTGGCAAGGATGGCCGCTCCGACACCGCTTTCGCCGCCTCCCAGCACTACCAGGAGTCTGCGGCTTTTATCTTGAGGATTCATTGCTGTATACTATGATGTGTATTGTCTTGTTATCTGATTTTGAGAGTCACGAATGTAATGGCCGCCAGCAGGATGCCTATGATCCAGAAGCGGGTCACGATCTTTGATTCGGGGATGGCCATGCGCGGGCTCTGTATGAGCGCCTTGATGGAGCCGTCACCCGGCTTCTGGAAATGGTGGTGGAGCGGGGTCATCTTAAACACTCGTCCTCCCTTGGTAAAGCGGAAATATGTGGTCTGGATAATCACCGAGAGGTCCTCGATGAAGAAGATGGCGCAGAGGATGGGGATGAGCAGCTCCTTGCGTATGAGGATGGCAAACACGGCTATGATGCCGCCGATGGTAAGGCTGCCTGTGTCGCCCATAAACACCTGAGCCGGATAGGCATTGTACCAGAGGAAGCCTATCAGCGCGCCGATGAAGGCCGACATGAACACCACCAGCTCGGCGCTGTCAGGGATATACATGATGTTGAGATAGGTCGAGTAGCCTATGTGGCCGCCGAGGTAAGCCATGATGGCCAGGGCCACGCCGATGATTGCCGAGGTGCCCGTACACAGTCCGTCGAGGCCGTCGGTGAGGTTGGCGCCGTTGCTCGTGGCGGCCACCACGAAGATTGTAACCAGCACGAAGGCTATCCAGCCGCCGGTGGGGGCGAAGTCGCCCATCCATTGCGTGAGGCTCTGATAGTCAAAGTTATTATTCTTCACAAAGGGGATGGTGGTCTGCGGAGTCTTGACGGCGGCTTCCGAAGCATTGGCGTTAGCGTCGGCCGAGGAATCATTGTCGGCGGTCACGGCGGCAGCGGCTTCCGTAACATAAGTCTCGGAGGTCTGCGGCACCATGGTGATGCGCGGGCTGAACCACATGGCAAGGCCCACCAGAAGTCCGAGGCCAACCTGACCCACAATCTTGAATTTGCCCTTCATGCCGTCCTTGTTGTGGCGCTTGAGCTTGAGATAATCGTCGAGGAAACCGAGGATGCCGAGCCAGAGCGTGGCCACGATCATCAGCTGCATATACACGTTGCCGAGGTTGCCCACCAGCAGGCAGGGCACCAGGATGGCGAGGATGATGATGACGCCGCCCATGGTGGGAGTGCCCTTCTTTTCGAGCTGACCCTGAAGGCCGAGGTCGCGCACCACTTCGCCTATCTGCATACGCTGAAGGCGATCGATGATACGGCGGCCGAACACTGTTGCTATGAAGAGGGCGAGCACGAAGGCCACGCCGGAGCGGAAGGTGATGTAATCCATCAGTCGTGCACCGGGAACGTCGAGGTCGCGCAGCCAGTCAAACATTGAATAGAGCATAGCGTGATGTAGTCAGTAGTTATATCGGATTAGTTAAGTTCGGAGAGGGCCTGCATCACGGCTTCGCGGTCGTCAAAGTGATGTTTCACTCCCTTGATCTCCTGGTAGTCCTCATGACCTTTGCCGGCCACGAGCACCACGTCGCCGGGCTTGGCGAGGCTCACGGCAGTGCGGATGGCCTGCAGACGGTCAGCTATCGAGAGGGTGCGGCGGCGCATCTCGTCGTCAAGGCCGGCTTCCATGTCGGCTATGATGGAGAGTGGATCCTCGTCGCGGGGATTATCGGAGGTCAGGATCACGCGCTGCGAACGCTTTGCGGCTTCAGCGGCCATAATTGGACGCTTGCCCTTGTCGCGGTTGCCGCCGGCGCCCACCACGGTGATTATTGTGCCCTGCGGGCCTACAACGTCGCGGATGGCCGAGAGGACGTTGACCACGGCGTCGGGCGTGTGGGCGTAGTCCACGATAGCGGTTACGCCCGAGGGGCTGCGGAAGGTCTGGAACCGGCCGGCCACAGGCACCAGGCGGCTCATGGCGGGGAGTATCTTTTCGTTGTCCCAGCCAAGGAGGCACGACACGCCGTAGACGGCCGTGAGGTTGTAAGCGTTGAAGCGGCCTGTGAAGAGCACTTCGGTCTCGGTGCCGTTGAATGACATCAGAGTGCCGTCAAGGCGGCTTTCGATCACGCGGCCGCGGAAATCGGCGTGCTGACACAGCGAGTAGGTGTAGCGGCGCGCCATGGTGTTCTGCACCATCACGGCGCCGTTGCGGTCATCGGCGTTGGTAAGCGCGAAGGCCTCCGCAGGGAGGATATCGAAGAATGATTTCTTGGCTTTGAGATAATTCTCCACGGTGCCGTGATAGTCGAGGTGGTCACGGGTGAGGTTGGAGAACACGCCGCCGGCGAATGTCAGGCCGGCTATGCGGTGCTGGTGTGCGGCGTGGGAGCTGACCTCCATGGCGGCGTAGGAGCATCCGGCCACCACCATGCGGTGGAGCAGCTCGTTGAGGCTCAGGGGGTCAGGTGTGGTCTGAGTGGCGGGGATGCGCTCGTCCTCGATATAGTTGGCCACGGTGGAGAGCAGACCGGCCTTGTAGCCCATCAGGCGGGCCATCTCATAGATGAGGGTGGCGGTGGTGGTCTTGCCGTTGGTTCCGGTCACGCCCACCAGGCGCAGCTTGCGCGAGGGGTTGCCCCACCACTGCGAGGCGAGGTAGCCGAGGGCTATCGAGGTGTTTGACACCTTAATATAAGTGACCGTAGACTCAAGGCGTTCGGGGAGCTCCTCACACACTATTGCGGCGGCTCCGGCCAGGGTGACCAGGGGGATGAACTTGTGGCCGTCGACATTATAGCCGCGCACTGCCACGAAGAGGCTTCCGAGCTTGATTTTGCGTGAGTCACATTCGAGCGAGGTAATCTCGCGGTCTTCGCGACCTATTATTTCTTCAACGGTGATGGCCTGAAGGAGGTCTGACAGGAGTTTCATGATTGATATGGAGTGTGAGGGTTGATTGTTTCGTTAATTATATTATAATCAGTTACTTGACAGGAATTTGTTGGTGAGGGCGAGCTTAATCTGCTGTCCGGGCGGAGCTTCGCGGCCGGCCGCTGGGCTCTGGCCCGCCACATATCCCGAGCCGCTGAACGTGACGTTATATCCGGCCGATTCAAGCACCCGGATGGCCTCGGGGAGGCTTAGGCCTATGACATCGGGCACGGCGCCCTTTCCGGCGGCCTTTTCAGGACTGCGGATGGCGCGGTTGTCAGTGCCGGTGTTGAGGCGGGCGTGGAGACGGCCGTGGCTGCCGGCATGATACACGGGCATCGCGCCGTCAGCGGCCTCGGTGTCGGCCACATAGTCGGAGCTGTTGCCCAGCATGCCGCGGGCATACATCTGCTCGGCCATGTTGCGGACCACGCGGCCCGAAGTATACTCGGCGCCAAACCATTTCTCGGTGGGATAGGCTATGAGCACCATACAGGTGTATCTGGGTTTTTCGTAGGGGAAGAAACCACAGAAAGCAAGGCGTTTCTGACTGTAATTATAGCCTTTGCCCACTTCAAAGCGGAAGGCGGTGCCTGTCTTTCCGGCTATCTCCACCTTGTCGGAGCGCACGATATGGCGGGCCGTTCCCTTTTCGCCCCACACCACGCGGTGGAGCATCTCGCGGAGCTGTGCGGCATGCTCGGGGGTGCATACCTGCGGATTGATATAGCTTACGGGATATATGGTGTCGAGGCCGTTGCCGCGCATGCCGCGCACCAGGCGGGGGCGCACATACTTGCCGTCGTTTGCTATGGCATTGTAGATCGAGGCGGTGTAAAGCGGAGAAAACTCGGTGGTGTAGCCGAAGCTCTGGCTCAGCAGATCGTAACGGCGGCTAACGTTGAGACTGTCGCAGGTGGGGACCACCTCCTCGGCTATGCCTGAGCTGATGGGGTCAAGCACACCGGTAAGCTTGATGCGGGAGTAAAAGCGGCCGGGGTCAGAGGCGTAGGCGCGGTCTGCAAGGCGTGTGATGCCCACGTTTGACGACACTTCGAGGATGCGGCTGATGGGGATGGAGTCCATGCTGTGATGATCCGAGAAATGGCTGCCGTATTTTGAGTAGGCATGCGCGCTGATTTTCTCGTTAACATCGGGCACCTTTCCGTCCTCCAGGAGCGTCATCATGGTGAGGGTCTTGATGACGCTGCCGGGCTCGTAGCGGCGCACGGCATAGTTGAGGCTCTCGATGTAATCGCCGGTGGTCTCGCTTCGTTCGAGCGAGGCTATGGCCTTGATGTCGCCGGTGGACACCTCCATCAGTATGGCGGTGCCCCATTGGGGCTTGCACTCGGTGAGCACCTTGTTAAGCTCGTTCTCCAGCAGATCCTGCATCTTGATGTCGATGGTGGTGAGCACGGTGTATCCGTCGACCGGGGGCCGGTCGGTCCAGTCTACAATGGCGCTGGTCAGCGACACCTTCTTGGAATAGCCCGGAGTGCCGGCGAGCAGGCTGTTGAGCGAGCGTTCGAGGCCGTATTTGCCGAATGGCACGTGGATGGTGTCCTCGACGCCCACGTCGCCGATGCTGCGGCGGGCCATGTCGCCGTAGGGCCGCACACGGTCAAGGCGGTCCTCGACATGTAGACCGGTTTTCGACTTCTTCTCACGCAGGAACGGGAAGGTCTTGACAAGCTGCACCTCGGCATACGACACGTCGCGCAGCACGGGAAACGCGCGTGTGCGCTTGCCGCGTTCTTTCTCCAGAGGCTTGCTGAGATAGTCGATCCAGCCCCGGCGGGTGCGGACGGGGAAATATTTGACAAGACTGTCGGCCAGCGCGGGGATATTCTCACGGTAGAGATTCTCACGGAAACCGTCGGCGCGGAAATCGATGCAGGGGGTGTAGACGCGCATGTTGGTGGCCAGCACACTGCCGTCGGCTGCCAGGATGTCGCCGCGCACGGGCATGATGGTGTCAATCTTTGACAGGATCTCCTCGGCGCGGGCGTTCCACTTGTCGGCTGACAGCACGGTATTGTCCACGAGCTTATAGACAATGCGGACAGTCAGCAAGAGTATCAGCACTGTTATCGAGCCGTAGCGGAATAATATGTTGCGTCGGTTTTCGCTTTTCATTTCACTGTCGGAGAGAGGATTATTCTATGATGTAAGGCGGATTTTCGGCTACCGAGAGACCCAGGTGGAAGGTGTCGACGAGCTGCTGCATCGAGGATTCGCGCACCCGGCTCATATAGTCGCTCTTGACGCGCACTCGCTCGGCCCTTACAATCTCGAGCTCGCGGTCGAGGCGGCGCACCTCCTCCATCTTGGTCTGGCAGGTGTATTTGCCCGCTATATATATGAGAATCAGAAACATCACCACAGCCATGATCATCCAGTGGCGGGCGAAAAAGTCGCTTGACACCACTTGCCCGTGGAGCACCTGGCGCAGAACGTTCGATGAGTTCTGGCGGCGGTCAGATGTCTGTTTTCTTGATTTCATGACTGCTTTTCTGTGGGTTTATTATAGTTTTACGGCCACGCGCAGTTTGGCGCTGCGCGAGCGGGGATTTCGTTCAATCTCTTCCTCGTCAGGCACAATGGGTTTGCCCGAGAGCGGACGGATGGGAGCTGTGGCAGCGCCGAAGAAGTCCTTCTCCACGCGGCCTTCGATGTTGCCGCTGCGCATGAAGTTCTTCACCAGCCGGTCCTCGAGCGAATGGTAGGTGATGACTGCCAGGCGGCCTCCGGGGCGAAGCAGTTCCATAGCCTGGCGCAGGAACGATGCCAGGGCGTCCATCTCGTGGTTGACCTCGATACGGAGGGCCTGGAACACCATGGCGAGCTCTTTCTTCTCCTTGCGGGGCGAGATGAAGGGGGCAGCCACTTCGGTGAGATCGCCTACGGTGGTCACGGGACGGCCTTCGTCGCGGCGGCTCACAATGGCGGCGGCAAGGCGGCGCCCGGTTTTCAGCTCGCCGTAGAGGGTGAAGATTTCAGCGAGGCGTTCGGCGGGATAATTAGCTAAGATCCAGGCAGCGGTGCGGGTGGCCCGACGGTTCATGCGCATGTCGAGGTCAGCATCGAAGCGAAACGAGAAGCCGCGCGAAGAGTCGTCGAAATGATGGAATGACACTCCGAGGTCGGCAAGAATACCGTCGACCGCCGTCACGCCGTAGTAGCGCATGAAATTGCGGAGAAACCGGAAGTTGGAATATACGATTGTAAACCGTGGGTCGGTGAAGGCTCGCTCCACGGCTTCGTCGTCCTGGTCAAAGGAATAGAGGTGACCATCGGCCGAAAGGCGCTCCACAATGGCGCGCGAATGACCTCCGCCGCCAAAAGTGGCGTCGACATACACCCCTCCCGGACGGATGTCGAGAGCCTCAAGGGTCTGCGGCAGGAGCGCAGGTATGTGATAAACCTCTTCGGTCATTGTAAAAGTGTGTTTTATAACCGGTTAAAGCCCCGGAGCGTGACCCGGGGACAATGAAAACTGTTTTCGATGTAAAGTTACGAGTTTTTATAGTAAGTTTACATAACTAAACAAGTTTTTTTATCCGAGAAAGTGCGGAAAGTTATCAACATTCACCCAAAATCCTAAAAATTAGCATTTTCACAGTCATTTTTATTGATTCCACATCATTTGCATTTGTAAATTACATAAAACCAAAAGTGCCGCCCTACCGCAAGGCAGAGCGACACTGTTTTAATTCTAAAGGACTATAAATATGTTAGTTGTGATAAGCGCGGGAGTTGAGCGCAGAGCGTATATCCAATATCATCCGGCGCTCCTCGGCATCGAGCGGACCGCTCTTGGAGAGGTATTCGTCGATGGCGCTGAGAAGGATGTCGCGGTCAATCTCTATGCCGGCGCGCTTGTATATGCCTAACTGCATCATCAGCTGCAGGCCCTGGTTGAGGCCGTTGACATAAGAGAGATTGTCAGGGTCAGTGTTGACGGCGAGGGTCACCCCTTTGACGTAAAGATTGCGGTCAAAAACCGATGAGTCAGGCACCTGGCTCAGCAGATAGTCAAGCTGGCGGCGCTTGTCGTAGCCCTGGAGGGTTCCTGACAGTTCGGCGAGTTCGGCCGATTCCTCGGGGGTGAACACGGGCTGCAGATCAGCATCGGCCTCGGCCGCCGGGGCATCGGTAGCCACATCGGAAATCACTGTGACCTCACCGTCGACATCCTTGAGACCCATGCGGTCACAGCTCTGAGCCGAGATGAGGATGACGGCAGTGGCGGCAATGGTGGTCATAAGTTTCATAATCATTTGATTTCAACGAGTTTGACATCCATAATGATTGTGCGCTCGGGCCCGATGGACGGTGGTGCCTTGCGGCGGTCGGCATAGGCGAGTGAGGGTGTGAGCACCAGGCGGTATTCCGAGCCGGGGCGCATCATGCGCAGAGCCTCGTCAAGACCGGCCAGAGGCACACGCCCCACCACGAGTTCCTGCGGCACATCAGTGCGCATAACCTCAGTTCCATCAGGCAGATAGATGACATACTCCACCACAGCCGTCTGCCCCTTGCGGGCAGTGGCGCCGCTTCCGGCAGCCACCTCGGAGTAGAAGAGGCCCGTGGAAGTGGCGGTGAACGCCGAATCAGCCTTTATATTCTCGATAAACGCCTTGCCCTCAGCCTCGTTGGCCTCAGCCTGCTCGTTGAGGCGCCGGGCCATGCGGCGGCGTTCGGCGCGGTAATATATCAGCATGTTCTCGCTGGCGCCTGAGAGCAGACCCTGGTAACGCTGACGTGCGGCTTCTATGGAATCGGCGCTTACGGAGCCGGCGGCCATGGATCGGGCAAAGGCTTCGCAAAAGCGCTCGCGGTCAATGTCGACGCGGGCGCGGTGCATCTGATTGAAATTGTCGGCCATCATCACGCCTTCGCGCACACCGTCGTGGAAGCCCCAGGGCACTGTATCGGCCATGATGACATCGCGGATGCCGCGGAGAAATTCGCGGCGGTCAACGGTGTAAGGCAGCGAGCCGTCGGCAGCGGCCTCATCGAAGGTGATGTCGAACTGCATGCCGTAAAAAGCGCCTGTGTAGTAGGCGAGCGAATCGGCGAAGGTGGTCAGCGAAGCAGGGTCGGTGACCGGCAGCTGCTTCGAGAGATCGCCCGAGGCGGAGCCTTCTCCGCCCTCCTTGCCGCCGGAACATCCGGCGGCGCCACACATCAATATAGCGCCGCAGACAGCGGCGCTATATCTAACGATTTTATTTCGTATCATCAAATAGCTGAGACTATTGAGCCGGTGATTACTTCACGCTGACAACCTCGAGCTCGAATTCGAGAGTCGAGCCGGGGGCAATGTTCTGATTGCCCATCTTGCCATAAGCGAGGTTTTCAGGCACGTAGAGTATGTATTTCGATCCGGCGGGCATCATCCTGAGGGCTTCTGCGAAGCCGGGTATAACCTGATCAACGGGGAAATCGACGGTCTGATCCTCCGAAGAGTCAAACACAGTGCCGTTGATGAGTTTGCCGGTGTATTTCACGGAAGCTGTGCCGTGTTCGCCCACCACAGCGCCGTCGCCCTGCTTAACTACCTTGTATGAAAGGCCTGAGGGTGTGGTCTTTACTTCGGGATCGGCGGCTTTGGCCTTTTCGATGTAGGCTTTGCCGTCGGCCACGTTCTGGTCATACATGGCCTTGAGCTGGGGATTGGCGGCGATAAGCATGTCGGCCATCAGCGAATTGAGCTTGCGCATGTCGGCGTTGAGTTCAGGCACGTTGATAGAATCGAGGGTTACAGTAGCCTGGAACTGGCCGAGCATGAGACCGCGGTTGGAGCCGGGGCCTGCCTGTGAGAGCATCTGCTGGCCCATCTGGAGGCCCGCCATGTACACATCCATCAGCGAGTCAGGGACTTGGGTGGAGAATACTGTTTCAATACCTTTGATGAGAGTCTCGCGGTAAGTCTGGCGCATGTTTTCTGGCACATTGAGGAGATTCTGCGACCATTCCGAACCGGCGAGCTTGCCGATGAGATAGCTGACAGAGTCAGAAACGGTGGCATTGGCAGGCATTTGGGTGGTGGGAGCAACGGCTGAGCCGTCCTTCTCCGCGTTGTCAGCTTTCGAGCAGCTGACCGAACCGATGGCGAGCGCTGCGGCGGCCACCGAGAGGATTAGTTTGTTCATTTTTAAGTGTTATATTGCTTATTATTAATTATTTATACTTCTTTCAATATCTACAACCTCAACGTCAAATATCAATGTTGAGCCTGGTGGAATGTTAGGTAACTCGTTGTTATCGTAGGCAAGCTCTGCAGGGATATAGAGTGTGTATTTCGAGCCGGGAGGCATGATTGTAAGGGCTTCAGCGAAACCGGGTACCACTGCGGTAGGCAAGAAGGTAACAGCTTCCCCTTTCGACGAGTCAAACTCTGTGCCGTCAATCAGCTTGCCGGTATAGATCACATTCACGCGGTCATCCATGGTGGCGGAAGAACCATGACCCTGCCTGATGACTTTATAAGCCAGACCTGAGGGTGTAATGACGATGTCTTTATATTTATCCTGGAGTTCGCTCATGAATTTCCTCCCGGCTTTGATGTTTTCTCTATACTTCACATCGTTTATCTTCTCCTGCTCCTGGCGACGCTGCTCCTGAACCTTCAATACATGTTCCTGAACAATCTGAGATGCCTGATTAACCGCCATTTGATATCTCTCGAACTCTGAGTCCGTAAGTTCATCAAGATCCTTATTGAGATTGTCCTTAAGGATCGATGCGAGCATTTCGCGGTTGATATCCACGCCGTTCTGATGGTAAAGAACAATCATCCTACTTAAATTCAGTCCTTCTTGAATACCAAGCAAATAAGAGCCATTTGCAGTATCGGCTTCGAGAGCAGTTTTCAGACCGCGGTAAAAGGCATCCTTGTCGATACCGCTCGTGAGATTCATCTGCTCCTTCTGTTCATCAGTCAATTCAGAGAAAGCACGGTTATAATATGCTCCTTGCTGAGCGCCTAAATAGTAAGCGAGTGAGTCATGAGTGTTTTTAAGCTCAGACTCAGAGAATGAACGTTCTTTCGTATCATCACTCGAATTATCAACCTCGTAGGGTTTCGAGCAGCTGACTGAACCGATGGCGAGCGCTGCGGCGGCCATCGAGAGGATTAGTTTGTTCATCTTTAAGTGTTATATTGCTTATAATTAGTTACTTTTCAATGCCGAGAAGCTCAACCTCAAACACAAGGGTGCGGTTGGGGCCTATCTGAGCGGGAGCGTTGAGGCCGTAGGCCAGGTCACCGGGTATGTAGAAGATGTAGGTGGAGCCTACGGGCATCAGCAGAAGGCCTTCGGTGAAGCCGGGGATGAGCTGCGAGGAATTGAAGGTGACGGGCTGACCCTTCGAGGAGTCAAACTCCGAGCCGTCAGTGAAACGGCCGGTGTAGATCACCTTTACTTTGTCGCCGGGCTGCACACTCGAACCGTCGCCCTGCTTAACAACCTTATATGAAAGGCCGTCGGCAGTAGTCTGAATCGAGTTGTCGGCGGCGCGGAGAGCGTTGACGTAGGCGAGACCTTCGGCGGCGTTCTTCTCGCCTTCGGCGGCAAGAGCGGCTTCAGCGGCCTGTCGGCGCGCCTGGCTTACGGCCGTCATGCGGGCGTTGAGCTGCGATGTGAGGGTCTTGACTTCTTCTTCGGGCACTGTCTGACCGGTGAAAGCATCGGCAAACGCGGCACAGAGTTGCTGACGATCAACGGGCATGCCTGCATGCTCCAGATCCATCACACCTTTGAGTATCTGCATGCCAACGGCCACGCCGTCAAGATAACCGAGCTGAGTGGTGTCGGAGAGCAGTACCGAGCGGAATCCGTCGAGGAACTGGGCGCGGTAAGCCGTGGTGTCGTCAGTGTTGGCGTTGCGGGCGGTGAAAGTGCGCACTTCGGCGCCCTGGGTGCGGCCTATGATATAGGCGAGAGAGTCAGCAGGCGCAGCGGGCGCTTTCGGAGCGGGCTTGGCGGCCGATGCTGAGAGTGGAATTATCGCGGCTGAAGCCACGAGGGCTATGTTAATGAATTTTCTGATCATGTTTCAATAAATCAATAAGTTGTGCCACTCCTTTGGTGGCGGATTCCTGAATGATTGTCACCCCTGCGGGCACGGTACCGGGACGCGGGTCGATGTAGTAGACGGGCACTCCGGGACGGGCATAGTGGATAAGTCCGGCGGCGGGATACACATTGAGCGTGGTGCCGATAATCACCAGCACATCAGCCTCCGATACGATCCTGACTGCCGGCTCGATGTTGGGCACAGCCTCCTGGAAGAATACGATGTGAGGGCGCACGGGCGAGCCGAAGGAGTCACGGGTCTCGACGGTAGTTTCGAGTGGTCCATGATCGCCTGGAGTGACGAGGCTCGGATCAGGCAGCGTGTAGATGCGGCTTTCGTCGCGCATGGAGCGCACCTTCATCAGTTCGCCGTGGAGATGGAGCACCTTGGTGGAGCCTGCGCGCTCGTGGAGATTGTCGACGTTCTGGGTCACGATCCACACGTCGTAGTCGCGCTCCAGGGCTGCCAGATCGAGGTGAGCCTTGTTGGGCTGCACTCTCACGAGCTGGCGGCGGCGTTCGTTGTAAAACTCATGGATGAGCTCGGGATTGCGGGCAAAGCCTTCGGCGCTGGCCACATCCATCACGGGATAGCGGTCCCAGAGGCCGCCGGCGTCGCGGAAGGTGGCTATGCCGCTTTCGGCGCTCATGCCTGCGCCCGTAAGCACTACCAGTTTGGGGAGGGGTTCAGTCATGACAGGAAAAAGAGATTAGAGCTGAGCTGCGGGAGCCTGAGCGGGAATAACCTCGAGCACCTCAACTTCAAACACAAGAGTCGAACCCATCGGGATATTGGGCATCTTGTTATTGTTATAGCCGAGCTCAGCGGGGATATAGAGAACGTATTTCGAGCCGGGGGCCATGAGAGTGAGGCCTTCGCCGAAGCCGGGCACAACGCCGCGGGGTGAGAATGTGGCCGGACCGCCATGATCTTCCGACGAATCAAACACGGTGCCGTCAATCAGCTTGCCGGTGTAGTTCACTTTCACGCGGTCATCCCGTGTGGCGGGAGTGCCTTCACCCTGCTTAACAACCTCATAGGCGAGGCCTGACTGAGTGGTGACGAGGTTCTTGACCTTGACGGGGAGCTCGCTCATGAATTTCCTGCCGGCTTCGAGATTTGCCTTATATTCTTCGTCGTCCTTCTTCAGCTGCTCGATGCGGCGCTGTTCCTGAATCTTCATCACGTAGTTCTGAATCTTCCGGTCTGCCTCCTTCATGGCTATCTGATACTGCTGAATCAGCGAATCAGGGAGCTCCTGAAGATCCTTGTTGAAATTGTCCTTAAGAAGCGAGAAGAGCATCTCGCGGTTGATATCTACGCCATAGCTGTGGTAGTAGTTCAGCATCTGTGCGGCGCGCACACCCTCCTGAATACCGAGCAGATAGGAGCCGTTGGCGGTGTCAGCGTCGAGAGCGGTCTTGAAGCCGAGGAGGAAGGCATCCTTGTCAATGCCGTCCATTAGGTTGAACTGCTCTTTCTCTTCGTCGGTCATTTCAGCGAAAGCGCGGTTATATGTGGCGCCTTGAGTCGCGCCGGCATAATAGGCGAGGGAGTCCTGGGTGTTTTTGGGAGTAGTCTTGGAATAATCGCCGTTGGTGCAGGCGGTGAATGTGCCGGTTGCGCCGAGAACCACGGCGAGCGACATCAAAATTTTCTTCATGATTGCAAAATTATGATATGATTGTTATTTATCTGATCGGGATTCTTCGGCCTCCTGTTCCTTCATGGCCTTTTCGAGCCCTTCCTTGAAAGCCTTTTTGAGTTCCTCCACGCGGCGCAGGTCAAGAAGCTCCACGTCAAAGATTGTCACTGCATCAGGGGGCACGACGCCGGGCACACCCTGCGATCCATAGCCGAGTTCCGGGGGGATATAGAGGCGGTATTTGCCGCCGATCTTCATCTTCTGGAGGCCTTCGCCGAAGCCCGGGATGGTGCCGTTGACCTCAAACACCGAGGGTTTCGCGGGGTCGGAGGCATTGAACACGGTGCCGTCAGGCAACGAACCGGTGTAGTTGACCATCACCATATCGTCAGGACCGGGCATCTCGCCCTCGCCCTCGGTGATGATGAGGAAGCGCAGGCCCGAGGGGGTCACCTCGAGTCCCTCGATGGAATCAAGCGAGGCTATATACTCTTTGGCGTCGAGCTGCTGTTTGCGCGACTTGGCAATGTCGGCCAGTATATAGTTCATGTAATTGTCGGCGGTGACGGGCGTAAAGCCGGTGTTGCGGCCCTTGGCGGCCTTGCCGAGCTCGTAGGCAAACTTGTCGCGGTCAACCTTGAATCCGGCAAGCTCGTCGACCTGACGCAGGCGCGAGTTGATCATTATGCCTTCCTCGAGGCCCTGGTAGTAGGCGTCAGCGGCCTTGGCCTTCTCGAGGGCGTCATTGACGCCGCGCATATATTCGGCGGTTATGGCCTCGCCGTCGCGGTGAGCCTTATTTTTCATGTAGTTGCCCCAGATAGTGGCCAGTGCGCAGGCCACGGAGTCGCGCTCGGCGCGGGTCACGTCACGGCCGGCGGCCTGAGGAGCTGAAGTCACGGCCACGGCAGCTGCGAGAACCAGTCCGCAAATAGTAAGCTTCATTATTTCTTGATAACTTTAATCAGTTCCACATCGAAAATCAGAGTGGCGTTAGGGCCGATGGCGCCCCCGGCGCCGTTTGGGCCGTAAGCCAGATTTGAGGGGATGAACAGACGCCATTTGGCACCCTCCTTCATCATCTGAAGAGCCTCTACCCATCCGGGGATCACCTGGGTAACACCGAAGGTGGCGGGTTCGCCGCGCTCTACCGATGAGTCAAACACTGTGCCGTCAATCAGCTTGCCGGTGTAGTGAACGGTCACCTGATCGCCGGCCGAAGGCTGTGCGCCTGTGCCCTCTTCGAGCACTTCATACTGCAGGCCGCTTGCTGTGGTCATCACTCCTTCACGGGCGCCGTTTTCCTTGAGGAAAGCTTCGCCGGCAGCGGCATTGACCTTGCCCATCTCGGCGGCAGCTGCGCGCTGACGCTCCTCCATGGCCTGAAAATAGGCCTGAATCTCGGCTTTGGCCTCATCATAGGTCATGCGGGGTTTCTCGCCGCTGTAAACAGCGGCAACGCCTGCCGCGAAATCGTCAACGTCGATTTTATCGATACCGCTCGAGCGGAAATTATTGCCCATGCTCAGTCCCAGAGCATAGCTGATACGGTCAAATTCTTTGTTCTCCATATTGTTTTGTTATTTTGATTATCGTCAGTTTAAGTCGTTCGCTTTTAATCGGCAAAGTTACGAATAGTATCGGGCTAATTCACGCATTTTTAAATAAAAAAGTATAAAAACTTGGCTTTCGGCCCGATTCTCGTGTTACTTTTCGGAAATATTCGGGAATAATCCCGATTTATTGGGGATAATTCAATGTTCGCGCGCGCGTAGGGTCATGATCCGGCGTCTATTGCTCTAAACAAGCCTGCTGCCAGATAGTTTGACACTGCCTTCATAAAAAATGTTGACGTTTGTAACAGCTTTGTTACTAATAATGTAAAAACTCATTAAGCTGAATTATAGGCAATTAACACTAAGTGTAACAACTTCGTGACTATTTTAACTCTCTTTAACCTCATGATTTCTTGCTTTTTTCAATTCTCCGTATATTTGCAATGTCAATCATTCATGACCGACATTCAAGTATCGCTCTCAATTATCGTTCAACTATCAAAAAAAGCTATTATGGGAACCGCCAATTTTCAATCACGTCTGATGAGCCTTCAGGCCAACATGCTTAACTTCGCCTACATGCTCACTTCCAACCGCGACGATGCCCTCGATCTTCTCCAGGACACTACTCTCAAGGTGCTCGACAGCCGGGACAAATATGTCGAAAACACCAACTTCAAAGGATGGGTGTTCACAATCATGCGCAACATCTTCATCAACAATTACCGCCGCGTGGTCCGCTCGGCCACTGTCATCGACAAAACCGAGGACTGCTACCATCTCAACCTCTCACAGGACTCAGGTCTCGAATCTCCCGAATGTAGCTTCGCCGCAGGCGAGATTTCCGATGCCATCAAAGCGTTTCCTGAAAAATACCGCGTCCCGTTCTCAATGCATGTTGCAGGCTATAAATACAATGAAATAGCCGAAAAGATGGACCTCCCGCTTGGCACCATCAAGAGCCGCATCTTCTTTGCCCGCCGGGAGCTCCAGAAACGCTTCGCCGACTACCGATAACCGGCGTACCTCAACCCAAAATAGCATACTTTACCTCAATTATCATTGGCTTAAAGCATAACAACAATTACTGAACATCAGTCCCGGAGCCGGATGCGCGAGCACCTTCTCCGGGACTGATGTTGTTTGTGATAAAAGGGAATCAGTCGGCCATATTTTCATTTTTATCCCCGATTTTCATTCTAAAAGCCCTGCGGTGATCTGCTCCGTGGCAAGACCTCGGTGACAAACCAAAATAAAAATCTGCGTCCATCCCGCTTGAATCTTGCGGCCGAGGCCGCCGGCCCGAAGGGGCAGGCCGGATCTGCGTGGTTATAATTCCATTTTTCATCAGGCGAGGGTAACTTTCCAAAATGCTATTGTTTGATAAAACATCAGTCCCGGAGCCGGATGCGCGAGCATCTTCTCCGGGACTGATGTTGTTTGTGATAAAAGGGAATCAGTCGGCCATATTTTCAATGGCTGTGATTATTTCGCTTATGCTGGAGCAGTTGGCAGTCACCTGCTCTATGGAATTTCTGGAATAGGACTCTATAAGCGACTGAGTCTCGACATCTACTTTCGTACCTTCAAACTCAGCATACTTACAGCCCATTGAGGTAATAAGTCCGGTGAGGGCTTCGATAATCTCCGCTTTTTCGGCTGAAGAGAGGTAGGAATTGTCATTCTCAAACCGAGAGCAGTCCTGCTCGAATTTATCGCCGATGGCGTCGACCTGAGCTTCGGAGTTGGCGGCGCCCACCTTGATGGCATAGTCGTTGATGAGCTCAGCGAAGGCAGCAGCGGTTGTAGAGGCCGACTCATAGGCCGGGGCGTCAGCTGAGCCGCCGTTGCCTATCTCCTCAAACACGGCAATGTAGTCGCTGATCGACTCGCAGTCGGAGGTGAGACGTTCTATCTCTTCTACGGACTTCTTTTTGAATTCAGTTCTGTCAATGTCGCCCAAACTCTGGCCCATAAGCTCAGACTGCTTGTAGGTCATGGACATAGCCAGATCGGCAAAAGCGTCGACGAGCTCTTTCTTTTCGCTTTTTGACAGCTTGGTGTCGTCGTCCTTGTATTCTTCAGCGTCTTTATCAAATTCTTCGCTGATCGAATTAAATTCGTAGGTGCTACTTACGGCATCAATCTTCTTGGTACAATCCTTGAGAAGATCACAGAATTCCGATACACGGGAATCCTCAGCCTCCGAGGATGATTTGGAGTTGCAGGCTATCGCGCCTAAAGCCAGCGAAATGACGGCTACGAGCAGTAAAAGATGCTTCTTCATGATCATTTTTACTGCATTTTAGCCAGAAGCTCCTTGATGTTGCGGAACTCGCCGCACTGTGCTTCAAGATTGCTCTTTACAGAGCTTTTCATCATGTCAATCTGCTCGGGAGTGAGAGTCTGGCCCTGGAACTCCAATGCTTTGACACCCATTGCGGTTGAAAGCTCGGTCATTGCATTGACAATTTCAGCGCGTTCGCTGTCGGAAAGATTAGCTTCATCATTTTTAAATTCTTCGCAATCCTGCTCGAACTGATTGCCTACTGCAGCAAGTTCTTCAGTAGTTGTACAAGCGCTGACTTTACGGGTGCAGTCATTGAGGAGGTCTACGAAGGTGGTGCCCACAGATTCGGGGTCCTTGAGATCATCCTTGGTTTCGGTCTTTTCGCCCTTCGACTCGTCAGTTGACTTGGAGTTGGAGCAAGCGGTGATGCCTATGGCCAGAAATGCAACGGCTATAAGGCTAAGAAGATGTTTTTTCATATTGTACGGTTCTTTAATTGGATTAATCCTATTAAAAAATGCTGACAGCCATGATGGCCACGGCTATCAGCATTAATAGGTTTATTGCAAAGTCAGGTTAGTTGGCTAATGCTTCAAACGCTGCTATGATATCCTTAATCGACTTGCAATCCTTGGTGAGATTTTCAACTGCAATCTTTGAATAGCTTTTCACCTTATCCTTAGTGTCAGCGTCGAGGGTCTGGCCTGCGAATTCAATATTTTTGCAACCCATAGCTGCTACGAGATCAGAAAGAGCGTTGACAATTTCAGTTTTTTCATCAGCTGAGAGTTCCTTGTCATCATTCTCGAATTCTTTGCATTGAGCTTCAAAATCATCGCCGATAGCGTCCATTTCGCTTTCGCTCTTGGCTGAATTTACTTTTTCAGTTGCGTCATTGATGGCATCAACGAATTTTGAGGCAGGTGAACCGCAGGCGGTGAGGCCGATAACCATAGCTACTACGGCTACGAGCATGAACATTGTTTTCTTCATGAGTGGTAATGTTTTAAAATTTAAAAGTTAAGAAATTTGTGTGGTTAGTCGTTAGATAATCTTCCGAAGAAACGGAGAAGGTAGAGGAAGAGGTTGATGAAGTCGAGGTAAAGGGAGAGGGCGCCGAGGGTGGCGAGCTTTCCGGTCGACTCCATAGGAGCCTGCATGGCCATGGCTTTGATCTGCTGGGTGTCCCAGGCGGTAAGGCCCACGAAGATGAGCACACCGGCGCCGGAGATGATCCATTCCATAGTAGAGGAGTGGAGGAAGATGTTGACTACCGAGCAGATGATCAGGCCGATAAGAGCCATGATGAGGAACGAGCCCCACTTGGAGAGATCCTGGTTAGTGAAGTAGCCGTAAACGCTCATGGCGCCGAACACGCCGGCGGTGATGAAGAATGTCTTGGCGATGGATGCGTGGGTGTAGACCAGGAATATTGGGAAGAGCATCAGGCCGTTGACCACGGCGAAGAGGTAGAACAGGGCTGTGGCGACGGGGCTGCTGAGCTTGTTGATGCCTCCGGATATGCCAAGCACAAGGCCGAGCTCCACGATGAAGAGCATGATCATGGCCCAGCTGTTGTTGGCAAACCAGCTTATCAGCGAGTAGGACTGGGCACCGAAGTAAGCCACGAAAGCCGTTACGAGCAGGCCGAGGGTCATTTTGAGATAGACGAGCTTCATGGCCTGCGAAACACGCACGTCAAGCGACTGCACCGACTGACGCGGGTAGTTGTAGTCGGGATAATTGTTGTCGGTCATAGTAGTATAATTGTTGTTTGGGTTAATATTCTGATTTTAATGACAGCTTTTTGCCGGAAATCTGACAGTAAGCTATGAGAAAATAAGCAAAAACCGTGCCTGAGATGCCTTACATGCGCTCTGGAACCTGAATACCGAGCAGACCCATGGCGCTCCTGACCACTTTTGCGGTGGTTTCCGACAGGGCCAGACGCAGGGAGCGCAGGGCGCTGTCCTCTTCGCGCATTATGGCGCAGTCATGGTAGAACTGGTTGTACTCCTTGACAAGGTCGTAGGCATAGTTGGCTATGATCGAGGGGGCGTAGGAGCGGCCTGCCTCCTGAACCACCGAGGGATAATCGGCGAGGCGCTGGATGAGGGTCACCTCACGTTCGCCGGGGCGCACGGCGGCGTATGGCTCTATGGTCATACCCTGCTCGGCGGCCTTGCGGAGCACCGAACGGATGCGGGCGTAGGTGTACTGGATGAAGGGACCTGTTTTGCCGTTGAAGTCAATTGACTCTTTGGGGTTGAAGGTCATGTTCTTGCGGGGGTCTACCTTGAGGAGGAAGTATTTCAGGGCGCCGAGGCCCACCATTTCGGTGATGTCGCGGATCTCCCCGTCGGTGCAGCCGTCGAGCTTGCCGAGCTCGGCGCTGACGGTGCGGGCGGTCTGAACCATCTCGTCCATGAGATCGTCGGCGTCGACAACGGTGCCTTCACGCGACTTCATCTTACCTTCGGGGAGCTCGACCATGCCGTAGGAGAAGTGCACAAGTTCTTTACCCCACTTGAAGCCGAGGCGGTCAAGCAGCAGGGAGAGCACCTGGAAATGATAGTTCTGCTCGTTGCCTACCACGTAGATCATCTTGTCAATGGGATAGTCGGAGTAACGGAGCTTGGCGGTGCCTATGTCCTGGGTCATGTAGACCGAAGTGCCGTCGCTGCGAAGCAGCAGCTTGTGGTCGAGGCCTTCGGCGGTGAGATCGGCCCACACAGAGCCGTCGTCCTTGCGGTACATCAGACCTTTTTCAAGACCTTCGAGCACCTTCTCCTTGCCTTCGAGGTAGGTCTGGCTCTCGTAATATATCTTGTCGAAGTTCACGCCCATGCGGCGGTAAGTCTCGTCAAAGCCGGCATAGACCCATGAGTTCATCTTCTCCCAGAGGGCGCGGACTTCGGGGTCCTTGGCCTCCCAGGCGCGGAGCATGGCGCGGGCTTCCTGCATGAGGGGCGACGCGGCGGCGGCCTCGTCGTCGGTCATGCCTTTGGCCTTGAGCTCTTCAAGCTCGGCTTTATAATGCTTGTCAAAGAGCACATAGAAATCGCCTATCAGATGGTCGCCTTTCATGCCTGAGCTCTCGGGGGTCATGCCGTTACCCCACTTCTGCCAGGCAAGCATAGACTTGCAGATGTGGATGCCGCGGTCATTGACAATGTTGGTCTTGACCACACGGTTGCCGCAGGCCTTGAGGATCTCGCTGAGCGAGTAGCCCAGAAGGTTGTTGCGCACATGGCCCAGATGAAGGGGCTTGTTGGTGTTGGGCGACGAGTATTCCACCATCACCAGCGGCGATTCCTCGGTAACGGGCTGACGACCGTAGTCCTCGGTTGAGGCTATGTGCTCAAGCACCGACGACCAGAACGAGGGCTCGATGACAATGTTGAGGAAGCCTTTGATGCAGTTGAAGCGGTCGACTGCCGGCTCATTGTCCACAAGCCATTGGCCTATTTCGGCGCCCACGGCCTCGGGAGCCTTGCGGGCGGCTTTCACCCAGGGAAAGACAACTACGGTCAGGTTACCCTCGAATTCCTTGCGGGTCACTTCAACCTGCACTTTTGATGGTTCGACTTCGATGCCGTAAAGTTCATTGACGGCCTTAGCCACGGCCTGCTGTATAATATTTTCGATTGACATTGCTGTAAGATTTGAAATAAGATGCAAATATAATGAATTTCAAGTCCAACGCCTAATAATTCGCCCGATAATTCCTCTAAAACCCCAATTTTTAAGCGCAAAAAGAAAATTATCATTCTCCCGGATATATAAGCAAAACAATCCCGCGGCTATCTGCTGAAGGCAAGTCCGAAGGACGAGCCTCTGCAGGCCATTCTTGAAGTAAGGCAAAGAAATCTGCGGCTATCCCGCCTGCATACTGCGAAGCCAGATGCGGCAAAGCCGCGATGGCCCCATCTGCGTGGTTGAAAATCTATTTTTACCGACAAAGAAAGTAATCGAAATATACCCTCGCCTAACGAAAAATGGAATTTAACCACGCATATCCGACCTGCCCCTGCGGGCCGGCGGCCTCTGACGCCGGATTCAGGCGGGATGGCCGCAGATTTTTATTTTGGTTTGTCGGCGAGGGATTGCCTCGAAGCAGATCACCGCAAGACAGTTTCTGCCGCAAATCCTACAAAACGAAAAGAAAAGATCCACGCAAGATTTAGGGCTTATTCTCTTTTATTTTGGGAATTTTTAGAGAGGAGCTCGTGGAAGAGGTCGATGTAGCGGCGCGCTACGGAGCGGGCGGAGAATTTGCGGCGGACACTCTCGTGGAGCTCGTCGCGGTCTATGTCCTGCTTCAGGGCCCAGCTGATGCCGGCGGCGAAGTCGGGGATATCCTTGTAACGGGCTATGTAACCGTTGACTTTGTGATCGATGATGTCGGCCTGCCCGCCGCGTCCGAACGACACGGGGATGGCTCCGCCGGCCTGCCCTTCGATGATGGTGCCCGGGAGGGTCTCGTAGAGCGATGTGGAGATAACCACCTTGGCGCGTGAATAGAGATGGCGCAGCACACGGCCGTCGTCAACGGTGCCGAGATGGAGATATGGCAGGCGGAGATTGGCGAAGGCTGACTTGTCGCGGACGTCGCCGAAGAATATCACCGTGGTGTCACGCACCGCCTCGGGATCAGTGTCAAAGAGATAGTTGAGCACGTCAATGGCCATCGGCAGACCCTTGATGGGGTCGTCAAGGCGCGCTGCCCCCATGAGGATGATGCGCTTAACGTTTTCGCCTATGCGGTTGAACCTGAAGTTACTGGAGGTTGTGAAAGAGTCGACGGGGAAAGCGTTGGGGATAACGCGCACGTCGGCGTCGCGCAGCAGCGAGCTCTCCTTGCAGCACTTTGCAAGCCAGGAACTTACGGCCACGAAGGTGACGGGTACCGAGGAATAGAGCGCACGTTTCTTACGCCACACCTTGTGGCTCAGATCCTTATTCTTTCTCGAGGTAAGGAACTGACAGTTGCCGCACTCTTTGAGGTAGGCGCGACATTCGTAGGCGTGATGGCAGATGCCGGTGAGACACCACATATCGTGCATGGTCCACACGATGGGCTTGCCCAGTGCGGCGAGCCTCTTCAGGCCGTGAAGCGACAGCAGGCCCTGGTTGATCCATCCGAGCACTATGATGTCGGCCTCGCGCACCCAGGGATGATTATGGAGAGGCAGACCGTTGCCGCCGGTCGACACCTTGAAGAGGTTTTCGCGCGAAAAGCCGTTGGCCAGGGCTATGCGGGCGCGTTCGGCCATGAACGAATAGCCGCGGCGGAAGCGGCCTTCGGTGGCGAGCACCGTGGCATCGTCGCCGAGCTTGTTGAACACCACCATTCGGGCGTCGACGCCTTCGGCACGGAGAGCCTGCATGAGACGGCGGGTGACGATGGCGGCTCCGCCGAGGGTGTCGCTATGGCTTATCAGGGCCACCTTGAGGGGGCGCGGGGAGGATTCTTCAGTTCGGGGTGCTGACATCTGACGTTATGAGGTTTATTTGTGGTTATTTACGTGTTTATGACCTTCGGCGGCTGAGACAATCTCGATGTTCTTCATGCCAAGGCGGGCCTCGAGGTATTCGCGGAATTTTTCAAGCTGCTCCGGGGACATGGCCCGGGAGAAGCGCACCAGGGCCACGTTGACAGTGTCGGTGGCAGTGGTGTCGATGGCGGCGAACACGCTGGAATTGACGGCAATGTCGCGCACCTCGGGGAAAAGCACCTTGATTTCGGGAGCCACGAGTTCGCCGGCGGCGCGAACGGCATGGACGTCACTTATTATCTGGCGCAGCGAGTCGATCTGATGCTGCTGGTTGACGATGGTCTGCTGAGCCATGGAGTATACGTCGTGGATGGCGCCCGTGTTGGCGTTGGCGCCGCTGTTGGCCAGCGAGCCCTGAATAATCTTGAGTTCGGTGCCCTCGAGATTATAGAACTTGAGGCGCGACGACAGGGCGAGTTCCAGCGAGTCGAGGTCGAGCGTCTGTCCGATGAGCGATATGCTGATGATGTGCTTGCCGTTGTCAATATAGGCTTTTTCCGACACCACCTGAGTGTCGGGGAAGCGACATTCCTGAGCCACGAACTCACTGGCACGAGTCACGAACTTATTCTCCTTTAACATATTGACGGTGAGCCAGATGCTGGGCAACATGGTGAGGACGGCCAGCACATACACTGTTTTCATCACACGGCGCGCGCGCTGGTTGTCAACCACGCTCTCGCCCTTGTAGCCGAGGATCTTTACACCGATGAATGTGGCGAAGGCTATATAGATGGAGTTGATCAGAAACAGGTAGAAGGCACCGAAGAAATAGTTGGGCTGCCCGGTGGCTATGCCGTAGCCGGCGGTGCAGAGCGGTGGCATGAGGGCGGTGGCGATGGCCACGCCGGGGATAACGTTGCCCTTGGAGCGCGAGCCTATGGCGAGAATACCGGCGAAGCCGCCTACGAAGCCTATGAGCACATCATAGATGGTGGGCGACGTGCGGGCCAGCAGTTCACTGTGACCTGAGCTTACGGGGGATATGAAGAAGTAAAGCGTAGAGGCTATGACGGAGAACCCGGCAGCCATGCCGAGATTGCGCAGCGCACGCTTGATGAGCTCGAAATCATGGATGCCCACGCCCAGACCTATGCCGATGATAGGACCCATGAGTGGGGAAATGAGCATGGCGCCGATGATCACGGCCGTAGAATTGGTGTTGAGCCCGAGCGAAGCTATGAGGATGGCCAGCACAAGGATTACGATGTTGGTGCCGCGGAACGACACATCGTCACGTATCGACTGTTCGGCCTCAGCCTGCGGCAGAAGCTGATTTGACATGGCGAAGTAGCTGACGAAGAACTGTGTGAGCCGGTTTGACAATTTGAGTTTCATAGTTTAATAAAGTGAATTGTCATGATTTGAATTTGCGGAGAATGGCGCCCAACGGGAGCAGGCGCCCGAGAGTCATCTGCTCCACGCGAAGCACCACCCACACATAGAAAATCAGCATGACGGTGCGGACTGCCATGTCGAGAACATGATTGCCGGTAGCTGTGAGCACCGATATCACATAGAGCCCCATGGCCAGCAGGAAGTAGCCTCCGATGCGGACAACGTCATAGCCTATGGGAAACTTGGCACGACCCACGAAGTAACTCGTGGCCATCATCACGAAATAACAGGCCAGGGCAGCCCAGGCGCAGCCCATATAGCCCATGCGGGGCACCAGCAGAATATTGAGCAGTATGGTGACGGCCAGGCCTAAGAGCGAGAACCACATGCCCCAGTGGGTACGGTCAGTCAGCTTATACCAAAGCGAGAGGTTGAAAAACACACCGAAGAAGAATTCGGCGATCATGATCACCGGCACCACCTTCAGACCCGAGAAATAAGCCGGTGATATGAAATAGCGGAGCACATCGAGATAAAACATCACCCCGAGAAATATCACCATCGAGAATACCACGAACCATTTCATGGCGTCGCGGTAACTCTGCATGCGGTCCTCGCCGGTCTCCTTTGACCGAGCGAAGATGAAGGGCTCGTAGGCGAAGCGGAACGCCTGGATAAACATCACCATCACGATGGCTATCTTGTAGTTGGCGCCGTAGATGCCTACCTGGGTCATGCCGTCGGCCTTGTCGGCCACCAGATCGGGAAGCATGATTTTGTCTATGGTCTGGTTCATGATGCCGGCCACGCCGAGCACCAGCAGCGGCAGGCTGTACCAAATCATCTCGCGCCAGAGGCGCCCGTTGAAGCGCCAGGTGAAGCCGCGGAGTTCGGGAAGGAGCAGCAGCAGGTTGAGCACCGAGGTGATGAAGTTGGCCAGGAAGATATAGCCTATACCGTAACCGGGGTCGTAGAACCAGCTGATGGTCTGCGGGGCCACGCGCCAGAGCCAGGGGCAGACGAGGATGAAGAACAGGTTGAGACCGATGTTGAGACCGATGTTGATTATGCGCAGCAGGGCGAAGCGCATGGCGCGGTGACGGTAACGCAGGTAGCTGAACGGAATGGCCGTGAAGGCGTCGATGCCCACTGTGGCGCCCATCAGTATGACGTAGCTGTAATGGTCACCGCACTCCAGGGCGTGGCTCAGCGGCACGGCGAAGGCTATCACCGCCAGGATGAAGGCCGACGAGCTGACGCCGAGCGATATGAGCGATGTGGAGTAGACCTCCATGGCATCGGTGTAACGCTCATGGTTGGAGAAGCGGAAGAAGCCTGTCTCCATGCCGTAAGTCAGAATCACCAGGGCCAGGGCCACGATGGAATAGATATAGGTAACCAGGCCGTACTGGTCGGCCGGGAACATGATGGTGTAGAGCGGCACCAGACACCAGTTGAGAAAGCGTCCGATAATGCTGCTCATGCCGTAGACGGCAGTATCTTTAGCCAGAGTTTTAACTCCACTCATTGTATAAGAGCTTAGAAGAGCGAGCCGGGCTGCGACGGCCGCGTGTGTCCCAGGTGGGTGTAGGCCAGCTCGGTGACTTCACGTCCGCGCGGTGTGCGCTTGATGAAGCCCTCCTTGATGAGGTAAGGTTCGTAGACCTCCTCAATGGTGCCGGGATCCTCGCCCAGGGCGGTGGCAATGGTGCCGAGCCCCACGGGTCCTCCTTTGAATTTAGTTATGATGGTGTTAAGAATCTTATTGTCAATCTCGTCGAGGCCGTAGCGGTCAATATTCAGGGCTTCGAGGCCGTAGCGGGCTATTTCGGGCTCTATGACGCCGGAGCCTTTCACCTGGGCGAAGTCACGCACACGGCGCAGCAGGGCGTTGGCTATTCGGGGCGTTCCGCGGCTGCGTAGCGCTATCTCATGGGCCGCCATCGGCGTACATTCCACCCCCAGGAGCCGCGCCGAACGCAGGATGATGCGCTCGAGCACCTCGTGGTCATAGTATTCCAGATGGCAGTTGATGCCGAAACGGGCGCGCAGGGGCGAGGTGAGCAGGCCGCTGCGGGTAGTAGCGCCTATGAGGGTGAACGGACTGAGGGAGAGCTGCACGGAGCGCGCTCCGGGACCCTTGTCGATCATTATATCTATACGGTAGTCCTCCATGGCCGAGTAGAGATACTCCTCCACCACGGGGCTCAGGCGGTGGATCTCGTCGATAAACAGCACATCGTTCTCCTCGAGCGATGTGAGGATGCCGGCAAGATCGCCGGGTTTGTCGAGCACCGGACCCGAAGTCACCTTGAAGCCCACGCCGAGCTCGTTGGCTATGATGCCCGAGAGCGTGGTCTTGCCCAGGCCGGGAGGGCCGTGGAGCAGCAGATGGTCGAGGGCTTCGCCACGCATGCGGGCGGCGGCCACAAACACCTTGAGATTCTCCACCACCTTGTCCTGACCGCTGAACGAGTCGAATTCCGAGGGGCGGAGGGCCTTCTCTATGTCAGTGTCGCCCTGGTTGAGTGATGATGCCTGGCGGGCATGCCGTATGTCGAAGCTGTCGTCGCTCATTGTTTGGCGCCGTAAAGCACGGGGTTGGTCGAGGGGTCGTTATACATCTTCATCTGGCGGTAGACCTTCATGTATTTGCGACCGGCCTCAATGTCGTCGAGCAGCTGTGAGATGGCGGTGAGCAGGTCGATGCGCTGTTCGCGGAGCACGGCGAGCTTTGAGGAGCATTTTGCCAGATGCTCGGGCGACGCGTCGGTGCGGTTCACCTCGGCCTCCATGTGATAGATCTTGAGGGCGAGAATCGACAGGCGGTCGAGGGCCCAGGCGGGGCTTTCGGTGTTGATGGTGGCGTCAGGTAGCACGTTGACATCCTTGTAGCGATCAAGGAAATAGGTGTCAAGCTGCTCCACCATGTCGGTACGCACCTGATTCGACCGGTCGATACGGCGCTTGAGTTCGAGGGCGGCCACGGGATCGATCATCGGATCACGGATAATGTCCTCGAGGTGCCACTGTACGGCGTCGACCATGTTTTTCTCAAACAGGGTATGTTCGATCGAGCCCTCTGCGTAGGGGTTGGTGTGAGGAGCGTCTACATTGTCGGCCAGATGGTAATGCTCTGTGGCTTCGCGGAATATCTTATCGCACTTTTCTGCAAATTTCATATTATCGGATTGGTTTTATATATTATAAGGTGAAGAGGCGCCGCTCAGGGCTTCTGCACGGGGCGGGGTTCTTTGTTGGGTTCCTTAGGTTTGACACCGGCCACGCGGTCAATGATCTTGTTGATGTCCATCTCGTCCTTGTCCTTGAACTCACGCAGACGCTTTTCGTTGCTCTTCTGCTCGTAGGCACCCTTCGAGGCCCACACCAGATCCATCAGCTGGTTGGCCTTCTTGTTGGTGCAGCGGCCTTCTACCATGAAATAGTCATTGCGGGCCATGGAGTCGATTTCGCCGTTGCCTATGGCACGGTAAAGCGCCTTGTAGCGGTCAGTCTTGAGTTCGGCGAGCTTCCACTTGGTGTGCTTGTTGAGATAGTCCACGTCGGCTTGCTCGTCGGCGGTCAGAGCGGCGGGAGCGGCTGCTGCCTGAGAGCCCGGAGCGACAGGGCCTGCGGACACGGCTGTAGAGTCGGGAGCGGCATTGCCGTCACCCTTGCCCGAACCGGTGAGCAGTGTGGCGAGATACCACAGGGCCATGCCGGCGATAAAGGCGGTGATCACCACCATCACCACTTTGCTCCAGCTTATGCGGCGGCCTGTGCCCGACGACTGCGATCCGGAGCCCGATTTGTCGGTCTCGTTGACAAAATTAGGTGCGCGGCGCTCTGATTTCTTCTGCTTCCAGATGGCCGTCGGTGCCTTCTCGATTAAGGGTGCCACGGGTCCGGCAGCACTCTGACGGGCGGTGTCAGTGTCGGCAGTCTGACATTCGGCTGCTGTGTCGGCTTCGGCCTCCTCCTCGGTCACCGGCCCATAATGCGGACGCACGTCGACGTTGTAAGTTTCGGGAGTGCTGCCCATCAGACGGTGGGCGTGGAAACCGTGGAATTTGCCGGCGCGCAGACGGCAATATTCGGGGGTGTTCTTTTCAATATTGAGGGTTTCCTCCACCACACGGCCGTCGCCGAAATCCAGGCGCAGCAGTATGTCCTTGGCCTCAGGCTCAAGCACCACGGTAAGCGGCGCCGCGGCGGCGAGCTCCTCGGGAGTGAACTCGGCGGTGAAAGTGCTGAAGTTGGTTGACGACACGGTTATCTTGGCCCGGCCCGTGCGGAAGTCGGTGTTTGCCACCTCAAAACCTTCGTCACTGCGGTTGGCCGTACGGTCGTTGATGAGTATGGTGAACGTGTCAATCGGCGTACCGCTGCCTGAATTGACGGTGAAGGGTATGCGTTTGTGGAATATGATGCCGGCGTGAGCGGCGTTATTGACTATCAGTGCCGGACCGTTGATGCGCACATAGCGGTTGGTGGTTCCGATCTCAAACATCACTGACACGGGGTCGAAGCCCGGGCAGGAGTAGATTACCGTGAGATGGTCGGAAAACTCAACCGAGGTAGCCGAAGCTGTGACTCCTTCGGGAAGCACCACGGCGAGTGCCTTGCTCAGCGGTGTGGTGATGTGGCTGATTGACGGTGTGGAATCGTCGGCCACCGATGCCTTGATGAGCGCTATGGCCGAGTAGCCGGCATAGTCGTCCTGACGCGGAAAACCGAGCATATTGGTCAGCTCGCCCGGTGACATATAGGTGCGGTAAGCCGGCTTGCCCGCCGGATCCATAGGCCTGGTATTGTCGGCGGCCTCGAGCGGCTCCTCGGTGAAACCGGCCTCAGAAGCCAGACGGTCAATGAGCTGCGGCGTAACACTCTCGCCATCCTTTACCCGTGCGGCCAGCGATGACAGCAGGTTAAGGACCTGTCGCCCGCTGATCAGCAAGTTGCGGCTGCCCATTATGGTTACGGCCATCTGCTGAGCGGCCGATTCGGTGCCGAGAGTGAAATATGACCATGCGCGTCGGTCAGGCGTCTGCCACAGCAGATAACCCTCGCGCAGACCGTTGAATTGAGCCGATAATTGTGTGATGTCGGGAAGCACGGGAGCTTCAGCTCCAAGATTGCCTGTCACAGTGTGATTGCCGTCGGCATCGGTCATGCTCACTGATATATCTAAATAATTAAACTTGTAATCCATATATATATACAGGTATGCTATTTCGTGCAAAGATAATAAAATATATACAGGCCTGCACAAAAAATATGTTAAGACCGTAACACTTTTTTCGCTCGCTCCAAATTCAATTAACCTTTAGCCGGAATTTTATTTATAATCCGAATTGAATGAAGTTGAAATCCGCATTTAATCAATTTCTATATAAAAATGCTCTCCCGAAAGAGCATTTTATTCAAAAAGTGCTCTCTACAAAGAGCATTTTTATCGAAAAGTGTTGTTTGCAAAGAGCATTTTGTTAGATTTGCAAAAAAAATATTTGGCATGGAAGAAAGGATGTCAGTAGTTTAAGAAGTATAGGATGCGCAGGCAAAAACATCCGAAAGAATTTTTTGCGAGCCGTTCCTTCCGGCGCGCCCTGTGATAGACAGTCGCCGGATTTTTTGGATAATACTTCTTGGATTCTTTCTTAATATGGAATTTCTCTACATTTTTAAGATGAATGGAAGTTTCCAGCTGCGCAGCTTTAAGTAATCCAGGAGGAAGATTATTCATTTCCTCACTTTCTTTAGCAGACATTTCCGAAGTGTCTAAAAGCGGAAGGTCATCATCATCGCGAACCATAACAATTTCATCACTTCCATAGCTTGTAATTGCATAGACCAGTTCTCCATTATCGAGCACCATAGGTTGTAAGCTTGTTGTAAAATTATCACAATTCATGATAATCAACCTACCGAGAGGATTAATTACAAACAAACGGCTTACATCGTCTTTGGAATACGGTTCCCTACCCCTGAACAACCTTTCAAGAAAGACATGTCTGTCTCTTTTTGTGGTACTGACTAAACACATGGTTTATTTATTTGAATGTCATTATAATAAAGCAAAATTACTTATTTATTTAGTATATTCTACATTATAAAATGGAATATTCATGATTTTTCATACTTTGCTAATTTTTTTCGCTCATAGCAAATCTTCGAGCCGACTCTATCAAAATTATTTACTTTTGCGGAGAAAACAGTCTATATTCACCGCAAAAATGCGGTGAATAATTGATTTATTCGCCGCTATTCATTATTTTTGCTGCATGAAGAGACTGCAAATACATAATGCTTATATCTGGCAGCAAAGTGACTGGCCTGATTTCAGATGGGATGCCGAAGCATTGCTTGAGCCAATGAGTCGGTTAAGCCAGTTGCACGGTCTATTGAACGGCAAGATGTCGATGCTCGGCTTTAATGAAAAAAGCCGTTCTTTGATGTCAGCAATGACCGACGAACTGATCAGCTCATCGGAAATAGAGGGTGTGATACTCAACCCTAATTCGGTACGAAGCAGTATAGCCCGCCGTCTCGGAATTGAGAATGACGGTTTGCTCGTTGAGGATCATTATGTAGAAGGGTTGGTCGACGTGATGCTTGATGCTGTGAATAACTGCAGACAGCCTCTGACAGCTGAACGCCTGTTCGGATGGCATGCCGCTCTATTTCCTTTTGGAAGAAGCGGTATGCATCACATAACTGTTGCCGACTGGCGAAAGGGGGAAGAACCCATGCAGGTGGTTTCCGGAGCTTTCGGGCATGAAAAGATTCACTACGAGGCTCCGCCATCGAATGATGTCGCGGCTGAAATGGAGCAATTGATTGACTGGTGTAACAATGCAGTTCAGTCGCCGTTCATCATGGCTGCTGTGGCACATCTCTGGTTTGTCACCATTCATCCGTTTGACGACGGCAACGGCCGTCTAAGCCGTACACTCGCCGATATGCTGCTGGCCCGACTTGACGTCGATTCCGCCCGCTATTACAGTATGTCGGCTGAAATCAACCGCAACAAGAAGGCTTATTATGAAATACTGGAAAAAACTCAGAAAGGAGACCTTGACATAACCGAATGGCTTCTGTGGTTTTTTGATTGTCTTGAAAACGCCATTACACGGGCCTCTTCAATTATAGATCGCACTTTGAAAAAGTCGGCTTATTGGGACAAGTTCCGAAATATTGACATAAACGAGCGACAGCGCAAAGTCATAAACCGCCTGTGGGATGGATTCGAGGGAAAACTTACCTCATCAAAATGGGCAAAAATCTGCAGTTGCTCACAGGACACCGCGCTCCGCGACATCAACGACCTTATCACCAAAGGCATGCTGCGCAACAGTGGAGAAGGCGGCCGCAGCGCCAACTACCTTATCGCAGAATAACTACATCTTTTTTCAATTATGAAGAAATAAGGAATAATATTGATAAAGATATTATGAACCAACTTGAATCAAATCTTTTATTGCATCGTATCTCTTTATATACTACATTTGTCAATATTATGTTAACCTTATTATATATTACTTATTAAATTTTTTACAATGAAAAAACTAATTTTATTTTTTGCAATGCTGGCAGTAATGACTCTTACTGCTTGCGGTAATAAAAGCGATGCCGAAACCCCCCAAAAAAAGTGATACTGAAACAGAAAAGAAAATAGCCGGTACATGGATAATTGAATATAACGAGACAGTTGAGGATGACATAGTTGGCCATGGTTACGAGGAAATAACTTATGATGCAGAAAATCACACATTCGTTTCAAATGGTTCTTTTTATTATTCCTATTATGGAGAAAGTCTCGGATCTATTACATTTAAAGCAAATGGAACATGGAAAGCTACAAAAGATGAATTGATAGAAACTTTCAATACAGATAACATGATGATTAATTTATCACACGATTTTTTGGAAAATTCTGGTATGAGCGAAAAGGAACTCAGAAAAGAATTTATAAATGATTTGAAAGGTGACAAAGTATCAAAAATTAAGTCTTTAACAGATAATGAAATTATTATAATTGATCCTGACGGCGAAAAACTAACTTACTCAAAAAAATAATCCTCCCATCTGATAAATCTATCTCTGCTTATATCCCGTATCCGGCAATGTCAGGGTACGGGATTTATGTTATTAAACACCTTCCTTTTTTCAACAATATGTTTATGCTGCACTGTGGCATTATGGGGTGTTGAAAACAGTGTTAATAACGGTGAATAATTTTTCCGCAAGTTTTTATAATTAAATTTGGATTTAACACTCCGGTCGGCGTATAATCTTGCGGAAGGCTTTTCAAAATTAGTTACCACAAAGATTTGGGAGGGTTGCTGACGGGTATTTCTACAGTTATTGATAGCCGTTTGAAATAAAGTTGTTAACTTTGCACGTTGTTAACACTATGTTAATAATCTTACTATAGGTTTCTAAGTCAGATGTTAAGCATGTTGATAACCCGTTAATATCCCGAACACGGAGTTTTATAACCTTTCGGTGCAAGGATTTCACAGAAAAGTTATCATGGCTATTGACACCCATTAGTATTATTATTGAATAGAAAATTTTTTAAAACTTAAATTTAAAAATATAAGAAATGAATGTGGAAAAGGATGCCGCGGCCCTCACTGCCGAGATTCTCGAACTGAAGAAAAAGAAGGGCGCGGTGATTATGGCCCATTACTATCAGAAAGGTGAGATCCAGGATGTGGCCGATTATATTGGCGACTCGCTCGCCCTGGCTCAGCTGGCCCGTAAGGTAGAGGAGCCGGTGATAGTGCTTTGCGGCGTCCACTTCATGGGTGAGACGGCCAAGATCCTCTGCCCCGACAAGACGGTGCTGATCCCCGATGCCGATGCCGGATGTTCGCTTGCCGACAGTTGCCCGGCCGATGACTTCGAGAAGTTTATCAACGAACACCCCGGTCACACCGTGGTGAGCTATGTCAACACCACTGCGCGTGTCAAGGCTCTGACCGATGTGGTGGTCACCTCGGGCAATGCCCGTGAGATTGTAGAGGCACTTCCCGCCGACGAGAAGATCATCTTCGGTCCTGACCGCAATCTGGGCTCATATATAAATGCGCTTACCGGCCGCGAAATGCTGCTGTGGGATGGCGCATGCCATGTACACGAGAAATTCTCGCTTGAAGCCATCCTTCGACTAAAGGAGGAGCATCCCGGCGCTCAGGTGCTGGTTCATCCCGAGTGTCGTCCTCAGTTGCGTATGATCGCCGATAAGATAGGCTCTACGGCCGTACTGCTCAAATATGCCATGGAGAGTCCGGCACAGACTTTCATCGTGGCCACCGAGAGCGGCATACTCCACGAGATGCGCAAGCGTTGCCCCGGCAAGGAGTTCATCCCGGCTCCGCCTGACGACGCCACCACCTGCGGCTGCAACGACTGCTCCTATATGAAGCTCAACACCCTGCGCAAGCTCCGCGACTGCCTGCTGACCGGTCAGCCCGAGATTAAGGTAGATCCCGAACTGGCCGAGCGAGCCCGCCGCCCCATCGAGCGTATGCTCGAGATGTCAAAGAACCTGAAGAAATAAACACTATAGATTATATATAATATATGGAATACAATCATAAAGCTATCGAAAGCCGCTGGCAGCAGTATTGGCGTGACAACCGCACATATCACACCGAAATTGATCCCTCGCGGCCCAAGTTCTACGTGCTCGACATGTTCCCCTACCCTTCGGGCGCCGGTCTGCATGTGGGTCACCCCTTAGGCTACATTGCCTCCGACATCTATTCGCGTTACAAGCGCCTTCAGGGCTTCAATGTGCTTCACCCCATGGGCTACGATGCATACGGCCTTCCTGCCGAGCAGTATGCTATACAGACCGGTCAGCACCCCGAGATAACCACCCGCGCCAACATAGCCCGCTATCGTTCGCAGCTCGACAAGATCGGCTTCTGCTATGACTGGGACCGCGAGATCAAGACCTGCGATCCTGAATATTACAAATGGACTCAGTGGGCCTTCATCCAGATGTTCAACCACTATTATGATACTTCCGCCAATAAGGCTCTGCCCGTCCATGAGCTGATAGAGCATTTCGAGCAGGTAGGATCGGAAGGCGTCAAGGCTGCATGCACCGAAGAACTCACCTTCACCGCCGATGAGTGGAAGGCTATGGACGAGAAGCAGAAGAGCGACACTCTGATGAACTACCGTATAGCCTACCTCGGCAATACTATGGTGAACTGGTGCCCGAAACTCGGCACCGTGCTTGCCAACGACGAGGTGAGCGAAGGTGTGTCGATCCGCGGCGGCTACCCTGTGGAGCAGAAGCTGATGTATCAGTGGTGTCTGCGAGTGTCAGCCTACGCACAGCGTCTGCTTGACGGTCTCGACCGCCTCGACTGGACCGAGTCGCTCAAGGAGACTCAGCGCAACTGGATTGGCCGCTCCGAGGGTGCCGAGATGAAATTTCCCATCGACGGCTCTGATGTGGTGCTTGACATCTTCACCACCCGCGCCGACACTGTGTTTGGCGTCACCTTCATGGTGATGGCTCCCGAAAGCGAGTATGTCGACATGGTAACCACCACCGACCGCCGCGCCGAGGTGGAGGCTTACCGTCAGAGCATAAAGCACAAGACCGAGCGCGAGCGTATGATTGACAAAAAGGTGTCGGGAGTATTTACCGGTGCATACGCTGTCAATCCCCTTTCAGGCAAAAAGATACCCGTATGGGTAAGCGACTATGTGCTTGCAGGCTACGGCACCGGCGCCATCATGGCTGTGCCGGCTCACGACAGCCGCGACTATGCATTTGCCCGTCACTTCGAGCTGCCTATAATCCCCCTTATCGAGGGTGCCGACGTCAGCGAGCAGAGTTTTGACGCCAAGAGCGGCCGCATGATCAATTCCTGCGGTCCCGAACTTGACCTTAACGGAATGGAGGTCAAGGATGCCATCGCCGCCACCAAGAAATTTATAGAGGAGAAAGGCATTGGCCGCGTGAAGGTCAACTACCGTCTGCGCGACGCCATTTTCTCGCGCCAGCGCTACTGGGGCGAGCCCTTCCCTGTATATTATAAGGATGGCATACCTCACGTGCTGCCTGAATCGGCTCTGCCGCTGCAGCTCCCCGAGGTCGACAAATACCTTCCCACCGAGAGCGGCGAGCCTCCGCTGGGCCGCGCCAAAGGTTGGACTTCGCCCGAAGGCTATCCCCTTGAACTATGCACGATGCCCGGTTTCGCAGGCTCGTCGGCCTACTATCTCCGCTATATGGATCCCCACAACGACAATGCCCTCGTGTCGGCTGAAGCCGATGCCTACTGGCGCAATGTCGACCTGTATATAGGAGGCACCGAGCATGCCACCGGTCACCTCATCTACAGCCGCTTCTGGAACAAGTTCCTCTATGATCTCGGCACCGTGGTTGAGGACGAGCCTTTCCGCAAGCTCATCAACCAGGGCATGATCCAGGGCCGCAGTAACTTCGTTTACCGCATCAAGGACACAAACACCTTCGTTAGCTACAACCTCCGCAAGGACTATGATGTTACCCCGATCCATGTCGACGTCAACATAGTAAGCAACGATATCCTCGATATAGACGCCTTCCGCAACTGGCGTCCGGAATTCAAGGACGCCGAATTTATCCTTGAGGACGGCCGCTATGTGTGCGGCTACGCTGTTGAGAAGATGTCGAAGTCGATGTTCAACGTCGTCAATCCTGACGATATCGTTGACCGCTACGGCGCCGACACGCTCCGCCTCTATGAGATGTTCCTCGGCCCTCTCGAACAGAGCAAACCGTGGGATACCAACGGTATTGACGGAGTAAACCGTTTTCTCAAGAAGCTCTGGGCGCTCTTCTACAAGGGCGACCAGTGGCTTGTGACCGACGGCGAACCCTCGGCCGCCGAGCTCAAGGCTCTCCACAAACTCATCAAGAAGGTGACCGGCGACATTGAGAATTTCTCCTACAACACCTCGATAAGCGCTTTCATGATCTGTGTCAATGAGCTTACCCAGCTCAAGAGCCATAATGCCAAGGTACTTGGCGAGCTGATTGTGGTGCTCGCTCCCTTCGCTCCCCACATAGCCGAGGAGCTCTGGCATGCGTTGGGTCACGACACCTCAGTGTGCGACGCCCGCTGGCCTGAATTCGACGAGTCATACCTTAAGGAGGATTCGGTTACTTACGCCGTGTCGTTCAACGGCAAGGCCCGCTTCAATCTCGAAGTGCCCGCCGACACCTCCCGCGATGAGGTTGAGCGGATAGCTCTGGCCCATGAGTCGTCAGCCCGCTGGATGGAGGGCAAGACGGTCCGCAAGGTCATCGTCGTACCCGGCAAGATTGTCAATATTGTGGTAGGCTGACAAAGCCTTCCTGCTCATCATATATCCTCCGCTCCGGCATCCGTGGCGGAGGATATAATATATATATGCATCATTACGTTATATAATTTACTATGGAACCTCGCAATATAGTATTCGCCACAAACAACGCCCATAAGCTCGAAGAGATACGCCGCATTATGGGTGATAAACGGAACGTGATGTCACTCAACGATATAGGGTGTCACGACGATATTCCCGAAACTGCCGATACCCTCCGGGGCAATGCCGAAATCAAAGCGCGTTATGTCAAGGAGCATTACGGCTACGACTGCTTTGCCGATGATACCGGCCTGATGGTCGACGCCCTCGGCGGTGCTCCGGGCGTTTATTCGGCGCGCTATGCCGGCGACGGCCACGATTCGGCCGCCAACATGGCTCTGCTGCTTCATAACATGCAGGGTGTAACTGACCGCCGCGCCCATTTCTCCACCGTGATAGCGCTCGTCACATGCAGCGATATCCGCTTCTTCGAGGGTAGCGTTTATGGTGTGATAACCGAGGAGCCCGACGGTGCAGGCGGCTTCGGCTATGATCCGGTGTTTCTGCCTGACGAGGACACTGTGACCTTCGCCTCCATGCCGCCCGACCGCAAGAACGCCATAAGCCACCGCGGCCGTGCCACAGCCAAGTTAATTGACTATCTTACCTCTATATAATAATGCACAGAACCATCATATCTTTCCTCCTCGCCGCTGTGGCTCTCTGCAGCCAGGCTGTCAACAAACCTGTGGGACAATGGGAAACCCATGCGGCTTTCGCTCCTCCCGCCCAAAAGGTGATAGAGACTCTTCAGGAGGTCTATTACACTTCCGGAGGCATGCTCTTCAGCTATAATCCGCAGACTGACGAGTCACGCGCCTATAATGTGGGCAATAAGCTTACTGACAGCGGTATAACAGATATATTCTACAATTACGACGAGAATTACCTGCTGATTTGCTACGAGTCGGGAAACCTCGATTTTCTCTATGACGACGGTCGCGTGGTCAACATGTCGGACATCAAGGATTCATCGATCACTCCTCCGCTCACTGTCACTGATGTGGCCTTCGGTCCCGGCCGCCTATGGCTCGGCACGGAGTTCGGACTGGTGGAGATCAATACCGAGCGTCACGAGGTGGTGCAGTCAGGCATCTTCGGCAAGAAAGTCAACGGCGTTACCACGATGGGCGACCGTCTTGTGATACACTGCGATGACTCGCTGCGCTATGTCAACCGTGGCGCGATGATCAACACCCTCAGCCGTTTCAAGCCTATGATGGGCTACTCCACTCCTCAGGAGCTGGCAGGCATCGATGAAAACAGCATTATCAGCCGCCGCAATGACCAGAACGATTATCTGACCCTCCTTCAGTTTGACTTTGATAAGAATGTGCAGGTTGGATGGAGGCGTGTGGCCACGCCTCATCAGTCATATTCCCACCTGAATTATTCGCCCGATGGTGATATGTTTTATGTGGCTGACAATAAACTATATACCATTGACGATGATCTTCGCGAGAAATTGTTGACGCCATTACCCGAGGAAATGGAATCGATGGTAATAGGCACCTGTCGCGGAGCATCGTCCGTGTGGTCGCTCTCACGCGAAGGTCTGGCGCGTCACCTGTTCGACGGCGAAGGGGGTGTCACCATGCTCATGGATCGCTACCTCCCCGAAAAACTGTCGGTGGGCAAGGCGTATTACTTCTACCCTTCGGCCGACCGGAAATCGCTCTATCTCATGACCCTCGGATCTACTGCCTATAAGTTCGGCATGTACACCACCGTCGAGCGAAACGGCCGTTCCAACATCGAGAACGCAGCTATTATCGATCTCGCCTCAGGCACTCCGCGTGACCTTACGCTATACCCCGTGGAAACCCGTGTCAACAAGAATAATCCCGCTCTCAGAGGCTACGCCACGGCTCATACAGCCCTCGCTCCCGATCCCGATGACCCCGACACATATTATCTGTCAACGGCTACCGACGGCGTGTTTAAGGTCACCGGCGGCAAGCTCGTCGGCCGCTACGACGAGACCAACACTCCGCTCGTGGTGTTTGACAATCGCGTGATCACCTACGGCGCCTCAATTGACCGTGCAGGCAACCTCTGGATAGGCTGCTTCCATAATAACTACGCCAATCCTCCCGTAATCATCCTTCCTGCCGACAAGCGTAAACTCGATCCCGCCGATGTCAAGCCTTCCGACTGGATTCAGCCTGACTTCGCCTCCATCGACTACTGGGGCGGACAGGATGTCACCTTCCTCCACTGCAGCAAGGGCGGCATAACCTTCATTATCGACTCCGAGCCCGGCAACAAACTCGTGGCCTACGATACCCGAGGCACCCTTAATAATTTCGATGATGACCGATTCGTGCTCTGGAAGACATTTACTGACCAGGACGGCCTTGAATTCAGCCCTTCGCGCTCCGTGTCGATGGTCGAGGACCTTAACGGCCAGGTGTGGCTCGGCACCAGCGAGGGCGTGGCTCTGATAGCCAACCCGGCCCAGATGCTCAACACCGCTACAACCATCAGCCATATCAAAGTGCCCCGTAACGACGGCTCCAACCTTGCTGACTACCTTCTGGGCACCGACGTGGTCAACTCTATTTCCGTTGATGCCGCCAACCGCAAATGGCTTGCTACCGACGCCTCGGGTCTCTACATGGTAAGCCCCTCGGGCAATGAGATTCTCCGGAGCTTTACCGTCGACAATTCTCCCCTCCCCTCTAACCGCGTCAATGCCGTGTACTGCGATCCGCATAGCTCCACCGTCTACATCGGCACCCGCCACGGCCTGTTCACCTACAGCTCCGACGCCACTCCAGCCCGCGAGGATTACTCCGACATCTATGCCTATCCCAACCCCGTGCGCCCCGACTATCACGGCGACATCTATGTGCGCGGCCTCATGGCCAACTCACTGGTCAAGATCACCGACTCAGCCGGCGGTCTAATCCATCAGGGCCGCTCCGAAGGAGGCCTCTTCATCTGGGACGGCCGTAACTCCGCCGGCGAGCGCGTCCCCTCAGGCATCTACTACATATTCGCCTCACAGAATGCCTCAGGCTCATCCTCCGGCGCCGTAGCCAAAATAATGATAGTCAACTGACACACGAACAATCCCGCCACGGAAGCGGTTTAATAATTGCGTGTATGACTAAATTTTGTTAGTTTTGCACCGATTTTAGTTACTGCATCGCTTATGGACACTAAATTCAGTTACCGCAACGAAGATGACAAGAGCTACGGCGCCACAGGCATGGCCGTGGCAGTGATGATATTTGACGGCGAGGACAAACTTGCCTATATAGACCTTGACGAGACGCCTGACTCGATGTTTCATCTGACAGGCGACTTCTACTTCGCCGGCAATCCCGGCGTTTCCGCCAAGACGGCCTGGAACCAGATACTCTCCAACTTCAACCTCACCATGGCTATGACCATAGCCAACGTCATGTGTCGCCGCGTGGTCCTTGACCGTCTCACCATGGAGGATGATACACGCAACGCCCTTCTTGACATTCTCAAGGAGGTAGGCGCCGACAGCTGTCAGCTTGAGGACGACGAGACCCTGCGGCTCTTCAACAAGAATTACACCTACCTTCACCGCGTATTCAACCATTACGGTGTGCAGAGCGTGGTGAACGACTTCGCCGGCGAGCTCAAGCGCTGTCGTCGCATGACCCGCTACGACGTCATCGACCACCTCCGCGCCCTCTCCAGCCTCTGATCCCTACAGTTCAATTATTTTATTCTAAATTACTGATAATCAAAACGTAGGGACATCGCTTTGCGATGTCGAACAGGCAAAAACAATCAGGAAATATAGGAAATCAATCCGTTTTATCTGAAGCAATCACTGTCCCAGCGATATACATTATTGACAATATATTCATATATATTATTGCCGTCGTGAGGACCACGAATATAATGATCATAATATCTTCCTTGCCATTTTAAATCAATTCCTTTTGCCTTTGCGAATTTGGTAACGGATCCTTTTAAAGAGGATATATATTTGCTCAGCAAGGCCACTTTTCGTTTGCTGTTGGTATTTGGTCTTAAACCATAATTCAGCAATGGAATTACGTAATAGGAATTCCTAAAGCCTCGAGTTGGGC